>Ga0265338_10000863_pt1 | contig 51343 bp, 47 predicted proteins | sample 42126metaG_FD_193579 | JGI IMG/M metagenome (GOLD analysis project Ga0265338, IMG submission 193579) | Rhizosphere microbial communities from Carex aquatilis grown in University of Washington, Seatle, WA, United States - 4-21-26 metaG | ecosystem: Host-associated > Plants > Roots > Rhizosphere...
GCAGCGTACCGCGCTCAACCTCGCAGGGGCGAGCGTGGAAGACTTGTCGCGAGGCATGACGCTGGCTCCCGTAGAGACATTTGCGACCACGCGCCGGGCGGATGTGCGTCTGAGCGTATTGCCACTGGCACCACGGCCGGTGCGGAACCGGCAGCGGGTTCACTTTCACTCGAACACAATGGAGACGGTGGCGGAGATTGTGCTTCGTGGGGAGAAGCAAGTTGCTCCAGGTGCGGCGGCCTTCGCTCGGCTGAAGCTGCCGGCATCCGCACTCCTGCTGCCTGGAGACCGCTACATCATCCGGCAGTTCTCTCCGGTGGTGACGATCGGGGGTGGCGTGGTGTTGGACGCAGCGCCCCTTCAGAGCATGCCAGAACTCGAAGGTTTTCTGCAGATCCTTGCCGGTGGAGACCCTGCCCTAATCCTGGAAAGGCGGGTCGCGAGACGCGATCGTGACGGAATCTCAATGTCGCGCCTAATCGCAGAAACTGGCTGGACGACGGCGTTTATCGAGACTCACCTCGAGGCTGCAGCCAAGGAGCGACGAGTGCTGCGAATCGGCACGCTATTCGTGCACGCTCCCGCAATTGCTGCTCTCCAACAATCGATCGTTAGCACGCTCGATGATTTTCACAAGAAAAACTCCCTTGTGGGGGGGATGGCGAAGGAGGAACTGCGAGAACAGGTGGGGGGATCTGTTGAGGTTTTTGCCGCTGCGTTGGAAACCCTTTCTCAGGAAAAGAAAGTCGAGATTTCCCGTGATCTGGTAAAACTTCCGGGCCGCGGAGTGGTGATGAAGGATGAAGAGGCTGAATCGAAGAAGAGAATCGAGGAGGCATTTGCGGCGGCAGGGTTGAAAGTTCCTGCTCTGCCCGAGGTGATCGCCGGCCTCAAGATAGATAAGGGGCGTGCCCAGAAGATTGTGACGCTGCTGTTGCGGGAGAAAGTGCTAGTCAAGATTTCCGACGATCTGGTTTTTCATCGCACGGCGCTGGAAGGGCTGCGGCGGCAGATTGCAGGGTTCAAGGCCAAGGCTCCAAGAATTGATGTGGGACAGTTCAAGGATTTGACCGGCGTGAGCCGCAAGTACGCTATTCCTCTGCTGGAGTATCTGGACCGGGAGCGTGTGACGAAGCGCGTGGGGGATGCGCGGGAAATCCTCTAACACCCCACGAACCCATCGGCCACGAATTTGCGCGGACTGCCACGGATAAACCTCAAGTATCGCGACTTATCCGTAGTATCCGTGGCATGGTCAGACTTTCTCTTCGGGGAATTCGACTGCGAGACCCAGAGGGTCGGTGAAGCGGTTGGTGAGGTTGGCGAGACCCGTAAGCAGATGAATGTCGACGATCTCGGGTTCGTTGAAATTCATGGTCAGAGGTGCGAAATCGACATCGCCGACGGCATGTGGGGTACGGGTCAGCTTCTCGACGTAAGTGAGTGCGGCGCGGTCCTTCTCGCTGTAGCGCGAGTAATCTCCTACCTTGAGCGCGGCCCAGTCCTCTGCCGTCAGGCCGACACGTTTCGACGACGCGAGATGGTGCTGGGTGCAGTAATGGCATCCGTTGATCAGCGAGACACGGATGTAGATGAGTTCATAGAGCTTGCGTTCGAGCGAGCGGCCTACACTGGCATAAAAGGGCAGGAAATTCTTGAGCATATCGGGGCGATGGGCCAGCGCCTTCTGCGCGTTACCAGGTTTGCCCCGCAAGGTTTTCTCATAAATCTCCTTCACTTCAGGGGATGCGACTTCAGGGTCGATCAGGCTGATGCGCGCCATGTATTGCTCCAGGAAACAAGAATTGAGTTCCCTCTCATAATCGCAGATGACGGGTCGTCTTGCCGATGTTACCGATCTCATTCAAGTTGAAGGCCATCGTCGCCGATCAGTTAAGAAGTGGCTCCCCTCATAAGGAATGCGATCGTGGTGGCAGCTTTGGTCTGCGCGGGATCGACGATGCGTGGTCAGCAAGGAAGGTATTCCGACGCGGGGAAAGTTCTGGCGCTAGAGCGTTTGTGGGGCCAAGCGGCTCAGTTCAGGGATATCAAGGCTCTGGATACAATCTTCGATGAGTCTCTCCTATACATTCACTACGATGGCAGGCTGATGACGAAGGCGGAAGTTCTGGCTGACACGAGAGCAGTTAGTGCGGTGGATATTGTGGTGCAGTCCGCGGGGGCGTTTTCGCACGGAAGCACGGTGGTGGTCACCGGCATCTTGCGACTGAAGGGTATTGACCACGGGAGGCCGTACCTGCACTACGGCCGATTTCTAGACACCTGGGTGTACAAGGAAGCGCACTGGGTGTGCATCACGAGCGTGACGACGCCCATGGAGAAGGCTGAATGAAATGTTCGGACCTGCTTGCGGGCTGTTGTCGAGGCCAAGCGATGAAAGCCGCGATGGTTGCTTTGGTTGTGATCTGCGGCTCGGCTCTTTGCTGTCACGGACAAGAGTCCGGCATGGACTCCGTCTCAGCGTTGAAAATCCGAGGGCTGGAGTACAGCCGGTTCCAGGCTCGAGTGCACGGAGACAATCACGTTCTGGATGCAATCTTTGACAATGCGCTGGTCCTGGTTGAATACGATGGCACATTGCTGACAAAAGCGGCGTACCTGAGCGCGGTACGCACCGGCGGCTCAAAGGTGCTGGAGATTACTGCGGAATCGATGACTATACAGCTGTATGGAAATACGGCGAGCGTGGTTGGGATCTACCGTGAGCGAGGAGTGAAGGATGGTCAGCCCTACTTACGCCGCGGCCGCTTTATTGACACCTGGACGGGAAAGAACGGGGATTGGGTTTGCGTCGCTTCGGCGGTGCGGTCACTGGCACGGTGAGCAGGAACGTTTAGAGTGCCGCGCTAACCCGCATCGTTCGAGCGTCAGATCGGTTTCCTCTATTACCGCTTTTCCAAAAGCATAGAAACTGATACTTGCCTTCCCGTAGCCACACTCTTACAGTGCGGGCAGGGTCTAAGTCTGCATCGACTCCTGGTCCTGCGGTTCGAGGGCCATTTCAACAGCGCCGGGCGGTATCGCCGGCTGACCGGATCGGTTTCGACAAGAAGGCGGACTCCATGAAACTGGTTGGCATTTTGCTGATTTTTGTCTGCGGCACGGTGGCGGTTCTTACGGCACAAACCGACATTGAGTCGAACACAAAGTCGAAAATAATTGCGCTTGAACAGTTGTGGAATCAGGCATACAAGTCGGGCGACACAAAGGCGCTGGATTCGATTCTCGATGAAGCCATTGTGCTTGTGAATGACGACGGGTCGGTACAGACTAAGGCGGAGTTTCTGGCCAGCGTTAGATCGACTGCGCCCCAGTCCGGCGCTCAGCAACAGCAGGTCGCCCCGGAATCGTTCAGCGTGCGGGTATTCGGGACGGTGGCGATCGCTACCGGACTCATGCGTGTAAAAGGCGTCGAGGGCGGCAAGCCCTATACCCGGCACGAGCGCTTTGTCGATACCTGGCTGCAGAAGGGCGGCACATGGGTTTGTATCGGCACGGATGCCACCCCCGTTTTACACTGAGAGCGTGACGCTGTAGTCGTTCACCCGAAATGCTTCTGATTCGCCCTGCGACAATCAATGATGCAGCTCTGCTGCGGACGATGATCCGTGAGCTGGCGGAGTTTGAGCACGAGCTTGAATGGGTCACCATCACCGAAGAGGACTTGGCTCAGGACGGGTTTGGGGATAACCCAAAATTTCGCGCATGGATTGCAGAGTGGGACGGGCAGGCGGCAGGATACGCACTGGTATTTGGCTACTATTCGACATGGGCAGGACGCGCTTTGTTTCTTGAGGATCTGTTCGTGCGGGAATCGTTTCGGGGTCGGGGTGTAGGAAAGGCGTTGCTGGCTGCGGTAGCCCGGATTGCGGTCGAGGAGAAATGTTACGGAGTCCACTGGGAGGTGCTCGACTGGAATGAGAGGGCGATTGAGTTTTATAAGGCGCTGGGAGCGGAGTTTCGAGACAAGTGGCGTCCGGTGATGCTAAGTGGCGAGGCATTGCGGCGAGTCGCGAGAGGGGCACATCGAGAATCAGAATAGAAAGATGGCAATCATTAAGATCATTGGAGCAGGGCTGGCGGGTTCTGAGGCAGCGTGGCAGTGTGCGCGCAGAGGCCTGAACGTGGAGCTGTTTGAAATGCGTCCGGTGCGGACGACGCCGGCGCATCAGACGGAGGATTTTGCGGAACTGGTCTGCTCGAATTCGCTGAAGTCGGATAGCGAGAACACGGCTCCGTGGCTGTTGAAAGAAGAAATGCGTCGAGCTGGATCGTTGCTGCTTGCGATCGCGCGCGAATGCGCTGTGCCGGCGGGGCACGCCCTGGCGGTGGATCGGGTTACGTTTGCGGCGCGGGTAACAGAGGCGATCTCCAACGAACAGCGAATTACGGTGCGGAGGGAAGAGGTCAACGCGATCGACGAAGCAGTCGGCTACACGATCATTGCGACTGGGCCGCTTACGTCCGAGGGGTTAGCTTCCGAGATTGCCCGAGTGAGCGCGATCGAACACGGAAATTCAGAGCAGGGGGGCTCCCCTGCTCCACAGGGCGTGCAGAATCCACCCTTGTATTTTTACGATTCGATCAGCCCGATTGTGGAGGCCGACTCGATCGACATGTCTCGCGTCTACATGGCGGCGCGATACGACAAAGGTTCAGCGGACTATATCAATTGCCCGATGAACGCAGAGGAGTACAACCAATTTGTCGATGCCTTGCTGGCGGCGCAGTCGGTAGAGGAGCGCGATTGGGAGAAGCTGAACTATTTCGAAGGCTGCCTGCCGATTGAGGAGATCGCCCGGCGCGGGCGCGACACGCTGCGCTTTGGTCCGATGAAGCCGGTGGGCCTGATTGATCCGCGGACCGGGCGCAGACCGTATGCAGTGGTGCAGTTACGACAAGAGAATCTGCGGGCGGATTCGTACAACCTGGTGGGATTTCAGAATCATTTGAAATTTGGCGAGCAGGCGCGGGTGATGCGCATGATCCCGGGCCTCGAGAATGCGCGCTTCCTGCGCTACGGCCAAATTCACCGGAATACCTATATCAATGCCCCGAGATTGCTGCAAGAAACATTGCAGATGAAAGGGCATCCGCGGATATTTTTCGCGGGGCAGATCTGTGGAGTTGAGGGATATGTGGAATCGATCGCGACCGGGTTGTTGGCAGGAATGCACGCCGCGACGCTGGCCTTGGGACGAGACGCGGTTCCGGCACCGAGAGCTTCGGCGTTCGGATCCCTTACGCACTATGTGACGCATGCGGATGCCCGCAACTTTCAGCCGGCGAATATCACCTTTGATTTGCTGCCCCCGCTGGAGAACAGGATTCGGGACCGGAAGGAGCGGCACCGCCTGCAGTGCGAACTTGCGCTCAGGGAGTTCGATGAGTGGATCGAGCGCGCCGCATTGATCCCGGCTTGAGCGCCAGGGTCCGAATACTAAACCCCGCCAGGAACTGAGCCAACCTGAAACAAGCGACCCGGACGGGCCGGGGCTGTCAAGGCAGCCATTTGAGCAATTCCGCGCCCGATCTTTTCTGCAACAAAAAGCTTGCCACTTGCGTATCTGACAACGGGTGGCCGGAGGATTACCTTCTCTAGCCGGGCTCGTCCAACCTCTGCGATGACTGTACGCGATCTCATTGTCGACGTGCTGCGAACGCTATGGGCGCACAAGCTGCGAGCATTTCTCACCATGTTCGGAATCGCATGGGGAGTTGTTTCAATCGTGCTAATGGTGGCTGCAGGCGAGGGATTGCGCAAGGGACAGGCGGAACAGGCGCGGAATCTGGGCAAGGACGTGATGATTGTCTTCCACGGGCGCACCAGTCTGCAGGCAGGCGGAACCCACGCCGGACGCGTCATCCATTGGGAAGATCCCGACGTAGCCGTTGTGCAAGAGTCGCCGGACTGTGAATATGCCGTTCCGGAACTCGAACAAGACTCCGTGCGCACGCACTCGAATTTCAACAATGCTGCTTTTCTGGTCACGGGTTCGTATCCGCAATTCGGATACATTCGGAGTCTCGATGTAGGCATGGGACGTTTCTACGACTGGGATGATATGCGCGAGGCACGACGAGTCGCGTTTCTCGGGTCGGACGCTGCGAAGCAGTTGTTCCCCGGGCGCAATGCCGTGGGCGACACGATCTATTTGAACGACTTTCCTTACACCGTGATTGGGGTGATGGCGAAGAAGAAGCAGGATTCCAGCTACGATGGCTGGGATGTGAACAAAGTCTTCGTTCCATTTGCCGCGATGCGGCGCGACTTCCCTGACAAGCCCCCCGGAACAAACTCCACTTTTGATCAACTGCTGGTGACCCCAAAGTCGGTCAAGCAGCACGAGGCCTGCAAGCACGAAGTGCGCGCCGCACTGGCGCGCATGCATCGCTACGATCCGAACGACAAGGAAGCATGTCCCATCTGGGATACGGTGCAGGAAGCACAGGCATTCCAGACGATGACCAACGGCATGAAGTTCTTCCTCGGGGCGGTGGGGATCGTGACCCTGCTGCTCGGTGGCATTGGCGTTATGAATGTGATGCTGGTCGCGGTGCGGGAGCGCACGCGGGAGATTGGAGTCCGCAAGGCGATCGGAGCCCCGGCAGGGACGATTCTGCGGCAATTCTTCATCGAGGCTCTGATCATTGCACTCTTGAGCGGCGGAATTGGGTTGGGCGTGGCATTCGGATTTTGCGCCTTGGTGAACCTGCTGCCCATGCCCGATTTCTTCGCGGGGCTGGTGCCGAGTTGGAGTTCGGGACTGATCGCGTCGGGATTGTTGGGAGCTATCGCGGTGGGAGCGGCTCTGTATCCGGCCCGGCGCGCCGCGTCGATTGATCCGATCGAGGCTCTGAGGTATGAGGGGGGAGGGTAGCTTCGGGCTGCGAGCTGCGAGCCCTGAGCAAAGGGAGTCTCGATGGTTCACTTTGAGTAACCAACGCGAGTTTGCTCAGAGCTCATGACTCACCGCTTACAGCTTTCTTATGCTGATCGAAATCATTCTCGAGGCTTGGACGGCGCTGAAGCGAAATGTGACGCGCAGCCTGCTGACGATGCTGGGAGTCGTGTGGGGAATCGCGACCGTAACTCTCCTGATTGCGTACGGTAACAGCTTCCGCAGCATTCTGGTGCATGGATTTGATGCTTTCGGGAAGAGCGTGGTGATTTGTTGGCCGCAGCAGACCAGCGAACAACCGGGCGGTCAGCGGGCAGGCAAGAAGGTGGTCCTCGAGCAGGCGGATCTGGACATGGTGAAGGCGACGGCTCCGCTGGTGAAGCACGTGTGCCTTGAAACGGTGCGCCGGCCAGGGATTTCCTATGGCGACCGCATGGTGGGGACGGCCCCGGTGCGGGGAGTTTGTCCGGAATATGGCGAGATGCGGAATGAAGTTCCGTCCGAAGGGCGTTGGATTGACGCCGAAGATGAACTGGAGCGGCGGCGGGTGATCTTTCTTGGAGGCAGGCTGAAAGAAGAGCTTTTCAGCGGGCGTCCGGCGGTGGGTGAGACCGTGCAGGTATCGGGCGTACGCTTCACCGTGATCGGCGTGATGGCGCGGAAGATCCAGCTCAGCAATTATTTCTCGAGTGACGACGAGTCATCGTGGATTCCCTATTCGGCGGCCGGAGATTTGTGGAACACGCGCTATGCGGCGGTGATGGTATTCGAGCCGATCGCTCCACAGTTCGAGAAGAAGGCAATGGCACAGGTGCTGGCGGCCGTCGCAACGAGACAGAACTTCTCGCCCACCGATCCGAAGGCGTTTCAGATGTTCGGGCGCGATGAATTTCGTCCGGTGATCGATGCGTTGACCATCGGTCTGCAGGTGCTGCTGACATTCATCGGGACGTTGACGCTCGGGATTGGCGGCGTCGGAGTGATGAACATCATGCTGGTGTCGGTAGACGAGAGGATTCGCGAGATTGGACTGCGGCGGGCCCTGGGTGCGCGTAAGCGGCACATCAAGCTGCAATTCCTGGCGGAGACGCTACTGATCATGTTGCTCGGAGGCGCGATCGGGGTGCTACTCTCCTATCTCGTTGCGTGGGCCGTCGGGACGCTGCCGCTGATGGGGGCGCTATTTGAAGATGACTCAGGGCAGGCTGATATTCACCTGCGAATCTCGATGATGACCGTGGTGCTTTCCGGTGCGGTGTTGCTGGTAGTGGGTGTGATCAGCGGACTTGTACCTGCGATGCGGGCATCGAAGCTGGATCCAGTCGAGGCGCTGCGCTACGAGTGAGTGCTTTCTAGTCGATGTCGTTTTGCAACGAATTGATTTGCTCCGGCGCTCGCTTCGCAGTACCTTGCTGCTGAGGCGTTCTGCCGAGGTGCATCTTGCCGATTTCCGCAGTGGATACGATCACGCTTGCCTTTCAACACACCAAGCGTCAGCTTACTCAGCCGTTTCGCTTCTGGCAGTGGACCCGACTGGCAGTGGTCGGATTGCTGGCCGGGGAGATGGGTTCGGGCGGCTGCAATGCCCCCAGCAACTTCAACTTCCCGCATCAGACAGGCGGTTCGCGGCACTTGCTGGCGGGCGGATTTGGTTCGATCGATCCCGCTTTGTATGCCGGATTGATCATGGTGTTGGTTATCGCCGCGCTGGTCTTCGTAGTGGTCATGATGTACGTCAGCAGCGTGATGCGCTTCATTCTGTTCGACAGCGTTTTGAGCAGGGAGTGCCACATCCGGCAAGGGTGGAGCCGTAGACAGACTCCTGGGTTGAGATATTTTTGGTGGCAGTTGGGCTACTCGTTCGCCACGCTGGCAGGAATGGTGATCCTGCTGGGAATTCCCGCCGGACTAGCCTTCGCCATGGGCTGGTTTACTGCTCCCCGCGAACATGTGTTGGGCCTGGTCCTGGGTGGGATTGTGATGTTTTTCGTCGTTGTTATTTTCTTTGTGACCGTGGCGGTGGTCCACGTGCTGACCAAGGACTTCGTGGTGCCGCAAATGGCACTGGAGGGCATTGGAGCCGTGGAGGGGTGGCGGCGGTTGTGGCCCATGTTGCAGGCAGAAAAGGGAGGCTATGCCGTATACGTACTCATGAAGATCGTGCTGGCGATTGGAGCAGGAATCGTTGTCACTGTGGTCTCGTTGATTCTGGGATTGATCGTTGCGATACCGACCGCGGGTTTGGCGATTGTTGCGGTGCTCACGGGAAAATCAGCTGGGCTCGAGTGGAACGCCCTCACAATCACGGTGGCGGTCGTAGTGGGATGTATTCTCTTGGCGGCCTTTCTGTATTTGTTGGCGCTGATCGCAGTGCCGGTGATTGTATTCTTCCCTGCGTATGCGATTTATTTCTTCGCGCCGCGGTATCGCGCCTTGAGCTTAGTACTATATCCTCCCCCGCGACCGAGTTCGGCCCCGGTGCCGCCGGGAGAGCCGCCACCGTTGTTGCCATTGAATCCTGGGACTGTTGGATAGGGAGGCTCGCTTCGCTCGATCGACAAACCGGGCGTCTGCCTTTGGCCTGTCGAAGGGCCGCTGTTCTTACATGAGGATTCCACCTGCGATCTATTTTTTGACGTGGGGCCAAGAGAAGCGGCGACCGATGATGCACTTTACAATGAGGTGATCGGTTGAACGTGTGGCGCCGACGCCTACTCCGAAATTGAACTCCCACTGTGGGCCGAAGTCGATGTCGATCGTCGGAAAGAACTGCTGTTCCTGATCTTTGAGCGCGTCGAAGCCTGCCAGGGATCCGTAAGCAGCGTAGTACTCCAACCCACCGGAAATCTTCTTGGTGAAATCGTAGCTGACCTTCACGTTAGGAGAGAACCCGACTCCCTGGTTGACTCCCGGGCCGTGAAACGAGCGGTCTAGAGTGGGATTAAAGCTCAGGTACCACGGGCCAATTTTCTTGTCGATGATCGGACGGATTTCCCACGTCCATGTATCGGGAGAGAAAGCGGCGCGCTGGTAGCCGATCTCCTGCGACAGGCTCACACCCACGGGCCAATGCCACTTCTCCGGGACGCGCACACGCGGGCGGATGTGATCGCCAACCCACTGCCATCCGCCATCGGGCTGAATGCTCGAGAAAACATAGAAGCCGACTTCGGACCAATCGTTGATCCCCTGCGTCACTTCCAGCGTTTCATGCATGGCGTGGTTCGAGGGCAGCACGCCGTCTTGCACGGTTTTGCTGCCGTGGACGGTGAAGTTGGAGTGGATCTCGACCATGGTCGAGCGCGGCGCTATGGTCTCTGCGCCATAGACCTGGATTTCGTAGTTGTCCTGGGCGTGGGCGAGCGACGGCAAAATAGCGGCGAGGAGTATGAGCAGGATGGATCGAGAGTGTGAGGTCATGGGTTCGGTGGGTGCACTCGCTGATCTACGCGATAGTGGCTCCATGATGCATGGCTGGCATCGTAAGGCGCAACTTGATCGGTGGTAGGCGCCAGGGAGGCGCCTCGATTGGTGCCAGCAAAGTGCAGAGGTTCTTCGCTGCGCTCAGAATGACAATCCGGTGTGCGAATAAGGAACCTAGAGGGCCTTGAGGGTGTCTGATGTTCCAGACACGCGCGTGCCTGAGAGGAGCAACTCCAATGGCGTTCTCAATGGCAGGCGGGAGTGCGCGTGGTCCGCAGATTAACGTCACGCCGCTGATCGATGTGCTGCTGACGCTGATCATCATGTTTATGCTGGTGGTTTCGATGGACAAGGAATATCAGGAGAAGGCGCAGATACCGCAGCCGGATCAGAAACAGACGGCGATAGAGAGGCAGTCGCGGACGATTGTGATCCAGGTGGTGTGGGCGGCGAAGGATAAGCCGCCGACGGTGAAGATTAATCGGGACGATGTGCGGTGGGAAGATCTGGAGATGCGGCTCACCCAGATTTACTTAACGCGGGCGGAGAAGGTGGCATTCGTGCGCGGCGACGCTGATGTCGATTTTCAATATGTGGCGGATGTGATTGATCGAGCTCATGCCGCAGGCGTAGAGCGGGTAGGGTTGCTGACGAAGGATCAAGCGGCTGACGCAGACTAGCTTGCGTGTAGTGTGCGCGGTGAAAGTACGACCGTAACCTGTTCTTCCGTTTTCAGCGTGATTGAATGAATACGGCAGAGTTGCTTATGTTGCGGACCTGGCGTAGATCGGCAAAACTGTTCAGCGATTTCAACACGCAGCAGTTCGCGAGCGTGATGGGGCTGGTGCTGTTTGTCATACTGCTTGTTTTCATGACGGACACCGCACCGCACCATGGCGGCGTCAGCGTTGATCTGCCGAAGGTACGTCGTCCCGTCTCTATACCGGGCGCTCTTCGGGAAGATGCCATGTTGGTTGCGGTCATGCGGGACGGCAGAGTCTTCTTTGGCAACGAGCAGATTCTTCCCGACTTTTTAGCGGAAAAGATCAGGGATCGGCTGAAAGACCGTGGTGTCGAACGGAGGGTGTACATCAAGGCCGACATGCGTGCCAGGTACGCGGCGGTCAAGAGCGTTTTAGATGGGGTGCATTCCGCCGGAATATTTGAGGTGGCATTTCTAGTCAATCAGCGTCACGTTTCAACCGTGTTGCATTAGTCGCGAAGTGCCGGGCTGCGCCCGGCGGACAGCCGAGGGCGGCTGTCCCCACATGAATCTAGCTAGCTAAGAATCCCTCGCTCTGTTCTTAATCCAAATTGGCGTTCCGACGAAGCCGAAGGCTTCGCGGATCTGGTTTTCCAGGAAGCGCTGGTAGGAGAAGTGCAGCTTCACAGCGCGGTTGGTGAAGAGGACGAAGGTAGGCGGAGCAACTGAAGCTTGCGTCATGTAGAGAATCTTTACTCGGGATTTCATGGGGACGGAGGCGCGGTCGAAATCCACGCGCTCGATGAAGCGGTTCATCTGTCCGGTGGTGACGCGCTTGCGGCGTTCGGTGGCCACTTCTTCGAGCAGGGGGAAAATCTTCTCGGTCCCCTTGCCGCTCTGGGCGGAGATAAAGACGATGGGCGCATAGTTCAGAAATTTGAGTTCGTAACGCAGGCGCTGCTCGTAGGCGTCGCGGTCGCCGGGGCGCTTGCTCTCGCGCATGCGTTCGGCCTTGGTAGGACGTGCATCGGTTTTCTTCCCGCTGATCACGAGATCCCATTTGTTGACGATGATGATGATGGAGCGTCCGCTCTCGTGGGCGTATCCCGCGATGGAGGCGTCGAGCTGGCTGACGCCTTCGGTAGCGTCTATGACAAGCAGGGCGATGTCGGCGCCTTCGAGATGCTTACGCGCCATGACGACCGAGAGCTTCTCGGCCATGAGGTGCGTCTTGCCCTTGCGGCGGATGCCAGCGGTGTCGATGAAGCGGAAACGGCGTCCGTCGTGCTCGACAATTTCGTCGACCGCGTCGCGCGTGGTGCCGGGGATGGGCGAGACAATAGCGCGGTCGGAGGCGGTGAGGCAGTTCAGCAGCGTGGACTTGCCCACGTTGGGGTGGCCGATGATAGCGACTTTGGTTTCGTGTGCGGCTTCGGGGACAAGTGAATCGTCGTTCGTCCCTTGTCGATCGTCGTTGGCCTCTCGAAGAGTTGCATCCTCCGGGGGCACACTTTCCGCTGGAAGCACTCCCAGAACCGCATCGAGCAGATCGTCGATGCCGCGGCCATGTTCGGCGGAGATGGGGAACATCTGCTTTACGCCGAAGCGATGAAAATCGTTGATGAGGGACGATTGCTTCTCGCTGTCGACCTTATTGACAGCTACGAACAGCGGGCGGTTGGCCTTGCGCAGCAGACGGACAAGCTCAAGGTCGGGGCCGGCGAGTTCGGTGCGTCCATCAACGACCATGATGATAGCGGCGGCTTCGTCGAGCGCGACGCGGGCCTGGCGATAGATTTCTGACGGGATCAGATCCTTTTCTTCGGGCAGGATGCCGCCGGTATCGACGATGCGCAGGTGACGGCCGCCCCATTCCGCGTCTCCGTAGAGACGATCGCGAGTGATACCGGGCTCGTCGCCAACGATTGCGCGGCGAGAACCCACAATTCGGTTGAAGAGAGTGGACTTGCCCACATTGGGGCGCCCCACGATGGCGATGGTGGGAACTCCGGCGGCGGTGGTGGCGAGAGTGCTGGTCGAGTTGTAAGTAGGCTGAGTCAATGGGGTCTTCAATGTGCGACAGCCGCCCTCGGCCGTCCATGGGCAGTAAGGCCCAATTGTGTCCGGATTTACCGTAGCGCAGGCGACTCCTGGAGCCGACCGGACAGCCGAGGGCGGCTGTCCTGACAAGGACCGTGACGATGAAAGAGTCCGGAATCGCTATTATAGAGACTCCTTGGCTTCCACGACTTCAAATCGACCTGAGCCTCGCGGCAAAGATGCTTCCCTTTACCAATTCTTCGCTCCAGGGGGAGTCCTGTCGCGGACCCATCCGGCGTATGAATTCCGTCGCGGGCAGCTCCAAATGGCGCAGGCCGTCGAACAGGCGCTGGAGGAAAAGCGTCATCTGATCGTCGAAGCTGGGACAGGCACAGGCAAAACGCTGGCCTATCTCATGCCGGTGATCCGCTCGGGGAAGCGCGTGATCATCTCGACCGGGACAAAGAACCTGCAGGAACAGCTCTTCTACAAAGACGTGCCGTTTCTTGAGCAGGCGCTATACGGCGTGGATTCCAGCTCCCGGCTTTCGGTTTGTTATATGAAAGGCCGCAACAATTATTTGTGCCGAAAGAAGCTGTACGACCTAACCGATCAGCCGGTGCTCAGTGGACTGGACGAAATCGAACAGTATCGCGCGATTTCGGCGTGGGAGAAGACGACTGGAACTGGCGACCGTGCCGAGTTGGCGGAACTTCCCGAGGCGAGCCTGCTCTGGCACAAACTTGACGCGCGGGCCGATGCTTGCATTGGACAGAAGTGCAAGGAGTGGGAACGCTGCTTCATCACCGAGATGCGGCGGAAGGCGATGGAGAGCGATATCGTCATCGTGAACCATCATTTGTTTTTTGCAGATCTCGCCATCAAATTGCAGGCGGATGGTGCGCCCGACGCAGGCGTCCTTCCCGAAGCGGCTGCGGTCATTTTCGACGAGGCACATGAACTGGAAGATGTTGCCGGGAGCTACTTTGGAATCTCGGTGAGCAATCTGCGCATGGAGGAGATGGCACGGGACGTCGAGAACTTGCTGCAGCATCACCGGATGCTTTCCGCGTCGCTCTCGGGAGCATTGGGCAGTTTGAGGGAGCGGTCGCAATTCTTCTTTTCCTTGTTGCCCCCCGGAGACGGACGATTCGCGTTCGATACGCGGCGCGAGTTTCTGGAGGAAAACGGAGATGAGTTTGTGGCGCTGAATCAAGCGCTGACACGGCTGGCCGGGGAGCTCGAAGGCCTGCCGCAGAAACCGGAGGAGGTGTTCAACTTCGTCCGGCGTGCACAGGAAATTCAGGTGCAACTGGGATACGCATTGGAATCCGAGGACCGCAACACGGTCTTCTGGATCGAGCGGCGAGGCGGACGTGGCAGAGCGAGTTCACAGCAGGGACGCAGGAACGGGGACATGGGCGGACGGCAGAACGTATTTCTTCAGGCCACCCCGATTGACGTTGGTCCGATCCTGCGCGAGTGCCTGTGGTCGAAGCTGGAGTGCGCGGTGCTGACATCGGCTACGCTCGCGGTGGGCGGGGGCTTCGAGTACATCCGCAAGAGACTGGGCTTCGAGCGCGCGCGAGAGTCGGTGTTGCCATCGCACTTCGATTACCAGAGCCAGGCGCTGTTGTATGTGCCACCGGACCTGCCTGATCCGCGAACTGCGCAGTTCACGTTGAAGGCCGCAGAGCGCATTCGCAAGTTGCTCGAGATTACGCGCGGCCGGGCGTTTGTCCTGTTCACCAGCTACGCGCAGATGAACGAGATCCATCAGCGGCTGCTGGGCGAAGTGGAGTTTCCCATCCTGCGCCAGGGGGATGCACCGAAAACGGCCCTGCTCGAGGAGTTTCGGTTGACCCCGAATGCGGTCCTGTTTGCGACGTCGTCGTTCTGGCAAGGCGTAGACGTGCAAGGCGAGCAACTCAGTTGCGTGATTATTGACCGGCTGCCCTTTGCGGTTCCCAGCGATCCAGTCGTGGCGGCGCGGGTGAAGGCCATCGACGCCGATGGTGGAAATGCGTTCTTCCAATACCAGGTGCCCTCCGCGGTCATCACACTGAAACAAGGATTCGGACGACTGATCCGGTCGTTACATGATCGCGGCCTGCTGGTGTTGCTCGACAACCGGATTCTGAAGAAGCAGTATGGCCGCGTGTTCGTGGAGAGCCTTCCCAACTACAAGAAGACCACCGAAATGCGAGTCGTGGAAGAGTTCTTCGGGGTCGGGGGCTGATCGATCGCGTCGCGGTACAATAACAAAGATCGGCCACCAAGTCCGGTTCAACCTGTATTTACGCGGGCTGCTGAGGGATCATGTTCGAAGTCACGGTTGAAGATACATTCGCCGCGGGGCACTACCTGCGGAACTACAAAGGTAAGTGCGAGAATCCGCACGGACACAACTACAAGATCCGGGTGACGCTGGCGGGCGCCGAACTGGACAAGGCTGGCTTGTTGCTCGACTTCAAGGATCTGCGCGAAGTGATGAAGCACGTCATCGAGCGGCTCGATCACCAGATGATCAATGAGATCGAACCGTTTACCGTGATCAATCCCTCGGCGGAAAATCTGGCGAAGTATTTCTACGACGAATCGAACACTCGGCTACAAAGCGTGACCAGCGGCCGCGTGCGAGTGAAAGACGTGACCGTGTTTGAGACGGACACCACCACGGCGAAATACAGCGAATAGATCAACGTCCGCGTCGTTACGGGATGTGCCCGTGGCAAACTCCCAGGAACTGAGAGCTGAGGCTGCAGGCTGATAACTGCTTCCATGCAGATCACAGAGATCTACAAATCGCTCCAAGGCGAGTCGACCTATGCGGGGCTTCCGTGCGTCTTCGTGCGACTGACGGGATGCAACCTACGCTGTTCATGGTGCGATAGCGAATACACTTTCCAGGGCGGACGCAAGATGGCTACCGAGGAGGTGCGGGCGGAGGTACTGGGTCTGAGCCCCGGGGGAGGCCTGGTCGAGATTACTGGAGGCGAACCCATGCTGCAGGAGCGAGACGTCGTGCCGCTGATGCAGCATCTGCTGAACGACGGTTATACGGTGCTGCTCGAGACCAGCGGCGAACGGCCACTGGAGCGGGTTCCGGCTGATGTCGTGAAAATTGTCGACGTGAAATGTCCAGACTCCGGTGAGGGCAACACCTTCCTGATGGAGAACCTGGAGGTGTTGACTGCGAACGACGAGATCAAGTTTGTACTGGCCAGTCGCGCCGACTACGAGTTTGCTCGCAAATTCATGCAGAGGCACAATCTTGCATGCCGAGTGAACGCAGTCCTTTTTTCGCCCGCATTTCGCAAGGACGCCACGGGTGCCCGCGACAGCTCGCATTGCCTGCTCGATCCGCAGGAACTGGCTGAGTGGATGATTGCCGACAACGTGGCTGCCCGGTTTGGGCTGCAGTTGCACAAGTTCATCTGGGATCCGGCGGTGAAGGGAGTGTAGGGAAGAATTGTTGACCGTTCTTGGCAACTTATGACATCCGCTACACGGTCCCGTGCGGTTGTTCTGCTCAGCGGCGGAATGGATTCCGCTGTCTGCGCGGTTTTGGCAGCGCATGACCATCGCGCAGCCGCTGTGCACGTCAGCTACGGGCAGCGCACCGAGGATCGTGAACGGAAATCGTTTCAGGCTATCTGCGAGCGGCTGAACATTCGCGAACGGCTCGTTGTGCGAAATGAGGCGTTGCGGGCGATCGGCGGATCGGCGTTGACCGACGACTCCATTGCGGTGCCCAGGGCCGAAGCGGTCGGGCAAAGCGTTCCCGTCACCTACGTTCCTTTCCGCAACGCGCATTTCCTGGCGGTGGCCGTTAGCTGGGCCGAGGTGCTGGGCGCGGAAAAGGTGTACATTGGCGCTGTCGAGCCAGACAGCTCCGGATATCCAGATTGCCGCCCCGCGTACTATGAGGCGTTTAACGAAGTCGTGAAGGCGGGAACGAAGGAAGGACGCATTGAGATCGTGACGCCGCTGATTGCCATGCGAAAGGCTGAGATTGTGCGTCTTGGCCTTGAACTGGGTGCGCCGTTCGATTTAACTTGGTCATGTTACAGTCGCGAGGATCAGGCCTGCGGCGTGTGCGATAGTTGTGCGTTGCGCCTGCGTGCATTCGAGGCAGCAGGAGAGAAGGATCCGATTCCGTACGCGGCGAGATAATTTGGTTTCTTGAATTCGGCCGGGAGGCAAAATGAAAAAGCATTTCGCAATTCTCCTATTCGTAATACTGGCGATCGGGCTGTGTGTGCCTCCAGTCTTCGCCCAGGCTTCGGGAACGGTTAAGGGTGTCTGCAGAGACTCCCAGGGCACCTCCATCGCTGACGCTCTTGTCGTCTGGACCAACCAGGACAACGGCCAGAAGTATTCGCTGAAGACGAACAAGAAAGGCGAATATTTTTCGCTGGGCGTTTCGACGGGCAAGTACAACGTCGCGCTTTACAAGAATGCAGAGGAGCAGAAGGCGGGCAAAGAGCTGTTTCACCAAAACGGCTTCACGGTTCAGATGGACGAGAACACTCTCGACTTCGACCTCAAAAAGGAACAGGAAAGCGCCGCCAAAGGGCAGGGACTCACTCCCGAGCAGCTGAAACAAATGCAGGAGGCGCAGGCCAAGCAGGCGAAGGAAACAAATACCGTCAAATCTCTGAACGATAAGCTGAACGCGGCGAAGGCGGCGGCTGACGCGGGTGATTTCGATACGGCGATTGCGTCGCTCAACGAAGCCAACCAGGTTGATCCGTCGCGTGACTTGATCTGGTTCAAGCTGGGCGACTACTACCGCCTCTCAGCACCCAAGCAGACCGATCCGGCGGAAAAGCAGAAGCGGCTGGACTCGGCAGTGGAGGCGTATCAAAAAGCAGTAGACATCAAGAAATCCGTAACAAACGACAAAGACCCGAATGCGGGGAAAAATCTCGCCGCGTACTACAACAACCTGGCGGATGCCCTGAACAAGGCGAGGAAAACCGATGAAGCCGTGAAGACGTACGAACTGGCGGCGCAGGCTGATCCCACAGCCGTTGCTCAGTCGTACTTCAACATCGGCGCGGTTTACACGAATGCTGGCAAGGTCGATGACGCTCTCGTGGCTTTCGACAAGGTAATTGCGGCCGATCCGAACCGTGCCGACGCCTACTACTGGAAGGGTGTAAACCTGATTGGCAAGGCGACTCTGCAGGGTGACAAGATGGTCGCTCCTCCGGGAACGGCAGAGGCCTTCCAGAAGTATCTGGAGCTTCAACCCACGGGCACGTATGCTGATGCGGCCAAGCAGATGCTGACCAGCATTGGATCGTCGGTGGAAACCACCTTCGGTACCAAGAAGAAGGCGGCGCCCAAGAAGTAGATCGTCTTCCGATACAACCACTTACAAGGCACTCGAGGGGCGGCTCAAACGGGCCGCCCTTCTTCCGTTTTGGCGAGTTCAGGAGGTTACTAAGGGCTATGTACTTGCTGTCCTTCGCGCTGGGCGTGCGACGCGATACAGTTAAGTCACTGAGTTTTCTCTCCCGTCTGTGGTGCGTGCGATTCCTGACAGTGAGGACGAATGGCGGCACCAACCATTGCACCAATTTCGGTTGAGTTGGACGGCTTTTCAGGCACCGGCAAAGTCGCGACTCCGGCTCTGTTGAGCGCGATGCTGCGGGCTGCGGAGAAAATCAGCGACCTGGTTTTTTCTCCGGGACGTCCACCGCAGGTTCAGGTCTATGGCCAGATGATTCCGGTGCAGGTGCCCGGTTTCACCATGCTCACTCCGGACGATACGCGTCACCTTGCCGCGGATCTGATTGGCGACAACAAGCAGGCTATTACGACGCTTCGAGAGCACGGGGCTTGCGACATCTCGTTCGGGCTGCCGGGCTTGGCCCGCTTTCGGGTCAACATCTTCATTCAGCGCGGCAGTTGTGCGGTGGTCATGCGGGTGATTCCAACCGCGATTCCAGACTTTGCGTCGCTGCGCCTCCCGCAACAATTGTCGGACGTCACCAAGTTAAGAGACGGAATCGTTCTGGTCACGGGAGCGACAGGGTCAGGCAAATCGTCGACGCTCGCGGTGCTCCTGGATGCGATCAACCGCGAGAAGTACTACCACATCATCACGATCGAAGATCCGATCGAATTCCTGCACAACCACAAGTGCTCAACGATTCACCAGCGGGAACTTCACAGCGACACGCCGAGCTTTGCCCACGCGCTGCGTTCGGCAATGCGCCAGGCGCCGAAGGTCATCCTGGTCGGCGAAATGCGCGACCGCGAGACGATCGAGATTGTGCTCGAAGCGGCCGAGACTGGCCATCTGGTGTTCTCCAGCCTGAACACGATGGATGCCTCGAAGACGGTAGAGCGAGTCGTCAGTTCGTTTACGCCCGCCGAGCAGCAGTCGGTGCGCGAACGATTTGCGAAGTCATTCCGCTACATTGTTTGCCAGAGGCTTATTGCCAAGGCCGATCGCAGCGGGCGCGTTCCGGCATTCGAGATTCTGAAAGCCAATGCCCGCACGCGCGAGTGCATTGAAAAAGGCGAGCGCGAAAACAAGACTCTGCTCGATGCGATGAAGGCCGGTGCCTCCGAGGGCATGCAGCACTTCGACGGTGAAATTGCCCGTCTGGTCCGGGATCGCGACGTCGATCTCGAGGCTGGGCTATCGTTCGCCAGCAATCCGGCGATTCTGGGGCAGGAGTTGGCGCGGTAGCTCTTCCGTCGTCGCCCGGCGCGTGGCCACGCTCCGATCCTCGTCCGGTTCCTCCCGGCCAGCTACTCGCGTTCCCTGTCGTATCATTCCCTGGTATGTCGGTCTCAGTTGATTCGACTGTTCTGACCTTTGAGGACGCCCGCCGCGTGGTCGAGGAGCAGGCGGCGCAGGTTCCGGTCTGCGGAATCGAATCCGTAAATCTGCTCGCCTCCGTGGGTCGAGTGCTGGCGGAACAGGTCGCGGCGGACCGCGACATTCCGCCATTTCCACGATCCACACGGGATGGATACGCGGTGCGCTCCGCAGAATTGTCCCGTCTCCCCGCAATGCTTGAAGTAATTGGCGAGATCAAAGCGGGGGAGAACCTCGAAAGGACTCCGCCCAGCATTGGTGTCGGACAGACGGTTTCCATTATGACGGGCGCTCCCGTTCCAGCCGGCGCGGACGCAGTGGTGATGGTTGAGTACACCACGCGTCAGGGGGAACGGGTCGAGATTGCAAAGGGTGCAGCGCCAGGAGAGAACATTGTTGCTCGCGGTGCGGAGGCGCGGCAGGGAACTCTCCTGCTCGATCGTGGATTTCGGCTGACGGACGCGGCAATTGCACTGGCCGCATCCGTAGGAAAGTCTCGGCTGGAGGTGTACAAGCGCCCGCGGGTCGCCGTACTCACTACGGGCGACGAAATTGTCGATGTCGACGCCACTCCGGGCCCAACCCAGATTCGTAACTCGAATAGCTATTCGTTGGCCGCACAGATTCTGCAGGTAGGCGGCCAGCCAGTGCTGCTCCCTGTTGCTCCCGACGAACCCCAGGGCCTGCGCCGCCTTATCGAAGAAGGGCTGAAGTTAGACTTGCTACTGATGACGGGCGGCGTATCCATGGGTCGCTACGATCTGGTGGAGCAGGTGCTGTCGGAGATGCATGCGGAGTTCTTCTTCACTGGAGCGAAAATCCAGCCCGGACGCCCGGTCGTGTTTGGCTGGTCTGGCACGGGATCCGGCACTCCCGAAGATCCCAGGTCGCCCAAAACCCATACCTATTTCTTTGGTCTTCCCGGCAATCCAGTTTCGACGATGGTGACGTTCAAACTCTTCGCTCGGCCCATGCTTGAGGCGCTGGCGGGGCAGTCTCCTCGCAAGCTTACATTTCTCCACGCGCGCCTGAAGGCTGAGATTCGCGTGAAAACCGGGCTTCGGAGATTTCTCCCCGCCGTCCTTTCTGGTGAGTTTGAACGGTCGGAGGTGGAACTGGTGTCGTGGCAAGGCTCGGGCGACATTGCCGCAACTGCGCTGGCGAACTGCTACATCGTCGTTCCGCCAGACCGGGAGCGCATCCCAGCGGGCGAATGGATTGCAGTGATGATGCGGTAGATTTACGCCGGGCAAGGCGTTGCCAGCAACGTCTATACGAACCGCTGTCCATGTAAGATAGAGCTTCTGCATGGCGAAGAAACTCTCCCACTACGACGACGCGGGGCGGGCGCGGATGGTCGATGTTTCCGAGAAATCGACAACCCGGCGCGAGGCTGAGGCCAGCGCTTTCGTGGCGATGAAACCCGCAGTGCTGGCATCATTGCCGAAAAATCCCAAGGGCGATCCGTTGGAAGTGGCGCGGATAGCCGGGATCATGGCGGCCAAACGCACCGCCGAGCTGATCCCGATGTGTCATCCGCTAGCGCTCACTCTCGTTGATGTCGATGTGTGCGTGTGCGAGAATGGCGTCGCGATCACTTCCAAAGTGGCGACCACTGCCGAGACCGGTGTAGAGATGGAGGCCATGGTTGCCGCCAGCGTATGCGCTCTGACGGTTTACGACATGTGTAAGGCGCTCGATAAGGGCATTGAGATTCGTGAGATTGTGCTGGTACGGAAGACGGGTGGAAAGAGTGGCGAGTATCGCCGCGCGAAGCAGTAACGGTCGCTAAATTCATGGCGAATAACGTCAAGCTGCTGGTTGTGGACGACAATCCGATGGTGCTGGCGATGTTGCATCAGGCGCTGGCCCCGCTGGCGCAAGTGACCACGGGAACCGATGCCGCCGACGCGCTGTTGAAAGCTGTGGATGATACTCCAGACCTGCTGGTCTGCGATTATCGAATGCCGGGAATGGATGGGCGGCAGCTCGTTGAGAAGTTGAAGAGCCGGCCGGCGACCGCCAATTTCTCGACCATGCTGATGGCGAGCAAGGCGGATATTGCGGAACGGCTCTCGCCACAGGACGCCGCCGACGACTATCTGGAAAAGCCGTTCTTCTTGAAGGATGCGACGCGCCGCATCAAGCGCATGATCGACCGTATTGCGCTCGAGAAGATGGCGAAGACCGCGCCATCCGATGGCGTGGTGCGCGGGAACCTCTCGCAGATGAATGTCATCGACTTGATGCAGTCTCTGGAGATGGGACGCAAGAGTTGTCAGATCTCGCTCTCCAACGAGGGCGAAAAGTGCGAGGTCTTTTTCGTTGAAGGTCAGGTGAAACACGCGACCTACGGATCGCTGGTCGGCGACGAGGCAGTATTTAAAGTCCTGCGCTGGACCGGCGGAAGTTTCCAGCTCGACTTCGAAGGCAAGACGGACAAGGAAACTACGCAGCTCAACACTCAGGGACTGCTGATGGAAGGACTGCGACTGCTGGATGAATCGGCGCGCGATGGCGGTGGTGAACCCGAGTCCGTGTCGGCGCCTGCAGCGACTGCTCCAGCGCCGGCCGTACCTCAGAGCGCACCGAGTGCGGATCACACCAGTCCCAGCCGAGGCCGAAAGGAAGAAGAGGACGATGTCCTCCTCGATGGCTGAGCCCGAAGCCACCACGATCCTTACGGCGGCGGTTATCACGGTCAGCGATTCTAGCGCCCGCGGGCAACGCGAAGACTTGTCGGGGCCAGCCGTCGCGCAACTACTGCGCCAGCTTCACTTCTCAATAACCGCACGCGAAGTTGTCTCCGATGATGCAATCGAGATTCAAAACCTGCTTATTCGGTTGGCGCGAGAGGTGCGACTGATCGTTACCACGGGCGGAACTGGGATCTCTGCGCGCGATGTGACTCCGGAAGCGACCGTCGCGGTTTGCGAGCGTCTGTTAAGTGGAGTAGCTGAGCGCATGCGCAGTGAGGGGACCAAGAAGACCAAGTTTGCTGCCTTGAGTCGTGGAGTTTGCGGGATTCGAGGGCGGGCTTTGATTCTTAACCTGCCCGGAAGTCCTTCAGGGGCGGTGGAGTCGCTGGAGGCGGTCGCGGGGTTGATTCCGCATGCGCTGGATTTACTGAGCGGGAAGACGGAGCACAGGTAGTGTCAGCGCTGCCGCGACAAAAATCGTCGCGCCCCGACCACCGAGAGCGGCTGTCCCCACGTGATCATGGCCGCAATCAGTGGGCTTTTCCCGGCCCCAACACCGCTCGACCGGGGAATACATCCGGAACCATCTTGCCCTCGTCGATTAACACGGTGCCTCCGACCAACAAGCAGCGCACTCCCACACTCGGCTCCATGGGTTTTTCGAAGGTGGACCGGTCGGTGATGATTTGAGGATCGAAGACCGTGACGTCGGCGTCGGCGCCTTCCTGTAGTCGTCCCTTGTGCCGCGCTGCGGGAGTAGAGCGTTCCAGCACCTGCGCTGGCATAAGTGTCATTTTGCGGAGGGCTTCCATCAGAGTGAGAGTCTTCTTCTCGCGTACGTATTGAGCCAGGACGCGCGAGTAGGTTCCCGCATTGCGGGGATGTCCGGTCGCCCCGTCGCTGGCAATCATGATCAGAGGATTCGGGATGACCGCATCCACCGATTCCTGCGCATTGGCGAACACGAGCACCGACTGAGGCGTTGTCGAATTGTGCAATTCCTCGAAGCGCTCCTTGGTGAGATGCTCACCCGTGTCGGGAATAACCAGATTGCCGTAGTCGATGCCCAGCTTTTCTCGCCAACCTGGATTGAACAGCGCGGAATTGATGATGGTCATGCCTGCGATGTAGGGATAGGCCTCGGTAGTTATGTCGAGGCCACGGGCGCGAGCTCCCTCGACCAGCGAGATGCATTCGAGCGAGTCGCGCAGACAAGTACTGTTGATGTGGACGATATGCAAGGGCGCGCCGGTGATTGCTGCGGCGCCAATGACTTCCTCAACTGACTCGATGGCGGATCCTGGTTCGATACGGCCGAAGCTGCGCATGTGGGTATAGACGGGTAACTTGCGCTCGGCAGCCACGCGGAAAATGTCGATTATTTCAAGCCTGGTTGCCCCCGGAGTGTATTGGATGCCCATGCCAATGCCGAGGGCGCCGGCGGCGATTTCCTCGCGCAGGCGCTGCTGAATCTGCTTGATCTGCTCCGGCGTCGCGGGCTGATTCGTGGCCGGCCCGCTCTTAGGCAGAATCTCCGGAATTCCGGCGCGCGGGTCAATGACTTCCGGATTCAGAGGCGCACCGAAAACCAGAGCCCGCGCCGCTGCGTGGCTGGCGGTCGTGCCGTAGTGGATCAGGGAGCGGCCCTCCTTGATCTTCAGAAATTGAGCGACATCAGGAACGCCAATTTCCATTTCCAGCGCCGTGGTTACACCGTCGAAGGCCTTGACGCGCTGGCTGTCGGGTTCCTGGCCGTGCTGGTGGAGGTCAATGAAGCCGGGGGCCACGACGAGGCCAACGGCGTGGACGACGCGGCGCCCGGTCAACGGCGTGGCGGAGATTCGGGCTATTTTGCCGTCGCGGATTCCCACGTTGCGCACTGCATCGAGGCCGGTCTCAGGATCCATGACGCGGCCGCCTTCGAGCACAAGGTCGAACTGCTGGGCGGATAGTGCGGCGGTTGAGACGAGCAGCAAAACCAGAATCAGCTTTCGCATGGTAGCTCCCAAGGCAAGCGATGATAGCAGGAGCGGGCTTGCGTGCCGTTTTGCCCGTCGGCGAAAAGCCGAGAGCAGCTGTCCCGATATCGGCGCGTTACCCATCCGTATCTGACACACAAGCATCTGACACTTCCTTTTCAATCACGTACACTAACTGGTTCCTTGAAAACGATTGGACACATACTGACGCGCTATACGGCGTGGATCCTCGGGCTGCTCGCGCCGCTCGGAATCTGGGGGGTGTTTCTCGTCGCCTTCGCCGACTCGGCTTTGCTTGGAATGCCGGTAGATGCATTGGTGGCGACCTACGTCTACAAAGATCGCAGCCATTTCTTTGTCTATGTGGCGCTCGCCTCGCTCGGCTCTGCACTGGGAAGCATTCCCCTCTACTTGATGGGGTACTGGGGCGGTGAGAAGGTCTTACGCAAACGCATCACCGAAGGACGCTTCCAGAAAATTCACCAATCGTTCGAGCAGCATGAATTCTGGGCGCTGATGTTTCCCGCGATGCTCCCGCCGCCGTTGCCATTCAAGATCTTTGTGTTGGGCGCGGCGGTGTTTGAGATGAGGTTCCGTGATTTTCTGGTGGCGATTGTTGCAGGCCGGTGTGTCAGGTTCGGCGTTCTATCTCTGCTGGTGCTGTGGTTCGGGCCGCAGATTGTGCAACTAGCTGCAACCCTCTTCAAACAGCACTTGCTTTGGGTGCTGGGTGTGATCGTAGTGGGACTTTGCACCTGGCTGTGGCTACGGCGCCGGGCGAAAACGCGCGACTCCGAACGCGCGCAATAAGAGTCTGGAAATAGCGCCTTGCCCGCCGACACGCCTTTGCCCAGGAACACCGTTCCGGCACGTTCGCGCCGGGGCGTTCAGATTCTGCCGTTACGCTGCTGCCGTGTGGTCACCGGACTTGTGCAGCCATCCGGCGAGGACATGCAGGACGACGGGGGTGCAGAACATCAGCGAAGTGAAGAGCAGGTCACCTTCGACCGCGTGACGGAAGAATGGCAAGCCGGCGTCGTAGCAGGTCATCAGGCCCGCGAACGTCCGTGGATACATGTCCCAAGCGGCCCAGACGGAGAAGTTGCTGATCAGAAAGAATCCGACCGATCCCGCCAGCGCCGTTCCCAGAATCCGGATCGCTCCCGCGTCTTTTCTCAGAGTCGTGCCGAGCCAGAGCATAACCGCATACCAACCCCAGGTAACGAAGTGGTCCCAGCTGAACGGGTATTTGTAGAACATTGTGGTAAGGAACACATCAGAGGCCGCAAGCATTACGAGCGGCACCCACATCTGGCGGCGAGGACCACGAGCGCCAAAGAACAGCAGCGCGGCGCCAACGGGTGTGAAGGCCAGGGGATGGGGCATGAACCGGACTGCAACGGCGAGAATGACGAATACGTAAGCCAGCATGATCACCTCAAGAGACGAATCATCATTCTGGGCGCTCGGACACGTGGACGTCAAGGGGAGAGCGGGACGGGTAATGTGTCAGTTTGAATTTTGTGGGCTCGTAAGGTGGTCCGTGCGTCCTTTGATGAAGAGGGCAAAAAACACGATGCTAGCGCAGAATATGCTTGCAATGAGTGGAGGCCAAGGTGATCTCCCTTGGGCTTTTGCAAGTCTCCAAACCCCGTACATGAGGGCCGCTTTGCCGCCGACCAAGACGAGCCAGAACGCTAGGTAGGCCTTGTTCCCCTATTCTACGCCGCTGATTTCCTGTATGGGCCGCGCTTTGCTTGGTTTCGGCACATAGCTGTCAGCGCCGTGATTCTACGGGTCAAAATTCAAACTGATACATTACCGCGGGAAACGCCTTAGTTTTGACGACAATCATGACGAGACCTCGAGCAGCGCCCGACTGGACGGCCAAGGGCGGCGGTACCCACATGTGTTTTCGTCTTATCCAGCCTACAGTTCTTGACGGTTGGCAGTTTTCAGTTCCGTATCGAGGATGGGCTTGCTACGGAAAATGCTGAAATTGGTCACGTCGTTCAGCACAAAGGCCGGGAGATTTTGCGAGGCGGGCATCTTGATAAATCGGAAGTCGGAGTCTTGAACGTCGTGGAGCGCAAAACCGGGACGAGCATCTTTGTTGGCGCAGTCAATTTTGATGCCGCTCATCTCAATGCCCTTCACATGCCGCAGGAAAAACCCGTGAGCCGGTGTGGTGCCGAACATGGTGGGTTCGGGATATTCCCGTTCTTTCTCGGGTAGTTGGAGGGTCGAATCGGCGTGTGTGCCTCCTCCCTGATGGAGGATCGTGATGTCACTGAACTTCAGATCCTCAATGGAGTGGCCAGGGACTCCACTGATGACAGAACAAATTGGCTGCCCCGCGGCATTCAGGCAAGAGACGTTGCTGATGTTGAGGCGGCGAATTACGCCCACAGGAATGCCTGCAGGGCCACGCATGCGGGAGCCGAGACGCACAAAAATGGGCGCTCCGAATATGTCGCGCATGGAGATATTTGAAATGCAGACATCTTCAGTCACGGCGCCGTCGACACTCTCAATCGCAAAGCCATGGCAGCCTTCGAACGCGCAGTTCGTGATAGTGATGTTCTTGAATCCGCCATTCGACTCGGTTCCGAACTTGATGCGTCCGGTGCGGAACGCCTTGTCGTCAGCCGGAAGCGGCTTGCAAGTCGCGTCAAGTAGCGTCCCCTCCTGGTAGCTGCCGGTCACGAGACAATCACTGATCGTCACCATTTCTGTGGCGCGAGCGTAGCCGAGAGCAAAAGAACTCTTGAGGCAGATGCCATCGTCCCACGGAGAGTTGACGCTGCAGTTGGAGACGCGAACGTTACGGCAGCAATCGATGTCGATGCCATCGCGGTTGGTGTCGATTTTCACGTTGTCGATCGTGAAATTATCGACGCCGGTGGCCAGAATGCCGAAGTGGCCTCCATGCAGAATAGAAAAATCGCGCAGCAGAACGTTGCGGCAATTCTTCAGGGCAATCGCTTTGTTCGCGACGCCAGGCTGTTCCGCTTTCGGGCCAGCACCCCAGCCGCGGCTGAGGCCTTTGCCCCAGATGAGTCCCGGGCCTGAGATCGAAATGCTACTAAGTCCTTCGCCCCAGATCAGACTGTTGTGCCAATGGTTGTGGCCGAAGTCCTGATAGGCCTCCCATAGTTGGTTCGATTCGGGTAGATCGTATCCGGTGCCGCCGGCTTCGGGAGGATCGGAGGCCAGCAGAATTGATCCGGGAGCGAGATAAAGCGCGACGTTGCTCTTGAGGTGGACGGAATAGCAACGATACGTTCCAGCTGGAACGAAGACCGTTCCTCCGCCCCCAGCGGCGGCCGCTTCAATGGCCTGGTTGATTGCAGGGCTGTCGAGCGCTTTGCCGTCCCCTTGGGCTCCGAACGCGGTGACCTGATAGATGGGACTTGTACCGGCGGCGGAGGTCGGTGAGGCGAACGCGGCTGCGGGCAATGCCAGCGCCCCTCCGGCCACGCCCGCGCCGGCGGTAGTAAGAAATTTGCGTCGTGAGCGATCGTCAGGATGCATGGGAATGTCGATGCTAGTTTTGTGGTTGTCCAGGCTCCGGCATGACTCTTTGGTTTTCTCCTGAACCGAAAACATCACCAACAACGTGCAGGTTCTTGTCGATTTGAACGGCTTTGCTCAACGCGCCGCGATTCTGGCGGCCAGTAATCGAGCTGGGAATGCCAACGAAGCGCAAGTCCTGGAAATAGACGATGTAGCCCTCTTGTGGAGGCTCGAGAACTTCAGTCTCTGTAATCGGATATTGCGCCCAGTCCAGAAAGACGCGACCCATGTATGACTTCTTCGCCGCCAACGTCACCGGCGTCTCTTCCGGCTTGTAGCGAATTTCGAGACGGCCTTCGGGATCGACCTCTGGGTCGAGCGAATCTACCTGGGCGAGCGCGAAGAATGCGGGCGTCTCGACCACGCCGTACCAATGGAAGGGATCGAGGAATTTCGGGTAGGCTGAGACTCGGAGTGCTTCCGCGTCATTGTAGGTTCGCGCCTGGAGGGCATTGATGGCGCGGCGATGTTCGTAGTCGCGCAATGCCCACATCGCGACGATACCCAACAGTGCCAATGTTGCGGCAACCCTGCCGCGAGGGCCGCGTTGGCGCACACCGATTTCTTTGTCAATGAGTCCGAACACGCCCGGCACGACGAGTCCGAGAATCAACAGCGCGAGCATTACCGGTTCGACGATGAAGACGATGTCCCACGCGTACCATTTTTCCGAAAACGGCCAGAACGGCCTAACTCCGTAGTTATTGGTGAAATCGAGAAGAATGTGGCTCAGTCCGGCGAGACAAGCATAGAAAAAAAGCAACCCCCAGCGCGGCGGCAGGTTCGGATTCTTTGTCTTGCGGCCGCGCATGAGCCATACCAGATATACGAAGCCCACGACGACCGCTGCATCAGGCAAGGTTCCGAAGAATGAGTGGGTGAAGCCGCGATGGTGAGCGAATCCGAACGCCCGGCCGTGGAAGCCACCGAACACGTCCAGATCAGGAGCTTCCGCCGCAAGCGTCAGCGTGAGCGTGGCAAGCCCGGTCTTGCGGTTGAGTCCGGCGCGGCCCATGCATGCGCCGGTCAGAAAATGAGTAATGGGTTCCAATCGGTTCGAGAGATTCTAGTTCGAAGAGTCGGAAAACGCCAAGGCAGTCAAAAGTTGGTGACCTCAGCGGAGCAACTCTTGACCTGAGCGTGCGAGCGAAGTGAGATCGCAACTTAAACAGCAGGCGCCAGCAGGGTCAATGCATCAGGCACAATGGTAATTTCCGCCGGTAGCGTGCCGAGCAATTCGCCATCCGCCTCCACGTAGACACGCGGCTGGTCCATGTTGGTGGAGGCGGGGGGGATGTACTTACACGAGACCCGATTACTGTAGGCCAAGTCAATGCCGGGAATTCTCCAACGGCGCCGCAACACGCAGCGCGTGACGTAGGCGAGATACGCCGTTCGGCTGGCTGTGCGGCAGCAGACCAGACGCATGTCATCGCGATCGAGCGCCGCTCCAGGCGCCAGTTCCTGAACCACTCCCCCGAAGTTGCGAATCCGCACGCCCATCAATTCTGTGACCTCCGCACGGATGGGTTGGTCTGCGCCGGTTTCTATGTACTCCGCCGCAAAACGCGTCATCGGATAGCGGAACCACAGGTTCCACGCTTTGGCGTAGTACGCAGCCATGCCCATGCGTTGCTTCACTCCACTATGAAGCTTGTAAAAAAGATGGGCATCCACACCCATGCCGGCGGCGACGAGAAAATACCGCTCGTCGGGATTGCCTTGGAGATCGAGATACTGTATGCGCCCCAGTGCGACGCGACGCGGCTTGCCCTGCAGGGCCGCCTTGGCCGCGGCGGCAATGGTCAGAGGAAGGTCCAAGTCGTGCGCCAGCGCATTGGCTGTTCCGGCGGGAAGAATCGCCAGCGCAACGGGAGTATTCGCAAGAACCTGGGCGATGTTGTGGATGGTTCCATCGCCGCCACACGCGAATATCGTGTCACAACCCGCGGCGATGGCCTGCCGAGTCTCATCTCCAGCATGATCGCGAGACTTCGTCGGTACCAGATCCGCGTCGACTTCGGCACCACGCAGCACGGCCAGTGCAGATTCCAGTTCCTGCTGGCGCTTGCCACCGCTGCCGCCGGAATCCGGGTTGTAGAGCACCGCCGCCTTGCGCATACCGTGATCGCAGCTGGATTGTACCTGACGGCTCCACGGCGGACGGAAGCGCGACTAGCGGGAGCCCCACTCCCACATGCCGAACATGGCTTTCTGGGGCAGGGGATGGCCGAGTTGGCGGGCGAGCATAGTGATCTGCCCGCGATGGTGGGCATCATGCGCGATCAGGTACCCGAGAAATCCAGCCACATCGGGACGAAAACTCCGGATGCGGCCATTGTCGGAGAGGGATCGGCTGATGACGACGCTCAGAGCGTGACGGCTGCTCTCCAAGGCGCGCAACGCCTGCACCGGAGTCACCGTAGCCCGATCGAGCTGCCCTGGAATGTCCTCAGCCTTAGCAGCCTTCAGCCACATCACCCGCACGTTGTGTATGTGGGCGACGATCGCGGCGATGGTGCGGCCCTTGCCGTCCGGAGGCTTGGCTTTCCACGCTGAGGTTGGAAGGTTGTCGATCAAATATTGGTTGATCCGATTGTTGGTATTGAAAGCGTCGAGCAATGCGCCCGGAATTCGCGCGGGATAAGGCTCTTCAACTGCGACCGCAGCGTGCGGAGCGGAAGCCTTGGGCATGGTTGGCTTGTAGACGACTTGGCAAGGGCAATAATTTGGCATAAGCTGGGCGCACTTGCAAGGGGTGTCTTTTCCACAACCGCTTTCTCACGTGTTGTTGGGGCTCGAAATTCCAATTTAGCCAGGAGGATGACCAGATGAAAATTCTGGCGCGGATTCCATGCGGTACGTTGCTGTGCGGTCTTTTGCTCTGCCTGGGTGCGATGGCGCAAGAACACGCCGCCCACGCGCAGACTCACCCGGTCACGCTAGTGACGGGGTTGGGCAATCTACATCATCCCGTGTCCACGCATAACCCCCAGGCGCAGCAGTTCTTTGACCAGGGGCTGCGCTTCATTTACGCCTTTAACCATGACGAGGCTGCACGCTCGTTCCAGCACGCGACGGAACTCGATCCTAAGCTGGCGATAGCCTATTGGGGTGTCGCCGAAGCCGTCGGACCCAACTACAACGATCCGGCTGACCCGGAACGCTACAAACACGCGCACGACGCGGTTCAGAAGGCCGTCGATCTATCGGACGGGGCGTCACCGAGTGAGCAGGCTTACATTCAGGCAATGGCGAAGCGCTTTCCGGCGGACCCGAATTCCGATTTGAAGAAAGCCGCCGAGGATTATCGCGACGCGATGCGGCAGGTAGCCAGCGAATTCCCCGACGATCTGGACGCCGCCACGCTTTTCGCCGAAGCGGGCATGAACCTGCATCCCTGGGGACTCTGGCATCAGGACGGCACGCCGGAAGCGGGCACCGACGAAATCGTGGCGACGCTGGAATCGGTCATGAAGCGCGATCCCAACCATCTGGGTGCGATCCACTATTACATTCATGCGGTCGAGGCATCGAACAATCCCGAGCGCGCGCTGGCTGGAGCGAACAAGCTAGCGGCAATGGCGCCTGGGGCGGGGCACATTGTGCACATGCCCGCGCACGTCTACATCCGCACCGGAGACTATGATGCCGCGGTCAAGACGAACGAGCAGGCGGCCATCGTGGACCGCGCCTACATCAAGGCGACTGGCGTGCAGGGCATCTATCCGATGATGTACTACAGCCACAACCTGCATTTCGTCGCCATGTGTGGCGCGATGAATGGCCGCTATGCCGAGGCGCGGAAGAATGCCGACCTCCTCGTGGCGAATGTGGGTCCGCACGTGAAGGACATGCCGCCGCTGGAGGGATTTATGACGATCCCGGTGGCGGTGGAGATTCGCTTTCATCACTGGAACGAGATTTTGAAGATGCCAGCGCCGGATCCAGCGATGAAGACCGCGACGGTCTTCTGGCATTTTGGCCGCGGACTAGCTCTTGCTGGAACAGGCAAGATGGCTGAGGCCGAAGCAGAGTACAAGATTGTTTCCGATGCCGAGGAGGCGACGCCGCCTGACGTTATCTTCCAGATGCCGATCAACAACAAGGCCAAAGACATCATGAAAATCGCGAAGGATGTCGTGGGCGCGAAGATTGCCATGGCGAAGAAGGACAACAACGGTGCGATCGCCATGCTGCGCGACGCGGTTGCGATTCAGGACAAACTGAACTATGGGGAGCCGCCCGACTGGTTTTACCCGGTGCGGGAAAATCTTGGCGGCGCCTTGCTGATGAGTGGGGATGTAGCTGGCGCGGAGAAAGTATTCCGCGAAGACTTGGACCGCAATCCGCGAAATCCGCGTTCGCTTTGGGGATTGCGCCAGGCATTGCTGCAACAGAAGCGCGACTACGACGCGGGATTTGTTCAGAAGCAGTTTGAGGCGTCGTGGAAGGGCGGGGCTCAGGTGCTGAAGCTGGATGATCTCGTGTAGCTGGCATTGAGACGCTGCGGACTACCGATGCTCATGTGGGGACGGCCGCCTCGGCCGTCCCGCTGAGCACAGCGAGGCGCGAAGCTTCCACTGCTGGCTAGCCGCGAGCCTCCTCTCGCCGAATCGAATACACCACATGCGGCAAGTCGCGCCATATGATTTCCTTCCACACAGTCATCCCATTCTTCTCGGCGACGCGGCGCGATGGCAGGTTTTCGGGGCGAATGAGCGAGATGATCCGTTCGACCGGGAGGCGCGCGAAGCCGTACTCGCGGCAGGCGCGGGCCGCCTCGGTAGCTAACCCTTGTCCCCAAAGATCGCGCCGCATGTGGTAGCCGATTTCGATTTCGTTCGTCCCATCTACCTCTTGCACGGTCAGTCCGCAGTCGCCGACCAGCTCGCCGCTGGATTTCAGGATCATCCCCCAGAGTCCATGGCCGTCGCGCGCATAGCGCTGAACATTGCGCGCGATCCACTCTTCGACCCCAGCGCGGTCGTAAGGGGCGGGGTAGTAGCGCATGGTCTCCGGATCTGAGAGCACCAGGGCGAGAGCATTCGTGTCGGCGGCTGCGAACTCACGCAATATCAGCCGGGATGTTTCGAGGATTTGCATAGTCGCGTTTACTTGATAACACGGATCACATGAGACATGAGAATCGACCACCCGGGCTCGTCCTTCGATCCAGTCCCCGAATATAATCTGCCCGATGGCTGCCGCAACCAAAGACGTCGGAAAAAAGATTGAAGCGCTCCGCGAGAAGATTCGCCACCACGAATACCTCTACTACGTTCTCGACAATCCCGAAATTACCGATGCCGACTTCGACAAGCTAATGCAGCAGTTGAAGGACCTGGAGGCCGAGCATCCGTCGCTGGTCACGCTGGACTCGCCCACGCAGCGTGTCGGGGGCAAGCCGCGCGAGGGATTCGTTAAGGTCCCGCATTCCTCGCCCATGCTCTCGCTCGACAACACTTACAACGAAGACGAACTGCGCGACTGGGAGCGCCGCGTGCACGAACTGAGCGGCCGCAAGGATGTGGACTACGTCTGCGAGCTGAAACTCGACGGCATGTCGCTGGCGCTGGTCTATGAAGACGGAAGGCTCCTGCGGGGAGTGACGCGCGGCGATGGATCGGTCGGCGAAGACGTCACCCTGAACATTCGCACCGTGCGCTCCATTCCACTGTCGATTCCGAGAGAGAAGTTGAAGAAAGCCGGAATTCCTGTCGATTTCGAGGTGCGCGGCGAACTGCTCATGCCCACCGCGTCATTTAAGAAAGTGAATGAAGAGCGCGAGCGCCAGGGGCTTCCGACCTTTGCTAACCCTCGTAATTTCACTGCCGGCACCGTACGACAGCTGGATGCCAACATCACGGCGCAGCGTCGCATGGATTTCTTTCCCTACATCCTGCTCGAAAACGGGCGAACCTATTTCGACCGGCACTCGAAAACGCTTGCTGCCCTCGACGCTGCGGGATTCAAGGTCAACCAGAATCGCAAACTGGTGCACTCCATGGACGAAGTGTGGGCCTTCATTCAGCCGTGGGAGACGAAGCGCGACACGTTGCCCTATGAAATCGACGGGATCGTCGTCAAAGTCGACCGCACCGCGCTGCAGGATGAACTTGGCTTCACCGGCAAGGCTCCGCGCTGGGCGATTGCCTACAAGTACGCGGCGCGCGGTGGAGTCACGAAGCTGGAGAGAATCCGCTGGCAGACTGGCCGTACGGGGAAACTGACGCCGGTGGCCGAACTAGCGCCGATCCCAATCGGTGGAACGACAGTCCGCAACGCCACACTGCACAACATGGACGAGATTCAGCGCCTCGGTGTGAAGATTGGCGATTGGGTTCGCGTCGAGCGCGGTGGCGACGTGATCCCGAAAGTTGTCGAGGTCGATAAGGATCATCCGCGCGGACATGAAGAGATCGACGCGCCTGAGAAGTGTTCTATCTGCGGCACAAACGTTGTTCGCATTGAGGGTGAAGTCGACTACCGATGCGTCAACGCCAACTGTCCCGCCAAGCTGCTGGGCACCATCCTGCACTTCGCCTCGCGTGGAGTGATGAACATTGACGGCATGGGCGAATCGCTCGTCACTCAACTGATCGATCGTGGGCTGGTCAAGAACGTAGCCAACATCTACGATCTCACCAAGAGAGACCTGCTCAGCCTCGAGCGCTTCGCCGACAAGTCGGCGCAGAACATTCTCGATGAGATTGAGAATTCGAAAAAGCTGCCGCTCGAGCGAGTGATCTACGGGCTCGGCATTCGTATGGTTGGCGAGCGTACGGCGCAGTTTCTGGCCGAACATTTTGGCTCGATGGAAGCTCTGGAACAGGCCAGTGTCGAAGGCTTGCAGGATGTGAACGAAGTCGGTCCGCGCATCGCCGAAAGCATTGTCGAGTTCTTCAGTATTGCCGCAAACCGCAAACTGATCGAACGCCTCCGCGAGGCCGGCCTGACACTCAAAGGCAAGAAGAAAGAACGAGGCACAAAACTCGCCGGAAAAACATTCGTCCTCACCGGAACGCTGGCGAAATACACGCGCGACGAAGCCAAGAAGATGATCGAAGACGCCGGCGGCAAAGTGACCGGCTCAGTCAGCAAGAAGACGGACTACGTGGTGGCGGGAACTGAGGCCGGGTCGAAGCTCGACAAGGCGAAGGAACTGGGGGTCGCGGTCATCGACGAAAAAGAAATGGAAAAGCTTGCCGGCCAACCTGCGTAGTCATCCTTCACCGCCAAGAACGCCGCTCACGATGATGCCGCGTTTAGGGAGCAGAAATAACCTGCTTCAAAGCCCCCCGCATCCGCCCCCAAGTCACCTCTAGCGTCTCCGGCAGCACCCGCGTCTCCCCCACGACCGACACAAAGTTCGCATCCGCCACCCACCGTGGCAGAACGTGCATATGAATGTGCCCGGCGATTCCCGCGCCTGCGGCCTTACCGATATTCATCCCCAGATTGATGCCGTCTGGATGGTAGAGCTCGCGCAGCACCGTCTCCATCCGCTGCGATAACGCCATCATTTCGTTGGCAGCATCAGATGGCAGCTTCTGCAACTCGTCCAAATGCGCATAGGGGACCACCATCACGTGTCCCGGCGTGTATGGATAGGTATTCAAGATGACGTAGCAGTGCTGCCCGCGATGCACAATGTACACCTTGGCGTCGTCCTCTTTGGGCGCGTCGCAAAACACGCATCCAGCGGCCTTCTCCGTGGAGGAGACATAGGCGTAGCGCCACGGGGTCCAGAGATAATCCATAGCAGGGCAGGTTAGCAGATGAATGCCTGTTCCGAAACCGTAACGCTGAAACCTTGCTGTAACACAAGCAAGATTTGCGTTTGACACTGTTCGCAGCCCGTTGCTATAGTCGAAGAGTTCCCATTGGACGCGGGTTCTCTGTAAAAACGTCCGACAGCTGGGATTGTCCAAGCTCACTCGCCAGGGTGGGCCCACCACAACCAAACGACTCATCCAGCAGTCCGCAGAGCAGGCCCCGCATCCCGTCATCAGAGAGGCATAACCTTGTTCGACGAGACCACCGCCCGCAACTCCGAATCCACCTCCACCGTTGTAGCTGACGCTGAACCCATGACCGAGCCTACGACCGAGCCTACGACTGCAGAGCAGTCTCAACCTGAGCACACGCGGGCTGCCGCCGAAGCCGCCGCGTCCTCCGAGTCGCAAGGGGCGTCCGCCGCAGACGACAAGCCCGGCGAGGACTTTGCCTCCGTCCTTGAGAGCTTCACCACAGAAGCCGAAGAGGCGGTGAGTGAAGACCGCGTCATCAAGGGCACCGTGCTGAAGTTGACCGGGACGCATGTGGTCGTCGACATCGGCGCTAAATCGGAGGGCATGCTGCCCCTCGCCGAGGTGCTTGATCACGAAGGCAAGCCCAAGTTCAAGCCCGGCGACGAAATCGATGTCATGCGCGACAAGGGTCCGTCCGAGGAAGGCTACATCAACCTCTCGCACCAGAAGGCGCAGCGGATTCATGCGTGGGAAGAAATCGAAAAGGCCTACAACGAAAAGAAGCCGATTCAGGCTATCGTAGTCGACCGCATCAAGGGCGGGCTCACCGTCGACATTCTCGGCGCGCATGCGTTTCTGCCCGGCTCGCAGGTGGATCTGCGGCCCATCCGCAATCTGGACGGCATGAAGGGCCAAACGCTGGAAGTCGCGGTCATCAAGCTGAACAAGAAGCGCGGCAACATCGTGGTTTCGCGCAAGGACTTGCTCGAAGGCGAGCAGAATGAAAAGCGCTCCAAAACCCTCGAGCATCTGGAAGAAGGTTCGGTCCTCACTGGAGTGGTCAAGAACCTGACCGAGTACGGCGCGTTCGTCGACCTTGGTGGCCTCGATGGCCTGCTGCATATCACTGACATGTCCTGGGGACGACTGACTCACCCCAAAGACCTCGTCAACGTTGGCGACCAGATTCAGGTCAAAGTCCTGAAGTACGACAAAGACAAACAGCGTGTGTCGCTGGGATTCAAGCAACTCACGCCTGATCCGTGGCTCGATGCCGAGCATCGCTATCCGGAAGGCGCGCACGTCGGTGGCCGGGTTATCAGCGTGACCGACTACGGCGCGTTCGTCGAACTCGAGCAGGGCATTGAAGGCCTGGTCCACGTGAGTGAGATGACGTGGTCGAAGCGCATGAAGCATCCGTCGAAGCTGGTCAACGTTGGCGATCACGTGGAGTGCGTCGTGCTCAACGTGAACCCGACCGAGCGCCGCATTTCGCTTGGCATGCGCCAACTGGCGGCCAATCCGTGGGACTCGTTGCATGAGAAGTTCCCCGTTGGCATGACGGTCGAAGGACGGGTACGCAACCTCACCGACTTCGGTGCCTTCATCGAAATCGAAGACGGCATCGACGGCCTGGTCCACGTCAGCAACCTGAGTTGGACCAAGCGCGTAAAACATCCTTCCGAAGTTCTGAAGAAGGGCGACCGCGTGAAGGCGATTGTGCTGGCCATCGAACCCGACAAGCGCCGCCTGTCGTTGGGCATGAAGCAGCTTCAGCCGGATGTGTGGGAGTCATTCTTCCAGACGCATCACATTGGCGACGTGGTCCACGGCAAAGTGCTGCGCGTGGCCGCGTTCGGCGCCTTCGTCGAAATTGCGGAGGGTGTGGAAGGCCTGTGCCACAAGTCGGAAGCTATCGATGGAAATGGCCAGCCCCTGCATCTTGAGCCCGGCGTTGAGCACGAGTTCAAGATCATCAAGATGAGCCCGGAAGAGAAGAAAGTCGGACTCAGCATCCGTGCTGTGGGCGAAGAGGCCTCGCGCTCGGAAGTGGAAGCCTACAAGCAGCCGGTTTCGAGCACGAGTTCGACCATTGGCGAGCTGATTTCGTGGAAGCGCGCCAGCAACGAAAACAACTAGGATCAATTCTTAGGTTTGGCATCAGCCGCCCCTGCGGGGCGGCTTTCTTGTTGCGGCACTTCGCTGCCTCGTGCCGGGGGCGTGCTTTTGATGGACAATAAGGTGTGTAGTGCATCAAAGAACGAGTCCACGGCTGGCTGCGTTTTCTTGTGAATCCCGAGCGACGCCCACACGACCGTATAAACAAGGAGTGCAAGCATCGCCGCCAAGACGATCCAGAAGACAGTTTCCATAGGTGCGGAGACTTCTGCGAATCTCCAGTTCGAGCAATGAATCGTCTCTTTTCCGGACGAATCCGTCAAGTGCTCCGCACCGCGGTTTGGACCCTACTCACTCCTTGTTCTAGAATCCTAAGTTTGCCTTTCGACATCTTTTCCTACAGAGGACTTCTTTGCCTGAAACCATCTATGACGTAGCCATCATCGGCAGCGGACCTGCCGGGTACACCGCCGCCATCCGCGCCGGCCAATACGGCCTGAAGACCGCCCTCATCGAAAAAGACGGCTTCCTCGGCGGTACTTGCCTGCATGTTGGTTGCATTCCCACCAAGGCACTGCTGTTCAACGCCGAACTCTGGGATCACCTGAAAGAAGCCAAGGAATTCGGAATCGAAGGGGTAGATGCCCGCAAGCTGAACTGGGCTGCCATCCAGGATCGCAAGAGCAAGATCGTCGCCAAGCACACCAAGGGTCTCGAGTTCCTGATGAAGAAAAATAAAGTCGAGACCTTGAAAGGTTACGGCAAGCTCACGAGCCCTGCGCAAAACGGCGTCTTCACGGTCGAGCTGGTGAATGACAACAAGGCCAGCCATCTCAAAGCGAAGAATGTGATTCTGGCGACCGGTTCGGAGGCCCGCATGTTACCAGGGCTCGAAGCCAACGACCGCGTGCTGACTAACATCGAAATCTTAAGCTTGAAAGAAATCCCGAAGTCGCTGGTGATCGTAGGTGCGGGCGCGGTGGGAGTGGAGTTTGCCTCAATCTATCGCTCTTTCGATGCGGAAGTCACGATCGTAGAAATGCTTCCACGCCTGGTTCCGGTCGAAGATGAAGAAGTTTCCAAAGAACTGGCCCGCGTCTTTCGCAAGCGCGGCATCAACTTCCACACCAGCGCGAAAGTCGACAAGGTTGAGAAGACGAAGGCGGGTATCGCAGTCACAATCACGGTAGATGGCAAACAACAGAAGATCGACGCGGAGAAGATTCTGATTGCAGTCGGACGCAAGCCCCGTACGGAAAACATCGGCCTGGAACGTACGAAGATCAAGCCCGACCGCGGTTTTCTCAAAACTGATTCCTGGATGCAGACCGCCGAACCGGGCGTCTACGCCGTCGGCGACATTGTGCTGGGCACGCCGCAACTAGCCCATGTCGGCGCCATGGAGGCTCTGGTGGCAGTCGCTAAAATTGCCGGCAAGCCCGGCAAGCCGATCAATCCCGAACACATCCCCGGCGCGACGTATTGCCATCCCGAAATCGGCAGCGTCGGCCTCACCGAAACCAAGGCACGCGAAGCTGGATACAACGTGAAGATTGGCAAATTCCCCTTCACAGCGAACTCACGCGCTTCCATCGTTGGCCAGCACGAAGGCTTCATCAAAATTGTCTCCGATGCCGACTATGGAGAAATTCTCGGAGTACACATTATCGGGCCTCAAGCCACCGAACTGATCGCCGAAGCTGTGGCCGCGATGGAACTCGAAGCAACAGTAGAAGACTTAATGTGGACGATCCACGCGCACCCCACTTTGGCCGAAGCCATGCTGGATGCGTCAAACAGTGTTTACGGAATCGCAATCAACGCTTGAAAATTCACCACAGAGACACAAAGAAGACCTTTCTCCCGGCTTTCTCTGTGCCTCTGTGACTCTGTGGTGAAAGGTGCGAATTGATCTCGCTGATCCAACTCGGCACCGTCGACTACGCCACGGGCCTGAAACTACAGCAGCAACTCGTCGCCCTGCGCAAAGAAGAGAAGATCGGCGACGTCCTCCTCCTTCTTGAACACAGGCCAGTCATCACGCTGGGCCGCAATGCGAAGGGCGAAAACGTGGTCGCGTCGCCCGAACTTCTGACCCAGCGAGGCGTCGAGCTCTTCGAATGCGACCGCGGCGGCGACGTTACCTTCCACGGCCCCGGCCAAATCGTTGGCTATCCCATCTTCGACCTGCGTGGATTTGCTCGCGTAGGGGCGGACGCCTCTTCCGCTCTGCGCAAGACTTTAGGGGTAATCGAATTCGTGCGCCGCCTGGAGGAAGTCTTGATCCGCGCGTGTGCGGATTTCTCGATCACGACGAAGCGCGTGCCCGGCCTGACTGGCGTCTGGACGGACGCTGGGGACAGCAATGCTTGTGTGGGGACGGGCGCCCTCGCCCGTCCGGTCGAGCGAAGCTCAACAGAGGAACTGACCGCGAGCAAACATCCCGAAGCCAAACTCGCTGCAATCGGAGTCCACATCTCTCGCTTCGTAACATCCCACGGCTTCGCCCTCAACGTGAACACCGACCTCAGCTATTTCAACCTGATCATTCCCTGCGGCATCACCACCAAGCCCGTCACGTCTATGCAGCAAGACCTCGGCAGGCAACTCGACCTCAACGCCGTCGCCGAATCCATCTCCCGCAATTTCGGTGTGGTCTTCCAAAGCCAGATGCTTTGGATTGAAACTCTAGACGACCTGCTTGGCCGTGCAGTCGGCGGGCCTTTGAAACCGCCCACCGAACTCCGCCAAATCCACAAAGAAGACGGTACAAGGCGGGCGTGAGTGGTTGTGTGGCGCGGGCGCCCTCGCCCGCGCGGCCCTAGCCCAATCCCCCGCACTCGCGATACCATCAATGCATTGCGCACTCGCGCCGTCGTCACATGGGGATCAAGAAACCGAAGTCCAGGCAAAGCAGCAACGGGAGCCGTCCGCGCAACGGGACGTCTAGGGCTAAGCTCACAAACGCGAAGGTCAACGGCGCAGGATCCCAGAATAAGGATCTCCGCACCTACTCGATTCCTGACCATCGCCTCGAGCACCCGAACTTCACCGTCCGCCAGCACATCGAGAAAGACCGCCAGGGTCACGAGCACGTCCGCTACGAAGTCGAAGGCGATCTGGACGCGCCGGTTCCGTCCATCCGCGACTCCAAATATCTCGACCAGCGGCAGGCCATCGAGATCTACCGCTTCATGCTGCTGAACCGCAAGATGGAGGTCGCGCTCGAAAATCTCTACAAACAGGGCAAGGTCGTCGGCGGAGTCTATTTCGGACTCGGTCAGGAAGCCTGCTCCTGCGCCTCGGCCTATGCGCTCGATAAAGACGACTGGTTCGCGCCCATGATCCGCAACCAGGGCTCGCTTCTCGTCCGCGGATTCGCCGCCCGCGACACCATGATGCAGTACATGGCCAAAGCCGACTCGCCCACCAAAGGCCGGGACGGCACCAGCCACTTCGGCGACATCGAAAAGCGCAACATGGTCTCGCCCATCTCCATGCTCGGTGATCTCATCCCCGTGCTCTCCGGCGTCGCGCTCGGCGCGCGCCTGCAGGGACGCAACCTCGCAGTCATGACTTACATCGGCGACGGAGGCCAGTCCACCGGCGTCACCTACGAAGGCATCAACTTCGCTGCCGTGCAAAATCTCGGCCTCGTCCTCTTCGTGGAATCGAATCTCTGGGCCTACTCGACGCCGTCGGAAATGCAGTACCGCTGCAAAGACCTCGCCGAACGCGCCATCGGATACGGCATCCCCGGCGTGATCGTCGACGGCACCGACGCCTGCCAGGTCTACGACGCCGCCCACGAGGCCGTGGAACGCGCCCACCGCGGAGAGGGCCCGACGCTGATCGAAGCGAAAATGATGCGCATGAAAGGCCACGCCATCCACGACGCCGCCAGCTACGTGCCGAAGGCGATGTTCGACTTCTGGAAGAAGCGCGACCCGATCGCGCGCTTCGAAAATTACCTGGTGAAAGAAAAAAAATGGATGACGCCGAAAGAGAATGAATCGCTGATCAAAGAAGTGGAAGAAGTAATCGAAGCAGAGCGGGAGATCGCAGTGAACTCGCCGATGCCAACCCCAGAATCAGCCGAAGGTGGGGTTTTCTGTGAAGACGGCTGCCACGAAATCAAACCAAAGTACGGCATGCCAAAAGTAAAGAAGGGAACCGGAAGCTACAAAGAAACCGAAGCCGCGGTACATCTGAAGTAGGTCAATCCGCGTCAATCCGTGGCCATGATTTTGTCTGCGAGACTCTGAAACGTTGACCCTATGCTCCTTACCTACCTCGAAGCCATCCGCCAGGGAATCTGGGAAGAAATGGACCGCGACCCCACCGTCTTTTGCCTCGGCGAGGACATCGGCATTTACGGCGGCGCTTTCAAAGTCACCGACGGATTCATCGACCGCTTCGGCCCCGAGCGCGTCATCGACACGCCCATCGCCGAGTCCGCCATCGTCGGCGCGGCCTTCGGAGCCTCGCTCACCGGCATGCGCCCCGTCGCCGAGTTCCAGTTCATGGATTTCATCGGCTGCGCCTTCAACCAGATCTCGAACATGGTCGCCAAAACGCACTACCTCTGGGGCGCGCCAGCCCCGCTCGTTCTTCGCGGCCCCAGCGGCGGATACGTCCACGGCGGCCCCTTCCATTCGCAGAACCCCGAGATGTGGTTCGTCCACAACCCCGGCCTCAAAGTCATCTGCCCGGCCACGCCCTATGACGCCAAGGGCCTGATCAAGTCCGCGATCCGCGACAACAATCCCTGTATTTTCTTTGAGCACAAATATCTCTACCGCCGCATCAAAGGCGAAGTTCCCACTGACGACTACGTCGTCCCGATTGGCAAAGCCAACCTCGCCCGCGAAGGCCGCGACCTCAGCATCATCACCTACGCCGCCATGGTCCACACCGCGCTCGAAGCCGCCGAGATCCTCGTCAAAGAAAACGTCGATCTCGAAATCCTCGACCTGCGCACTGTCTCCCCGCTCGACCGCGAAGCCATCGTGCAGACGGTAAAGAAAACAAACAAAGTCATCATCCTCCACGAACACTCCCGCACTGGAGGCCTCGCCGGAGAAATCGCCGCCATCATCAACGAGGAGGCCTTCGACGACCTCGACGGCCCCATCGTCCGTATCGCGGGGCTTGATTCCGCCGTTCCGTTTTCCCCGCCGCAGGAACATCACTATCTGCCGAAAGTTGAAGACGTGGTCCGCGAGTCGCGCCGTCTGAGAGCATATTAGAAGAGACAATCATGTGGGGACAGCCGCCCTCGGCTGTGCGGTCGAGCGAAGTTCGACTCGTGCCTGGAATCCTCCTTTCAGACTCCAAGCGGCCCTAGCGCCGCGCCCCCCCATCTGCCACAATATCTTTGGAGGGCCTCATGGGAAGATTCACTCTCGGCATAGTAGTCACGCTCCTCGTGCTCATTCTTGGTGGACTCGGCTTCGCCATGCTCGGATTCTTCCCCACCGCAGCTAACGTCGAACCTCCGCACCTCGAACGCCGCATCGCCATGGGCGCGGTCGATGCCTCCATGGAGCGGCATGCTCCGCGCGTCACCAATCCGCTGACGCCCACCGATCAGAATCTGGAAGATGGCATGAAGCTCTACACCATGAATTGTGCGCTATGCCATGGAGGTCTCGACCGCAAGCCCTCGCCTTTGGCGCGTTCGTTTTATCCTCCCGCTCCAAATCTCATCTCCGATCCGCCCGACGATCCGGAGTGGCACGTCTTCTACACCATTCGTACCGGTGTGCGTTACACAGGGATGCCCTCGTGGGAGAAGACCCTCAGCGAACAAGACATGTGGAAGATCACAATGCTGCTCTCTCATCTCGACAAGCTTCCACCAACCGTGCAGGAATACTGGAAGACCAGCTTCGGCGTCGCACCCATTGAAGAAAAGAAAGAGAGTGGAGAGAAGCACGAGCATCACTAACGCAAGTCATGTGGGGACGGGCGCGTCGCCCGCCTCCCCTGGGCAAAGCCGATGGATGCCGTCAAGCGCGAAGAGGCGACGCTTTCTATCTCGACCCGCTGAACCTCGCCGAGCCCCACCCAGACGATATAATATTCATTTGCGCACGGCTCTCTGCTGAAGGCTGTGGGGCCCGCGCGGAAGGAAATCATGCCAACTGACATCATCATGCCCCAGATGGGCGAATCCATCGTTGAGGGCACTATTACCAAGTGGCTGAAGAAGCCCGGAGACAAAGTCCAGCGCGACGAACCCCTGTTCGAGATCTCGACCGACAAGGTCGACGCCGAGATTCCTGCTCCGGCGTCCGGTGTTCTCCAGGAAATCAAAGTAACCGAAGGCACGACAGTTGGCGTGAACACGATCGTCGGAACCATCGCCGCCGATGGCGAAGCCGCCACTCCCGCCAAAGCCGCCTCCGCAGCCGAGAAGCCAGCCGAAAAGAAGGAAGAGAAAAAAGCCGCCCCGGCTCCGATTGCAGCCGCGGTCGCGCCCGCGTCTCCCGCCGCGGCCCCTCACGCCGACGAGGACGAAGAGGCCCGTTCCTCTCCGCTGGTCCGCAAGATCGCTCGCGAGCACGGCGTAAGTCTCTCGCAGGTCTCCGGCACCGGACTCGGCGGTCGAATCACCAAGCAGGACATCATGCAGTTCATCGAGAGCCAGGGATCCCAACCCGCCCGCGTGGGTACCGACACACTCGCCCGTCCCGCCGAGCGGAGCGAGACGGCTCCATCCGCCGGCCCTGTAAAGCCTCCATCTCCGGCTCCCTATCCCGGCGATCTCGTCCCCATGTCCAAAATGCGGCAACTCATCGCCAAGCATATGATCGAGTCGCGCCGCACCAGCGCGCACGTCCACTGTATGTACGAAGTGGACTTCACCCGTATCGTCAACCTGCGTGCGAAACAGAAAGCCGGATTCGAGCAGCGCCACGGCGCCCGCCTTACCTTCATGCCGTTCTTCGTGCGCGCCGCAGTTATGGCCCTGCAGCAGTGGCCCATCATCAATGCGTCTCTCGAAGGCGACAACATTCGCTATCACCGCCAGATCAATGTGGGCATCGCCGTTGCACTCGACTGGGGACTCATCGTCCCTGTCCTCAAGAACGCTGGCGACCTGAATTTCTTGGGACTGCAGCGCGGCATCACCGATCTCGGTGAGCGCGCCCGCACCAAGAAGCTCAAGCCTGAGGACGTCGAAGGCTCGACTTTTACCGTCACCAACCCAGGCCAGTTCGGCGCCGTGTTCGGGCTTCCCATCATCAACCAACCGAACTCGGCCATCATGGGCGTGGGGGGCATTACGAAGCAGCCTATGGTTATCACCGACAAAGATGGCACTGACTCCATTGCCATTCGCTCCGTCGTGCACCTGACGCTCGGCTACGACCACCGTCTCATCGATGGTGCCATTGCCGACCAGTTTATGGCGCAAGTGAAGAAGAACCTCGAAACCTGGAGCGAAGAAGTCGGTTAACTAAGGTTGGGCGGTTCTCCCGTTTGTCGGGGGGCGTGACCGCAACCATTACTTCTGCTGCTCAACCGCTGGCGTCTGATCTCCACCCTTGGCCCAGGTCGAAGCGTTCAAACACTGCACCGTTCCGTCAATAATCTTGGAAATTCCATCTTTAAACTTCTCAGGCTCAATAATCTCGCGCGCCGCCACGGCGTCCATTGTGGCCAGTGCATTCTCCAGAAATGACATCGCCGCATCTTTTTTCTCGGATCCTGTCTTGCCCCCGAAAAGTCCCTCAATTCCGCTCACCAAAGCGGGGATAAATGCTATTCCCCTCAAAAGCTGGTTTAGAAAATTCATATTGTTCTCCTTGAAACCTTGAATGTGACCTGAGCGCAGTGCTGCAGCCTCCCGCCGGAACGGAACACCCGCCTCGGAGTTCTGTTGGATCGGCGGACGCCAGAAGGTCGTCGCCCTTTACTTCCACCAATGTCCCCGCAGTGCCACCGCGACGCTGATCAGCACCGCGATTCCCGCGTTCACGAATCGTTCGATCACCGTCCGCCGAACATCGTTCCGCTCAAGGTCGATAATCCTGTTCTCGGCGATCGTCATTCGTCCCGGCTGCCCATTGCCCACCAGCATGTCCATCTTGGCTTCCAGACGGCTGAGCTTCCCCAATACGTCGTGCTGAAAATCCCGGTCGATCCTCCGTAAAACTGAAAGCTCTCTCTCACTCACTCCCATGCCTCCCCGCATTCCCATGCTCGAAATCACTTACGTGCGATGGCCTTCTTCCTGCTGTCATGTTCCAGAATCATGTTCTTGATCTCTACCTGCCCATCCCGCAATTCCCCCAATTGCACCTCTGTTCGTATTCGCCCCTCCGTATTCGTTGTCGCGATCTCCTCCAGGCGCGTGACCCTTGCCTTCATCGTCTCGATCTCTGCGTCCCGTTTTGAGGCGTTGCGGGCGTCTTGCAGAACGTACCCAGTGATTGATAACGCGATCGCGCCAATGGCAATCAGCGTCCTTCCGTCGAAGCGCAGGAGTTTGCTCCGCTCTTGCGTTCTTCCGAGTTCACTTGCCAGAGATTCATGCAAGGCCTCGGCTGTGCCCTGCATTTCCGCCAATTGCCCGAGCACCTCAAGTTGAAAATCCTTTGCCGTGTAGGGGACGTTACGTACCGCCCTCATCCCACTACTTGCTGACTTGCACCTTCCGGGGAGCTCTTCGTCACTCATAGCGGATAGTCCACATGCAAAGCCGCCGGATAGCGGGAGTATCGGGGTGGCGATGCGTTGTCATAAAGACGCAAGAAATAGTTTTGTGTGCGCCCCAGTCGTGGCAGGACGAACGTCCGCGCGGTGAATCGGCCCAACAGATTCCGGTCGTTCGCAACCCCCCATCCAAAGTCGTGCGATCTGACCTCGATCCCGTATCCAGTCTCCAGTCCGATCCCTGCATCCACCTGTACGGTGGTCGATGTCACGTCTGTCACCTGCGCATCCGTCAAGTCTGCGAGATAGTACTGCCCGACCTGCGATGTCGAAAGTTGCGGGGGCGTGTCCTGAAGAGGAATACCCGTCCCACTATGTTCACCTTGCAATGCCAGTGGCTCTCCCAAGTCATTCGCAAACTCGATCGTATACATCCCACGATCATTCGCTGGATCGACCACATCAATCATCACCTTCCGTACTATCGCAGTGAACTCCGCGCTTCGTGACGGTACATTCACGGCCACCGCATCTCCCGGAAAAATATCCATCGCCGCCCCCGGCAGAAAATCGCTCCAGGTCTGGTACGTGCCGAGCCATGCGTCCCCCACGGAGTCGTCAAGAATAGCCAGCGCAGCGTTCTCGCAGTCCGCTTGCGTTCGGGCGCTCGGAAGCTTGATTCTCGTCACCATCCCGCGCCGCCCGTCATCAAGCCCGTTCTGCAGGTTCGCGGCGCTTGCACTATTCACGACCTCGGCGACCGCCCTCCCGTAGCCTCGATAGCTAACCACGATAAGTGCGTCCCGCGGCGGTACATACTGCGGATAGAAATCCAGCGTTGTCGAACTCGCAATCAAACACTGGCCCCCATCCGAGAGCGACTCTACCAGTTGCGTCACATACTCCGAGTCCGGCAGAGCCATCCGCACTTCCGCCAGCGAGATGTGAGTCACGTACGTGTATGCAACACTGCACCGCATGCTCGCCGCATTCACCAGCGCATACGTGCAGAATCCTGGCGCATCCGCGATCACGCCGTCGTACAACACCGTCGCGGGCGCGACCGTCGTCGCCAAATTCGCCGGGTTGATGTCCTGAACTTCGAGCACGATCCTGACATCGGCCGGTACCTCCGCTCCTCCTCGTCCGCTCCCCGCAGTGTGCAAAGATGAGTGATAAGTCTCTCCCTTTCGATACACCTCCATCGAATAGATGTAGGTCGTCACAACGTAACGATGTCCTGCGGTCGTCGTCACCATGGGCCCAGTGGCTGCTCCGTTGACGAGCGCCTGTATCTTCGATTCGCTGCCGCTCGGCGTGATCTGAAACCCCGCCAGGCATCCCCCGCTGGAAATTGCTCCCGCATACAGTCCGCCCAGCACTCCGCGTGAAGGCCCCGTGAAGCTCACGTCCCCGTGCTGCAATTCCATCGCGCCGCCGAGTTCAATCTGCTCGATGAATTCAACCGTTGTCTCTTCGTCGTTTCCGGTTCCCCCGTTGACTTGCAGTGTCTGCCCCGCAACCGCGACCGCGGATGACGGGTCGCGTACCGCCCAGGTGGAGGGATCCAGCGCCAGATATTGCTCGTCAATTAAAGCCGGCCGGTCCTGTAGGAACGGGCTTCTTGAGAGGTAGAAATTCCGGCTAAAACCATCGCCAGCAAAGTAGTCCCGAACATACGCCTGTGGTTCATCCAGTCCGATCACGGTCACGTCATTCACAAGCAAGTTTGGGCTGGCCAACTTCAATCCCGTCGGGGAGAAGCTCGCATCGCTCTCGTTGATCGGATACATCGATGTCCCCACCGGAGTCAGGATGAGAGCCCCGTTCAGAGCTCGGTAGCTGGCCCGGGTCGCAAGCGCAATTTCCGCCGCGTGGGAGGAGAACTTCTTCTGCGGATTGACCGAATACGAAGCCACCGTATCCAGATCCTGTACCGCGCTGGTATCGAACCAACCCGGTAGCAAGTCCTGCGCAAGCTGCCGCACAGCCGAGCCAGCACTCCGCTCCACAAACGCAGCTCGATTCGGAAGCGTCTTCTGATCCAACAGCACTTCGTCACTCCACGCGATCAGGTCGTATCGGTAGGCTGGTCCCGACTCGCCCCATCCGAGATACTCGAAGTGCGGAGCCTGCGTCAGGTAGCCGGTGAAGAGAAAGCTCTCATCTGCCTTCGTGAGCGTCACTCGGGCTCCCTTTGTCGGCACTACGAAACCTGCTGAACCCGCGACGAGGCCAACCCGTAACTCAGCTGGCGCATTAAGCTTTCGCTCCACCTGGGGCGCAACCGTCCCGTCGAGAGCGGTCGTATAGTCCAACGCGCCTGCTCCCTGCAAATTGTCAATCGTCAGTTTCATAACCGTCTTCGATCACGCTCCAAAATCCTGAATAGAGCCCAAATTCTCTTCTGTATCCAAAAGTGTGTTGCCAAGAGCCAAGAGCCAAGAGCCAAGAGCTGAAAGCTGAAAGCTGTTCCTCAATACACCGCTGCCATTGCCGCTGGAAAATAGCTCCGATAGCACAGCACGCTCTGTCCGTCATTCGGATCGCTATAAGGCATGGCTAGAAACGAAGCCCGGAGCGACATCGCCGACAATGTCTTCTCAATCACTGCCAGTCCCTCCCTCGAGGCTTTCCCGATGGCTCCCGAGTTCGGGCTCAGCCGGGGATAGTAAAAGCACACCCGCCCGCCCGATTCCTCTTCCGCGACAAACAGTGCCGACCATTCCTGAAAAAACGATCCGCCTTCCCGGTCAACAAAGGCGACTATCACCTGTGCCGACGCACCTGCGGCCGGTGCGCCCGCGGGCAGCGGTTGCTCCAGCAGTACGGTCGTTTCCGTAACCTGCGCCACTCGTCCAACATTGAAAGTCACCCGTCGCACATAGTTCGGATCTTGCTTCACCGCCAGCGGGCTGCTCACGTAGGCCGCCGCGATCCCGGCTCCCACGTAACCCGTCTGTTGCTGGTAGTCAAGGTCCACCGCGATCAAGCAACCATCGGGAAATGCGTTTGCCACTCCCGCGCCAAAAACCAGTTCGTTCGCCGTAGATCCCGCCAGCACCGCTACTCCCGGTGCTGGCATTCCGCCTGAGGGCTCCGGCGTCGAGCTGCCCGCCGCCGGAGCCAGCACGTTCATGTGCTCCGATCCTCCCGCCAGAGCCATCTGCAGCTTGCCCCACTGCCTGAAGTCGAAGGACACCCCTGCTTCCTGCGGTCCTCGAAACTGTGCAGCTGGCATAGCTCTGGCTCCGGACCGCACAACATCCGTCGGAGTGCCATACCAACGCGCGAAATTCTCAACCCATCCCAGGTCTAACCACGGCGCCGGCGGCGAATCGAGTGGAAACGCCCCGCACACTCCAGGATCAAAAATCGTTGGCATCTCGGTCACCCGGTTTACCGGCGCGAAGTAGGCCCGCATCTGCCGGGTCACCGGAACCATGGCAGCGCGCAATGGAGAAATACTCATGACAATGTCACCTCCGAAAAGAAGAAGACCGTAATCCCTGCCTTTCGCTCGACACGCCCGTCCGCATGCCTTTCCGCCTGGTTTTCCACCCCGCTCTTCGCGTTCTCCGAAAATCGCGGCTGGCTCCAAAACACTCTCGTCCCCAGGTCTGCGCTTGGAGCCTGCGCATAGTCGCGCTTCTCCGTGCTCGGAGGCTGGCAGATCGCCAGCAGTTCGTCATCCAACTGCCCGAGCACACGCCCCCGATCCACCCTGCTCGCCACCGTGCCGAAGGTGTAGTAGGAAATCACACACTCCATGCTCATCAGCGCTCCACTCCCCGAGTGTCCATCGACCACGCTCGTTGCTCCCCACTCGATATAGAACGCATTCGCTGCCTGTTCCGCAGATGACGGTGGCAGATTCTCCACCACGACAATGGCCGGAACCGTAGCTCCGTTCATCGTGATCGTCCGCGCTGGATTCAATCCCGCCAGCCGCGATTGCAGCGCAAGAAAAAAACTGTCCTTAGCAAATTGCATAAAATCAACCCTCAGCTCTCACCTGTCACCCTCATCAACAGAAGAATGTGAGACAGCTGCCCTCGGCTGTCCGCCGGGCGAAGCCAGGCTCTTGCGCCCGCTTCTCTCACTCCACCGCCGTCACGACAAAGAGATACGCTGCCCCAGCAAAGTTCTCGGGAACCACCGATTCGATGTGGAACAGATCGCTGCCGTACCTCAGCCCGAGCGCCGCATGAAACAAGTCTTCGGCTGTGCCCATGCCCAGGCCAGGAAGCTGATCTGCAATCACCGAACCCGGCAGCGTGAACTCGACCCGCCGCCTCGGCCCAAGATTTCCCGTAGCCAGCGCTCGCACCACCACCGGCGAAATCAGAACCTCATGCAATCCCGGATCTACCAACCCCAACAACCCCGCCGCGTCTCCGGCCGTTGCCGTCGCTGGCAGCACTAGACTCACCGACTCTCCCCCCAACGCTTTCAGCAATGCATCCGCCGCACGCACCAGCGCAGCCCCGCAAATCCCGCTACCCATAAACCCTCCTCGCCCATTCCCGAACCGCCCTCGCCACAACGACTGAGAACTGAGAACTGAGAACTGAGAACTGAGAACTGAGAACTGAGAACTGAGAACTGTTCCCCTACGCTCCC
>Ga0265338_10000864_pt1 | contig 51319 bp, 56 predicted proteins | sample 42126metaG_FD_193579 | JGI IMG/M metagenome (GOLD analysis project Ga0265338, IMG submission 193579) | Rhizosphere microbial communities from Carex aquatilis grown in University of Washington, Seatle, WA, United States - 4-21-26 metaG | ecosystem: Host-associated > Plants > Roots > Rhizosphere...
CCGCATTGCGGGATGAATGCGGCTTCCAGCCGCGTTTTCCCCGATGAATACTGGGTCATGATACGCGCGCCAAGGAGTACAAAAACGGCAGTGTCCTAATTTGCCTTTGGAGCGCGGGCTTCAGCCCGCTTCACCGTGCCAATGGCAAGGGGCGATGAAGCGGCATAAATGCCGCGCTTCTTAAATTAGGACGCTGCCACAATAACAGCCGGATTGCACACCATTCCAAGGTGTGATAGGCTATCGCTCTTATCATGAATGGCCGATGTGTTTGCTCAGCCGTTTTGTTGTTTGGAGCTTTGGCGTTTTCGGCCTTCGCGGGACCGTTGATCGATCCGATTCCCAGCGCCAGCCTGCCCGCCGGCAAAACCCTGATCCTGCCGGTCACCGCCAATTCACCCAATGGCCGGCCCTTGACGTTCACGGCCACCAGCAGCACCAACCGCATCACCGTTGAAGTTCACACCAACAATCCTTTCTGGAAAATGTCCGTGGCCCAGTCAGCCCCGGCCAATGCGCCCGGCGCGTTTCAAACGCCGTTCCGCGGCGGCATCGCGACCGTGACCAATGTCGGCGACCTGACCTTCATGCTGTTCCGCGATCTCACTCCGCACACGGTGGACGTGATCCAAGGGTTGACCGCCAGCGGCTTGTACACCAGCAACACGATCTTCCATCGCGTCATTGCCGGTTTCATGAACCAGGGCGGCGACCCGCTGACGAATGGCTCCGGTGGAGCGGTCTTTCGTTACAACGACGAATTTCATCCGCGGGCGATCTTCAGCGGCACCGGGCAGCTGGCACTGGCCAATTCCGGAAAGGACACGGACGGCTCGCAATTCTTCATCACGGTCGCGCCGTTCCGGGGGGGGGATTTCGGCTACACCATTTTCGGCCAGCTCCTGCGCGGGTTCAACGTGCTTTCGAAGATCAACAACACGGCAACTGATGCCAACAGCCGCCCGCTCGCCGATGTGATCATCACCCGGGCCTCCTTTGTGCCCGACGGCTTCGACACCGTCCTCACCCTGGCCGGCACCAATGCCGTCGGCGTTGCGGGAACAATCAGCGTCATTGCGGATGACGGCGCAGGCGGACGGGCGACTAATTCGTTCACTGCCACCACCGTTGCCGACGCGCAAAACGAGCCTCCATTTTTTTATCCGAACACGGTCACCAACCTTGTCGCGCCGTTGAACGGAAGGCTGACCAACATGGTCACGTCGCTTGATTTGGAGGGTGATTCGACGTATTGGTACCTCCAGTTCGCAGATTCAGCTTCGTCATTGAATGCACCGACCTCCACCTACGGATTTGTAAACGGCCAGCTACAGCTTATCGTCGTACCGAATGCAAATTATGTCGGACCTATTAGCTTCAACATTTATGTGGGACCCAACTCGTCATTAACCACCTACGACTGGCAAACCTACACCTTTGCCTTCGGCGACACGGCGATTTCCGCGCTGCCCACCAACTTTACCGCCACAGCGCTGGTGCCGTTCACCAACCGGCTGCTGGCGTCGTTCACCAACGGCGTGCCGAACAGCCCCACCAACAACTTTGCCGCGTCGGTCAACTGGGGCGACAACGTCGTCGGCACCGGCGTGATCACCAGCAATCTCGCCGGGCGGAAAGAGGTGCGCGGATCGCATGTTTACGCCAACGCGGGGAATTATCTGGTTTACCTCACCCTCTCGAACGCGTTTGGCGCCAGCACGACCGTCGTGTGCACAGCCAGCGTCCCGCCGGCCATGGGCCTGACGCGAACGGGCACCAACAGCATTGTCCGCTGGCCGGCCTGGGCGACCGATTACCAGCTTCAATCCGCCACCAATTTCAACGCGTCGACCTGGACGGCGGTCACCAATTTCCCCGCGCTGATTGGTTATGACAGCGTGACCACCAATGGCACCACGAACGGCGCCTTCTACTTCCGGCTGAAAAAATGACCGGGCAGGTTGCGAAAATGTTTTTTTGAACAACTAGGCCGCGAAGCGGATCACCATCCGATGCAAGGGTAGGGCGTGTCACTCCGTGCGCGCCGCGGATCCATAGGCGTAAAACGGCGCGCACGGAGTGACGCGCCCTACCGATATCGTTCCAAACTTTGTTCCGTGGTTACTTCGCGGCAAAAAACGCCTTCAGCTTCCCCAGCGCCTTGGCGCGGTGGCTCAGCTGGTTCTTCACGTCCTCGCCCAGCTGGGCGAACGTCTGGTCAAAACCCACCGGCACAAACAGCGGATCGTAGCCAAAACCGTTTTCCCCGATCGGCTCGAAACCGATCCGCCCTTCGCAGGCGCCGTCAAAGGTCTGCACTTCGAATTCGGCGGCGTAACAAACCGGCGACGAACTGGTGGTTTTGGGTTCCGGCACCGGCACGAGGGCGATGACGCATTGAAACCGCGCCCGGCGCTTTTCGAGCGGAACATCCTTGAGCAATCGCAACAACTTGGTGTTGTTGCCGGCATCCGGCGTATTGCCGGACCGGGTGGATTCCTGCGCCGCAAAACGCGCCGAATACACGCCCGGCGCACCGTCCAGCGCGTCCACCTCCAGGCCCGAATCATCGGCCAGCACGAACAGCGGCGACGCCTGGCGGGTGGGCGGAAACGCGACGTAAATCCAGCGCGCCAGTTCAACGGCCTTCTTCGTCGCGTTGCCGGCAAAGCTGTCGGCGTCTTCAATCACCGCGGGAGCATCGGGAAAATCCTTGAGCGAAAGCAATTGAAACCCGCGATCGAGGAGGGCGCGGATCTCGCCCACCTTGTGCGGATTGCGGGTGGCGATGACGATTGTTTTCACCAGTCGGTCGGTTGGAAGTCCTTTAAGAATTTCCCCCAGACATGTTCGCCGGTGTTGAAGCCGGCAATGATGGGGTCCACGATCCGCGCCGCGCCGTCCACGATGTCCAGCGGCGGATGAAAGCGATGGTTGCGCGTCTTGCGCGCCGCGAGGTGGACCGGGTCCTCGTCCGTCACCCAGCCGGTGTCCACGGCATTCATATGGATGCCGTCGGCATGGTAGTCCGCCGCCGAGGTGCGCGTCATCATGTTGAGCGCGGCCTTGGCCATGTTCGTGTGCGGATGGCGCGTGGTCTTGAACTTGCGGTAAAACTGGCCCTCAACGGCGGAGACATTGACGATATGCTTGTCGCGGGACGGCACGCGGAGCAGCAGCGGCTTGAGCCGGGCGTTCAGGATGAACGGCGCCACGGCGTTGACGAGGTGGACCTCGAGCAGCTCGACGGCCGGCACTTCCGCCAGCGTGAGCCGCCACGAGTTGCGCTCGCGCAAATCCACCTGCTGCAAATCCTGGTCGAGCCGGCCTTCGGGAAACAAGCCCTTCTGCGCCGCCAACTCCTCCGGCAGCAACGGCACCTGGGACAGGGCCGCGGCATGCGTCAGCCCGGCGATGGCTGACAGGTGCTGGCTTGGAGTTCCGCCTTCAGGCGGTTCGGTCGCCGCGCCGCCTAAAGGCGGAACTCCGAACGCGGACTTGGTGTCCCCCTCCGGCAGAATATGATAGCCGCGCAGGCCTTCGTAGGCGCCGAGCAGGCGGCGAATGTTCCCGGGCATCTCGTGCAAAGCCGCGTTCTCCTGCGCCATCATGTGCGAATAAAAATCCGGCGGCCGGCGCACCGTCTGGCAGGCGTTGTTGATGATGAAATCCAGTCGGTCGCGGCTCGACAGCAGATGCCGGCAAAACGCCTCCACGCTTGGCGTATGCCGCAGATCGAGCCCGAAGATTTCCAGCCGGTGCCCCCAGTCGGCGAAGTCCGGCTCCTGCGCGTAGCGCGCCGCCGAATCCCGCGGAAACCGCGTCGTCACGATCAGCTGCGCCCCGGAGCGGAGCAGTTTGATGCCGGCCTGGTAGCCGATCTTGACGCGACCGCCGGTGAGCAGCGCCACCCGGCCGCGCAGATCCGCCAGCTCGGTGCGCTTGAGGAAATTCAGCTCCGCACACGCCGGGCAGATCTGGTCGTAAAAATGGTGGATGGTTGAATAATCCTTTTTGCAGATGTAGCAGTTCTGCGGCTCGACGACCTCGCGAAATTCGGGATCATCTTCGACCTCCTGCGGCTCGAGGGCGGGCGGCGGCGGCAGGTTCGGCGTGGTGAACACCTTTTCGCGCCGCAACTTCCGGATGCCCGTCTCCGCCAGCACCGTCTCGGAACGCTGCAATTTGTCGGCCTTGCGCCGGCGCGTCGTGGCCTTCACCAGCCGGCGCCGCTCGCGCACGTCCGGGCAATAAATCTCGCCCGCCGCCGTGAGCAGGCGCACCCGTTCCGCGTCGGACAGCTCCATCAACAGCGACCGGTTGCCCGCGACCGCCTCCAGCAGCTCCGCCGCCGCGCGCAGCTTTTCAATCAATGCGGCATCGTCCGTTTCCCCCGGGAGAACGGTTTTGACCGGAACGGAACCAGCTGGCATTTGTTTCAGTGACGACAAGCGCCCCTTAATCTAGCAGAGATGGTCCGGAGTGAAACAGTTTTTAGCGCGAAAATGACCTTGGAATGGACCGTGGCTGTCTCAGCCGCTGCGGCCGGATGCGGATGCACGCACAAGATTCGGGTGAGGCCGAGTTATCGAGCCGCTGCGGGTGGGACACCCGCGGTCCGCCCAGGTCAATTCTTGGCCGCAGAATTCGTGGACGGCTCCCGCGTCAGCGGCCGGATGATTTCCGCGAGCAGATCCGGCCGCTCGGGGTCGCGCACCAGGCACGGGTATTTCTCGCCGCCGTGATAATCCAGCCGGTACGTCTTGAAGTAATCGCTATTTTCGACGAGCAGCTCGATGGGCGCGCTGTTGGTGGCGGCGGATTTCACGGCGGCGCGAAGGTTTTCAGCCGTCCAGCGCCGGCCGTTCACCGCCATCAGCTTCATCGCCGGCCCAATGCCCACCTGGTCCGCCGGCGTTCCCGGCAGAACGTCATTGACGTTGCCATCCGAACCGAGGTTCAAGCCCAGGGAAAAACTCAGGTCGGTGTATTTGCGCTGGCCTTCGCGGGTCTTGAGCAGGGACGGCAGTTCGTTGGTGTAAACCAGGTGCCAGCCGGCGTTCCCGATGCCGCCGAGCGGCGCGCGCGGAGTGATTTCATAAACCCGCTGCTGGAAAAAGCCGTGCCAGTCGTACGGCGCAACTTCATTCAACGCCTTCACCACGTCGCCGTAGGTGTAGGGAACAACCCGGGGCGGGCCGCTCTCGCCACCGTAAAACTTCCGGCAGAAATCATCGAGCGACCGCTTGCCCTTCGTTTGCTGGCGGATGATCGTGTCCGCCTCCAGCCAGATCAGATCGCCTTCGGGATAAAAATCCGTGCCGCGGCGCCAGGCGACGCCGGTGGACGGGGCGACATAGAGCAGCTGGGCCGCCACGGTGGTGTCGGCCAGCGACCGCCAGGAACGCCCGGCCCGGTGGTCCAATATCGCCGCGGTCAGGGCGAAGGTTTCCTGAAAATCCTCGTTGGTCTGGAGGCCGCTGCGCGCGGCAAGGACCTTGCCGAGGTAATCGGTCAGGCCTTCGTAATCCCAGAGCAGTTCGTCCAGCATCGGCGGCTGGTAATCCGGCGTGGCCAAGCCCGCCGGACGGCGGTATTTGCCGTTCCACGAATGGACCATCTCGTGCGGCAGCAGGTCGGGGAATGACCGCCGCGCGCCGTCGTCCGTCAAATAATTCTCCCCCAGGCGATCGTCGCTGGACTCGTGATGCTCCAGGCCGAAGTGCGCCACGCGATCGCTCAAGGTGACCAGGAAATGATAATCACGATAGTGATGCGCGCCGAACAGCGCATTCGCCTCCTTCACCAGGTGCGAGAAATGGCCCAGGTCCTCCGGTTTCATTTCCAGGGCGGCGGCGCTGTCCGCGACGATATGAATAAAATGCGGCGGCGATTCGCCCGGCGTCAGATCGATGGTCCGAAAATATTCGCCGGCGATGACCGGCGAATCGATCAGCGTCTCCAGCGACGCGGGTGAAAATTCAACGCGGGCACCGGATGAACTCGCGACCGGCAGGGCCGACCCGAACTTCCAGCCCTCCGGCAAACGCAAGGTGGCCGTGTATTGAAGATTCAGCGGTTCGGCGGTCTGCGGATAGAGCAGGACCTGGTTCCAGTTCAAATCCAGCAGCTTGGCCGTCGAGGAAACGCCGGTCGAGAACGAGCCGCCTCCGGTCGGCAGAAGGAAATCGAGCGAAACCTCCACACCCTCGGCCCCGGCCGGCGCGTCCAGATGGAACGCGTACATGTTTTCGGCATCCCGCTGCCAGGCCACCGGCTTGCCGTTGGCGCTGATCTCCAGGCCGGTCAGATCGTTGATGGGACCGCTCGGCATATGTTCGCCGGGAAGCCATTTGGGATAAAACAACGTGAGCGGACCGGGCGCGGCAGGAATATGCAATCGGGCATGCAGGAGACTGCGCGGGGCGTCCGTGGCGTCCACCTCCAGCCGGATCGGCGCAGTCCCGGCCAGGGCCGAAGCGGCCAGCAGCAAATTGAATGAGATGAGCCATAGGACCAGTCCACGCTTGGTTTCCATGCCGACAAAATGGAAAAAACCGCCGCCAAAGGGAATGAGAATCTTGAGCGGGTTACCGTCGTGGCGCAGACATTCCGGTCTGCGGTTACGGGACTTTCCGGTCCGGGGTTGAATCGGCGACGGGAAGTTTTAGTGCGACCCGTTTTATGCTGCATATGCAACAAAAGGTTGCACAGTCCCCGCACAGCGAGCTGGCAAGCCTGCCCTACTCGTGTAAACCGCGGCCAATCTCCGCTTCAAAATCCGAATGAAAGGCGAGCCGGTTTTATTCGCGCTTGGGAAGCGATGGATTGGACTGCCAAAAAGCGACGGCTTCTTTCCAGAATTCCGATGGTCGCCCCATGATCTGGCAATGCCGACCGCCAGGAAAATCCCAAAGTTTCTTCGGACCGGCATAACCGCTGTAAAGGCGAAGACCGAATCTTTTCGGGACGACGACATCTTTGCCATCAACGGTTATTCCAAGTTTGCCTTGATAATGGCGGAGATATTCGCCCGAAGGAAACCGTTCCGTGAGCAGCTGCCGAACAGGCAGCTGTGGAAAGTCGTTCTGCGCAACATCGGCCAGACAGTCGAAAGGAGAAATTAGAACGACACCTGCAATTTTGTTGGAATAAGTTCCGGCCAAATACGCAGCAACACCACTACCAAGCGATTCACCGACAAGATAAATCGGCCGGTTGGTGGAAAGCGTGCAAAACACTTCGTCAGCCGCGTTAAACAGGTTGTCCTGACTTGGCGAACCTGGGCGGTCTTCATATCCGGGATATTCCAGAACAAAGATGTCAAACGCAGCGACATTCTGAATGTCATTCACGTAATGCTCACAGCCAGTCGCCGTACTGCCGTTGCCATACATGATCATGACCGTTCCTTCCGCTGGTTGCCTGGGTGAAAGGCGCTTCAGCCCAACGAACTGACCGGCCGAATTTGTCCATCGTTCCAATCGTGCGGATTGCGACTTCTGATTCACCTGTTCCGGGGTATAAACCGTAGGAAAATAAATCAACGTCCGTTGATCAATGTCCATCCCCGCGCAACTGAACAGATTGAACAAGCTGGAAGACCCCAACCATAGCCAAATAAGACAAGTTAGAACCTTTGCCTTTCGTTCCATGTCGACAAAATGGAAAAAAACGGAGGCAAAGGGAATGAGAAATGTGAGGTTCATTTAAAGGAGTGCAGGCATTTCTGTCTGCGCGTTCCGGGACTCTCCAGCCCCGGATTGAACCGGCGACTGGAGGTCTTCGTGCGACGTGTTTTTTGTTGCATATGCAACAAAAGGTTGCACCGTCGCCGCACAGCAGCCTGGTAAGACTGCTCTCCGCGACTCAGTCGGGCGCGCGGAACTTATTTGGGGGTGGCAGCGATGTGCTCTGCCTGCCAAAAAGCAATGACCTGTGCCCAAACCTTCGCCGGCCGATCCATGACGGTGGCGTGAGTCCCGGGTTCGAATTTCCACAGCTGCTTTGGCCCGGCATACTGGTCATACAGCCGGCGGCCAAGTTTCTCCGGCACAACTTCATCCTCGGCGGCCACCAGCACGGCGACCGGACCGTGATAATGGCGCAGATAATCTTCCGAGCGAAAACGGTCCAGCAGCAGCAAGTGCACCGGCAGCCATGGCATCTGGTATTGTCCAACGTCGGTCAGGCAGTTGTAGGCCCCGAGCAAGGCCACCCCCGCAACCTGGTCGGCGTGTTTTCCCGCCAGAAAAGCGGCGACACCGGAGCCGAGCGACTCGCCGACGAGACAGGTCGGGCCGTTCGTGGGAAGTTGTCCGAACGCCTCATCGGCAGCCCGAAACAGGCTGTTCTGGCCAGGCGTACCCGGCCGATCGGCATAACCGGGATATTCCAGGATGAACACGTCGAACGCGGCAACGTCCTGGATGACGTCCGCGTAATGCGCGCATCCGGTCGCGCTGCTACCATTGCCGTAAACCACCAGCACCCGGCCCTCGGCCGGCTGGCGGGTGCACAGGCGCTTCATGCCGATGCTTCGGCCCGAAGCATCCTTCCAACGCTCGAGCTTTGCGGACCGGGCCAGATCGTCCACCTGTTTTGATGTGGAAACGGTTGGAAAATAGATATAGCTGCGCTGCCAGACGGCAAAATAAATGCAGACGGCCACATAAAACACCAAGCCAGCCGCGAATAACCAAATCCCATATCCAAGGCATCCGCGAAGGGTGAGTTTTGAGCGTTGTCTCATTTGGCTCATGCAGCACCATCATGTCAAAGTTGGGGTTAAGGAACGAATTGAAAAAAGAATTGTGAACATTGAAGAAGCAAATGATTTTGCCAACGCGCAGGATTGAGTCCTGCCGGCGGATGCGGTTGGCCCGAAGAGCAAAGCTGCCGACACCAACAAATGCAGGCAGGCCAGCGCAGCGGCGCGGCGTATATCAGGTCTCCGGGTGTGAAGCTTCCATGGCGGATTGTTTGTGCTGCCATTCGGCCTGTGTCTTCTCCCGGCACTCCGGACAAATGCCATGGGTAAAATCAGCGCCGGTGGATTTATGGAAGTAACCCTCGACCTGCTCCCAATAGCCCTCGTCATCACGGATGCGCTTGCACCAGGCGCAGATGGGCAGCAGACCCTGCAGCTTCTTGACATGATCGAGCGCCTCGGCCAGATGGGTTGAAACCCGCCTCAACTCCAGCAGCGCCATCACCTGCCGCGACAGGGCCTGCAACGCCTTTTGCTGGGAGGCCGAAAGCCGGCGCGGTTGACGGTCAATCACACACAGTGTTCCCAGGGCCATTCCCTGCGGGTTGATCAGGGGTATGCCCGCGTAAAACCGGATATGGGGTTCGCCCGTAACCAGCGTACTGTCGGCCACCCGCCGGTCCTTGGTCGCATCGCGGATGACGAAGGGGCCGCTCTGGAGAATGGCATGCGCACAGAATGCGACCTCGCGGGGCGTTTGCTGCTGCTCCACCCCCAATCTCGATTTGAACCACTGCCGCACCTCGTCCACCAGGGAAATCATGGCGATGGGAACCTTGCAAATATGCGCCGCCAGGGCGGTGATATCGTCGTAAGACTGCTCGGTGCCGGTATCGAGAATGTGATACTCCTTCAAAGCCGCGAGCCGCTTGGTTTCATTGCTGGGCAATATGGCTTTCATGATTTTTTGGCTGTTTGATGTGGGAAAAGTCGCGACCGGCCCCGTCAGGGTTAAAACGGCATCCCCATTCGGGGTCCCAATCTGGCCGATCGCGTTGCATCATAAGTTAAACAAAACCGTCCTCATGGTGCACCTTATCACAGATTCCTCGAAAGCAAACTGTTTTTTGCCGGCGGGAGCCGGGAGCGCGAGGAGCAAACCCAGCACCGCTGCCAGATGAATCCCGGACAGCGCCGGCGATGGCTTGAACCGCCAGCCATCGCTTCCGACAGTGGAAACCAGGCCTTTGCCACCGATAAAAGCAAGCCGTGCTCCGGCAGGGTATTCCTTCCGGACCTGCCGGATGACCTGCGGCCGGAGGTTCATGGTGAATGCCGGGTGACCGACCAATGGGACTGAATGATGCGCCAGCCTCCGGCCGTCCGGCGATACGCTTCGGTGCAATTCCAACGATGCGCCCGGCCCCGGGCGTAGCCGACGAAATTGTAGGTGAGCACGGCGCCGTCGCCGCAAAGCTGCACCCTGGGATTCAGCAGGTCATAACGGTCGAAGTGGACCTTGCCGCGCAATTTTTCATACCGCGCGGTCAACGCTTCCAGGCCATCCAAACGCCGTTCCAAAGTATTGTCGAAATAAACGACGTCCGGTGCCGAAATCTCTAGGAAGCCCGACGGATCACCGTGGCCCCAGCGGTCCAGCGCGGCGCGCTCCATCCCCACAATCATTTCCTCGTCGTTGGTCATGACGGGACCTGTTTCGCCGGCGGAAAAGACCGGTGGGCATGAAACATTTTCCATTCGCCGTTGGTAAGCACAAAGACCACCGATTGGACGAATCGGTTGGTGAACGTCCTTCCATCGTCCGTGGTTGCGGAAGTCGAACCTTCGCCAACCACCAGGGCAACGGTCGGCGAGAGCAAAGTGACATGTTGTGGGTCCAGCCGATATTCCACCTTCTGCAGATTTTGGAACCCCTGTTTCGTCGAGGCCAGCGCGTCCGAGCGGGTGAGGAGGAGCCGGCCGTTCTGCGCCAGCGCTCCCTGATCGTTTTCCAGCACGAAGCTGAAGACCTTGTCGGCATCGAGCGTTTGGGCGGCGCTTTGAATCTCCGCCAGCCGGGCCAGCACCGCCTTCTCGATGTCCGGTGGAGCGGAACCTTTGCTGGATTGGCCCGGTGCGTCGAGGACGATGGCGATGCCCGCCAGAACAGAGGCAATCGCCACTGTGATTGTTTTTTGGGGGATCATTTTGAGGTGTTCTTTCTATCTTGAACTGCAAGTCCGGCCCCGAGACGAAAATATTCGCTCTGTTTAATGTGCCCTATTTTATGGAAAAGACATGAGCCCGGGTCAATCAGGAATATTGTGGGATTAGGAAACCAGCTAAAACTGGATAGCGCAGCGAAGGCAAGAGGCACATCTTGAAATGCGGGTGCCCCAGCGGGAACGGATCGCGGGAGTTCCACCCGCAGCAGCCTGGATTGCGGGTGAGCATACGAATCACCTAAGATTCTCGACCATTCGAGCGTGCTTCGGCCGGGACAGCCGCGCTCCAGATCGAACCCCCGAATGCCGAACCTTGAACAGGCTGGTGTGTGAACAACCAGTCCTTGACGTGCCGGGAAGTCAGGTTAGGTTTCTGCAGCAAGAGAGACGTTCCCAGATCTGCAGCCGGGGCCGAGCGTGTACCTATCCATCCCGGCGGTTTGGGAATCAAGGACAATGAAAGGCCAAATTCAAAATGCCCAAGGTTGACACCAGGAAGAAAGACCAACCACTGAAAGCCCTTCAGCCTTCGGCCTTCAGGCTTTAGCCTTTCCCCACATGTGCGACCCATTGCCGGTGGTCCATCTCGCGCGGCACGGCGAAACGGCCTGGAGCTTCACCGGCCAGCACACCGGACTGACCGATCTGCCGCTGACCGAGCGCGGCGAGCGAAACGCCCGACTCGGCCAGCGGCTGCAGGGATTGACCTTGGCGAAGGTGTTCACCAGCCCGCTGCAGCGCGCCGCCCGCACCTGCGAACTGGCTGGTTTCCGCGCCGGTGCAGACGTGGACCCCGACCTGGTGGAATGGAACTACGGCAAATACGAAGGACTCTCCAGCAGTGCGATCCATGCCCGGCGGCCGGATTGGCTGCTGTTCCGCGACGGCTGTCCGGGCGGCGAAACGCGGACGCAGGTCGCCGCGCGGGCCGATCGCGTGGTGCAGCGGCTGCGTGCGGTGCCGGGAAACGCATTGGCTTTTTCGAGCGGCCACTTTCTGCGGGTGCTGGCGGCGCTGTGGCTTGGGCTTGAAGCCGGCTGGGCCGGGTGCTATTTCCTGTTGGGCACGGCGAGCTTGAGCGCGGTGGGTTATGAGCAGAACCTGCCCCGGCCGGTGATCCGGCTGCGGAACGATGACCACCAGGTGGTGGAATGAACAAGACGCACTGGGTGATGGACAGCCGAAAAGGAAACCGATTATGGATGACCCGACAAAAACCGACCTTCCCGCGCCAGCCCCCGCCCCCGACGAGCTGGCGAGACTGACCAAACACTACGGGTGCGGCTCGATCCAGTTCACCAGCGCGGACGGGCTCTACGAGCGGCATCTGGTTTTCGACAACATCAAGGATCCGGCCGCCACCGGCCCGCGCGAGCATTTTGAGGCCGCCGCCCGCTCGATCCGCGACGTGCTCTCACAGCGCTGGGTGGCCACGGAAAAAACCTATCAGCGCCAGAACCCCAAGCGCATCTATTATCTCTCGATGGAATTCCTCATCGGCCGGTCGCTGAGCAATAACATCACGAACCTGCTGCTCGGGTCGCTCACGCGACATACGGCGGCGCGGAAGAGCATTGACTGGCTGAGCGTGCTGGAAGAGGAGCCGGATGCCGGCCTCGGCAACGGCGGGCTGGGACGGCTCGCCGCGTGTTTCCTGGATTCGATGGCCACGATGGAACTCCCGGCCATGGGCTACGGCCTGCGCTATGAGTACGGCATTTTCAGGCAGGCGCTCAAGGATGGCTGGCAGGTCGAACATCCGGACAACTGGCTGCGCCGCCCCGATCCCTGGGAGGTGGCGCGGGCGCACGAAAAGGTAGGCGTCAAACTGAACTGCTCGTTCGAGTTTCGCAGCGGCGCGCTGCGCGCCGTGCTGGGACGCGCCTCCAACCTCATCGGCATTCCCTATGACCGACCCGTGGTCGGTTATGGCGGCAAGACCATCAACACGCTCCGCCTGTGGGCCGCGGGCGCGCCCGATTACTTCGATTTCCAGACGTTCAGCCACGGCGATTTCGTCGGCGCCGTGGCCGAGACGCTCACCGCCGAAACGCTCACCCGGGTGCTGTATCCCGATGATTCCACGAATATGGGCCAGGGCCTGCGATTCGTGCAGGAATATTTCCTGGTGGCCTGTTCCTTGGCCGACCTCGTGCGGCGGTTCCGGGACTCCAACTCCGACTGGCGCCAGCTGCCCGAAAAGGTGGCCATCCAGCTAAACGACACGCACCCGACGATGGCGGTGCCCGAACTGATGCGCCTCCTGCTCGACGAAGCCGGGCTCGGCTGGGATGAGGCGTGGGCCATCACCCAAAACACGCTGGCCTTCACGAACCATACCCTGCTGCCCGAGGCCCTGGAAAAATGGCCGGTGGCGTGGTTCGAAATGCTGCTGCCCCGGCACCTGGAAATCATTTATGAAATCAACCGCCGTTTCCTGGACGGCGTGCGCGCCCGTTTTCCCGGCGACGAAGGCCGGATCGGGCGTGTGAGCCTGATCGAGGAAGGCCCGGTGCGGAAGGTTCGCATGGCCAACCTCGCCATCGTCGGCTCGCACAGCACGAATGGTGTCGCCGCCATTCATTCTGCCCTACTCCGCACGACGACGGTCCGGGATCTCGCTGAAATTTTCCCCGAACGGTTCAGCAACAAAACCAACGGCGTCACCCCGCGCCGCTGGCTGCTGCTCTGCAACCCGCCGCTCGCCCACACGATCACCAAGGCCATCGGCCATGACTGGATCACCGGCCTGGATCAGCTCCGCAAACTCGGTCCGCTGGCGGACGACAAAAACTTCCGCGACGCCTTTCGCGCGGCCAAGCGCGAAACCAAGCTGCGGTTTGCCGACTGGCTCAAATCCGGCACGGGCCAGATGGTGGACCCGGACAGCATTTTCGACTGCCAGGTCAAACGCATCCACGAATACAAACGGCAGCTGCTCAACGCGCTCCGCGTGGTGGTGCTTTATAACCGGCTGCGGCAGAATCCGAATCTCGACCTGCCGCCCCGGACGTTCTTCTTCGCCGGCAAGGCGGCCCCGGCCTACCACCTGGCCAAGGTCATCATCAAGTTCATCAACAACCTGGCCGCCACCATTGACGGCGACCCGGTGGCGAAGGGGCGGATGAAGGTGCTGTTCCTGCCCGAGTATTGCGTCACGCTGGCCGAGCGGCTGATTCCCGCCAGCGACGTTTCCAACCAGATCTCCACCGCCGGCTTCGAGGCCAGCGGCACGAGCAACATGAAATTCATGATGAACGGCGCGCTCACCATCGGCACGCGCGACGGCGCCACCATCGAAATGGCGGAGGAGGCGGGCGAGGAAAATTTCTTCCTGTTCGGCCTGACCGCGCAGCAGGTGGTCGACAGCCGCGGCTGGTACAACCCCCACTGGCATTACGAAAACGACCCGGAAACCCGTGCGGCGCTTGACCTGATCCTGTCCGGCCATTTCAACCGCACCGAACCCGGCGTGTTCATCCCGCTCATCGACACGCTCCTGACCAATGGCGACCACTACCTGCATCTGGCCGATCTCACGTCCTACCTGGAAGCGGACCAGCGGCTGCAGGATTTGTACGCCGACCCGGACGCCTGGGCGCGCAGAGCCATTTTGAACGTGGCCGGCTCGGGAAGGTTTTCCAGCGACCGCACCATTGCCGAGTACAACCATGAAATCTGGAAGGCCCTGCCCTGTCCGCTATCCTGATTTGAAAATGAACCTGGATTCCGTCATTTTGGAGCGCGATGGTGATGATGGTGATAAATCGAATCTGCAATTTATTCGCCGGATGCCGTCACCGCGGCCTGATCGGGCATACAAAACTTTGTCGCATAGGCGACAAAGTTTTGTGACGGGTTTCTGCAAATAAATAGCTGAAGAAATATACTTATGAGTCTTTCACCTCTTGCAGGCAAACCGGCTCCGAAGGAGATGCTGGTGGACGTGGCCCGGCTGGAACGCAAATATTACGAGCGCCAGCCCGACGTGACCAACCCCAACCAGCTGGTCAGCTTCGGCACCAGCGGCCACCGCGGCTCCTCGCTACACAGCACGTTTACCGAGGCCCATATCCTGGCCATCACCCAGGCCATCTGCGACTACCGCCGCAGTCACCATTGCGACGGCCCGCTTTACCTGGGCAAGGACACGCACGCGCTGTCGGCGCCGGCGCAGCGCACCGCCGTCGAGGTCCTCGTCGCCAACAATGTCCAGACGGTCATCCAGGAGAAAGAGGGCGTGACCCCGACGCCGGTCATCTCGCGGGCCATCCTGGTCCACAACCGCGGACGCAAGGACCGGTTCGCCGACGGGATTGTCATCACGCCATCGCACAACCCGCCGGAGGACGGCGGGTTCAAATACAACCCGCCCAACGGCGGGCCGGCGGACACGGATGTGACGCGGTGGGTCCAGGACCGGGCCAATCAACTGTTGCGCGGAGACAACGACGAAGTGAAGCGGGTTCCGTTTGCCACCGCCATGCAGGCGGCCAATCTGCACGAGGAGGATTTTGTCCTGCCCTACGTCAATGACCTGCGGAATGTCGTGGACATGGATGCCATCCGTTGCGCCGGGCTCAAGCTGGCCGTGGATCCGCTCGGCGGCGCTGCCCTGCCGTACTGGGAACCGATCAACTCGGTTTACGGGGTGGGCATCAACGTCGTCAACCCCAAGCTCGACCCGACATTCTCGTTCATGACGGTCGATCATGACGGCAGGATCCGCATGGACTGCTCCAGTCCATATGCGATGGCCCGGCTTGTCGGCCTCAAGGACCAGTACCGCGTCGCGTTCGCCAATGATCCGGATGCGGACCGGCACGGCATTGTCACGCCGGGTGCGGGATTGATGAATCCCAATCATTTCCTGGCGGTCGCCATCGGCTATCTGCTGACGCACCGCCCGAACTGGTCGTCGAAGTCCGCCGTAGGCAAGACGCTGGTCAGCAGCAGCATGATTGACCGGGTGGTGCAAAAACTTGCGCGGCCGCTGTGCGAGGTGCCGGTGGGGTTCAAATGGTTTTCGCCAGGACTGTTTGACGGCTCGTTGTGTTTTGGCGGCGAGGAAAGCGCCGGGGCGAGTTTCCTGCGGCTGGACGGGACGGTCTGGACGACCGACAAGGACGGCCCGATCATGGACCTGCTCGCGGCGGAGATCACGGCCCGCACCGGCAAGGACCCCGGCGAACATTTCGCCGGACTGGCGGCGGAGTTCGGCATGCCCCATTACACGCGCATCGACGCGGCGGCCACGCCCGAGCAGAAGGCCAGCCTGTTGAAACTCTCGCCGGAAGCGGTCAGGGAATCGAAGCTGGCCGGGGACGCGATCACCGCCAAGCTGACGCGCGCCCCGGGCAACAACGCCCCCGTCGGCGGCCTCAAGGTGGTGACGGCGAGCGGCTGGTTTGCGGCGCGGCCGTCCGGGACGGAAAACATCTACAAGATTTACGCGGAGAGTTTCCGCGATGAAAAACACCTGCAAACCATCGTAACCGAGGCCCAGCAGATCGTGAACAACGCGCTGGCCGGCGCGGGGAAACCTTGAACCGGACTGGATCGGATGAAAGCGACACAAATACTGCACGACCTGGGCCAGAGCCTCTGGCTGGACAATATCACCCGCGACCTGCTGAACAGCGGCACGCTCAAACGCTACATCGCCGAACTGTCGGTGACCGGGCTCACCTCGAACCCGACGATTTTCGATCAGGCCATCAAAAACAGCACCGCCTACGACGGAGCGATTCGTGAAGACCTGGCGAAGGGAAAATCCGGCGAAGACCTTTTTTTCGACCTGGCCATCGATGACCTCACCCGGGCCGCCGACCTGTTCCGTCCCATCTACGACCGGACCAATGGCGTAGATGGCTGGGTGTCGCTGGAGGTTTCGCCGCTGCTTGCGCATGACACGAAGAGCACCATCGCCGCGGCCAAGGATTTGCATGCGCGCGCGGGACGACCCAACCTGTTCATCAAGATTCCCGGCACCAAGGAAGGTCTGCCGGCGATCGAGGAAGCGATCTTTGCGGGGGTGCCGGTCAATGTGACGCTTCTGTTCTCGCGCGAGCACTACGTGGCGGCAGCCGAGGCATATAGGCGCGGCATCGAGCGGCGCATCGCCGCCGGACTCAATCCCCAGGTCGGCTCCGTGGCCTCGGTGTTCATCAGCCGTTGGGACGGCGCGGCGGCAGGCAAGATCCCGGCGGAGTTGACCAACCAATTGGGGATAGCCATTGCCGGCCGCACCTACAAGGCTTACGGTGAATGGTTGAATTCGCCCGCGTGGCAGTGTGCTTACAATGCCGGCGCCCGGCCGCAGCGCCTGCTGTGGGCCAGCACCGGCACGAAGGATCCGAAAGCCTCAGACGTTCTCTACATCAAGGCGCTCGCCTCGCCCTTCACGGTAAACACCATGCCCGAAGGCACGTTGAAAGCGTTCGCCGATCACGGCGACCTCGGCCCGATCATGGCGGCAGACGGCGGCAATTGCGAAGCCGTGCTGGCACAGTTTGCCAAGGCCGGCGTGAACGTGGACGCCTTGGCCGCACACCTCCAGGACGACGGCGCCAAATCCTTCGTGAAATCCTGGAACGAACTCATGGCGGTGATGGCGGCCAAGAGCGACGCGCTCAAAAAGGCCGTCTGACCCGCAATGGAATCAACCAAAGCATCATGACCAAGCACACCAGCATCAAATCACTCACGCAACGGACTTCCTGGAAGGCATTGGCCGTCCATCACAAGAAAATCCGGCAGCTGCATCTCCGGGAACTGTTTGCGGAGGATTCCAAGCGGGGCGAGCGGCTGACGGTGGAAGCGGCCGGCCTCTTCCTGGATTATTCGAAGAACCGCATCACGGACCAGACCGTCAAGCTGCTGATCCATCTGGCCCGGGAATCCGGCCTGCGCAAACGGGTGGACGCCATGTTTCGCGGCGAGAAAATCAACCTCACGGAAAACCGCGCCGTCCTGCACGTGGCCCTGCGCGCGCCGAAAGGCGCGTCCATCCTCGTGGACGGCAAAGACGTGGTGCCGGAAGTCCACGCCGTGCTCGACAAGCTGGCGGGCTTTGCCAACCAGGTTCGCAGCGGCACGTGGAAGGGCTACACCGGCAAGCGCATCCGGAATGTCGTCAACATCGGCATCGGCGGGTCCGACCTCGGACCGGTGATGGCCTGCGAGGCGCTCAAGCATTACAGCGACCGCCGCCTGAAGTTCCGCTTCGTCTCGAACGTGGATGGCGCCGACTTCGCGGAGGCGGTCCATGACCTCGACCCGGCGGAGACGCTGTTCATCGTTTCCTCCAAAACCTTCACCACGATGGAGACCCTGACCAACGCGGAAAGCGCGCGCGACTGGCTGTTGCGGGGATTGGGCGGCGACAAAAAGGCGGTGGCCCGGCATTTCGCGGCGGTTTCCACCAATGCGGAAAGGGTGTCCGCCTTCGGCATTGATACGGCGAACATGTTCGGCTTCTGGGACTGGGTCGGCGGACGTTACTCGATGGACTCGGCGATCGGCCTCTCGACCATGCTGGCCATCGGCCCGGACAATTTCCGCGCGCTGCTGGCCGGCTTTCATGAGATGGACGAACATTTCCGCACTGCGCCGTTCGAAAGAAACCTGCCGGTGCTCATGGGCCTCCTGTCGGTCTGGTACACCGATTTTTTCGACGCGCAAACCGTGGCGGTGCTGCCTTACGAAAATTATCTGAAGCGTTTCCCGGCCTACCTGCAGCAGTTGACGATGGAGAGCAACGGCAAGCACGTGACGCTCGACGGGAAGAACGTGAATTACCCGACCAGCCCGATTTACTGGGGCGAACCGGGCACCAACGGCCAGCATTCGTTCTACCAGTTGATCCATCAGGGCACGCGGCTGATTCCGTGCGACTTCATCGCGTTCGCCCATGCGCTGACGCCGCTGGGCCTTCATCACGACATGCTGCTCGCCAACGTCTTCGCACAGGCCGAGGCGCTGGCCTTCGGCAAGACGCCGGCGGAAGTCAGGGCTGGGGGCACGCCGGACTGGCTGGTGCCGCACCGGGTATTCGAGGGCAACCGCCCTTCCAACACCATTCTTGCCGACCGGCTCACGCCGGAGATCCTCGGCAAGCTCGTCGCGCTTTACGAGCACATCGTCTTCACCCAGGGCGCCATCTGGAATGTCAACCCATTCGACCAATGGGGCGTCGAACTGGGCAAGGCGCTCGCCCAGCGCATCATTCCGGAACTCGAAAGCAAAACCCCGACCAGGCTTGGGCATGACAGCTCGACGAACAACCTGATCCGCCGTTACCGGAAAATGAAAGGGGCGGCGTGAAGATTCGGGTGCTGGCCGATCCCGCCGCAGTCGCCACAGAAGCCGCGAAGTTCATCGCCGCGGAAGCGCGGGCGGCGGTGACGGCGCGCGGCCGTTTCGTCTTTGCCGTGAGCGGCGGACACACGCCCTGGCAGATGCTGCGGGCGCTGGCCACCGAAGACGTTCCCTGGAAAAATGTACACCTGGTGCAGGTGGACGAGCGGGTGGCCCCGGCGGGACACGCGGACCGGAATCTGACACACCTGTGCGAAAGTCTGCTGGAGCAGGCGCCGCTCCGCCCGGAGCAGATTTATGCCATGCCGGTGGAGGACAAGGACCTGGAAGCCGGGGCGGCCGGCTATGCCCGGACCTTGCAGGAAATCGCCGGCACACCGCCGGTGCTCGACCTCGCCCACCTGGGGCTCGGACCGGATGGGCACACGGCTTCGCTCGTGCCGGGGGACCCGGTCTGTGACGTCACCGATGCGGACGTGGCGTTGACGGGAGTTTATCAGGAACGGCGGCGGATGACGTTGACTTATCCGATGCTGAACCGTTCCCGGCGCATCCTGTGGCTGGTGGCCGGGGCGGAAAAGATGGAAATGCTGGCGCGGCTGCAGGCCGGCGATGTGTCCATTCCCGCCGGCCGCATCCGCCAGACCAAGGCCCTGGTGCTCGCCGACCGCGCGGCGGCGGGGGAAGCCTAGCTTCAGCCGACCGTTTTCCAATCATTTCCCAAGATACTTCGACGGGTTGCGTATCCGGTCGAGCCGTTCGGTTTCATGTTCGTTCCAAACCACCCGCGCCTTTCGCTGCCGGAAGGCATTGGCAATTGATTGGGGAAGAATCCAGACCTGTTTGACGAGTTGGACGAGGATCAGGCCGATGAGCTTCAGGTTTTGCATAAGGCAGGATGGTCCGTTCCTTTCTCGGTGTAGAACAGGGTGCAAAAAATGATGATGGATGATTCCACCGTTCTGGGCATGGCATCCGGCTCGGCCGGCGTGACCAGGGTGCTCATGTGCGTGGCGACCAACTGCAGATCCGGATGCTGGGAGAGGAAATCGTTGAGCTGCTCTTCCAAGGCGGTCGCCGGCGATTTGCCCGAGGGCAGCTTGTGGAGAACAACTTCGAATATTTTTGCCTTCATTTCGCACTTCCAGTTCTGATCCGCTGCCTGGCGGGTCAACTCCCTCCATATTGCAACACTCCGGTGAGCCACCGCACCAGCCATGATTTCGGCCTTTGCAGATCCGGCTTGGGGCCCGGGACCAGTTGTCCCGTGTTATGCTTCAATTCCTCGTGGCAGTGAGGACAGGCATCCGCATAGCGGAAATTATCGAGTTTGACGCCACAGTGGGGACATTTCGACAGGTTCATTTCAGTTTTTGCTTTCTCGGCTGCGGAAGGTCAGGGTGGTCAGGCCGATGATGCGGCGGCCAAGCCGCCGATGAGCATCCAGACGGCTCTGTCGGCCGGTGATCCGGCAATGAATTTGGAGACTTCCGAACTGAACGGGTTCATGGCGTTGATGCCAAAGATCATGGGCACTAGGCCGCCCGCTAGCAGGGCAAGAGAAAGGGCATTATTCATAATGGTCTTTCGTGCCAATACCGGCGGCGACTCCGCTCCTCAGACCCGTTTGGGGTTCACCACCAGCAACACGATTCCGCCGACAAGCGCGAGCGCGCCAACGACGGGCGGGATGAAGTGGCTGACCGTGGTTTCAAAGTGCAGGCCGAGAAACTCGACCGGCTTGCCCGGAGTCGTGAAGGCGATGCCGGAGTAAGCGAGCACCACGATGCCCAGGGTGACCAGGAGAACGGCGACAATGGTTTTGGTATTCATATGGGTATTTTGGGTTGATTGTTTGGGTTGGCGGTATTGCTAATTCATCCGCCGGCGTCCGGAGATGAGGCTGACCAGCACCATGACGATGGCAATCACCAGCAAGATGTGAATGAACCCGCCGATGGTAGCGCCGGACACCAGCCCCAACAACCAGAGCACGAGAAGTATTACCGCAATTGTGTATAACATAAGATCTGTGTGTTGGTTTGCCTGGCTGGTGCGAAAGCGCATCAGCCATGACATTGGGTCGGATTAGTTGGCCGCCACGGGCACCGCGATGGTCATGTTGTTGATCACGCTGTTCACGCCGTTGATGTCGGTGACGAGCTTGGTGACCAGGCTCTTTTCGGCATCGTTCTTGGCAATGCCGCCCAAGGTGACGACGCCGTCCGTCGTTGAAACCGAGGTATGCACGGCGCTGGTCGAGTGGTGCGACAGCAATGACGATTTGACCTGGGCGGTGATGGAGGCGTCATCAATCTTGTCACCGATGGTGGCGTCTGGCGTTGCCGGAGTCTTGGCAATGGCCATGTTGTTCTTGACCGTTTTGACGTTGTCAACGTCCCTGGCGTATTCGGTGGTGAGTTCCTTTTCGGCCAGGCTGGAGGCTTGACCGCTCAAGGTGACAATGCCGTTGGTCACGTTCACCGTGGTTCCGGTGGCGCTCACGTTACGATGGAACAGGAGGGCGGATTTCACTTTCACCCCGATCCAGGTGTCCGAGTGTTCGGCGGGCTGTTCGCCTTTGATGAGCAATTGATTGTCCACGCTGTTGACGCCGGGCAGGCCCGCCACCGTATCCTGAGCCAGTGATTTATGAGAATCGTTGGCCACCGTTCCGGTCAGGGTAACGGCACCATTTTTGGATTCAGTCTTGATGGAGTCGTCCTTGAGGTAGGTTTTGAACACATACGACTTTGTGGCGGAGGATTCGATGCGGCTGTCCGTATCGGAAGCGCGCACGGGCATGCCGATCAATACGGCGCCGGCCGTTGCCAGGATTAATATTTTGCCTGCGTTTACAGATATTTTTTTCATTCTATTTCTCTCGTTTTCTTGATTTGTTTGTTTACCGGCACCATGTTTACTCTGTCCCAGGCACCCTTGAGGCGGCTGAGGGATTGAACCCCTGAAAGGTTCTTACGTACTCGTGATCCTTTGGCCGGCGGGACGGTTTTTTACCATCCCTTTACCGCCGGGTCCTTTTGCCGCACGTTTTTTTAGCCGCAGTCATTCGTCCGCCTCTGCTTTTCTTTGCCATAGGGAACCTCTTTCCTTTGTTGGCAGAGTGGTTTTCGAGCGTATTTCACCTGCCCTTACGGGGCAGGAATCGTGATGGTATTGGCGTCCAAGGTGACCGCGGCAATCCGGCTCAACGCCCGGCCGGACAGCGTTGCGCCGGTTGCGAGCGTGATGGACTGATCGGCCATGATGGTTCCCTTGAAGACCGAGGTCGTTCCCAAGACCGCGGAACTGCCAACCTGCCAAAAGACGTTGGCAGCCTTAGCGCCGCCGGTCAAAATCACCTGGCGACCGGCGGTGGTGGTCAAGGTGGACGCAATTTGGAAAATATAGACTCCATTGGCGTCGCCTTGGGCGTCGAGCGTCAGGTCCCCGGATGATATTTCAAGCGAGCCGGTGGATTTATAAAGGCCGGGGGCAAGGGTCATCCCGCCCAGATTTCCCGCCACAGCAATCGGTGCGACGGTGCGTCCAGCAGCGTCATTATATGCGGTGGTCAGGTCGAGCTTGGCCTGGGCTGCTGTAAGATCGGTCACGTGTTGCGTCCCGTTTACGATTCCTGGCGGGAATCCAGTCACTGCCGAACCCGGACTGAGCCCGAGATCCCCATTAATCGTGGTAGGACCGGTGTTGGCCACCGTGGATCCGGCCAGAACCGCAAAACTGGCAGCCGCGCCAAGGTTTAATGACGCTTGAGCTGCCGTGGTACAGGGGATCCCCAATCCACCGGTTATCAGCACGACATTGGTGCCGGTAATGTCTGTCAATGCCACCGTTTGGATATCCAGCACGTCGGGCGAACCTGGCGGCAGGTTTGTCAAGGTCAGATTGCCCGCACTGTCGGCGGAATTCGTTTGAGGCGCAGCGGCGTCAATCGCCAGTACGTAGCTCGTATCCGGGGTCAGACCCGAAGCCTTCAGCCGAAACTGGGTGGAGTGTTGGTCGGCTTGGATGAGCAGGTCCCCGGCAGCGGCGGAAATGAACCCGGCGTTATTCATGGAACGTTTGACCAGATAGCGTCCCTGGTCCGGATTGGCCAAAACCGCTTGCAGCACCGTCTCCAGGTTGCTGTTGACGATATCCAACTCACGAACGTTGCACATCGGATCCAGCGCCTCGGGGAGTCCTCTCAACGGACTCTGATTTCTCTGGCCATTTTTTTCATACGAGAGCCTGAATGTGCCTCTCGGGTCCGCGGTGAACTCCGCTATGCTCGTTGGGCGGATGTCATCACCGATGAAGGCGATCAACAGATATGCCGTATTGGGATCCAGGCCGGCCCCCGAGATATTGAGCTGCTGGTTGTTGGCATTCCCTTGACGGTTCAGGGTCATATCGATCCGGCCACTGGCGGCGGGATTAATGCCCGTGTTCGTCATGCGCGTGTTGGAAATGAACTGCACAATCTCGCTTCCACCGCGCAGATTTCTGCCTGGATTGGCTCCCGCATCTTGGGGCAAGAATATCACGGCAATTGCAAGGCCGATGGTCAATCTCCAGAGATTCGAGGGTTTAACGGAAATTCCCGTCAGCCTGATCGATAGATGATTCATAATTGTTGATTTCGTTTTCATTGTGCCCTGACTTTCATCGGTTGCGTTACTGTGGTTCAATATAAGCAGCACGATAGGCTGCGCACCGGTCCTTCGCCATGGGGTGTAACCCTACCGTCCCTGGAGAGAATGGCCCGGTGAGGATTGGTTTAGCTTGAACCTCAGTTCACAGAATCCTTCGGCAAATGAAGGCTTTTTAATGGCTGCTTTTCCAGCCCGGCGATTTCGGACCGCGGGCGCCCGTTGCGTGATTTGACGGATTCCCGTGACGTTTCCGCCCACGCCCAGCCCGCCCATCGCCCGCATGAGCGTACGTCCAAACACATCCGGTGCTTTGGTTGATTCGGCGAACATGTCACGCTGCTCAGCTCATAATCTACCGCGCTGTCACTGTGGATTTGCAGCGATTATGATTCAATTCGCGGACGGATCATTCGCTTCAGCGACATGATTTTCCCGCCATTGGTTCTTCGCATCGTCCAAAATCGTGAGTTGATCCGGCGTCAGCAGGGGCCTGACCTGCTTGACGGCTGCCACGCGGTAGGGGCTGAGACCGGCCCAGACCTGCTGCAATTGTTTGCGCGCTGCATCAATTTTTTCCGTGTCCTTCGATGCGCGCGCCTGCCGGATCGCCTCCTGGGCGGCATCAATCCGGGGTTGGTTGGCAGTCTGGTATTGCCAGCTGGTGTTGGAAAAATCATCCTCGATTGGCTTCAGTTCACCTCTCTGCTCGTCGGTGAGCTTCAACTTCTCCTTGAGACCGGGCGGAAGGAGGGATCGTTCGCCCAAAGACCGGTCATTTTCAAAAGCTTTTTGGTATTTCCAGGTTTGGGTGAGGACATTGGTGCCGTTGATGTTGGTGTCTTGCGCCAACATTGCTGGCGTGGCCAACATCACTGAACTGCAGATGGCAAGCAGGGTGAGTTTGGTTTTCATGTGTTTCCTTAACATCAGGCAGGCGTGTGTTTGGTTGCCTGATCGGCTGACAATAATTCCAGAAGCTGCCGTGTGCTATGGGGTGTTACCCTACCGGGGATCATTCAGGGCGACCCGTCTGACAATTGCCCCCCCGCGCCAGCCGGGATCACCATTCCTGCACAGGAATGATTCTTTTGAATCCATTGATAAAATGTTGCCGGCTCATCGGGAGAGAAGTTCGCTGACAGGCGACATCGCCGGGACACGGTCGCAGATGGCTTTGATGGAAACCAGGATCGGCACCGACAATAAAGCGCCGGGCACACCCCAGACCCACATCCAGAAGATCAAGGAAACAAAAATGACCACGGGATTGAGCGTAAATCGGCGCCCGAGCAACACCGGCGTGATAAGGTTCGCTTCCAGGAGGTGGAACAACAGGTACCAGGCGGATGGCAGGAGTCCTTGCCACAGCGTGTCAAAGGTCAGCAGGCCCACTGTGCCCAGCACGATGACTCCGGTGACGGGGCCAAAGTAGGGAACAAAGTTCAACCCCGCCACGACCATTCCCCACATCGCGGCATTGGGCACGCCCATCAGGTAGAGACCTCCACTCACGACAACACCCAGGCCAAGGTTAATCAGCGAAACGGAGAACAGATAATTGGAAATGTTTTGCTGAATTTCGCGGCTGATTTCGACCGCGCGCTTCTTGTCGCTCAAGGTCGGCATCACGTGGACGAGCTTCTGCAAAAACAGGTCGCCGGAGGCCAGCAACAGGTAAACCAGCACCAGCGTCTCGCCCAAGCCCACCAGAAGGGTTCCGGTCCAGTCAAGGATTGAACCGGTGCCACGGCTTTCTTTGACCTCCAGCGTGGGTGTTTTCTTCTGTTCGGCCGCTTTTTCCGCGTCGGTCGCACCCAGATTGTTCATCGCCGCTGCCGCCTCGCTGAAGCCGGCGAGACGCGGGAAAAGTTTCTGAACCCGCTGTCTCAACTCGGTCATGTGTTGCGGCGCTTTATTCATCCACGTCAATGCCGGGCGGCCCAGTTGAAAAAAACCAACCCCGGCGGCGACCACCAGGAAACCAAGCACGACCGCAGCGGAGAGTGCCGGCGGAATGTGGCAGCCGGACGACCAGCGGATGAGTGGTTTCAGGGTCATTCCCGCCACACAAGCCAGGATAATGGGCAGAACCAGGGGACGGGCAAAGTAAAGAAAGGCAATCGTGCCCAGCACCATCAAGACGATTTGCCCGGGTGTCGTTTTGGTCGCCGTGGCGGCGTTCGGTTCAGCGGGCGATGGTTCGCCGTTGAGTGCATCTGCCCGCGGTGCAGCTGCGACCGTCGGGTCATTCCTGGCCGCAATGGGCCGGCTGATCATGGCGGCGTCCATATTCAATGCGTCGGTCAGCCAATCGTCGCGGTTGCGCACAGACGGCTGGCGGCCAACTTTCGTCAATTATTCGTGACCTTTGTTCCCGTGATTTTGGTCTGCCGGATTTGGGCCGTTGTTTTCATTTGCGGCCGGGTTTTCCCTGGCCGGCGGCGGCTCTTTTTTGTCCGCGGGCTGGGCAGGCCTTTCCTGCTGTTTAAGATGTTTTTCGGCCTGCGGCGGGGTGGGTTGCACGGGGGCCGGGGGATGATTGCCCTCCGGTCTGGCCTGCTGCTTGGATTCCGGCGCTGCGGGAATGGGCTGGTGTTTTTCACCCGGCACCAGATCGAGTCGCGGAGCGGGACCTGCCGGCTCATGCGGAACGGTGACCGGTCGCTCAACCGGCGCTGACTCATGCGCCGCGACCGCCTTCTTTTCGACCGGGGCGGCCTCGTGGCGATCCGGCGGCGGACCCTTCTTCTCGCCGGCGGAGGCGGAGGCTCGTTGCCGGGCGACGACCGGCGCTTCCTCCTGGTGGCGCAGCTCACGGATCGCGATCTGTTGAACCTTTCGGCCGCTTGCCTTTTCGATGGTCGCAGTGGATGGACCTTCGTTGATCACGGTCGTCCGGTTGATGATGGTGGTGTTATTGACGATCAGGGTGGAGCGGCGAACCGGCTCCGTGAAATGCCGTTCTTCGACAAAAACATACGCTTGGGGCGAGATGATGGTCACGCCGGACGGGTACAACGGCGCCCAGCCGATGTATCCGCCACCGCTGTGCCAGGAAACCCACGCCGGAGCCCATTGCGTCTGCGGCACCCAATACCAGCCATATTCCGCGCTCATATTCCAGCGGCCGTAGTGATAGGTGGCCCATCCCCACGGTTCATCGCTCACCCAGAACCAGCCGTTGTCGGTTCTCTGCCAATAACCCTCGGAATATGGCCGCCAATCACGGTCAACGTGGCCCGGTCGCCAGCAGCGGCCGTAAGTGCCGATCACCACCCATTCCCCCTGCGGCGCGAGCGGCTCATAAAAGTCGCTTTCGGCGCGAATCTCCACCGATGGCAGCGGTACCGTCACCCCGACCGATACCGACAGTTGTCCATAGGTTGGGTATCCGGTCAGCGTGCCCAAGAGCGTACCGCACAGCACGATTCCAAGTTTGCCGCCCAGGCGTTTGGCTGTGTTCATGGGTTTCTTTCTCCGCATTTCTGGCGTTGACCAGTTTCCCGTTTCGGAACATTTTTGTTTTTCATACCTGGTTTGTGTTGCGGTTCATCTCTCCGGCGGCCCACCTTGTCGCCGTGGATTGGCCGGTTGCGCCTGAACCCGCCTGCGACACGCTTGCCCGGAGGAATTGAGCCAAACCCCGCCAGCCAACGGGAGTCATCATCGACGCCAACCAAACGTGTGACTCACAAATCTCCAATGTTGCCTGGTGATGCCGACCCGGCCCATCGCGGCACGGCGCGAATACGATTGTCTCAGGGCGCGATTTTGTCGCTCACCCACTGGCGGGCCTGGTTGAAACCGTCCTTGGTCGCTTCGTAACCCTTCGCGCATCCGGCTTTGACGCTGTCCCAGGTGGTCTCGGTGGCGTTTTTGGCGTCATCCAGTTGTTTGTTCAACTGGGCCGCCTGTTCGCGCAATGCCTGGAGCTTGGGTTTGGCTTCGGCTTTGACCGCGTCGCTGGAGCTGTCGATTTTGACCGCGAGCTGATCCAGATCCTTATTGAGTGCGTCCAGCTGAAGCTGCATCGCGGCGACGAATTCAGTTTTTTGCGCGAAGGTGTAATCCTTCATATCCTGCGCGGCTTGCTTGGTTTCAGTTTTAACCTGGTCCATCTGCTGGGAAGTGGTTTGCGGCTTGTCGCATCCCATGGCAAAAGTGGCGATGGAAAGCAAGGTGACGACCAAGGTTTTGTTTTTCATAAAGGTGACTTTCGTTATGGGTTTGGTTTGCTGTGTGCCTGCCAATCTGGCGAAGATACGTTCCCGGGCGCTTTCTCGATATGGGGTGTAACCCTACCGGGCGCCGGGACTGGCGTGCCTGAATAACCGGACCGGCGGCGGTCAATTTAAAAAAACAAAAGCGCCGGCGGTTTCCCGCCGGCGCAGCTGTTTATCCCCCACTTAAAAAGCGAAACGCAGTCCGGCCCGGGCGACGCCATAATATTTGGTTTCGTTCGGCCACACCATGCGGCCGTCCAGGAATAATCCCACATTCTGGGTGAAGCGAAATTCCAGGCCGGCGCCCGCCTGGCCAAACCACAGCTTGGCCCCATCGAACTGGTGGCCGCCGCCGCCAAGGAGGTAGGGGGCGAATCCGCTCTGGCCCAGCGGGAGACGCAGGATCAAATTGGCCGAAGCGTTGTCAATGAAAACCCCGGTGGTGTTTTCGGAATAAGCCTCGGCGCCAAGGCCGATATTCCGCGTCATGAAGTAACTGACCCCCGCGCCGGCGCCAAATTCGGTATTTTGCCGGATTCGGTCGTTGGAAAGATGATCCAGCGTGTAGGCCCCGACCGAAGCCGTCCCGAACGCGTCCACGGACAATTCGGCGGCCCGATAAAAGTCGCCCGAGTTGGCACTCACGTTCTCACCTCCCAAGGCTGACTTTGCGGCCAGCATCAGGATGGTTCCGCCGATAAACATTTTGTTTGTCATAAGTTGTTTTGCACTTTTGGTTTTTAACATGGGCGGGACGGTATAGGCTGGGACGGGCCTTCTCCATGGGGTGTAACCCTAACAGCCCGTTAAAAAAGCAGGAGCCGACGTCAGGAGGTTTAAGCCAACGCCAATTTCCAAAGAGATTTGAGCCTCGTTACTTCGGCTCCTGCTGTAAAACGGGCTCTTGAACGGGCTGCTACCGGGGATCAGAGGGGAGGGACACTGCCCGCCGAAAACAGATCCAGCCGAGAGCGGCATCACGTCGTCTGGTCGGAATTTTCCTTTCCACCGGGCATGCCAGCCCAGCGTGCGAGGCACCGAACGCGCCATCATCAGTTCTTCAGCTGAGCAAACGATACGAGCCGTGGCCCGGCTGTCATCCGCGGGAATCGCCCCGCAGTCGCGGCAAGTCTCCGCCTTGCACGACACATTGCAGTCCAGGTGCGCCGGGTAATTCTCCGGTTCAGACGGTTGCGGATGAGGGGGATCAGTCGCGGGCGAAGTCAATGAAACCGCGCTCGACGTCGGTGTGGATGAGTTTGACGTGAACCGGCTTGCCCACGTCGAGACCCTGGAACCCGAGCTCCAGTCTTCCTTCAATGGGCGGCTGCAGAAGACGGACCCACGTGCCTTTGTCCGAGGCACCGGTGACGATGGCATCGAATTTCTCCCCAATCCTTGTTTCCAACATTATTGCGGCGGCGGATTTTGTCACCTGCCGTTCCACTTTTTTTGCCGCGTCTTCCGCCTCGGTGCAGTGTCTGGCGAGCGCTTCCAATTCGTCGTTCTCGTAGGGCCGGGAACGCCCGGTCACGGATGCTTTCAGCAATCGCTGGGTAATCAGATCGGGGTATCGGCGGTTCGGGGCGGTGGAATGAGCATAGTCCTTGACCGCCAGACCGAAGTGCCCGCCGACATCGCCGCCCGGAGGTTGGACGACGTATTCACCGGCGCCCAGGAGTTTGATGACGCTGAGAGAGAGATCGGGAAAGCGGAGAGGATCAGCGGCCTTCGCCGATATCAGGAACTGCTCCAAAGCCTTGGCATCGGGCTCCTTGGGCAATGTTGAGCCCCGCTCGGCGGCCAGCTCGACGATCCGGTTCCAGCGTTTGGGTGTGCGGACCACACGCCGCAGCGACGGAAACTGTTTGGACGCGAGGTATCGTGCGGCAATGCCGTTGGCGGCGATCATGAAGTCCTCAATAATATCTTTGGCCCGGTTCTTGGTGTCGGCTTCCAGGTCCTTGAGCTTGTCTCCGTCAAAGACCGGACGGGCCTGGATGGTTTCGAGGTCCAGCGCACCGTGCAGGTGCCGGAGCGCTTTCAGTTTCTGGGCCGCGCGGTCCTGGAGCCGAAGGTTCCCGTCCAAACCGCTGACCTTGCCGATTCCTGGTGGCATCGGCCCGTTGCCATCGAGCCAGGCGGCAACGCTGTTGTAGGCAAGCTTGGCGCGATTGCGCACCGTCGCTGGATAAAGGCCCGAACTCTGAAGCGATCCATCCCCGGCAACAACCATTTCAACGACGATGGCCAGCCGGTCTGAATCAAGGTTGAGCGAGGTAAGATCCGTGGAAAGTTTCTCGGGCAGCATCGGAAACGTCTCGGCCACCGTATAGACCGAGGTGGTGTTTTGCCGCGCATGATCGTCCAGCGCCGATTGCTTTTTGACCACCGCGTCCACGTCGGCAATGGCAACCAGAATCTTGGCCGCCCCGTTGGGCATGGCTTCGGCAACAGTGAGCTGGTCCAGATCACGCGAATCATCGTTGTCGATGGAGCACCAGAGCAGGTTTCGGAGATCGCGCGCCGCTTCCCCGTCTCGCGTCGCCGGCCCGTGGATTCCGTCAAGCTCGGCGAGCGCCGGGGGCGGAAAATCTGGAACCAAGCCTCTTTCGAGCATCACCCGATGGGCAATCCTTTGCAGGATCGAGCGGTGCTGTCCGTCGTGTGTATCCGTCATAATGTCTCCATTTCCGGAACGGGAGCATGGAGCGAATGCAATCCGAACGCAAAGGATTTAACCGCTGATGGACGCTGATGAACGCTGATTCACAGGGCTGCAAGCCCGAAAGATAATCGCCCAGGGCAATGCCCTGGGTTTGGAGCGCAAATAACCCAAGCCCAGCAGGGGCGGCCGAATCATTCCATGCAAGCCTCGCCGTCACATTGGGGTTGGTGTCATCATCAGCGCAAATCAGAAAGCTGTGCGATTGACGCGTATCGGATTCAGAACACAGAACTGCATGGGCATCAGGGATGAGTTTCCGCCGAGCATGAAAAAGATTCTCGCGGAGAGAGCCGGAATGCCCTGCTCCCGTTGTGGCCGGGCAACCAGCGGCCCGCATGATGATCCAACAAAAGCTCACCGTTTTTTCAGTGAATAATTTGGCCAGCATCGGTTTCCGTTCAGGGTTGACAGCTCACGCGCTACTCGGGTTGGGTCCCGATCGCGTTCGTCGCCGATGATTTTGCTTTCGAGAGCAACAGCACAAACACTTCTTGATAGAGGTTCTGCATGTCCTTGCTCACCCCGGACAGCGCCCGGGCGCGATCGGGCTGAGGCTCATTTTCGCCAGCGACTTTTGCCAGGTGCCAGGCATAACTCAACGCCTCGGTCTGGGTCAAAAGCAAGGTCAGCTCAAATTCGTCGCCGGTCTGGCTCAACAATTCCTTCTCCTTGGTGGACGCAATCGCATCGCGTGTGGCCAGCTCACCCGGCGGCAGCCGGATGTCGTCCAGCCGGATCGAAGGATCGTCCTTGGCAAATTCCTCCAACAGCGTGGCTCCGGTTCCGGAAGTAATGGCAATTTTCTTCACCAGGTTCTTAACATCGGAATGTTCGCGCTTGATGAAGCGCAGCAGACTGACGTCCTTTTGTTCGTCCAGGAGTTGATGAAGCAAGCTGTAGCAATTGTTTCGCGTCGAAACACTGTTCGCGGACGGAGACCCGGCCTTGGGCGACTGACAGCCGGTCAGAATACAAGCGACCGACAGCATTGCAGCGAGCCATGGGAGGAGGATCTTCATGGTGTGTTCAGGATGGTATTTTGGGATGCTCACTCCTTCCGCTTGTGCTTGTCCTGATAATCCTTCCAAAGAATGCCCAGGACCAGCCAGCCACTCCCGCCCAGGGCAACCAAAAAACAAATCATCGCGATGCCGGGATAGCCGAAAATCCGGAAGGCGGAATCGATGCGCATCATCAGCGCCGCCCCGACAATCAGCGCCGCGAGAATGATGCCGGTGGTGACCCGGTTGGCGATTTTCTCGAAGCCGTTGAGCAAATGACGCGCGTCGGGAGTTTTGACATTCACTTCCAGGTCCGAATTGCCGACGACGTCCAAAATCTTGTTTATGCGCTCCGGCAGGCCGGCAACGAAATCCTTCATTTCGAGAAATGATCCAAATAAATGTCCCGGCGTGGCGGCCTTGCGCATCCGGGTCGTCATGATTTCGGCGACATGCCGTCGCACCGAGGCGTTGGGATTGAAATTCGGATATAAAATTTTTCCGACTCCCTCCAGTTGCAGCAGGGTTTTCCCCAGCAGGGTCAATTCGGTGGGAACATAAAGTCCGGTTTCGGCCGCCGCGCGGGCCACGTCCATCAAGGCCTTGCCCACGTCCTGGTGATTCAAGGTCTGGTCCCGCTGTTCGGAAACAAACTCCGTCGCTTTTCTGGTGAACTCCGCCTCGTCGAAATCCTCCGTGGTTTCGCTGATGCGCAGGACAATTTTCACCGCTTCATCGCCGTTGCCTTCGCTGATGGCCAGCAGCAACCGCAATAAATTTTCCTGCATGGTCGAATTCACCCGCCCGGTCATGCCCAGATCCAGCAACGCCACCCGGCCGTCGTCGGTGAGAAAAATGTTGCCCGGATGCGGATCGGCATGAAAAAACCCGTCAACCAGCACCTGTTTCAGGTACGCCTTGAAAAGTTCCTCGGCCAGAACATCGCCGTTCATGTCCAATTGCGCGATGGGACTCAGCGCGGTGATTTTGGTTCCGCTGACATAATCCATTGTCAACACGCTGCGCGAACTGTAATCGGGGACGGGCAGCGGAACGAGCAGGTGCGCAAACTCCTTCAGATTGGCGGCCAGCGTGGTCAGGTTGGATGCTTCCCGTTGATAATCCAGTTCCTGCAAAATGGAGCTTTTGAGTTCCGCGAGAATTTTTCCGAAACGATAACGGCGGCCAATGTCGGTATGTTCGTCAAAAAAGTCCGCGATTTCCTCGAGCACCTCAAAATCTTCCGCGATTTGTTTGCGGATTTCCGGGCGTTGCACTTTCACGACCACGGGTCGCCCGTCGCGCAAGGCCGCGCGATGCACCTGTCCGAGCGACGCGGCGGCCAGATGTTTTTCTTCAAAAACCGAAAACGCCTTGGAGATGCGGATGCCGAGTTCGCTCGCAACAATTTGCTCCACTTCGGCGTAGGGAAACGGCTTGATCTTGTCCTGCAAACGCGCGAGCGCCTTCAAATATCGTTCCGGCAAAAGATCGGCGCGGCTGGAAAGCAACTGGCCGAATTTGATGAAGGTCGGCCCCATTTTCTCCAGATCGTCGGCCAGTTCTTCCGGCGCAGGCTGGCCGGGTTTGGCGGCCAAAGATGTTTTTCCATCGCCCGCAGCCTCCTGGGCAAATTCCCTGGCCAGATCGGTATGGCCGTATTTCCAAAAAAGCAACGCGATGTCCTTGTAGCGTTTGAGGTGATGCGGTTTTAAGGACAATCTCATAGTTGTCTTTCCTGGGGCTGTTTCAGCAAATGAATCCTGTTTCTGCCCGCCATCTGCCGGAAGCATTCCGGTTTGGCTGCGTCGGGAGTCTTCGCCTGAAAGGCCCAGGCGTTGGCGAAGCAACAGATGATCTTCCCATTCATAAAATGGACGGCCTGACGACCAGCGGCACCAGGAGAATGGAATTGAAGCTGCCATAAGGATTGGCCACGCGTTGAGAGGCCCGGGGATCCTCGCTCCACCGGCCATCCTGGACAAAGCGATATTCATACTGGCCGGACCTGAACAACAAGCGGACAACCCATTTTCCGGCGCCCAGGTTTTTCAGCGGCGTGGCCTCCGGGCGCCAGCCGTTGAAATTACCGGCCACATTCACTTCCCCGGCTTTCGGTGCAAAAAACGTGAGAATAACTTCCCGTTCCTCCAGCGCAGGAAACCGCTCCGCAACCGGTTGAAAGGACGGCGGGGTGGCCTTCCTGGCAGTACTCCTTGGTCTCGTTTTGGTTTCCATGGTGACCTGGTTTGAAATCAAATTGACCCGGGCACGTGGTGTCAGGCGCCAGGTTTCAGCACGAGCGGTGACGGTTGCCTCCAATGACCGGTGAACACGAACTCACTCAAGGGCTTTCGCTGCCGGGGCGCCAGGTCGCGCTCTTTCAGGGGCTCCGGCAGTTTGGCCGGGTCGGCCTTGTAGCCAATGGCCATGGCCGTCCACGCCTCGAAATGTTCCGGCAGCTGGTAAATCTTCCGCGCCTGGTCGGGAAGGATGCCGATCATCTGATGGACTGAAAGCCCTCGCGCCGTGGCCTCCACCACCAGGTTCCCGGCGGCCAGACCCAGGTCATGAACGGCGGCCCGATTGTCCTTGTTGTTTTTTGAAAATTGCAGACTGACCACGCCCAAGACCAGCGCCGATGCGGCCTTGGCCCACGCCTGATTGGATTCCACGAGACAGGAGAGGAGCCGTCCGAATTCCCGGGGGTCTTCCCGGGTCGCGACCAGATAGTTCCAAGGCTGTTCGTTGTAGGAAGACGCCGCCCAGCGGGCCGCTTCAAACAACGAACGGAGGTCGGCCGCCGGCACCGGCCGGTCTTCGAAGCCGTAGGGACTCCACCGTTCCGCGAGAACCGGCAGGATGGGATGATCGGTCGCTGCTTTCTTGATGCTCATAATCGCTTTCTTTTCAGGATGTTCAGAACTTCATGGTTCTGGCCTGGAATCTACGCCGGCCACGACTTTAAAAACCTGGCGTAGACCACATCGCACTGCCGGGCGAGGGCAATATCCTTTTCGGTGATTCCTCCTGCATCATGCGTGGTGAGCGTCAAGGTCACCCGGTCAAAGCGAATATCAATATCCGGATGATGGTTGATTTTTTGAGCTTGTTTGGCGATCCGCCGCACAAAAGCGATGCTGAGCATGAATCCATCAAGCTTGAAGGTCCGACAGATGGTTTGAGCGCGTTTCGACCAGTCCGGAACGGCTTTCAAGTCAAGGGTGATATTTTGGGCAATCAAGGCTGGCATAATTTCAATCAGTTTTATTCCGGCCGGAGCCGCTCTTTTCGCCGCCGCCGGTGAGTTTGTTTACGGTGGCCCAGGCCCGCGCTTCGGCGGTGTTTGGGCCCACACCTTTTTGCTCATAACCGGCTTCGATGTGCGCCGCCTGACGCTTCTGTTTGTCAGTGTAGCTGGATTTATCGCCTTGGGGCATGGATGTGCCTCACGTGGATTCGACCATTGTTTTTGTCAGCCGGCGCTTTTGCGGGAGGCACGTCGATGTCCAGCGCGGCGCTCAAATCAATTTCATGCTCCTGCTCCTGCACGATGATCGCGCGCAGGGTCTCGCTCAACGCAAATTCCCCCATCGCCTCAGCCTGGCAAATGCGCTCGCGATAACGCCCCACCGTGGTGCGTTCGTTCTCCAGATCCGCGCGCAGCATGGCGACCGGGTCATTTGAAGTCTTGACCGGCTTGGGCGTCACGCCGGGCATGCCGCCCAGATAATCAATCTGTTTGGCAATTTTTATGGCATGCGCCAGTTCTTCCCCGGCATGCGCTTCCAATTCCCGCGCAATGTCGGTGTAAGCGGCGCCCTTCAGCACCTGGCTGTAGACGGTATAGGCAATGATCGCCTGGTATTCCCCGGCCAGATCCTCGTTCAATAACTGAATCATCTGTTCACGCGTGATGTTCAATCCTGCGGTCGTGTGTTTTTTGGTCATAATGTATTTAAGGTGATTCCGGGTTTTCCTGGTCGAATGGGTTCAGTCTTTCACGGCGAAGCCGACTTTGATGGTCACCTGCCAGTGATGCACCTTTCCCTTGTCGATGTTGCCGCGCGTCTCGATGACCTGAAACCAGCATAGGTTCTTGATGGTTTTGCCCGCGCGTTTGATGGCCTGGTCAACGGCATCCTCAATGGAGGTGGTGGAAGTGCCGGTGAGTTCGATGAGTTTATAAACTGGGTTTTTCATATGCGGCCTTTTGATTTTGGAAAAGAAGGATGGAGGATAATGCCATTGCTCAGTGAATCACCGGCACCGGGTTCGTGTACATGGGCGCGCGGTTCGTGTACATGGGCGCGCGGTTCGTGTACATGGGCGTGCGGTTCGTGTACATGGGCGTGCGGTTCGTGTACATGGGCGAATGAAAGGGAACGGGTTGTCCAGGCTGAACCGGTTGCAACGGCGGTCCGGGCTGGACGGGCTGAATGGGTTGTCCCGGCGGAACCGGCACGGGCTGCGGGGGTACCGGCATCGAAGGCGCGGGTATCACCGGCACGGGTTGTGACGGCACAGGTTGTGACGGCACAGGTTGTGACGGCACAGGTTGTGACGGCACGGGTTGTGACGGCACAGGTTGTGACGGCACAGGTTGCGCCGGTTGCAAGGGAGGCTGGGCCGGTTTGATGGTTTGTCCCGGACCATTCAAAACACCGATCAGACTCATAATCGTTAGCGACAGCAGCACCCGAACATTTTTATTTTTCATAAATTCTTCCGGTTTGTTGTTTGCATTTTGCCGCCGCCAATGTGGTCTGGCGCCTGGCATTTCCACTCAAGTTAAGAGCCGGGTCGGGCCTTTGCCATGGGGTGTAACCCTACCGCAGTCCGAGGCCCGGTTCAGCCGGGTCTGATTAAACTGTCTGTCCCGTTGTGCGCGTTGAATGGCCTGGTCAAAGGCATCCTCCATGGAAGTGGTGGAGGTGCCGGTGAGTTCGATGAGCTTACAGACTGGGTCTTTCATATGCGGTTTTTTTGATATCGGAAAAGGACGATAGAGAATTAAGCGATATGATTAGTTAGATATGGGTGGCTGCGTTGGCACAGGCTCGGGCCCGATCGGTGCCGGTTGGATCGGCACCGGCGTGATCGGCACCGGTGTAATCGGCACCGGCTGGGTCGGCAGCGGCAAAGGCGGCAAAGGCGGCGTCGGGAGCGGCTGCGTCGGCAATGGCGGCGCCGGCACCGGTTGGGGCGGCATAGGCTCGGGCCCTATCGGGGCAGGTTGGGTCGGCAGCGGCGTGATCGGCACAGGTTGCGCGGGCACCGGCTGCATTGGCACAGGCTGCGCGGGCACCGGCTGCATCGGCACAGGTTGTACGGGCACAGGCTGCATTGGCACAGGCTGCGCAGGCACCGGCTGCGTCGGCAAAGGTGGAGTCGGCACAGGCTGCGCTGGCACAGGTTGCGTTGGCACAGGCTCGGGCCCTATCGGCGCGGGTTGCGTCGGCGATTGTTTGGTTGGTGTGTGTTTGGTCGGCGATTGTTTGGTCGGCCCGGATTTGGTCGGTTGCACAGAAGGAGGGCCTGATGCAATAGTTTGTGCTGGACTATTCATAACGACGATCATACTCATGATCATCAGAGACAGTAGCGTCCGCATGTTTTTGCTTTTCATAAATTTTCCGGTTTTGTTGTTTGTATTTGGTCGTTGCCAACGGGTTTTGACGTCTGGCATTGCGGATCACAAGCTACTGGCCGAACCGATCCTCTGCCATGGGGTGTAACCCGACTGCATTCGAAAACCCGGTCAGCCGGACTGATCAAACTATTTTTCCCGCTGACGGCCGTCGGTGTTTTTATCCGGTTTGGATTTGGTTGGATCAGGTTTGATCCGGCTGGATGGAGGCGGATTCAGGGGGAGGTGGCGGTTTCCGCACCGCCAGAAAATGCGGCGTTAAAACATTTCCCGAGCGTCAAGCGGACTCATCCCGCCGGGGCGAATCCTGTTTCAGCCGGGCATGTTTTTCGAAAGCTCATGGCGGCCAAGTTGCCGGCATCCGGTGTCTCGTGCCGTTCGAAAAACCGGCGTCTTTGACCACGCACTTTTGGAAGCAGAAGAAATCCGTGCCAGACGGGTCGGCTTCGGCTGGCGTCGGCTGGCCCAGCTACCGGCAAAGGTCGTCGGAGTAGCCCAGGCAGGCGGAGGTTTCCTTGCCCTGGTAGCGCGACCATTTCTTTTTGAATTCGGCGCCGGTCACGGCAGCGCAACGAACCCAACGAGTTTATCCCGGCCCGGCATGGGTGGGTTTTACCGTAAAACCGGCCGGCCGGCAAGGCGGCTTGTCACACCGGGCCCTGACTTCCGGGAAGGAAGTCCTGGAGCAGTTTCTGGATATCCCGTTCCAAGTCCTCCTTCGCCTTCAAGGCAGTCCGCAAGTCGTGCAAATTTTTCCCCAAGATCACCTGGGCCATGACCTGACGACCCAAAATGCGCAAGGATTCCAGTTGCTCGGGGCTCAGTTGGCGGGGCACCCGGTCGATTACACATAACGCCCCCAGATGATGCCCGTTTGGTGCGGTCAACGGAGCGCCAGCGTAAAACCGAACGTGCAGCTCACCCAGCACCAGTGGATTGGTGGCAAAGCGCGGATCTTGGGACGCATCTGGAACCAACAACAACTCCGGCGACATGATGGCATGAGCGCAGAACGCCTCCTCGCGAGGGGTCTGGCACACTTCCAAGCCGGTTTTCGACTTGAACCATTGCCGGTCTTCGTCCACCAGGCTGATGAGGGAAATCGGTGTGCCGCAAATCAAGCCTGCCAGCCGCGTGAGTTCATCGAAGCGATCCTCCGGGTGCGTGTCAAGAATCCCGTAACCGCGCAAGGTGTTAAGCCGATCGTCCTCGTCTTCAGGTGTTGGAAAGCTCATGTTTTTTACGTTGTTCTGTCGGGAGGCCCGGTTCCTGAACAAGGAACGATTTGGCGCCGAAATCCTGCCCAGCTTCAGTTTGTTTTGGGTTCTGAAGCTCTCCCTGGTTTGTCAAAAATAATTCCAAAATTGCTGCCGTCGAGGTCTCAGCCTCCGCCCTTGGTGCAATCCTGGCCCAGGGTAGGGTTATACCCCATGGCGAAAGTCCAAACTTTTCCGGAAATTCAGCCCATTGGCGGCCAATCGGATTCATTTTTGAAGGTTGGGCGGAAAACTCGAGAATCATTTATGAACAAAATCATCTTGTTCCAGACACTGGTTGTGCTGGCCAGCACTGAAGTGCCAACCGGTGATCATTCATCCGCCACCAACCGGGTTCCGCCGGACCACACATTTCCAATCGTCACCCCGGGAACCAACCACTGGACAAATACGAACGCCGCGCCGGCCATCATCCATTCACCCGCCAAAAACCTGCCCGCCCTGACAAATGGACCGACCACCAACCAGCCGGCAATTTCCAGCGCTCCAACCGGGCTTCAAGCGCAAGTGAATTGACTCTTGCCTGCCGATCAACACCGCACATCATGAAACCGAAGAACGCCACCTATAAAACCCAGACGAAACAATTTCTTTGGGGACGCAATTATCCCGCCCGCATTACGCCGGTTGTACCGGGGACGTGGTGTTTGCAGCCGCAGACGCACAAGTATCGGCCATATTTGCGTTACTGGTCGATGACGACGGTAGAGGATGGTCGCAATCCGATGGGGGATTCTACCTGGATGTTGTGGTTTGTTTTTAGAGAGCCGCCGATGGAACGCCTGGATAGAATTTATCACGACGGGCTGGTGATGTTGGTGTCCGAGCATATGGGTCCGCATCATTTGTTTATTCCCGGTTTCACTTTTAAGCTTTTCGTTGGGGCGGGCGGCACGATAGCGAGCGGTCAGATACTGGAAGCAAATGCTGCGGTTCACCCGTCACGGGAGCCAGCGCCGGTCAGCCGTTTCAGTTCCACATTGGCGGTTGAGCTGCAGGCGCGATGAGAAACAAAGTTCGGCTGCCCGCTGAACCGGGTGCATTGTTTTGAGCGAACGGTTCCGGAGAATCAAAAGCTGAAATTGGCCCGGAGGCAGGTGTAACCTGGTGGCTGCAATTCCACGGCGTTTCCCCCAAGGCTGGATTCAAACTTGATGAATTGTCCATGTCCGGCTTCGGCCCGCACCCAGCTGCCCGGCCGGCCAACCCATTTGATAATCTGAAGGATTCTTTCATGCGCTTGCCGGCACGCCTTCGCCCGGCCGGGTTTTTTACTGCAAGACACATCCCAAGATTCGCATCCAAGGACGATAGCTGGCGCTCCCGGTTTCCAGTGTCACCGGACGCCGAAATGAAGAAATGGCATAGAAATGGCTTTTTGGGACTGGTGGGCTTGGCTCAAAAGAAAAATGCCGCAAAACAATGACACAATTGTCGTATGGAAAACGTTGGTTGTAGAACTGTTCCAAAAATGGACACAGCGATACTCCACGGGTAGAATTTTATGTGGAGCCGGCTTCGTTCTGGCAATCTTGAGTTTGGCGGCGGTCGTCGCCATTTCGTGCCGGTCCGGGAAGCAACTCCAGGAGGCCACGCGAGCGGTGACGCATACCCGCGAAGTCTTGGAAAAGCTAGGTGACATCGCGGCCCGATTAAGTGAAGTGGAAAGCGCCGCACGCAGCTTCGCCATCTCCGGCAAACAATCTCATCTGAGTCCATTTTACACCGCTGCCGAAGCCGTGCCCCCACAAGTGGATGAACTCAAACTCCTCCTCCGGGATGATCCCGATCAGTTTCGATCCGTTACGAACATTGAACCCGTGATTACCAGGCACCTCAAGGTCATGAAGGACATGGTGGAGCTGGGAGACAAGAACCTGTTTCGAGGGTATGGCCAACGCAGTCTGACCGACGAAGGGAACAATCTGATGGAGCAGATCCGGGCCGCGTTCAGCATGCTGGACAAGGAGCAACGGGCGCGGCTGAACCAGGAACAAACGGCGGTGGCGGCAAAGGCAGACCGCGTCACCATGATCAGCTGGGCCGGAAGTGTGCTGGCCGGCATGCTGGTCCTGGCGTGCGGCGCGGGCGCGCTGAGCGCCATGCATGGCCGCGGAAAGGCGGAGGAAAAACTGGACCGATTGCTAGGGTCGATGCCGGACGCCCTGGTCATCGTCGACGCGGAAGGCAAGATTGCCGGCACCAACGCGCACACGGGAAAACTATTTGGTTACAGCGACCGGGAACTGCAAGGGGAAAGCATGGCCCTGCTGGTTCCCGAACGCTTTCGAAAACCCCAACGGCAATATTACGCCGCTTTCTTCTCCCCGCGCGGCGGCCGGGTTCCGGAAACGACGATGGAGCTTTGCGGCTTGCACAAGGACGGCCGGGAATTTCCGATCGAGGTGAGCACCAAGCTGTTGGCCGCCGAAAAAGGGCTGGTGGTCACCAGCGCAATTCGCGACATCACCGAGCGCAAACAGGTGGAACAAAAGATCTCCAAACTGAACAAAGAACTGGAACGCCGCGCGATGGAACTGGAAAACGCCAATAAAGAATTGGAGGCTTTCAGTTACTCGGTTTCGCATGATTTGCGTTCGCCGCTTCAGAACATTGACAGCTTCAGCCTCATCCTGATGGAAGATTACGCCAACCAGCTCGATGCCGAGGGGCTGGATTACGTCCAGCGACTGCGGGGGAGTTGCCAGCACATGGAGGACATTATTGATGCCCTGCTGGCGTTATCCAAGATGATGCGTACCGAGTTGCTGGTGGAACATTTCGATCTGAGCGCCCTGGCGAATGCCGTGGCCGCCGATTTGAAACAAAAGAACCCGGACCGGCTGGTGGACTGGGTCATTGGCGAGGGGCTGACCGCCGAGGGCGACGCCCAGTTGTTGCGGGTCGTGCTGGAGAATCTGTTCGGCAACGCGTGGAAGTTCACGGCGAATCGTCAGCGCGCGCGGATTGAATTCGGGGCGCTGCCTCAATCGAATGGCACCCAAACCTATTTCGTGCGCGACGACGGCGCGGGTTTTGACATGGCACGCGCGGATCATTTGTTCACACCGTTCAAGCGTCTGCACGACCAAAGCGAGTTTCGTGGCACGGGCATCGGGTTGGCGACCGTGCAGCGGGTCATTCGCCGCCATCGGGGTAAAATCTGGGCCGAGGGCGCCGTCAATCACGGCGCAACATTTTGCTTCACCCTGACGGGTGAAGCCGAAGAATCAAATGGACAAAATCATCATTCCGCCAGACCAAAATAGTTCATCCGAAACCGGCGTCACGAACAGGGCCTTGCGGGCCTTGATTGCGGATGACTCGGAAAACGATGTTCTGCTTCTGTTGCGCGTATTGCGGAAGGCCGGCTATGAGCCGGTTTACGAACGCGTCTGCACCGCACCGGCCATGCAGGCGGCGCTCCAACGGCAGGCCTGGGACATCGTCATTTCGGATTACGAGATGCCCAACTTTGGCGGGTTCGAGGCGTTGCAACTATTGAAGGCAAGCGGACACGACCTGCCCTTCATCCTGGTATCAGCCGTGGTGAGCGAGGAAATGGCTGTAGCGGGGATGAAGGCTGGCGCGCATGACTATATCATGAAGCGCAACCTGGCGCGGCTCGTGCCCGCGATTGAACGTGAGTTGCGCGAGGCCCAGACGCGGGCGGCCCACAAAGCGGCAGAAGCGGCTTTACGCCAAAGCGAGGAGCAACTGCGTCAGGCCCAAAAACTCGAGGCCGTGGGCCGGCTCGCCGCCGGGGTGGCCCATGACTTCAATAATATTCTGACGGTCATTTCGGGTCATGGCGAACTCCTGTCCGGACAACTGGACGCCGATGATCCCCGGCGCAAAAACGCCGAACAAATCGAAAAGGCCGCACAACGGGCCGCGGGACTGACGAGGCAACTGCTGATTTTCAGCCGCAAACAAGTGATTGAACCCCGGGTGCTGAAACTCAATGACGTCATCCTGGACATAGAAAAAATGTTGCGCCGGCTCATCGGGGAAGACATCGAGTTTTGCACGCGGCTCGATCCGGCAGCCGGGCACATCAAGGCCGACCCCGGCCAAATCGAACAGGTGATCATGAACCTCGCGGTGAACGCCCGCGATGCCATGCCCATCGGCGGCAAACTGTCCGTCACGACGGCCAACACCACCCTGGACAAAAACCACCTGAAAAATTTCCCCGATATGGGTGCGGGTGACTATGTCATGCTGGCCATTGCGGACACCGGCACCGGGATGAGTGATGAAGTCAAAGCGCACCTGTTTGAACCCTTTTTTACCACCAAACCTTCGGGCCAGGGTACGGGCCTGGGTCTGGCGACTTGCTTCGGGATCGTCAAACAAAACGCCGCCCACATCAACGTGCAGAGCGAATTGGGAAGCGGCACGACGTTCAAGATCTACTTTCCTCAGGTGCAATCGGCGCTTGAACCATCCTGCGTTCGCATCACGCCGACCGAGGTGGCTGGAGGCAACGAAACGGTGCTATTGGTCGAGGACGAACCCGTGGTGCGCGAATTGGCCGTGGCCACATTACGGGAGAAAGGCTACACCGTGGTAGAAGCGGTCAACGGCGAGGAAGGCCTTCGCCTGGCACGGCAGCACGATGGGAAAATTGACCTGGTGCTGACGGATGTCGTCATGCCCGTCATGGGCGGCAAAGAAATGGCCGATGCCCTGCGCACGTCTCATCCGGACGCCAAGGTTCTATTTACCTCGGGATATACCGAGGATGCCTTGGGGCATCACGGCGTGCTGCGGCCGGGCATTTTATTCCTCCCCAAACCTTACCTGACGACCACTTTGGCGCGCAAGGTGCGCGAAGTCCTGGATGAAGTTCTGATACAAAGCCGCTAAGACACCCGTACAGATTCCCGGACCGGCATGCATGGGGAGATTTACATGAAGGAAGGCGCCGGCGGCAATGCGGGGTTGAACTAATCGGTCATTTGCGACAAAAGCCGGGTCATTGACGTGATACTGGCACGAGCCAAGCTGTTTGGATGACGATGCAAACAACCCTTCTGGTCCCCATCGAGAAACTCATGGAGCTTTACTATCTACCCTTGTTCGGCGTGGCCATGCTCCTTTGTGGCAACCCGGCAAAGGCGATGGTGCTCACCCAATGCACCTTCCGCCTGGCGTTCGACTTTAGCCGCGATTTGCCGGTCCCAGCCAATGTCCGCGCGTGGTTGTTTGCGATTTTGTTCAACAAATTCCTGGAAGGCATTCCGCGCGCCCAGCGCGCCTGAACGGGAGCGCCAGTCTCCGACCCGGCGCGTTGCGCGGGTTTGAATCCAACTTCAGCAAAATGGAGCACACCGTACCCTGCGGTTTTGGCTTTGTTCCACTCCACTCAACTGGCTGATCTTGCCGGGCGGAGACACCCCGCCGTGAATTATGGGACACTTTCCCCGAAAACGGCACCAGCCGCCCGGAGTCAATGAGCGGCTGGATTTCACCGGCGTGATTCGCCGCACCGAGGCTGGACATTCAACTCACATTCCCATGGTTGGTCCGGTTTGAATGTTTTGAAGCATGGCGGATTACTGATTAAGAGGATCGGTCGCGACACCGGCGGCACCGGCGGCGGCATTGGCGGCAAGCGCCTTCTGGATTTGTTCCTTCAGGCCGTCCACGATTTTCTGCTGCTCGCTGGTGAGGGATTTCCCGGTGAGTTGCTGGAGCACGCTGGAGGCGTCCGAGAACTTGCTTTCATCGACGAGGCCTTTGGCTTTGTCAATCAACTCCTGAACCTTGTTGTAGTTCGCGGCGGCGACGGCTTTTGCGCCTTCAGCAACCTTGGCAGCTTCGGCAGTTTTCGCGGCATCGACCTTGGCGGCTTCGGCAGTTTTAGCAGCTTCGGCCTTGGTGGCTTCGGCAACTTTGGCGGCTTCAACCTTGGCGGCTTCAGCGGTCTTGTCGGCGGCATCGGCGGCGGAACTGGCGGTCTTATTCGCGTCGTCAGCGGTGGTCGTGGCGGGTTCGTTCTTGCCGCAACCGGCCAGCCCGAAGGCGAACGCGGCGGCGAAGGCGAGGAGGAGTGTTTTATGTTTCATAATTATTGTTTCAATTGGGTTTTCGGTTTATTGGCGGCACAGGCTACGCCGCGGGCTTGACCCTTCGCCATGGGGTATAACCCTACCCTGCCCCATGAATCGGAAAACATTCAACGCTCAACATTCGACTTCGAACATCCAAGGAACGGCGACATTGGGCGTTGGGCCCCCCTTCGCGGCATTGAATGTTTTTTCGTTCAGGGATTTAAGGCGCAATGTGCCGGGAAATCTCACCCCGGAGCGGTTCAAGGGAGGAGTTGGGCGGGCGAATCCATCTCCGAATTGGAGCGATGCCGCGGATCAGCAGCCCGTTCAAAAAGCAGGAGACGACATGAGGAGAGTCTCCAAATAATCCGGCATTCCCGGGGAAATTAGAGCCTCGTCACCTCGGCTCCTGCAAGAAATTGATTTGTTTGACGGGCGGTCAGGGGAAACTTTCCTCGAAAACTGCGCCAGCCGCCCGGAGTCAATGAGCGGCTGGGTCTTACCGGCACGGTTTGCGGCGCGGACGCTGGACATTTGACTCGCTTCCCCAGCCGGCCCGCGCGATGGCAGCCTATTTGCAGCAGCAGGTGGAGGAGGATTCCTTGACGGCCTTTTCGATCGCTTCGCGGGTTTCGCCCGTGCGTTTCTGAATCCGGCCAATCAGTTCGTCCTGCTTGCCTTCGGCATATTGGAGATCGCTGTCCGTGAGCTTGGCCCATTTTTGTTTCAGCTTGCCCTTGGTGATGTTCCAGTCGCCTTTGATTTCAAGTGTGGTCATGATGGTTTGTGGTTGGTTAATGTTTGTTTTGATTCGCCGCCAACCATGGCGGCAAAAGGGTTCCGGTGCCTGCGGGCCGGCTCCGCCGGATGGTCCACCACCAGCTTGACGGAGGTGTCGCCGCGCAGGGCTTTGGAATACGGGCAGGTTTTGTGCGCTTCCTCCATGATGAGCTGGGACTGGTTGCGATCGATTCCCGGGAGATGCGCATGCAGCTCCACCGCCAGGCGGTAGCCGCCCTGGTCATCCTCGACCAGGCTGACCAATGCCCGCACCGTGGAATCCGCTGTCGGGGTGCCCAGCTTTATGGCCGCGTTGCCCAAGGCGCCGTGGTAACAGGCCGAATACGCGCCGGCAAACAACAGCTCAGGATTGGGGCCCCGTTTCTCGATGCCTTTGACCAGCGGATTTCCCAAGGTGACATCCAGCAGCCCATCCAGTGTCTGAATGGTTCCTGAACGTCCCCCCTTGGAGATCGCTTCCGTCGTGAACAAGGTTTTCATAAGGGAATGATATTGGGCGCCGGTGGCGTGATTTTGTGAATTCTTTGGTGAAACGGCCCAAGGTTAGCGGCGAAGCAATAGCACCACAACGACGATGACGAGAAGGAGGCCGACCGAGCCTCCGCCAATGTAGAGCGCACTGGCAAGAACCGGCGAGAACAGGAGATGCATATTTTGTCTTTCGTTTTTGATGGCAATGTATTTGCCGTCACTTTCTGGAGGACGCTACGCGATGGACCGGGCGTTGCCTATGGGGTGTAACCCGACTGGGAATTCAAGCCGATCCGACCCCTGTTCCTGACCCGGCTGAAGAAGGAAGCGGGCGCCATGGGGTGTTCACCCCATATACAGATTTAGGCATTCATCTGATAGTGGGGTTGAATTTCCAGCAGGCCGTTGAAGAATTAATCCTGGAGAGTCGCGCGAAGCGGTATGCCAACATGAAGCAAAAAACAATCGGGTTGTCACAACGATATGTGGCAGCGTTGCGAAGACACCTCTTCGATCTGGAAACGCCTCGCGCCGCGCAGGCTGCTTCAGGCTCAGGTGTTGTCTGGTCTTACCCGCGTGAATGAAAGGTTGCTCTTTAATGAAGAAAAATGGTTCCCATGCCGACTCTCCAACGACCCTCCTGCCCAGATGCCCCACCGGCATCCAGGGCCTGGACGAAATCACCGGCGGCGGGTTGCCGCGCGGACGGCCCACGCTGGTCTGCGGCGGCGCGGGGTGCGGCAAGACGCTGCTGGCCGTGGAATTCCTCGTGCGCGGCGCGGCGCAATTCGGCGAGCCGGGCGTGTTCATGGCCTTCGAAGAGACGGAAAAGGAGTTGACGGCCAACGTCGCGTCGCTCGGCTTTGATCTGGCGGGCCTGGTGCGGCGCAAGAAAATTGCGATCGACTACGTTCACATCGAGCGCAGTGATGTCCAGGAGAGCGGCGAGTATGACCTGGAAGGGTTGTTCGTCCGGCTCAATTATGCGATTGATTCCATCGGCGCCAAACGCGTGGTGCTGGACACGCTGGAAGCGCTGTTTGCCAGCCTGCCCAACGAGGCCATCCTGCGCGCCGAGTTGCGCCGGCTTTTCCGCTGGCTCAAGGACAAGGGCGTCACCGCCGTCATCACGGCCGAGCGCGGGCGCGAATCCCTGACACGCCACGGGCTGGAGGAATATGTGTCCGACTGCGTCATCCTGCTCGACCACCGGGTCAATGACCAGATTGCCACGCGGAATCTGCGCGTGGTGAAATATCGCGGCGCGCTGCACGGCACCAACGAATTCCCCTTCCTTGTCGGCGACGAGGGCATCAGCGTGCTGCCGATCACGTCGCTGTCCCTGAACCACAAGGTATCGCGCGAGCGGATTGTCACCGGCATTCCCCGGCTCGACGCGATGCTGGGCGGGCGGGGCTTTTTCCGGGGCAGCAGCATTCTGCTCACGGGCACGCCCGGCACCGGCAAGACCATCATCTCCGCCAACTTTGCCCAGGCCGCCGCCCGGCGCGGGGAGCGCGTGCTCTTCTTCTCGTTCGAGGAATCCCCGGCCCAGATCATCCGCAACATGCATTCCATCGGCTTGCGCATGGAGCCGTTGGTCAAGCGCGGCCTGCTGCGGTTTCACGCGGCGCGGCCATCGCTCTACGGTCTGGAAATGCACCTGGCCACGATGTTCAAGGAGATCGCCACGTTTCAACCCGATGTCGTCATCATCGACCCGATCACCAGCCTGATGGACTCCGGCACCGATTCCGAGCGCAAGGGGATGGTGACGCGGCTGATTGACTATCTGAAGGCCGGACAAGTCACCTCGCTGTTCACCAGTCTGACGCAAGGCGGCCACGTGCTGCAACAAAGCGAAGCGGCCATGTCTTCGCTCATGGACGCCTGGGTGCTGCTGCAGGACTTTGAAGGCAATGGCGAGCGCAATCGCGTGCTCTACGTGCTCAAGGCCCGCGGCATGGCGCACTCGAACCAAATCCGCGAGTTCCTCATTTCGGACCATGGCATTGACGTCGTGGACGCCTACATCGGCCCCAGCGGCGTGTTGACCGGTTCCGCCCGCGTGGCGCAAAATGCCCTTGAAAAGGCCTCCATGCTGGCCAGCCACCAGGAAGCCGCCCGCCGCAAGCGCGAACTGGAGCAAAAACGCGCGGCGCTCGAACGACAGATCAGCGGGCTGCGCTCCGAGCACGAAGCCAGCGCCGAGGAACTCCGGCAAATTGACGAACAGGTCGGAACGCAAACGCGGTTGCTCACCACTGAGCGGACCGAGTTGGGCCGCCTGCGCCAGGCCGATGTTTTGGTGGCGGCCAGCGCACGGATCAGATCCAGAAATGGGAGGGCAATTTGATGAAAACCAAAACGGTGAAACGGCGCGCCTCCGGGGGTGCAACCGGAAATGGCGGCCGGGAGCGCGGCTTTCACGCCGCTTCAACGTCCGCGAACGGGAACGCTTCGTCACTGGCAGGCGCGGGTGTGGGTCGGACGGTGAAGCGGGCTAAAGCCCGCGCCCCTCGCCGGCCCGCCAAACTCTGGCAACTGCGCCTCTACGTGATGGACCAGACCTCCAAATCGGTGACGGCGTTCGCGAACCTGAAGCAAATGTGCGAATGCCACCTCAAAGGCCGCTATCGCATCACGGTGATTGATTTGTTAAAGCAGCCCCAGCTGGCCAAGGGCGACCAAATCCTGGCCATCCCCACCGTGGTGCGCAAACTGCCAAAACCGGTGCGAACCATCATTGGCACCCTCTCTGACACCGAGCGCGTGCTCGTGGGCCTGGATTTGCGCGCGGCCGATTAACCGGGACGTACGCCTGTGAAAACAAACAAGACGAAACGCGCGACCCGGGCCTCGGCGAAGTCCCCGGCCACCCGGCCCAAGAGCAAATACGTCTTGCGACTGTTTGTGGCAGGAGCCACGGCCCGATCGCACCAAGCCGTCCTGCGCGTCCGGCAACTGTGCGTAGCGGAGCTGAAAAGCCTCTGCAAACTGGAAGTGATCGACATCTATCAGCAGCCCAAGCTGGCGCGCGCGAACCAGATCGTCGCCACCCCGACGCTCATCGTGGAATTCCCGCCGCCGTTGCGCCGGTTCATCGGCAACCTGACGAACATCACCGGCCTGTTCGTCGAGCTGGACTTGATCGCCAAAGGCAAAATCACACTGTGAAAACTGGCCCCCATAAGAATACCGCCCGGCCCGGTCAGCCCGGCAGGGCGCGTCACTCCGTGCGCGCCGCTGCTCCGCCAACCCACGATGGCGCGAACGGAGTGGCGCGCCCTACCCGCGCAATCGCCGGCGGACCGTCGCGCTTGCCGGGCCGCAGCCGCTCCGGCGCGGCGAAGGCTGGGAACCTCGCCAAACTCCGCGCCCGGCTCGCCATCGCGGAGGAAACCGTCCGCGCCATCCGCAGCGGGGAAGTGGATTCGGTGATGGTTGCGGGCAAGGAAGGCTCCCAGGTATTCACGCTCGAAGGCGCCGAGCACGCCTACCGCGTGCTCATGGAATCCATGAACGAAGGAGCGCTGATGCTGACGACGGACAAGATGATTCTTTACGCCAACCAGTGCTTCGCCCGCATGGTCAAATGCCCGCTGGAGCAGGTGATGGGCAACTCCTTCCGCCGCTTTCTCTCCGCCGAAGACCGGTCCAGCCTCCGAGCGCTCATGAAACGGGCCAACCGATCCGGCTCTAAAATCCAGGTGCTGCTCAAGGCCGGCGACGGTTCGCACCTGCCGGTGCAAATCTCCATTCGTCCGATGGCAAAGAGCGGCTCCAAAGGCGTGACCATCGGCATGGTGGTGACGGACATGACGGAGGCCCGGCGCACGGAGGAACTGCTGCGGGCGTTGTCCCGCCGCCTGGTGCTGGTGCAGGAAGCCGAGCGCGGGCGCGTGGCCCTCGAATTGCACGACAACATCACCCAGCTGCTCTGCGCCGTCCTCGTTCGTTCCCAGACGCTGGCAGATAAACTCTCGCCGGACGACGGATCGTCGAAGACCGAGGCGGTCAAACTCCGCGAGATGCTCGGCGAGACCGCCGAGGAAGTGGAGCGCATCTCGCGCAACTTGCGGCCCAGCGTATTGGACGAGCTGGGTCTGGTGGCCGTCCTGCGCGACACCAGCACGGAGTTCGCGGATCGAATGGGCGTATCCGTCAAACTGGCCTGTGCGCAGTTGGACGTGCGGCTGCCCGCCGACACCGAGCTGGCGCTCTACCGCATTCTCCAGGAAGCCTTGAACAACGTGGAGCACCACGCCCGCGCCCGCCACGTGACGGTGCGCCTGACAAAGCCGGGCGACAGCGTGCAGCTGGCGATCAATGACGACGGGATCGGCTTCAACCCGGATCATTACCCGGCCAGACATAAAGGAAAAGGCGGCCTTGGTCTGCTGGGCATGCGCGAGCGGGCAACCTATGTCGGCGGCGCCCTGAATGTCAAATCCGCTCCGGGCAAAGGCGCCACCATCACCGCACAAATTCCGCTCGGCAAAAGCCCGCGGGAGGCAGAAATCCCGTTGATGGCGTCCGTTGAACCCAAACCTTGAATTCTTATGAAACGAATCACTGTTCTGTTGGCCGAAGATCATGCGATGGTGCGCGAGGGCTTTCGCAAGATGCTCGAACTTGAAAACGACTTCGAAGTGGTCGGCGAAGCGCAGGAGGGCCGTCAGGCGGTCGCCCTGGCAATAAAACTCCGTCCCGACGTGGTCTTGATGGACATCGCGATGCCGCGGCTCAATGGTTTGGAGGCCACGCGCCAGGTGCTCAAAGCTGTCCCCGCCACCAAGGTGCTCATCCTGTCCGCGCACAGTGATGACGCGTATGTCAAGAACGCCTCCGAGTCCGGTGCCATGGGATTCCTGCTCAAACAAAGCTCCTCCCATGTGGTGTGCGAGGCCATTCGGGAAGTCCAGAAGGGGAACAAGTTTTTCAGCTTCTCCGTTTCCCGGCGGCGCGATCGTCTCCAGGCGCAAGCGCCGGGCGGCACGGGACGCCTCAAACAGAAGGTTGCCAAACTGACGTCGCGCGAGATGGAGGTGCTCCAGCTGATCGCCGAAGGCAAGGCCAACAAGGAAACCGCGGCGGAACTCGGCATCGGCATCAAGACCGTCGAGAAGCATCGCGAGCATCTCATGGAGAAAATCGACATCCACGACACGGCCGGGCTCACCCGCTACGCCATCAGCGC
>Ga0265338_10000865_pt1 | contig 51314 bp, 16 predicted proteins | sample 42126metaG_FD_193579 | JGI IMG/M metagenome (GOLD analysis project Ga0265338, IMG submission 193579) | Rhizosphere microbial communities from Carex aquatilis grown in University of Washington, Seatle, WA, United States - 4-21-26 metaG | ecosystem: Host-associated > Plants > Roots > Rhizosphere...
GCGTTTTAGCTCGCGCTGAATGTTGCCGGCGTCTTCTTTAATAAGCTTAGCAAGACCCCTTACATGAGTCTTAAAATCGGGGTATTTAGCATACACAACGATGATCTTGCGCCGGACGCGTGAAGTAATAAACGTATCTAACATTAGGCTCCACCTTATTGTTATTCGGACAACATAAATTATAGCGAAGCGCTGCGGGTTTTGCAACAGCTAACTTATGCTGCGGCTTTAAACTGTCCAGGGTATAAAATAGAGCCATGCGATATTACGAGGTATTGGTAGCCGATGGCGCCTATCACGGTAACGCGCCTCTGACTTACAGTTTTGAAGGCTCGCTGCCAATTTTGAGTGTGGTTAGCGTGCCGTTGCGCGCCAAATTAGTCACTGGTTTTGTATTGGCAGAAGTAGACAAGCCCCAGTTTAGCGTGCGACCAATAAAGACCTTGCTTAGTCATCGTCCAATGCCCTACCACTGCCTAGGGCTGGCCCAATGGATGCAGGAATACTACTGCTCCACCCTGGGTGAAGCTTTGCGTCAGTTTGCTCCGAGCGTTCCGCTTAGTCGGCGGAGTGAACATGCTAGCCTTATGCAGGCTCCTTCGGCGCATTTGGAGCCAGTACACGCTGTTACCCCGGCTCAGATTCAAGCCATCAAAGAAATCCAGACTAACCCAAGCACCACTATCATGCTTCACGGCGATACTGGTAGTGGTAAGACTCGTGTTTATATGGAGTTGGCCCGCGCTACTCTCTTGGCCGGGCGATCTGTAATTTTACTGACCCCTGAAATTTCTCTGACGACTCAACTGGCAGCAATAGCCAAGCACTATTTAAGTGCACCAACTTTTATACTTCACTCCCAGCTAACTTCTTCACAGCGTAAAAAAATATGGTTTGAAATTTTAGAAGCTGGTGAGCCGATAGTGATTATCGGGCCGCGTTCTGCCCTGTTTAGCCCAGTTGAGTCCGTAGGGCTAATTGTCTTAGATGAGGCCCACGAACCAGCCTACAAACAGGAGCAGTCACCCAACTACCACGCTGCTCGAGTAGCCAGCCAGCTGGGAGTTCTAACGGACGCTAAGGTTGTTTTGGGCACAGCTACACCGCTAATCAACGACTATTACTTGGCCAGCAAAAAAAGCGCCATTGTGCGCATGGATCAGCCAGCCATTGCCTCTCCGGCCAAGGTGGTTACTGAGGTCGTGGACCTAAAAGACCGAGCTAATTTTGGCCGCAACCCCTACCTATCCAACCAGCTAATTGACGCTTTGGGCGGCGCCTTAGGCGCTAAAAAACAAGCCTTGATTTACCTAAATCGCCGCGGTTCGGCTCGCTTGATACTGTGTAGTGTCTGTAGCTGGCATTTCTTTTGCCCAAATTGTGACATCCCGCTAACTTATCACGGAGATGAACATTTGGCCCGCTGCCACACCTGTGGTTTTGCCAAAAGTCCGCCTGTAGCCTGTCCTAAATGCAATAATCCAGAAATTATTTACCGCTCAATTGGCACTAAATCACTAATGGATATGCTTAGCCGGCTGTTCCCCCAAGCCAGGATTAAGCGGTTTGACGGCGACAACTTGGTTGGCGAGCATTTTAGCGAACTGTACGACAAGGTTAGGCGCGGTGAAGTCGATATCTTGGTCGGCACGCAACTGCTGGCTAAGGGGTTGGACCTTCCAAACCTTCGGGTAGTTGGTGTGATCAGCGCCGAGGCCTCACTAGCCCTGCCGGATTACACGTCCGAGGAGCGCACCTTCCAGCTTTTGTATCAAGTTATTGGGCGAGTTGGCCGTGGGCACGGCGAGGGTCACGTGGTGATTCAGAGCTACGATCCGAACAATATAGTTATTCACTCGGCGGCAGAGCGCAACTGGGGTAGATTCTATAAACATGCCTTGATTGAGCGCCGTCAATTTAGATTTCCACCGTTCAGCTACTTGGCCCAACTAACTTGCAAGAAGCTTACGGCTGCCGGCGCCGAGAGATCGGCTGAAAAACTCAAGAAAAAACTCAGTGCTAGCGGCTTGCCGGTAGAAATTATTGGCCCAACTCCCTCTTTTTATGCCCGAAGGGGCAAGTATTATTACTATCAGTTAGTGGCAAAAAGTAAAAAGCGCTCCGATCTAACACAGCTAGCTGGGTTGGTGCCACCGGATTGGCAAATAAACCTTGATCCGGTGGACCTCTTGTAAATTTCGTTGGCTAAATAACAGGGGTAAGTTATACTATTAATCAAGATGTCCGCTAAAGACAATATTATTACCCTGCCCGATGACCAGTTGCGCCAGAAGTCCAAAAAGGTTGGTGCGCTTTCTGATCAAGTCTTAAAAATCATAGGGGATATGAAGGCGGCGACAATTGATTGGGAGAACAGCCGCGAGCACGAGCTCGGCGTAGCCTTAGCCGCCGTCCAGATTGGGGACCTAGAAAGTATTATCATTATCCGCAATAACTTCGACGATAAAGATGATAAGTCTTTTAGCGTATTCATAAATCCAGAAATCATCAGTTGTGACGGTGACCTCGAAGAAGATTACGAGGGTTGTTTGAGCGTGACTAATATCTATGGACTGGTGCCCCGCTACCCTAAGGTTCGACTTCGAGCCAAGGACGAACATGGCCAAGAGGTTAGAATCAGAGCTGAGGGCTTTTTGGCCCGAGTTTTTCAGCACGAGATCGACCACGTAAACGGCAAGATGTTTGTCGATCATTTACGCGGGAATAAGACCGCCTTTTACAAGCTTACTCGTGAGGGCAAGCTAGAAAGTGTAGATTATGAAAAAGTTCGTGCCACTGGTATTTTTCGGGACTGAGGATTTTAGTGCTGCAAGTCTGCTGGCCCTAATTAAGGCTGGTTGGCCAATAAGGTTCATAGTGACCCGATCGGATACCCACAGTGGGCGCGGCCGAAGGCTCATACAGCCACAGGTTAAGCAAATTGGCTTGTCGCACAATATAGAGGTTTTGCAACCGGACAGGCTAGTCCAGGTCACGAGCCAAATTACGTCTAGTGGTGCCAACTATGGCGTGTTGGTGGCCTATGGCAAGATCATTCCTCAAAGTGTTATTGATCTGTTCCCGGGTGGCATTGTTAATGTCCATCCATCGCTGCTGCCAAAATATCGTGGTCCAGCGCCAATCGAAGCTGTTATTTTAAATGGCGATAACCAGACTGGCATATCGCTGATGGGCTTGAGTGCCGCAATGGATGCTGGGCCGATTTATTATCAAGAGCTAGTTGAGCTATCCGGGCGCGAGACCAAAATAGAGCTATCCCGTGAGCTGGCTAGCATCAGCGCTCGGACATTGATTGATAGGCTGCCCAATATTATAAGCGGGCAGCTCAAGCCACAACCTCAAAATGATTCGGCTGCCAGTTATACCAAGTTAATTGCAAAAGTCGATGGGATTATAGACTGGGCCAAGCCAGCCAGCCAGCTAGAGCGGGAGGTGCGAGCTTATGCCGGCTGGCCAAAGAGCCAAGCTACGATATATGGCCAAAACGTAATCATCACTAAAGCTCGAGTAGTGCAGGATGCCTCTGTTGGCGACTTGGTAATGCCTGCTGAGCGGGGTTACCTAGAAATACTCGAGTTGATTGGCCCCAGTGGCCGAACCATGAGTGGCGCTGAATTCAAACGTAGCTACGATAAGCAACCTACCTAGGCGCTAGGGGATAGATTGTCTTCGGTCGGCAGATTTTGAGGAGTAGCTTGGGCGGTCGTAGCTGCCACAATTGCTGGAGCTTGAGCTTTAATTTCGTTCTTTAAATTATCAAGTTCGCTGGCTACAACCTGTTTGTAGTCTGGGAAGTTAGTTTCCAGCCAGCGCAAGGCCCCCGCCTCGTCGTTGCGGTCAATAAAGCCTTCAAATTCGTCCAATTGGGCATCACTCATCTGTTCAGCCAGCTTCATGCCGACCCGCAGTTCGAGCGTTTCGTATATATGAGCCAGCATCTTGTTCTTCTCATCGGTAGGCAAACTGCCGAGGCCGAGCTCTTGGAGTAAATTATCGTCTAACTTAAACATCTGGTTTTATTCTATCACGATGAGCTTTTTTGATAGAAATTACTGATTAAAGTCTACAGCGTGCGGGATTTGGTTTCCCGGGTAAACAGCTCTATGCGGTCACCCTCTTGGACATCCACTCGCTTATCGCTGGTAAAACTTAGGCCGCACATTTCGCCAACTAGAACCTCTTTGACATCTTGCGGTCCGCGTTTGAGGTTAGTAATTTGCAAATTATCGGCTTGCAACTCTTTGCCGCGATATAGTCGAGCTAGAGCCGGGACTACTAAGCGGCCTTTTTTGACTTCCCCACCACAGATGACTTCGTTTTTGGCAGTTTTGAATATACCTTTGACTACTAGCTCGCCGGTGATCTGCTCTACTACCTCTGGGGCTAGTCTAGATTCTAGTTCATTTTTTACGTCTTCTATTAACTCGTAGATTACTCTGTAGAGGCGAATTGATACCTGGTCTCGGAGAGCTAAGCGTTTGATGTTAGTAGGGAGCTCTACATGGAATCCATAAATAACCGCGCCAGAGGCGGCGGCTGTGTGAACATCGTTCTCACTAATTATGCCCACGCCAGAGCTAACCACGCGAACGGCAACTTCATCACTATCAAGTGTTTTTAAACTATCGATTACAGAGGTTAGAGAACCCTGCACGTCAGCCTTGACCAAAATATTGAACTCGCTCAGGCGGTCACTGCGGCTAATAATCCGCAGTAGCTCGCTACTAGTTGTGCCGGCCGAAGAACTTTCCGACCGATTCTTTTGGGCGCTGGCAGCGGCCTGATCACGAGCCACCTTTTCGTTGGCCACCACCCCGAACTCATCGCCAAAGTCTGGCAGTTTTTTGAGTCCGGTTATGATGACGGGGGTTGAAGGGCCAGCCGTTTTAATGGGCTCGCCAGTGGTTGTCTCGAGATTACGGACTTTGGCGTAGGTAGAACCAATAACCACAAACTGACCAGCTTGCAGAGTCCCTTGTTCTACCAGAGCTACAGCTACCGGGCCGCGGCCTTGTTCCATGTGGGCCTCGATAACTAAGCCGCTAGCTGGCACATCCACGTCAGCCCGCAGCTCCTCAACATCGGTGGCCAGCAAAATTATATCCAAAAGCTCATTAATCCCCTCTTTGGTTTTAGCGCTGACCGGCATGACTATAGTATCGCCGCCAAAATCTTCGGGCATTAACTGGTTCTCGGCCAATTGTTGCTTGAGACGATTGATATCGGCAGCTGGTTTATCCATTTTGTTGGCGGCAACGATGATTTTTACACCGGCACTACGAGCAAAACGAATAGCTTCTAGGGTTTGGGGTTTAATACCGTCGTCGGCGGCTATAACAATAACTGCTACGTCGGTCAGGCGGGCACCGTGTTCGCGCAGAGCGGCAAAAGCTTCGTGCCCTGGTGTGTCTAAAAACGTCAATTTGCGGCCATCGTGTTCAATCTGGTAGGCGCTAAGATGTTGGGTAATACCGCCGGCCTCGCCAGAGGCAACCTCGGCGCCACGAATGGCGTCGAGCAAGCTAGTTTTACCGTGGTCAACGTGACCCATCATGGCCACTACCGGTGGACGGGCAACAGCTTTGGCGCTGGCTTCTTTTTTGACACGTGGTGCGCTAACGTGCTCTTTTTTGGCCAGCTCAACATCAAGATCTAGCTCTGATAGTAAAATCTGAGCCGTATCAAAATCTATCTTTTCATTAACGGTCGCCATAACGCCGTTCTTGAAAAGTTCGCTTATGAGCTGGCTGACCGGTAGAGCAAGCTGCTCGGCCAGGGCGCCGACGGTGATGGATTCGCCGAGTTCGATTGTTCGAGCCATATACTTACTCCTCTGTGTTTCATCCTACTTAATTTGGAACTTTGGTTTGGACATTCATCATGCTAGTGCAGTACAAGACAGAAGCGAAGCCCGCAAAGGAGCCGTATTTGTCCATACGGTGAGTGCGGACTGGAGCTTCTAACGCAGTAGTGTGCAGCATGTGGATGTCCTTACTTGACGTCTTTTAGGCTTAGGGCTATCTTGCGATTTTCGGTATCGATATCCAGGACCTTGAACTTCTTCTTTTCGTTGAGCTTGAAGATTTCTTCTGGATCGATGCTTTCGTCGTCGCTCATTTCAGATACGTGAACTAAGGCTTCGACGCTTGGACTCAACTGTACAAAGGCGCCAAACGGGGTAATGCGGGTGATTTTACCCTCGACCACTTCGCCTTTTTTGAACTTTTTAACCTCTTGTGTCCAGGGATCTTCGGTCATTTGCTTGATGCTTAGGCTTAAGCGATCTTTGTCGATAGCGATGATCTTGGCCTTAACAGTCTCGCCGATTTTTACATAGGCGCGGGGATCCTCTACGCGTTCCCACGAAATTTCCGATATGTGTACTAGACCCTCTATGCCATCGACGTTGACGAACGCGCCAAAGTCTATGACCCCTGTTACTACGCCTTCGACTTCATCGCCGACCTTTAGCTTTTCTAGGCGCGACTGCATGCGATCGCGAACGGCTTCTTTCTCCGAAAAGATTAGCTTATTGTCTTTGCGGCTGATGTCTAGAATCCGAACTTTCATCACTTGGCCGGTTAAGGCGTTGAGCTTGGTTAAGATTTCGTCCTTGTCGCTGTCTGATACCCGGGGGTAATGCTCGGCGGCTAGCTGACTAACTGGCAAAAAGCCGCGAATGCCCTCTAACTCAACCAATAATCCACCTCTGTTGGCGTCGTAGGGACTGACCTCGATAATTTCTTGGTCATCAAATATCCGCTGCAGCTCGCCCCAACCGCGGTCTTTGGCAGCTCGTTTCATACTGAGCAGAGCGTAACCTTCGTCTAGCTCTGGGTCGACTATACTGGCCGTGATCGCCTCGCCCTCTTTTAGGGCTTGGTGGCCGACTTCGCGTCGGAATATCACACCCAGACCATTGGCCCCCATATCCACCCAAACTTCGTGCTTGCGCACAGATGTAACTACGCCGTCCACCACGTCTCCGGCCTTGGCCCGAACGGGGCTGGTAGCTAGCAGTTCATCCATTGTTAAATTATTATTTGCCACAGGCTTAACTAGTCCTCCTTAAGTAAGTATTTCCACTTCAAGCAACAAGTTTGGCAAGCGCTTAACTTCTAAAAATTTGGGCGCGCCGCCCTTTAATACCCTTAGTCGATTGCTTATATTGTACCGAAACAGAGCTCCGCTGTAAAGTGCTCCTCCCCTGTTATGTTAGAATAGGGTAAATGAGGGGCGAACTTCTTGGTATAGATATCGGCGGCAGCAAAACTCTGGTGGCTATTTTTGATGCCGATGGCCAAATTTTGCGCCATCAAAAGTTCCCTACCCCTAAAAATTATCAGAAATTTTTGAGCGAACTGGCCTCTACCCTCCAGGCCCTAGATGTTAGTCGAATAACACATGTCTGCTGTGCCGCCCCCGGCAAGATAGACCGACAGCGAGGGGTAGTATTGGCTTTTGGTAACGAGGCTTGGCGCAACGCCCCGCTTGGCCATGATGTATCTAAGCTACTTGGTGGCTTGCCGGTGTTGGTCGAGAACGATGCCAACCTGGCTGGTTTAAGCGAAGCTTTGCTCGTTCAAGCTAGGTATAAAAAAGTCCTTTATTTAACAGTAAGTACCGGAATCGGCGATGGAATTATCATAAATGGTATAATTGATCCGCAATTTGCTGATGGTGAAGCTGGCCAGATGATGCTAGTTCACGGTGATAAATTGGCCAAATGGGAAGACTTTGCCTCCGGCCGGGCCTTGTTTGCTCGCTACGGCAAAAAAGCCAGCGAAATCGACGATCCGGCCATCTGGCTAGAGTTTGTTAAGGGCTTGGCTCAGGGCATCGGTGAGTTGATGGCAGTGTTGACCCCGGAGGTAATTATCATTGGTGGCGGTGTAGGTGCTCATTTTGACAAGTTTGGTTCGCTGCTGCGCATGGAGCTCAAAAAATACGAGAGTAAGTTGGTAAAACTGCCACCGGTCGTGCAAGCTAAACGCCCCGAGGAGGCCGTGATTTATGGGTGCTACGCTCTCATCCGCCAAAAAGCCTCTTAGGCCCGGTCTCGCTATCGATTTCATAAAGAATCTGCAGCGGGATTACCCAGATCTGTGTTTTACGCCCGGCAAGCGCGAACATTGGTCGCCCCGCAGCAAAACTATCACCTATAACCCAGCTCAGAGCCCCCCTAGCCTGCGCTCTGGCGTCCTGCACGAGCTAGCCCACGCCCAATTGGGTCATTCCACCTACGACAGCGACTTAGAGTTAATAAAACTAGAGGCCGAGGCTTGGAAGCTAGCTGCCAAAATCGGCAAAAAATATGGTGCTAGGATCAGCCATGACCATATCCAAAACTGCCTAGACACCTATCGAGACTGGTTGCATCGCCGTAGCACCTGCCCAACCTGCCGCTCGCACGGCCTGCAACAGGATCCTGGCAGCTACCGCTGCCTGAACTGCCAGGCTAAATGGTCGGTCACATCTGATCACTTTGCTCGTGCCTATCGCCGACGGGCAACCTAAAATATTAGTCTGTTGGATATAAGAAACCTCCGTCACTAGGACGGAGGTTTCTTTTACCAAGAACCTATAAGGGTGTCTTAGGCAGTCTTTTTAGTGCGGCGGCTCAAGCGGCCACCGGCAGCACCAGCCAAAGCAGCGCGTTGGCGACCAGTTAGGCCATCGGCACCGACTTTGCTACTAGCGAAACCGCCATCGCGGCCCAATTTACCACCCATCGCACCAATGCGGGCGTAAAAATCTTTGCCGTACTTGTTCTTGTTAGTAGAGGCGGCCTTAGCGCCACCAGTCTTAGTTCCTGACATATTACTTAAACTCCTTAAGCTTTACTTATATTCTCTCAAGGTAAACAAAAAAGGTCTGTGAAAAGACCCTCATATTTCCCTGAAACTATGCTTATGTTAACACTTCAAAGTTCTTGTGTCAATAAGCTTTTATGATATGCGTTGGGAATCGCAAGACTCTTTTGAATCTTGCCTCTAGGGGCCACGAGAAAAGCCGCCAACATAACATCTTCGTTGTTTTTTGCTAAATCTCACCTAATTACGGCCGGATACGTAATAGAGACTGTTGGCTCTTACTAGCGTAGCCGTCCCTCCAGAGCTGATAGTATAGCTCCCGCCCTGAACATTGGTGAACGTAACGGAACCAGCGCCAGCTTCCGCAGTTATAAATACCACTTGCCCGTCAATCATTCCTGCTACGCTGGCATTTGTGTAATTACCAGCGCCGAAACTTATGTTATAGAACGATATTCCAGAGAAGTTGATTGTTATGGTCGGGCTTCCGCCTAAATATCCCGATTCTGTCTTCTTGAATGCCATTGCGCCATCGGTCATAAGCGTAGAGGCAGCAGACCTATAAAGGTTGGTGTCAGTACCAAGTGTTATGCCCCCACTGGGGGTCGTAGTATTTGTACCGATCGTTAGTAGGCTAGTACCTGGCGTAGCGCCTATACCAATACGCGTATTCGCTGTGTCGGCAATGAATAAATTGCTTGTGCCGGCGAAGTTTTGAATCTGAAAAGCAGTGGCGGAATTTGTCGATGGTTTTACTATGGTGTTACCCGTTGGGCCTACACCAAAGACTATGTTGCCAGAGCCATCTCTTATGTCCAACAGGTCGGCTGACTGGCCAGACGCGCCCTGGATTGTAGCTGCTACAAAGGCGACCCCGGCCGACTGGATATTAAAGTTCCCTGTTTGTGTGGCTGTGCCGTTAGCTACAGAGCCAGCGCTGCCGCCCGTACCATTGGCGGTAGTGATTCTCACGTAGCCCGGCACATTGGCACCAACACCCCCCGCCCCCGCGTTCACTACAACTCCACCGCCATTCTTCCAAGCCCTAATTGAATATGTATGGGAGCCCACAGACGGAGTGAGTCGCCTAGATAGGTTAATGTTAGTATAGACATCTGCGGTACCTCCATTGGCCCCGTCAACCGTTAGAAAGCCTAGGTCGGTAGAGCCGTCGTATAGATCAAATTGCGCGATATTAGGTTCAGTGGCATCCACATATGGCGCAAAGAATTGAATAATTACAGGCGTGGAGCCATCTGAGTTTATAGTTGTGGCAGTAACTACTGTATTGGCAGTACCAGCCGTGGTAGCAGTGATGGTTACATTGCTAGTAAATTCGTTATAGGCAAGCTCGCCCGCAGTGCTCGTACCGCCGCCGGAACTAGTGTTAGCTGCCACCTTCCAGCTGGGGTTGCTTGTCGTGTCTGGACTATTGGTGAATACCGGTGCAGCGTAGATGGCACCTGAGGCGCTGCCGTTATTACCCCCCAAAAGATACAAGGCATTGCCCACTATCGCCACTTGGCTGCCACCCCAAGGAGTGGGCAAAGTACTATTAGTGTTTACCCAACCGTTTACCGGATTGTTGATTGGAGCATGATATATAACGTTAGCAAAGCTGCCGTTATTCCCGCCCAGCAAGTATATAAATCCGCCGACTATCGCAAACTGTGAACGGGATAAGCTTCCAGGGAGGGAGCCTCCCGTACTGGTCCAGACGGTCGGTGAACTAGTTGGTGCTCGATAAATATTGCTGGTAGTCGTACCAACAGAGTTATTGCCGCCGAATAGGTAAACGTAGTTGCCTATCACTGCTACGCTCGAGTACTGGACGGCCGCCGGCAATAAATTAGCCGAGGTACTCCAGGTTGTAGGGCTGGACAATGGTGCCGTGTATATTTTGTTCAGTACAGTACTGGCATTGGCGCCACCGAACAGATAAATAGTATTTCCAATAACGGCAAGCTGAGAGGAATATATACTATCAGGCAGTACTCCCCCTGAGGTACTCCAAACAGTTGGCGAGCTGGTAGATGCGGTATAAATTTTGTTTGATATAGATCCGCCAGTGGTCAGGCCCCCAAACAGATAGATTGTATTACCAATAACAGCAAGCTGCGAATCATACAAAGGATCTGGTATGGTGGAGCCGGTGTTTGTCCAGTTGGTGGGGTTAGAAACAGGAGCGGAGTAGATTACGTTGACTGCGGTCGATGCATTGGCGCCACCAAACATATAGATAGTATTGCCTATAGTTGCCGTTTGAGAATTGCTTAGAAGTCCTGGCAGCGTAGCCCCAGTGTTAACAAAGTCACTTTCCATTAGGCCATAAGATTGTAAGCCACCGGTTGATCCACCGCCACCGCCCAAACCAGGAGTAACTTGTATCCATACTAGCCCGCTTGAACCGCCAGCTTTAGCGCTCAATGCACGGCCTATAGCAGATCCGGCACTTGGGCTGGTAGAAGATACTACCTGCCCGGCTACAGATGAGGATATTAAGAAGTCGCCAACGTTCACCGCGTTAGTATCGGCCGTAACCTGGTAGACACCGCTTACTACAATTGGCTGGCTTTGCCCGGCAACCTTGGTCTGAGTAGCCACACCGAAGACTTTGGTAGAGCCTTGGGCGGTAGTAGTAGTTAGCTGTCCGGCATTGTTGGTATCTATAGCCACCACATCGTTGGCGTTTACGGAGCTGGTGACTATAAAGTTAGTAGTTATGCCTTGGTTGGCGTTACCCACATTCGTAAAGCCAATTGTGCCAGCGGCAGAGACGTTACCATTTGGATCTACCCGTAACAGATTAGCGCCAGAGCTATTTTGCACATCAAACACATCTGCCGACTGGCCAGAAGCGCCCTTTAAGATACCGGCGGGATTGTTGGCATTGTTACTCTGGACGTTAAAGTTACCGGCCTGGGTAGTGGTGCCATTTTGTATTCCGCCGTTAGCGCCACCCTGCAAAGGGTTAGCCAAAATGATGCGAATGTAGGCCGGCAAGTAGGCGTTAGCGCCTCCTGCGCCAGCACCAATGGTGCCAGTATTTGAGCCTACATAGGCACGGATAGAATAAGTGTGTGAGCCTGCTGACGGTGTTACCCTCACTTCGTAGATACCAGCTGTATCCGTACTGTTGGCAACCGTACTCTGATCTCTTTCGTACAGGGATTTACCTATTGGCGTAGAGCCATCAAAGAGGGTAAGGAACATAAATCCATTAACTACAGGAGGGGGATCAATAAAAGGTGCCCAGAATTCTACCATTATCGGGGTGTTCCCATCAGTCGTGATGGAGGGCGCCGTTACTACCGTGGTGGCGCTTGCTTCTACGGTCTGTGTAGTGGTTACGGTGGATGTAGTCTGCGCGTAAGCCAACTCTGTACTGGTATTTGCGGTCTGACTACTCGTACCACCTCCGCCGGCAGCTGTATTGGCATCAGTTATCCAGCTGGGGTTGCTAGATACATCGGGAGAGCCATTAAAGATTGGAGCGGAGTAGATGGTGTTTGTGGCAGTTCCTGCTCCTCCGCCAATCAGATATATAGCATTGCCAGCAATAACTGGACTCAATCCAGTATTATTCGCAGGTATTACGCTGCCCGTGTTTGTCCATCCATTGACAGGATTATTTATTGGAGTGCGGTAAATTGCATTGGTATACGCACTAGTATTGCCATTGAAGCCTCCGAACTGGTATATGTATCCGCCTATAATAGCTACACCTGCATCGGTCTCTAGTTGGTTGGGCAAAGTGCCAGTGGTGGTTGCCCAGCTTAGGGGATTAGATACTGGAGCGCGGTAAACTGCATTTACCACGCTAGAAGTGCTCGCACCACCAAACAGATAGACATAGTTACCTATTACAGCGACTGAAGAGAATCTTAAGGCTACGGGCAGGGTGGCACCTGTGTCTATCCAGCTGGTGGGGCTAGAGACTGGAGCGCTAAAAATCTTGTTGGTAGTGGCGGTTGTAAATCCGCCAAACATGTATATGGTGTTGCCTATTACCGCGAGGTGTGACTGCCCAATACCACTCGGTAATGTGCTACCAGAAGTGCTCCACGATAATGGGTTTGATACGGGAGCGAAGTATATACTGTTCAAAGCCGTTCCACTGGTACCCATACCACCAAACAGGTATATGTTGCTGCCAATGATCGCATAGCCAGAATTAGCGTCCGCAACCGGTATAGTGGCGCCTGTATCGGTCCAGTTGGTTGGGTTAGAGACTGGAGCGCTAAAAATCTTGTTGGTAGCAGTAGATGCATTGTTGCCACCGAAACTGTAGATAGTATTACCTATCGTTACTAGAGCAGAACCACTCAGAGGCCCGGGTAATATAGCACCAGTATTCACAAAGTCACTTTCCATTAGGCCGTAGCTATTGCTGCCACCGCTGCCAGATCCACCACCCTGACCCGGAGTCAGATAAACCCATATCAAACCGGAAGACCCAGCAGCCTTGGCGGAAAGTGCTCGACCCAACACCGTGCCTGCGGCAGAGCTTGTAGAACTTGCTACCTGGCCAGTGGTTACAGAGGTTACAAGCATATCACCAACATTAATGACGTTCGTATCAGCTGTTACCTGGTAAACCCCGCTGGTCATGATTGGCTGGGCTATTCCTGCCGTGTTTGTTGTAGTAGCTACACCAAACACCTTGTTAGAACCACTTGCTCCAACCGTAGTTACCTGCCCGGCAGTACCGGTATCTATAATTACTACGTCGTGGGCATTCACGGCGGAAGTCACGACCATGCTCAAGCTAATACCCTGGTTGGCATTGCCTGTATTGGTGAAGGAAATGCTGCTAGTGGTGCTTAGGTTGCCTACAACCTGCAAAGCTCCATCTGTTTTTAGTGTGGCGGCCGCCGAGCGGTACAGGTTGGTATCGGTACCAATAGTAATACCGGAGCTTTGAGCACCAGAATCGGCAATGGATATAGCAGTTTTGCCAGTTGCGTTAGCATTTAACACGCCCGCCACAGTTGCTACTCCAGATACTACAAAGTTGCCATCTGTCTTTAATGTAGAGGCGGCGCTGCGATAGAGGTTGGCATCACCGCCCAGCAGTAAAGCCGTAGACGAAAGTGTGGCATTAGGCAAAAGAATCTGGCCCGTAATAGAATCGGCCGCTAGTAAATTTGGAACAAAGTTGGCGCTCTGGATTTGGAAGAATGTGTGGGAACCAACCGTAAAGTCTTTATATACAGTCTGGCCATTATTCCCTACGCTGCTAACTACATTACCAGAACCATCCTTGACTTCTAGGATATCCACAGTTTGTCCGCTCTTAGCCTTCAAGATACCCGTAATAGAGCCTGTAGCGGTAGATTCTATATTAAAGTTGGCGCTAGTTTGCAGGGCTACGGTGTTCTGGATGTAATTATTGCTGCCACTGCTAGGCGCACAGGTGGTGCTTGGGCCGCAGATAGCTGTACCGTTGATGCGGTAGGAGGAACCACTAGAGATGTTGACATCGCCATTAACATCCAGGGTGTAGCTGGGTTGTATGCCTATGCCTATTCTAGTGTTGCTGGTGTCGGCAACTAGTACGGCTGTGCCACCACCCGAGACAGATTTCTCAATAACGGCAATGTTAGTCGCGTCAGCGGCTGGTTGTATGAGTACAGATCCTGTAAACGTATTATTGCCAGTGAACGTTTGGTTGGCATTAAGCTTAGCTAAGTTGGAGTCATTAGACAAAGCCGCCGAACTGATTTGTACGCCGCCCACCTGGTAGTTGCCGGTAACATTGAAGTTGCCGCCAGCCGTGACAGTTCCCACCGCCTGAGTAAGAATTGAGTTCTCTATGGTTGAGCTGCCGTGGAACAGGGCTATGGTACCGGCGCTTGGGCTGCCAAAGGTACCGACCTGGCCGCCAACACCGGCACAGTTACCAGATACATCACAGACCGTGTTGCCGCTCTGTGTAATGGCGTTAGCCGCCAGGTTACCAGCAATGGTTATGGTGCTTCCGCTGTCGGTAATTATGGAATCACCAATGGTCTGGCCGCCCGTAAATTTGGCCAATTTGTTGGTGGTGCCAGGCGTAGGTGCTGTTACGCCACTACCAGCACCAGAACAGTTACCAATCGAGGTGCAGATGGTATAAGTTCCAGGAGCTGCCGCTACATCAAAGTTATAGTTCATGGCGCCAGTGGCCGTACCCGCAAAGCCAATGCTTATAGCGTGCCCGTTATTAGTAGTCTCAAGTCCAGGGGCGGTCACAATATTGGTAAAAACATTGCTACCAGTAAAGGTTTGGCTGCTAGCGCCAAGCAAAGCTACGTTAACACTCAAACGAGAGTCGCTAACTGTGCCGGTGGCCAAATTAGTGGCATTCAAATTAGTTAGGTTAGATCCGTTTAAAGCTGGTAGGTAACCTAGGGCTGTTGTCTGTACTAATTGGCTGGCACCGTTGAAATCATTGCCTTGCAAAGTAACGTTGGGTGATAAGCGTAAGTCATTTAGAGTGCCCAGAGCCACCTGAGATGCATCTAAGTTGGTAAGATTAATGCCCGACCCAGAGAAATTATTAGCTATGGCCGTCCCATTAATATTGAGGTTACCGATCTGTTGAGTTCCTGGTGTGCTTGCCTGCAGCTGCACATACACATTACTGCCCGAGGAAGGTATACAGCCGGTATTATCACAGACTATAGCTCCATTAATGCGGTAAGCTTGGCCATTAGCAATGTTGATGTCGCCGTTGACATCCAAAGTATAGTTCGGGGAAGCCACGCCAATGCCAAGGCGCGTGTTGATTGTATCCGCGACTATGAGGTTATCGTTGCCAGCGGCATTTTGGACCTGAAAAGCACCAACGGCATTGGTGGCGCTCTGGAAAAGAAAATTACCAGTCTGGATAGTCATGGCGTTAAAGGTATTGCTACCACTAAAGGTGTTGTTGGCGTTCAGCAGGGCTACGTTGCTGGACAATCGAGCATCGGCCAGGGTGCCTACGGTAATATTAGAAGCGTTAAGGTTGATCAGCCCAGTCCCATCTCCGCTAAAACTGTTGTTAGAATTGCTAAAGGTATTTACTCCCGTAAAACCATTGTTGCCGCTGAAGTTATTGTTGGCATTAAGCAAAGCCACGTTTGGACTAAGGCGGGCATCTGTCAAGGTGCCAATGGATATATTGGAGGCATTTAGCCCAAAAAGAGCTGATGCGTCAAGAGGCGGTAAATTTCCGGCAGAATCCAGAATAACCAACTGGTTGGCGCCATTAAAGACATTTCCAGCCTGAGTAACTTGGCTGCTCAGGCGAGCATTGGCTACGCTGCCGCTGGTTAGATTAGAGGCGTTGATGTTAGTAAGAGCCGCGCCGCTGCCCTGCAAACCATTAATAAACACAGTGCCGGTATTGGTATTAACGCTAATTAGGCTGGTGCCCGAAGCATCCTGGACCGCAAAGGCTTGATTGGAATTAGCTTGATTTTTGAAAAGAACTGGTCCGGTAGCCGTTAGCTTGGCTCCTCGGCCAATGGTAGTATCCAAATTTATGCTCAGGCTGCCGGCTCCGGTATCGGACGAAAAAATGTGCGCCGCGTCGATATTAGTGGCCTGTTTAACAGGGATAAGTGCTTGGTGTCCAAACAACAACATAGCTGCCCCGCTAATTAGCAAGAAGGCGGCCAGGCCGGCCGCGAGAGGTTTTAAACTTCTGGCAAAAAGTCCGGGTGGTGCAGCCGGCGCGAACGAGTCGTTTAACGCTGGGGCCACGTGGTGTTTGGGCGTGGCCGGACTATCCGATTGCGGAGCGGCAGTAAACTGGGTGATGAAGCTATTGGGCGCCGGGGTGCTAGACTGAGTGGTTTCTGAATTTTCCAGGCTACTGGCGTCGTAAAGAGACGTTGAGCGTGCCGCTCCGGCCACTGGTGCCATAGTGCGGGCAGCCGGAACTTGGGTTGGAGCGACTACCGCACCCGGTATGTGCGTGATCTGTTCGGCCCCCAAGGTTACAGGCTGAGGAGTGCGAGATGCGCTTGATGCCGGGCTGGCACCGACAGATAGTTCCGGCAGGGCTTCCCGGGCCATAGTGGGACCGACAGGTGGGGCTTGGACGACCGGTATGGGCTCTAGCTCGGCAACCGGCTCTATGGAAGCCGGAGTTGGAGGCATAACAATCGCTGGAGTCGGTTGAGAAACAGGGGTAGGTGCTGGAATCGATACTTGTGGTGCGGTCGTAAGACTGGCCGTCGGCGGCACGGCTGGTGCTGGCGTAGATGTGGTCGCGGGGGTTGGCGCTGGAGTTCGGATTGGCATAGTAGCAACCGGGGTAGCTGTAGCCTCACCGATGAAGCCTCCTTCGGTGGCAAAACTCGGCCCAATGGCGCTTCCTAGATCTTTAGCAACTGTTTGGGTTGCCTGCCTAGCTTGATCCACCTCTTGCTGGAGCAAAATCTTCGCCCTGTGAAGCCGCTTACGACAGCGGGCCGAGCATGTTTTGGTATCTCTCCTACCTCGAAGTGATTCGCCGCAGGCCAGACAAACCTTTGTTTTAACGCGAGCCATTTTGTTTTTTCTCAGCCGATCGTTTAATTTGGTTTTTGAATTATTTTTTTGTTCTTTAGTACTAACGCTTATTATCCGGGGTAAATGTGACGCCGTCAAGGAGAAAAATGTGACTTTTAATTAATCCCCGTCATAGATAACACCCTCCTAAATTCCGGGTTGTCCAAACACTTTTGTTGTAACACTTACTGCAATTGTCCAGTTTAACACCTGCGTTTTAGATGCCTAAAATGTATATTCACTGGGTCAAAAATACATCATAGACTTATAGAATCGTCTCAAGCACCCAAAATTATCTACAGTTATCTAATATCGAGACTACCCGCCTGAACAACTTTTTGTATAATTACTACTTTTTTTAGAGACCGCGGGAAAAGCCGCCAGTGCGGTCCTGATCGCCTCTGCGTGGACGGCGTGGAACGGAGCGAGTGACGACAACAACTGATCTAGTAGACGGTTCGCCCACTCGTTTGGCTACCTGCGGCGCACGGGTGTCAACATGGAGGTCGGGCAGCTCTGCCTTGAGCTCTGCCCTCCAAGCATCCAGTTCCGCCTGTCGCTCAGGCGATACCGTATTGCCATCTTCGCTCAACCACTCTGGGCGTCCAAACTCTGACATAATCTACTACTCCTCTTTGACCGTATTTATATCACTTTGAGTCATTTATTTCAAACTTGCAGCAGTTCTCGCCTCACCAGTACCTATCTAGAACCTATGAACGTTCTACTCGACCCAGCGATAGGCCATTCCGCCATATATGAATGTACAAGACTCGGCGGTATTTTCATCATTTACGGACGTCATCAATTCCAAATGGTCATAACTTGTTCCGGCCGCATTAGGGTCGTTAATCCATCCGGAATCGTATTCCGTCGCTGACGTTGCCGAGATGCGCGAAGACCCGCTAATGCTTATTGGTCCGGGAGTGAATGACGACTGCTGATTATACGATGTAATTTGCGTCGGCGTTCCACCTACATTAGCACCACGAGCCATTACATAAACTTCTCCGCCAAACGTTCCACCGCTGCGGTACGCGCTGCCCTGTAGACGAATCTGCAAGGTTAGGCCGGCCGCACGAAACAGCTTGTATCCAGGAACGGACATTGTGTAGTTACTTTCATTATTTATAGAGCAACAGCTTCCGCTAAGCACAGGAGTAGCAGCAGACTGGAAATTGCTAACCCATTTTGTATAAGTCGCGTCGTAGACCAAATCTACAAATTCGTAGGGCGAAGAACCTACTCGAAGACGGAAGGTTCGGCCGTCGTATAGGTTGGTGGTGGGAACGGTTGTGCCTGTGTTGGTGCCGCCCAAATTGTTATAAGTACCGTTTATGCAGCCGCGTATTTGAGTTGAGCTTGAGTTATAGTAAACACCGCCATTCGTACAAGTTGGGTCGCCGGCTGTATTTTTAGTGCCTAGCACCAATATTACGGGTGTAGATGAGGCTGCCCCAAGCGTTATGACTAGACCGGATGTATCAACCGTTAGCAAGCTGGTTCCGCTAGAGTTCTGGATTTGGAAGGCCGTGGTGGAGTTGGTGGAACTCTGGAACAAAGCTGAGCCATTAACAGATAGCTGCCCGGTGGTATTTATGGTTGGAGAACTGCCTGAGTTGCCCGTAATACCGGTGTCGTTAAAGGTTGTCGTAGGGCTGGAGCCGATCAACCCAGTGGTTGTTGGGCTAGTGGCTCCGGTCACAAAAGTTCGATAAATTTTGTAGCTGCTAGCACCAGCTACCGCCGACCAGCTTAGAGCGTTAAAGTTTGTGCCCGAAAGGGTAGCATTGCCGCTAGCCGTCGTGCCTGCAGCCGAGGCCAGTGTTTCGCCGCCAGATGCACTCACGGCTGTAACTGTGTAATCCCAACGCTGAGAACCCGCAGTCCCTGTAGGCGTAACCGCGGGAGCAGCTGGAGTGCTTAATTGATTAATGCCGCCACTAACCACTATTCCACCAGAGAACGTTGAGCTACCACCGACCCCTAAGTTTCCAGATGCCTGCAGAGACGCGCCCACCTGAAGTCCTCCGCCAATCGAGGTATCACCAGTGATGCTAGCGTTATTATCTACCCCCAAGGAGCCAAACTCAGCACCACCGGCCTCTAACTGCTGGGTGTAAGTACCGCCCAGGTCAAAAATCTGCATAGTGTTGTCGGAATTATTTACCAGATAGGCATAGCGGCCCTGGACAGCCACACCGGTAGGATTGGTGCCAGCAGTTACATTGCCGACCAGCGCAGCTTTGTAGGGGTTGCTGACGTCGAAGACCTTTAGCAAGCCGTTGCCAGTTGTCCCATATAGATACCGGCCTTGAAGAGCTACGGACTTTAGGTTGGTACCGACGGCAAAAGTTTGGACTACAGACGGCGAAGATGGGTTAGTGATGTCGTATATATCTAAGTTGCTAGAGTTATCCGCAAGATAAGCATAAGGGCCCGAGACTACGATATCTACAATGCTGGATAGGTTAGTCGTACTCTTTAAGACGGGGTTGCTAACATTGCTAACATCGAAAACTTTGAAGGCGCCGCTGTTACTGGCCGAATAAGCATAGTTGCCCACTACAACTATCTTGTTGGGGCTGGGGTCAGCTATTGTACTGACTATGCTGGGCGCGGCCGGATTGCCGATATCAATTATAACCATGGTCGCGTTCGCTGTATTGCCAAGATATACATAGCGGCCTTTTGCATAGAGAGCCACCGCGGAGCCACCGGTGTCAAGTGTACTGATGCTGGTCGGGTTACTGACGTTGCTGATGTCTAGAATCTGGAGATCCAGCGGCCCATTGTTAAAGGAAATGTAGGCATATTTACCCTGGACGCTAATGGCCGATGGAGTGCCGCCAGCTAATGATTTTGTGCTTATGACTCTGGGCACCGCCGGGTTGGAAATATCGACTATTTGCATTGTGTTGTTTCCGGCATTAGTGACATACGCGTAGTGGTCCTGGACGGCGACACCAAGTGGACCGCTCTGCATATTTAATATACTTAGTGATGCCGCCGGCACCGTGCCGCTGACATACAACTGCCCGGTTGGCGTGCCGTTGCCGCCAATAGACAGCTGCAGACTGCTATTGGAGTTATTAGTGCTGGTATAGGCAGTGTTGCTGGCCGGCGGTGTGGCTGAACCAGGTGTAACAACACCGCTATCGACAAGACTGCTGGCTAGTACGCTGGTTAGGTAAACTTCGGAGTTAGACGCGCCATTGGCAGCGGTTCGATAAACCCTATAGCCGCTGGCACCGGTTACAGCCGTCCAACTAGGTGAAAGAGTAAGGTTACTTAAGCTCGTGGTGCCACTAGCTTCGGTGGAAGCCGCAGTTTCTCCACCGGCGGAATCTATGGCTGTGATTTTATATCTATAAGTTGAGCTGCTAGCTAGGCTGCCGCCGGCAGTTGGACCGTTAATTGTCAGGCCGGTCGGTGTCGACATAGCCGTGTAGGCTACATTCACCCCTACGCGCGAGTTGGTGGTGTCGGCCGTCAGTACGGCGCTGCCGCCAGAGGTTTGAATCTGGAAGGCTGCCGTGGAGTTTGTAGTAGTCTTGGCCAAAACCGCCCCACTAGCACCAACTGTAAAGACATTATTGGTTCCACCGTCCTTGACGTCCAGTACATCTGCCGTTTGACCACTAGCGCCTCCAATAACGGCCGCGATGTTGCTCGGAGAGCCAGATTGAACGTTCATATTAGCCACCTGCAGACTGGTGCCGTTTTGGATGTAGCTGCCAGAGCCAGAGGCTGCTGTACAACCACTGGCACTACATATTGATATGCCATTGATCTTGTAGGCTCCGGTGATGTCCACATTGCCCGTTACATCTACCTTGAACACGTTCGCGCCGGTGCCATCCTGGGCATGCAATAAATCAGCTGTTTGGCCGCTGGCCCCGCGCAAAATACCAACAATACTGGCCGAGTTAACCGACTGGATATTAAAGTTGGCGTTGGCCTGCAGGCTTACACCGTTTTGGACGTAGTTATTAGAACCAGATGCCGGTGCGCAGGTGGCACTTGGGCCACAAATAGCCACGCCGTTTATCCGATATGAGGAACCTGTTGCGACATTTACATCACCATTAACGTCCAGGGTGTAACCAGGCTGTATACCAATACCAATCCGGGTGTTCGTAGTGTCGGCCACCAGTAAATTCGAGGTGCCTGCGTGATTTTGCACAACAGCTGTGTTAGTGGAGTCAACGGCCGGCTGAACAGTAACCGAACCACTAAATAATAGGTTGCCACTGAACGTCTGATTGGCATTGAGCTTGGCCAGATTAGAATCATTGCTCAGATTAGCGCTAGATATCTGAACACCACCTACCTGATAAACACCGCTGATGTTGACGTTGCCTGCTACACCTATACCGGTTGTAGCTACGCTCAGATACTTCATCCCACCACCAAAGCTCTGGACATCCAACAGATCGGCTGTTTGGCCGCTAGCACCCTCTAGTACCCCAACTACTGATGAGCTGCTAGCCGAACGGATGTTAAAATTAGCTCCGGTCTGCAGCCCAGTACCGTTTTGGATATAATTGCCGGACCCGGCGGCCACTCCGCACCCAGTGGCCGTACATACCAGATTGCCACCCACCCGTAGTCCGGTGGTTGAGTTTATATCGCCGGCCACATCTAGGGGATAGCTGCCGCTAACCTGATTGACGAATACATCGGTGCCATTATCGTAAATCAGAGAATTTCCTAGGGCTTGAGAGCCAGTAAATTTAGCCAGGTGATTGGTGGTGCCTCCAGGGGTGGTGACACCACCGCCAGCACCGGCACAATTACCTATTGTTGTACAAATTGTATAAGTGCCGGGAGTTACGGAGTTATTAAAGTTGTAATTTATACTACCGGTGGCTGTACCAGCGAATCCAACAGCGATAGTGTAAGAGGAGTTAGTGGTCTCTAGCCCTGGTGCACTGATGATATTAGAAAAGGTGTTGTTACCACTGAAAGTCTGCGAGAGCGCCCCCAGGAGTGCCACATTGGCGCTCAGACGGTCATCGCTCACTGTTCCGGTGGCAATGGCCGACCCGTTAAGATTGGTTATCAACGAGCCATTGAGGCCCGGGAAGAAAGCCAGGTTTGTTGTTTGTATTAGCTGGCTAGCGCCATTGAAGGTATTACCCTGGAGTGTAACATTCGGTGAGAGCCGCAGGTCATTAACTGTACCAGCAGCCAGCTGGCTGGCATTAAGGTTAGTTAGGTTTATGCCAGACAGGCTAGGCAGATCACCCGAGAAATCCAGCTTAACTAGCTGGCTAGCGCCGTTGAAGGCGTTGCCCTGGAGCGTGACATTAGCGCTTAGCCGAGCATCACCAAGTGTGCCGCTGGAAATATTAGTGGCATTGGTGTAATAGCCACCCGTTTGGCCATTAAGTGTTGTAGCGTTTACATTAGTTAGGTTCGACCCATCGCCCTTAAAGCTATTTCCGCTGTTGGTAAAGGTGTTTATGCCAGTAAATGTATTGTTACCATCAATCAAAGCTACCGTTGCGCCCAATAATGAGTCAGATATCCTGCCGGTAGTCAGGTTGGAGGCATTAGCAAAGTAATCCAGCCCCTTGCCCTGCAGTGTAGAGGCATCGCCATTAAAGATTAAGCCTTGTTGTTTGCAGCCCGTAGCGGTACAAACCAGCACATTGTCGATAACTAATCCCGAATTAGATAAACTCGTGGGTCCACCGCTGGCGATTAAGGTTCCTCCACTCTCGATATTCCCTGCCACCTGTAAATCTGCCCCGGTAGCGGTAGGAATTGTGTTTATACCCACTTTTTTGTTTGTTGTATCTACTATCAAAATATTGTTGCCAGCTGCATTTTGAATACTAAAGGCATTGGTGGAATTGGCCTCGTTTTGGATAGCTACTTGACCAGTTGCAGTAAATTTTCGCCCCTGGTTAAGACTGGTATCAACATTTAGCTCCAGGCTGGTCTGCTTAGGTTGGCTGCCAGCTCCTATCGTGAGGGCCCGGTTGGTGGTGGTAAGTCGCGCCGTACTGGCTTGGCTGGGAGCGGTTTTGTGATTTATGAGCAAGAGTCCGCCCACAATGGCCACCAGGGCGGCAAAGGCACCGACTGATCTATAAAGCCAAGGCATCTTGTTGGGCAGTGCGAATCTTGGTGTCTGGGCAGTTTGGGCAGTGTAGCCAGGGTTGACGAGGGTTGGCTCTTGAGGCGTATCCCCAGCAGTAATATCTGGTACGTTGGACAACACTGATTGAAAACCAAGTGGGCTCGGGCTAACGGCTGACGACGGGTTTGCAATACTTGAAGCACCAAACACCTGGGGTTGGGGGTCGGCTGGTGCAGCCATCACGGGGATTGGTTGCGAGATAATCTGGCTAGGTGGCGCCTCTAGAGATGTATTATCCTGAACCGCTACTGGAGGGGCAACTGGCACTGAAGTTGGGGCTGGGATAGGTGCGGGGACCACGACCGGAGCCGCGACTGGGCTAGGCGTTGCCGTAGGGGTAAGAGGCGAGATTGTCGGCTGGCTATAGGGTCCGAGGTTAACCGGTCTATTCGGTAAAACAGCGGCTGACGAGTCCCCAATAAAGCCGCCCTCTGTGGCAAAGCTTGGTTTTAGATCTTCCTCAATGGTTTTTACGACCGATTCTGCAGATTGAACCACTTGGCTAGTTTCTTGTATCAGAGCTTTTCGGGCTCGCTCTAGCCTTTTACGGCAGCGTGCTGAGCAAGTTTTAGCCGAGCTACTGCCTAAAAAGACAGTGCTGCAACTCGGACAAAGCTTACTATGTTGTCTGGGCATTTTGTTTTATTTTTTGTGTTTATGCTTACACTAGTTATAAGTATACACCACACTGTGACAAAAATGTAACACTGTGACACAATTAAACTGTTAGGTCGTGTCAAATCTGTGACAATTATCACTAATGTCTAGTGTATGGATAGCTGACTACCAGCCAGCGGCATCAGAGGTGTACATAATCACCCCGCGCCAGGCGGCATTGCCCGTGCCACCAGTAACCTGAAAGTTAGATCCATCTATAAAATCAACACTAAGAGGTTTAGCTACACCACCACTGCTTTCATACCAGGCCATGGCCAGAATAACCCTGGCCGAGGCATTGCTTATGCCATGGCCGACGACCCCTGTGCCGGCACCGTCTAATCTGCCAGTAAAGCGAGCAACTTGCCAGGCGGGACTGTTACTGCCTGACTGCAAGAAGCCGCTAACGGATAGCTCAGCTCCGTTGAGGGTCGATACATTACCCGGCTGCACCCGCAACGTCTCTGTTCCGCTCGAAGTTATAGACACAATATTACTGCCAGCGCTATAAATACCGGTGTTAGTGTCGCCACTAAAGGTAATGGATGGCTGGGCAGCGCTGCCGGCCACCCCTATTACCTGTCCGCCGCTCTGGATAGAACCGTTGGCCTTAAAGTTGCCCGCCACCAACAGTTTATTGCCACTGGCGCTGGCCGCGCCAATCGCTACGCTACCGTGGGCAGAGTCAACAAATAGGGCGTTGTTGCCAATATTTAGGTTGTTTGGCGCTGCCAAATTAGCCGCCTGTACAGTTAGCGTGCTAGAGCCATCCTTGCCCAGGCTGGTACTACCATTCTTATCCACCGAAAAGTACGAGCTGCCTGGCTGTCCTATCTGTAGAGAGGAGTTGCTCAGGCCCAACTGCCACTGTTGCTGGCTACCGTCCTCAAACATCACTACCGGTTGGCCCTTTAGCAAGCCCAGGCGCACGTTAGCGCTACCTCGAGCCGTCTGGGTGATATCAGAGCCCACCTGTAAGCCTTCGGGCTTAGCGGTTCCCACGCCAACGCTTTTGGTCTTAGCGTTTATATACAAGGTGTTATCGCCACTGAGGCCGCCCGAGCTACCGGTTGTTTTAACAGATAGAACATTGGGTTGATCAACCTTGTGGAACAGCCACGCCGATATACCAAGGTTAATTACTAGCAGCGCGGCTAGCGTACCGATGATAAGCGACGCTTTGTGAGTACTCAAAAAAGCTTTAAACCGAGCCACAAGGTCATCATCCCCCATGGGTGGCTTGGTGGGTGGGGCAACTGAAGGTGGTTCGGCCACAAAGTCAAACGACGGAGTAGTTGGCGGACTCTCCTCCGACGGAGATGGAGGAACGACCGGCATCGAAGGTCTAATTATGTCGTGTGGCTGCATTTTTATGTTTTCCCACCTGTTTTCTTCATCATATCACAACCATTTTTGTCATGGGCATGACTCTATGAGAGTTACGCATTTGAGTGTAGTAACTGGGCGGCAGCGAGGAGAGACCGGAAGTGTATTGCCAATACTCTGAGGACTCCCCGCAGCTAGCCAAACGGTTAATGCGCCAAAAGCACCGCCAGCAAGGCGAGCTTTGCTCGGCTTGATAGGTGGTGTGATGCGTAGCTCTCATTAGAATGGCCTCAAGTCGCAGGTGCTACCGCTGTAAAGTGTTATGGTGCCACCACTGTTGGCTTTGGCCACGATCTGCCAAGTACCGGCGTTGGCGCCGTTCTTCAATACCGCCGTGTAGGCCATTACGAACTGACTAGTACCGCTGGTTGAGGTTACAATTTGAAAGGCCGTGCTGGAATTGGGGTCGTTATAGGTGTTGCTGGTGGTAAATTGATCGCCGGCGCTTTGGTCGCCCGTCTTCATGAAGGTAGCGGTGTAGCTGGTGGGGCTGGCTGGACCATTCATAGATATGTTGCCACCGTTACCACTGACAGATGCTAAGAGCGAACATTGCAATAGATAGTTCCTGCCTGAACCGGCAGCAAAGCCCAGGTCGCTAACATTGGCGTAAGCAGTGGCGCTGACGGTCTGATCGGCCGATTTCACAGCAGTTTGGGAGCCAAATAAGCAGTTTTCCCAGAGGCCGTTCTCAAAGCAGCGGAATTTGCCTAAGTTGGCATTGTAGTAGATGGCGCCGTTAGTGCCAGCTGGGTCACCAGCCGTCGTTTTATTCGCCAAGACTAGTAGGGCACCAATTGTATCGCCGGCCGGATTGCCTACATACAGACGCATATTGGTGGTATCTGCAACTAGCAGGATACTGCCAGTTGACCCCTGTATCTGGAAGGCTGTGGTGCTATCTACGGATGGTTTGAATATATTGTTGCCGGTGAATGTATTGCCGGCGTTGAGTAGGCCAATGTTACTGCCATCACTCAAGCTAGCGGTAGATATTTGTGCGCCATTGAGCCGCAATGTGCCGCTGGTGTTGATATCGCCGCCCACATCGAGCGTATAGGCTGGTGAAGCCGCGGCGATGCCTATGCGCGTATCGGTAGTATCGGCCATAAACAGATTGCTGGTGCCGGCGGAGTTTTGGATCTGCACCGCCGAGCCGGAATCCGCAGCATTCCTGAACACCGTAGTTCCGGTGAGTTTATTATTGCCACTAAAGGTTTGCGGACCGCTGCCGTTAAGCAAGGCCACATTGCCGCTAAGCCGGCCATCAGCCACTGTTCCGGAGGCTATATTAGAGCCGTTTAGGTTGGTTAGACCGCTTCCGTCACCGCTAAAGCTGTTTAGGGCGTTGCTAAAGATATTTGTGCCGGTAAAGGTGTTATTCACGCTCAATTTGGCAATATCAGCCGAATCAGACAAGTTGGAAGAGGCAATCTGGACACCGTTAACCCTGTATAGCCCAGCGGTGTTGATATCGCCGTTAACATCCAGTGCGTAATTGGCCGTGGTTTGATTGATAGCTATCCGGCCATTGGCAGTATCGGCCGCCAGCACGGTGTTAGTGGCGTCAGAGTTTTGTATACGGAAGGCTGCGGTAGAGTTAGTGGCGTTTTGCAGCAGGGCCGAACCGTTGACCGTCAGATTGGTGCCGACTGTTAGGGCTCCGTCGGTCTTGAGAGTTTGGGCAGCTACGCGATACAGATTAGCATCGCGGCCCAGCACCAGTGCGGCAGCCGAGCTGGTAGCGTTGCTTAACAATACCGAGCCATCGGCCACATCTACACCCAACAAATTGGCGCTAGTACTGTTTTGGACGCTAAAGGCCAGTTGGTTTTGGTAATTGGCGTTGTTGGCCTTCCAGACCATAGTCGGGATCGAACTAGAGTCTTGCGAACTAAAGAACGTATAATCGGGATCAGCATTGCCTAGTCCGTTGATAGCACTGGCATCCCCGTTAGTCAACGTTCCGGTTCCGGCAGCGCTCCACAGGATGTCGGAATCAAGCTGACTGTTCAACCCCACACTACCGATATCATACGAAGTAGCTGTAATCGTTGGCACATTTGTGTTAGCCACTGATGCAAATGCTCCTCCGTTGACAGAAATACTTATGGTAGTAGATGTCCAGTAGCCAGAGATGGTAAGGACACCACCTGCATTAAATGATTGAGCTGGAGAATTTGCTTGGGTGGAAGAACCTGCTGCCCGCCGTTCGACGGTAAACACCTGAGTGGATGATGTGTAGTAAATAGTGAGCTTATTACTATTGTCGTTACGCCAGTCTATAATTGTCGGGAAGGTACCTGGCACTGAAGTTGCGCCCCATCCCATGCGCACACGTACAGAGAACCAGCCTTGCGTAGCGTTCAGGTTACTGGCTGGCGCTTGGACACGGGCAGCGTTGCGGATGGCGGTGCCTCCATTGGTTTCTACATATGGGGTGGCGATTGGTTTGTTTTCTACCTGCACGCCGTCTAGGTAAATACCTTGGCCAGCGGTTGGCACGGTGCCCCGCTCTATCAGAGATAAATTATCGCTACTGCTGGTAGCTGTATAGGTTACGCTCACTCTTTGCCAAGCGTTGCGGGTGCCTAGCGGAATGGCCACGCTGCCACCATCAATCTCTAGCTGCGGCTGAGTGCCGTTATAGCTACTTGGTACGTAAACCCAGGCACTGGCCGTGTAAGTTTGGCCGCTAGTGACAGTGATGTTATTGAACAGGGCCAACTGGATGTTGTTTTGGTAAGTGGCTTTTAGGCTGGCGCTGCCAAATTTAGCCTTGCCGCTATCACGCGCTACGGTGTTGCTGCCACCGGTAGTCCAGCCGGTGGCGTTAGTCTCTAGACCGCCGTTACTTACTAGGTTGGTTGTAGCCTCCCAGACACCATAGGATGAATCGTTGGTTTTGCCGTCGTAGCTCTGGCCGTTAGTATTGGTGCCGCTGGCGCCCACAGCTCGAGTGGCATCTGTTATTTCATTACCACTAACCGTCAGAGTGTTGGCAGCGGCCGATTGCACGCTGCTGGTACCAGCCACCTGGAAGGTAGCAGCCGTAGTGGCCGCACTAGGAGCAGCACCGATGCCTATTTTCATATTAGTCGTATCGGCTACCAATAAATTGGTACTGGAGGCGTTTTGAATCTGGAGGGCAGTAGAACTATTGGTGGTTGTTTGGAGTTTGGTATTGCCGTTCACGGCTAGGTTGGCACCCAATACCAGCGAACCGTCCGTCTTGATGGTGCCAGCAGCCGAGCGGTACAGGTTAGCGCTCACGTCGTTGCCAAAGGTCAACGCAGCGGTAGAGCTGGTGGCCGATTGTAAGTTAATGCTAGAAGAGTTGGTGTCTATATTCAGCAAGCTCTGGCCAGAGGAGTTCTGGACGTTAAATACCAGATTAGAGCCAAGTGAGGTGTTTATGTAACTAGAGTTATTGGCCTGCCAGACCATGGTCGGTATTGAGTAACCTGGGAAGGTACTGAAGGCTGGGTCGGCGCTGCCTTGGTTAGACAAGTTGGAGGTATCTGTGTTGCTCAATGTACCCATGCCAGTAGCCGCCCAAAGGATATCGCCATCAAATTCAAGTCCGGCGTTTTCCTCGCCTATCTCAACCGAGTACGAACCGCCGCCATTAGGCGGTATCAAAGTGTTTGAGGCCGTCGTAAATGCAGCGCCGTTGACACTTATTGCCACTGTAGTTGATGTCCAATAACCCACGACCGTAAATACTGTGCCAGCATTAAATGTTTGGACAGAGCTGAACGCTCTACCGCCAGAGGTGTTACCAAAGGCCGTCCGGTAGAGATTGAATGTTTGACTACTCCCCGTGTAGAGCAGTTCTATGCGACCATTAGTATCCCCATTACCGTCGGTAAAGGCCATTATCCTGGTAGCGCTGCCTACATTCGGATCCTGGGTGCTAGCAAAGCCCATACGCACTCGGGCCGAGAACCAACCTTGGGTAGAGTTCACGGTGCTAGCCGGAGCTTGCACTCGCGCAGCGCTGCGGCTAGCGGTGCCACCATTGGTTTCTACGTAGGGCGTAGCATAGGCTTTTTGCTCCAGCTGATCGCCGTCAGTCCAAAAGGTGACGGCTTGGACATTGGTTTCTGTCTGCACTGCCATACCAGCCTGCGAGGTTGACACCTGGTTAAAGGTTCTAGTTACCGAAACGCGCTGCCAGGAGCCGGTAGCCGTAAAGGTAACTGTCGTGCCGGCCAAACTTGTGCCGCCAGAGTCTTTTTCGTTCAGGCCGATTCGCAATATAGCGCCAGCTGGACCTTTTACCCAAGCGCTAGCGGTCCAGGTCTGGCCGGAAGCAGCTGTTCCTATGCCCGTTCCCGGCGTAAAGGATGCTCCCTCATTCTGGATGAAGCCAGGTGTAGTTATTTTAAGAGATTTGGCTCCAAATTTCGTGGTGGTACTGTCTTGAGCAATCGTTGTGCCGGTTCCTACTGGTGTCCACCCTGTTGTGTTTGATTCGAAGCCGCCGTTAGTCACCATGTTAGTCGTGCTTTCCCAAATGCCCTCGCTGCTATCCGGCGAAGTCCGGCCGTCGCCCTGGGTATTAGTGGTGCGAGTAACGTCGGTTATTTCGTTGCCGCTAACGGTTAAGATTGGGTTGCTAACGCTACTGGCTTGGATTAAGCCTGTGCCATTCACCGCCAGCGTGGCATTTGGCGTAGAGGTATTTATGCCCACTTGATTATTAACGGTGTCAGCCATGAATACGTTGCTACCGCTGGAGTTTTGGATCTGGAAGGCCGTGGTGGAGTTGGTGCTGGTTTGTACCAATGTTTGGCCGATGGCGCTGACGCTAAAGCGGCTGCTTGGGAAGGCTCCGCTTTGCACATCTATCAAGTTGCCAGTGGTCCCAGAGGTATTGGCGGCGTATATCAGCGCCTGGCCGTTGCTATTGGTAGCATCTTGGAAGTTAGCGGTGTTGGCGTTCCAAACAAATGTTGGCTGCCCGGCTCCAGTATTCAGGCTATAAAGCCTGGCCAGTGTTGGGTCGGTATTGCCCAGGCTGTTCAGGTTTGTGGCATCACTGCTGGTCAGCGTACCGGTGCCAGTGGCGGTCCATAGTACATTTGAGTCGATCCAGCCATTGGTTGTTGGGTCGGAGCGGCGACCTATATCGAACAGGCTGTTAGTAAGTGCAGGTATATTATTATTGGCGGCATTAGTAAATGCCCCGCCGTTGACCGAGATATATATGTTGTTGGCATCCCATGCTGCGATCACTGTAAATGTATCGTCGGTATTCCAAGTTAAGGTTGAGCTAGGCGCATTAGAGCCCACCCCTCCGTTTTGTCTGTTTATATTAAAGGCATTGTTTGTAGCAAGAGTTAGTGCCAGACGGTTATTAGTATCGTTCTGCCAGTTAAATAATGTTAGCGATGTGCCGCCGCCTGCGCTGATAATGCTAGAAGTAGCGGTGCTGGGGAAGCCCATCTTTAGCCTCATGACTACCCAACCCTGAGTGGCGTTCAAATTAGAGGCCGGAGCTTGAACCCGGGCAGCGGCACGGGTTTGGGTACTGCCGTTGGTTTCTACGTAAGGCGTAGCAATCGCTTTTTGCTCCATTTGAGCTCCGTCAGCCCAGAAAGTGTAGGCTGAACTACCTTGAGCTCCGACTTTCGCGAATGCGTTAGTAGCGTTAGAAGGGGAGGTGAACGTGTTGCTATATCGAGCAAAAGACGTAGTAGCGGTGAAGTTGGTTGGGCTATTGCAGTTTATAATAGTGCCGGTGTTGTCATACCAACAAATTTGCATTACCAAAGCTTCCGTACCGGTACTGCCTTTTACCCAAGCGGATGCTGTATAGGTCGTATTGCCCGAAACACCTATATTACCGTTAGGTCCGGCCGAATCTACCCACTTTATGCCTTGGCTATTAGAATCGCCTAGGGTCACCACCTTGAAAGATGCAGAACCAAATTTCGAGGTTGTAGTATCTCTAGTTATGGTTATAGTACCACCGCCGGTTGAGCTAGTCTGAGTTGAACTGCTAGTCTCGGCGCCTCCATTTTTTATCAAGTTCGTAGTACTTTCCCAGACACCATAGGAAGAATCATTGGTTTTGCCATCATAGCTCTGGCCGGCAGTGTTAGCACCACTTGCGCCAACCGCGCGCGTAGCATCTGTTATTTCATTGCCACTGGTTGTCAGTGAACCTAACGACTGCAAGCTACCGGCCAGGGATACGGTGCCGCTAGCGTTGGTTAGGTTCACTGCTCCGCTGGACTGCAAATTGTTCGCGCTTACCTGCAGGTTGTTGGTATTGACGTTAAACAGCTGCGTGCCGGTGGAAGTATTTACCGTAAAGGCGTTGGCCGTGTTGGTGGTGTTCTGGAACAGCCCTTGCGTGCTTACGGTTAGCTTGGCGTTGGTAGCGTCCAGGCTTAATAGGCTGCTGCCGGAGTTATTGTTTACCTGAAAGGCCGTATCGGCACTGCTGCTGGTACTGTAGCTAGAGCTATTGGCCTTCCAGAGCATAGTTGGTGTACCAACAGCTGGCAACTGGTTAAACATTGGGTCGGTATTGCCAAAGTTGTTTAGGTTAGCGGCATCGTTATTGCTTAAAGTACCCGTACCGCCGGCAGTCCATAGAACATCGCCATCCCATTGGGTGCCATTATTGCCGCCAATAGATCCTATATCGAACGTTGGGGCACTAGACATATTTGGAATTTGAGTATTAGATGCCGTTACAAAAGCACTTCCGTTAATTGACACCGCTAGCTGCGTGCTTGTCCAAGCAATGGTAGCGGTTATTAAGTCCCCGGCGTTAAAGCTAGCGCTTGGGATAGAGGTAGCAATATCTACTCCGCCCACCGTTCTGCCGAATTTCCAGGTGTAAGTTGGACCGGCTGATACTACAAGCCCAAGGTACATCTTGTTATTAGTATCTGCATCCCATTCAAAGAATCTCGTACTAGTGGTTATAGATGTGTTGGCTACCCCGGCACGAACGCGGAAAGAAGCCCAGCCTTGAGTAGCGTTTATATTACTAGACGGAGCTTGCACTCGGGCAAGACTGCGGCTGGCGGTAGCGCCGTTGGTTTCTACGTAAGGTGTGGCGTAGGCTTTTTGCTCAACTTGGGCACCGTCAGCCCAGAACGTTATGGCGCTAGTGGTACTGTTGCGAATAAAAATACCAAGGTGATCGCCGGTCTTACCAGCAGCTACCGCGATCGAAGCAGGCACAACCCTTTGCCAGCTCCCGTTCAGATTTACAGTAGTTAGTGCTCCCGACGTGGTACTAGAGTCACTGTTGTAGATCTGCGTCCAAACCTGCAGCTGGGTTCCTGCTGTACCATTTACCCAAACCGAACCAGTAACGGTGGTGCCAGCAGTTATATTCAGTCCAGTTCCGCTCTGAGGAACTACTCCCTGATTGGCCTGTGTACCGTCTGTAACGGCTTTAATAGATGAGGATCCAAACTTGGCAATTAAGTTATCACGGGTCACTGTTACGCCTGTGGTATTGGTGGGCCAATTAGTGGCGTTAGTTTCACCACCGCCGTTGAGTATATAGTTGGTTGTAGCCTCCCAAATGCCTTCGGATGAGTCTGGCGGAGTTCGGCCATCGCCCTGAGTGTTAGCGGTGCGACTGGCATCGGTAATTTCATTACCGGTGATAGTTAGAACCGTTGAATTGCCCTGCTGTATCAATGTGCTCCCTACAACATTCACTGTGGCTACCGGGGTAGCCGTGCCTATGCCCAGGCGCGTGTCTTGAGTATCGGCTACGAACAGGTTGGATTGGCCAGCCGCGTTTTGGATGGCAAAGCCATTGGTAGAATCAGTCGCATTTTGGAAGATGTTGGTGTTGGTGTTAGCCACAAGAGCATTCGCGGCCGAGTTTACGTTCAGCAGGTTAGCTCCTGTGCTATTCTGCACCTGGAAGGCCAAGCTGTTGCCGGTTTGATAACTAGCAGTGTTAGCATGCCAGACCATGGTTGGTGCGGTGGCTTGGGCAAAGCTGGTGATGTATGGGTCAGTATTGCCAAAGTTGTTAATGTTGGTGGCATCGGTGTTGGTTAACGTACCAGTACCAGAGGCGGCCCAGAGTATGTCGGAGTCTGCGCTTGTAGTTGCAGCACCCAACAAAGAACCAATGTCAAAGGCTGGTGTGCTAATAGTCGGCATCGTTGTTGGCGCAACGGTCGTAAAGTTGCTGCCGTTTACAGATATGCCTAGCTGGTTGCCGCCAGCTGTTTTCCAATAACCCACTAGAGTAACCAGGTCGCCAGCCGACGGTACCTGGGCGATTGTTGCATCTCCTTGACTGGCACTAGCGTGCTCGGCGCGCATAAACCAGCTCTGTGATCCCGCACGGTAGAATAGGTCATAATAGTCAGTTCCGCTAGTATCAGCAAAAGTAGCGACTTGATAGGCCTGAGCGCCCAGTCCAGACACGGCCGATGCATTAAAGCCTAAACGAATGCGAGCCGCAAACCAGCCCTGTGTGGCGTTTAGAAGCGAAGTGGGCGCCTGGACACGGTTGGCGCCACGGCTGGCAGTAGCCCCGTTGGTTTCTACATAAGGGGTGGCGATAGCTTTTTGCTCAAACTGCACTCCATCTACGTAAAAAGTGGTGACTATTGGATTTACAGAGCTCGTAACCGTACGGACATTTACCGAAGTTGTTGTGGAGGAGGTGGTGATTGTTTGAGTTAGTCGCGTCCAAGACAAGCTGGAAGTGGACTGAGGTCCTCCTGTATTCGAAAGATTATTGGCGCCGGAATCATACTGGCCAATGTTGGTACTAATCGAGTTTATGCCGTCGGCTTTTACCCATATACTAAATGTATAGGTTGTATTCGCGGATACAGCAATACGGGTCCCGCCGTTGTTAAATAACGCGCCCTCATTTGCCCCGGTGCCAGGGGTCACGACCTTGAGGCTGGCAGATCCAAATTTAAGATTTGCGGTGTCTCTGGACAGAGTGGCAGCGTCACCACTAGAGGCTGCCCCCGAAGTATTGGTTTCAAACCCACCATTGGGGACCATGTTGGTGGTAGTTTCCCAAATGCCCTCACTACTGTCCGGCGCAGTGCGGCCATCACCCTGCTGGTTTTGGTTGCGGCTTACGTCCGTTATCTCACTGCCGCTAACCGTTAGGTTATTAGGCGAGTTGCTGGTGCCCTGCATTAGGCCGGTGCCATTAACTTGCAGGGTTGCCAGCGCCACAGCGGTGCCGATGCCTACGCGGCCATTGGTGGTGTCGGCATCCAGCACAGTGGTGCCGGCGTTGTTCTGCACCTGAAATAGCGTAGTAGTATCGTTACCGCTCCCACCCTTAAAGATAATGCCCTTGGCGGTAGATGTAGTGGCAATCGTAGCTGGCGTGCTGGAGTTGTTGTAGGCCCCCTGCAGGTCTATGGCCGCACCGCCACCGCCGCTACAAGTTACAAAGTTCAGCTGGTTGGCATCTACAGAATCTACCTGCAAACACTGGCTGGCAGTTGGCGCGGCGTTGGGCAGTTTTAGGGTGTAGCTGGCACTCAAACCACTAGTTACAGCCAAAGTAACACTGGTGTTGCTGGCATTGGTGCTGTTTAGCACGATCTGACCATTGGCGCCGCTGGCGCCTGGCGTACCCAGATTTACCAAGCCGTTGGTAGTATCTACAGCAAATATGCCCACACCAGAGGCGTTTTGCACCTGCAAGGCAGTGGTGCTATTGATAGCATTTTTAAATAAGGCGCTGGTGTTAGCAGTAAGCTGCGAAGAGTCGGCGTTAACGTTCAACAAATTTACACCCGAAGAGTTTTGCACACTCAAAACGGCCGATTGGTTGGCGCTGTTCTGGTAGCTGGCAGTATTGGCCTGCCAGACCATAGTTGGCGTACCACCACCCGGGAAGCTGCTAAGCGATGGATCGGTGTTGCCAAAGCCGTTGATGCTAGAAGCATCGGTGTTACCCAGGGTACCAGTACCGGCTGCAAACCACATATAGTCAGAGTCGGCCTGGCCACCGCCCATTATGCTACCTATGTCAAAACTGGTCGGTGTAAATGTCTGAGAGTTGGCAACCGTTACAAAGTTCGAACCATTGACCGACAGGCCTATATTACCGGAATCCCATTTAAGTATCAGGGTGCGAAAATCACCGGCATTAAAGGTATCGCTTACAGATGCCGAGTTACCTTGTACGCCCCCTACTACCCGTCTGGTACCCCAGTTAATACCTGGTGTACCTTGCCATACAATTTGTAGCCTATTATTGTTGTCTATGGCCAGACTGCCAAAAACAGTTGGGTTGCCGGGCTGGGCGGTGCTTGCGAAGTCTAGGCGCACCCGCATAGCCATCCAGCCCTGCGTAGTATTCATAGAGCCAATTGGCGCTTGAACCCTGTCGTTAGCGCGGCTGGCTGCAGCACCATTGGTTTCTACGTAAGGCGTAGCATAGGCTTTTTGCTCAATCTGTACGCCATCTACCCAGAAAGTTATCGCTTGCGCAGCATTTGTCATAACAGTTAAGCTGACATGATTGGTCGTGGCGTTATTGAGTGTTCGGGTAATGCTAATTCTCTGCCAAGCACCCGTGCCAGTGAAGGAGATTATGGTTTGCTCTTGCAAGACATTCGATGCATCCCGCCCAGCAAAGAAGGCCTGCATGGAAGCTCCAACCGGTGCCCACACCCAGGCGCTATCTGTCCAGGTTTGGCCAGAGGCTGCGGTTGGTCCATCTGAATTACCACCTGCTACCCCCTGGTTGATGGCGGTACCGTCAGTTATAGCCTTAAGTGAATTAGCGCCAAATTTTGCCTTGGCCGAATCGGTAGCCATAGTTGTAGTACCACCGCCTGACTGAACCCAACTACTAGTACCGCTTTCAAATCCACCGTTCTTAAGACCGTTAGTTGTAGCTTCCCATATGCCGTAGCTACTGTCTGGAGCCGCCAGGCCATCGCCCTGAGTGTTAGTAGTGCGAGTGGCATCCGTTATTTCGTTGCCAGAAGTTGTCAGTAGATTAGTGACAGTGCTTTGTTGGAACAAGCCGCTACCATTTACCGCTAGGGTAGCAGCTGGTGTGGCTGTACCCACGCCAATGCGGCTATTAGTCGTGTCAGCTACTAATAAATTACTCGTTCCAGCAGAGTTTTGGATTTGGAAGGCAGTAGTAGAATCTGCCGAGTTTTTAAATAGTGCCGATCCATTGGTGCCCAAAGTTAATACATTCACAGCGTTGGTACGCAAGCTCAAGGTGTTGCTGTCGTTCGTGCCCAACACCATGGCCGTGCCAAAGCTGTTGCCGCCCTGGTTTACATCACCACCCCCACCGCCCCCGCCGCCGGCACCTGTGCAGTTCACCCATACGCCAGCCTGGAAGCAGCGGAACACGTTACTAAACGAGTTGTAGTAAATCTCGCCATTAGTGCCGCCGGCTGGATCGCCGCTAGTATTTTTGGTACCTACCACAAAGGTCACGGGGGTTGGGCCAGCCGGACCAAGGCTTATCTGGCTGTTGGTGCTATCGATAGTAAACAGAGCGCTGCCACTGGCATTTTGGACTTGCAGCGCCGTGGTAGAATCACTAATTGGTTTCAGGACAGAGCCAGTGAATGTCGATAACCCGCCCACGCTCAAGCTGCCGGCAGCCACCAGGTTACCGCTGGTATCTACGCTAAATTTGCTGGCCGGCACGCTGCCGCTTTGCAGGTCTATCAGGTTGCCTGTCAGGGTGCTAGAGGTGTTGGCGGCGTAAATCAGTGCCTGGCCATTGCTGCTAGTACTATCTTGATAAGCCCCCGTGCTGCCATTCCAGGCAAAACTCGGGCTGGCATTCCCATTGTTTAAATTAAGCAATTTGGCCAATGTTGGGTCGGTATTACCAAAGTTGTTCAAGCTGGCTGCATCATTGGCTGTCAATGTTCCTGTGCCGGCGGCGGCCCACATGAAGTCTGAGTCGGCCTGATTGGCAGTGCCAGTAAGCCAGCCAAGGCTGAAGCTACTGCCGCTAGGCGTCAGGAAATGAGCGTTAGGGGTGGTGGTAAAGACACTGCCGTTCACACTAAGAGCCAGGGTTGAGGAATTCCAATACCCGACGACTGTTGTAAAATCCCCAGCTGCTGGACTAGAGTTTACGACCGCAGTGCTGCTCGCACCGCCGGTGCGACTAGACAGAACCCACTCGCTGCCATCTGGCTTGTCATATGCCAAGTCTAATCTGTTGCTATTATCTGTCTGCCAGTCGAAGAAGTTCGGGAAGCTTGATGGCGTACTGGCCGAAGACCAACCTATCCGTACGCGCATCGCAAACCAGCCCTGGTTAGCGCTTAGAACACTGCTCGGAGCTGTAACGCTCGCCGCACTACGAGCGGCAGTAGCGCCATTAGTTTCTACATAAGGGGTAGCGATGGCCTTTTGCTCTAGCTGCCAGCCATCGACCCAATATGTATAAGTAGCCGTTCCCTGGACCTTAACTAAGATAGTTACGCCGACGGCGTTAGACGGGGCGGTTGCCGTAACTGTATATCTTGTGAATGAAGTGGTTGCCGTAAAGTTTGTTGCCGTACCGGGACCTATGGCTGCTCCGCCAGAGTCTCGGAAAACTATGTCTATTGCTAGAGCTTCTGTCCCCGTAGCGCCCTTAACCCAAGCAGATGTTGTATATGTTTGACCAACGGTGACGGGGACTGGTGTTGCATTAGCAAGTGCTTGACTAGAAACACTGCTATTGGTCACTATCTTGGCTGACGCTGCACCGAATTTAGAAGCTGTGGTATCTCGAGTAATCACCTCCCCCCCTTGCGACCCTCCAAACCCTGCTAGATTAGTCTCAAAGCCGCCGTTGGTGGCTAAGTTTGTTGTGGCTTCCCAGATGCCGGTACTGCTATCGTTGGTTTTGCCGTCATAGGATTGGCCTGATGTGTTAGTGGTAGAGGCACCTTGAGCGCGTTCGACATCTGTTATTTCGTTGCCACTTACAGTCAAGCTGTTGGGCGAGTTTATGCCCGGTGCCAGGGCCACACTGCCCTGTGAATTAACTATGTTCACCGAGCCACTAGATTGCAAGTTGGCCGCGCTAACCTGCAGATTGCTGGTGTTTACGTTAAATAGCTGACTGCCGGCGGCGTTGGCTACCGTTAGTGCATTGGTGCTGTCCACCAAATTCTGGAACTTGGTGCTAGCGCCAACCCTCACAGCTGAGTTGGCGGAATCTACCGCCAGCAGGTTACCGCCGGCGCTGTTTTGTACCTGCAAGGCCAGGCTGGCGCCAGTCTGATAGGTGGTGTTGTTAGCATGCCAGACCATGGTCGGGTATGCCGCTTGGCTAAAGTTAGTAGTGTACGGATCAGTATTGCCTAAGCTATTGATACTTGTAGCGTCTGCATTGTTCAGTGTGCCCGCTCCACTAGCAGTCCAGAGAATGTCACCATCGAGAGAATTACCGCCAAATCTTGAACCAAGATATAGGTTAAAGGTACCAGCAGCCAGATGGCTGTCAGAGGTTGTAGTAAATGAAGAACCATTAACACTAATGCCTAGTTGTGTGGGTGTCCAATAGGCAACTAATGTCACTATATCGCCAGTATTAAATGAGGTTACAAATGAGTTGTCGGTATTGTTCCCTCCGGCCCCAACACGGGCCAGTTGCCAGCCACCAGTAGAACAGAAAGAGAGAGTTACTCGGTTCAATGTATCACTGGCATAGTACTCAAAAACACCCGTGCACTGAGCCCCAAGAGAGGATGACGCCTCACCTACGCGCATACGCTGAGCAACCCAGCCCTGGGTACCATTTAATCCAGAGCTTGTGGTGGAAACAATGGCCGCGCTGCGGCTGGCGGTGGCGCCGTTGGTTTCTACATAAGGTGTGGCTATTGATTTTTGCTCTAGTTGTACGCCGTCTAGCCAGAAAGTAACCGGTACAGAGGGCGTATTATCTATAAAGACCGGAGCTACATTTGTAGTAGAAGCCGGAGTCGTAAAGGTAAATATAATTCTTTGCCAAGAACCTGTTAGAGTCACGCTAGAGCCCGATAGGTAGTTTATATTGGTTGTGCCGTTAAAGGTCCCGACTTCCGGCACAACGCGGGCTCCCGGTGTGCCCTCGATCCAAGTCGACAGTGTATATATGGTGTTAGCTGACACGCTAGGGCGAGAGCCTGACGGCTCTACTGCCCCCTGGTTTGTCACAGAGCCATCGTTTACTACCTTCATGCTGGCGCCGCCGAACTTCGAGACACTTGTGTCCTGGGGCAGTGACAAGCCCGATTGGTTGGTTGTCCACCCGGTGGTGTTACTCTCGAACCCACCGTTAGTTATCAAGTTAGTTGTACTTTCCCAGATACCATAGCTACTGTCTGGCACGACGCGGCCATCACCCTGTTGGTTTATAGCCCGTGTAGCATCCGTAATTTCGTTGCCGCTAACCGTTAAGCTGTTGGGTGAATTGCTGGTGCCCTGGAATAAGCCAGTACCACTCACATTAAAGGTCGTTAGCGGCGTAGCCGTGGCCACGCCCAAGCGTGTATCGGCGGTGTCGGCCACGAATAAATTGCTGTTGCCGGCAGCATTCTGGATAGTTACGGCTCCGGTAGAGTCCACGGAGTTTCTGAATATAGCCGTACCGTTATCTGTCAAACTTTTCCCGGCCGCCACCACCGTGTTTTGGTTTAGGTTTATGGCCGTAGCGTTAGTGGTGCCGATACTCAGCGCGCCCGATATCGAATCCAGCAGAGGTGTCTGCAAGCCAACTGCCGATTGGAAGGTGGCGCTGGTAGTTAGAGTACTGGCCGCGCTGCGGTACAGGTTGGCGTTGCTATCATTGCCCAGTATCAAAGCCGCTGTGGCGCTGGTAGCGTTCGGCAACAGTACCGCGCTGGCATTGGCATCCACGCCCAATAACTGAGAACCAGCGTTATTTTGCACCTGGAAGACTATTGGCTGGAAGCTCGGGTACTGATAGGTTGCGTTGTTGGCCTGCCAGACAAAGCTGCTAGCCGCACCACTGGCAAAACTGCCTAAGTTCGGATCAGTATTGCCAAAAGCATTAATATTGGTCGCGTCAGTGTTGGTCAAGGTGCCAGTTCCGGCGGCCGACCAAAGAATATCGCTGTCAGCAAATTGGCCCGTGCCTCCTCTGCTGCCAATATCAAATGTACTTGGTAGGGTCGTACCGCCTGGTACTGTACCCCTAGATACAATTGTGAACGATGAGCCGTTAACAGAGATGCCAATTTGCGTGTTTGTCCAAAAACCAATTATAGTCAGAGCGTCGCCGCTATTAAACGATGGGCCAGCCAGGTCGACCTTGGTAGCCACGCCATTATTTCTTGTGGATTGCATCTCCCATTTACTGATGGCCGATTGCCAAGTTAACAAAACCTCATTTTGAAAATCATTAGTATACCAGTCAAATAGGGTTGGGAAAGACGGGCTAGAGCTAGACGACCAGCCCGGACGAACCCGGAATGCTACCCAACCACTTGCTTCGGTTAGGCTGGATGTTGTGGCCGAACCTTGCACACGGGCGGCGCTGCGGCTGGCGGTTGAGCCATTAGTATCTACGTAAGGGCTAGCGAAAGTTTTTTGCTCAAGTTGTATCCCGTCCACCCAGAAAGTCTCGGCCGGAGCGTTGGTTGTACCATATGCGAATAAATATAGTTTCAGCTGATTGGTTGTACTACTTGTAGTAAATGTATTGGTAACTCTTTGCCATGAACCTGTACCTGTAAAGGTAACAATATCTGATTTTATAAAGGTGCCGCCTAGGCTCTCGTCTACATAAAGTCTCATTGGAGCGCCGGAAGCTGCTTTGAGCCATGTAGAGTAAGTATATGTGGTGTTAGACGACGCCGAGACATTTGGAGAGATACTAATGCCTTGTTGATCTCCAACCCCATCAGTCACTATTTTTAGTGAACTAGAGCCAAATTCTTTTGTCGAGGTATCTTGCGAGATAGTCGGGGTGTCTCCACCATGCTGATAACCTGCCCATCCGGTGGTATTACTCTCAAAACCGCCGTTATTTACTAGATTTGTGGTTCCCTCCCAGATGCCCTCGCTAGAATCCGGTGCCGCGCGGCCATCACCCGCGGTAGCGGTTGTGCGAATAGCGTCTGTTATTTCATTACCCGTAACTGTCAGACTGTTGGATGTACCCACTACTGGCGCCTGGAATAGGCCAGTGCCATTGACGCTCAGTGTAGCTGTTGGACTGGCCGTGCCAATGCCTATACGGCTGTTAACTGTGTCAGCGACGAACAAATTACTTGTTCCGGCAGCGTTTTGTATCTGAAAGGCTGTAGTGGAATTGGTAGTGGCCTCCGCCAGCACCGAACCAGTGGCGTTAACCCCAAATACGTTGTTGCCACTGCCATTTTGCAGATCTAGCAAGTCGCCAATCTGCCCCAGCGCGCCGCGTAATACCCCAACCACGTAGTTAATGTTGGCCGAGCTAATGTTAAAGTTGGCGCCAGTTTGCAAGGTGTTAGCATTCTGGATATAAAAGGCTGAGCCGGCGCTTGGCGCGCAAGTAGCTTGCGGCCCACAAATACTTGTACCATTTATGCGGAAAAAGCTGCCGGTAGATATGTTTATATCGCCATTGACGTCCAGCGTATAGCCGGCAGTAGCTTGGTTTATTGCCACTCGGTTGTTAGATGTATCTACGGCCAGAACTTTGATATTGCCAGGGCTGGCGCTCTGCACCACCAAGGCTGATTGACTATTGGTAGAGGGCTGGATCAGTACCGAACCAGTGTTGTTGACGCTCAGCACCTTATTGCTATTGCCATCTTTGACATCCAATAGATCAGCCGTTTGACCGCTGGCACCTTGCACCACCGCCACCACAGAACCGATGGCGCCAGACTGGACGTTGAAGTTAGCCACTTGCGCGGCGGTACCGTTCTGAATGTAGAAGCCACTACCGCTGCCGGCTCCACAGCCGCCAGCCGTACAGACTAAAGTTCCGCCGACTCGCAATCCGGTAGAACTGTTAATGTCGCCCGCTACATCCAGTGAATACTGTGGTGTGTTGCCGGTATTTAGGCCAATGCCAATCCTACTATCTGTGGTATCGGCCACCAGCAAGTCAATCAGGCCAGCGGCATTCTGTACCCTAAAGGCAGTCGAGCTGTTGCTAGCGGCCCGGAATACGCCTGGCTCCCCAATGCTAACGCTCGAGCCATTATCGGAAATTGACGAATCGGCTACAGTGTCAGCGCCAGTAAATTTGGCCAAGTGATTTGATGTACCCCCGGGGGTAGCCACACTGCCTCCTGAACCCACACAGTTACCAACTGTTGTACAAATCTCATACGTTCCGGGGCTGGCAGCAGCGTTAAAGTTATAGGTTATATTACCCGTTGGGGTGCCTGCAAAGCCAACTTTGATGTTAAAATTACCATCAGAAGCCGTCAGGCTGCTAGCCAGGTCGCCTTGCAGGTCCAACCTGGAAGTTATTGCTCCGACACTCAATGTATTGCCAGCTGGCTGGAGATTTAAGGCAACGAGGTTGCCACTGAAGGTATTGTTGCCACTGAAGGTTTGGTTGGCGTCCAGCCGCGCGATGTTAGAACTGTCGCTTAGGTTCAAGGTGTTGATCTGGTTACCATTAAATGTTATCTGCCCGGTTAAGTCTACCGAACCATTGACCTGCAAAATTGCATTGGTAGTCGCCAGCGGAGTACGGCCAATACCCACCTTGCCGCTTACCGTATCGACCATCAGCAGGTCGCCGGTACCATTGGCATCTTGGATCTCAAAGTTACTGCTGCCATTAACGGCGTTCTGGAAGACCACTTTGCCAGTGAAGCTATTGTTACCGGTAAACGTCTGGTTGGCACCCAGTAAGGCTACATTAGGGCTAAGGTGATTGTCGGACAGCGTACCGCTGGCAATCTGATTAGCGTTTATGTTTGTGGCCTGAGGGCCTACGGCACAGCCTTCGGCCGTACAGACAGTTTTAGAATTTATGACCAAGCTACTATTGCCCAAGCTTGATCCGCCCCCGGCCTGCAAACTACCCGTTGCCGAAATATTACCGCTAACCTGCAGCGCTGCACCGGTACCGGCAGGTGCGAGATTGATGCCGATTTTGTGGTTTGTCGTATCTACCACTAAAACGTCAGAGGATGTGGTGTCTTGAACCACCAAAGCATGCGGCGAGTTGGTAACAAAGGTCGACGGACCCGTAGCGGTAAGCGTAGAGCTGTTGCCGATAACCGTAGCTCGATTTATGTGAACAGAATCGTCCGGGGTGATAGCACTGGCACTGGCTGATACCGGCGGTGACTGCGTTTGGTTGGCTTTACTAGACTTTGGTAGATGAGTGGCAATTAGGCCAGCCAACCCCATAACCACTAGAATAGACATCGAAGCAATGGCCAATCGGGGCAAACCAAGACGTAGCCTTCTAGGGGTCTTGGCAGCTTGATCGGCCACCATAGACACCGCAATTGGTGACACGCCAGCTCCGACAGCTTGGGTCGGTTGGCCTTCTAAGCTTCCGCTCTGGAAAGGCGATGTTGCCGAAGCCGGCAGGGCATTACTAGGCAAAACCAGTGGATTCACCACCGAACTCACAGAACCGGCCTGGTTAGGTACCACGCTGGCACCCTCGAGGCTTTCGACTGGCATACTACTGGCAAGAAGTGATACCGGGATACGGGCCTGGGTGGGCTGAGGCCCATTAAACGTTGGTTGCGCGACAGGGGTGGTTGTCACAGGCGGAATAGCAGCGGGTGTCGGTATAGTCGGGTTCGCTGCGACAGATAGTGCAGAGTTTGCTGCGGGAGGTGTAACTAGGGGGGATATATTGAGCTCAGGTGCAGGAGTTGTGACAGAGGGCGTAGCAGCGGGCTCAGCAGGCGCAGCCTGAGTCGTAGGTTGGGGAACATTCGACTGAGGAGTCACTGTTACCGAGGGTTGCGGTGTGCTTGCCGATGCCACGGAGTTAAACGATGGTTGTATAGTGGCCTCGCCGACATAACCACCTTCGGTAGCAAACTCGGGCTCAATTTTGGATTCTACTTCTTGGACTATGTGTTCGGCGTCTTGCTTTAAGGTCTCAGCTTCGGTGGCCAGAGCCAATTTAGCCCTGTAAAGGCGCTTACGACATCGATCTGAACAAGCTTTTGCGTCAACCCGTGCTCTGAAAAGCCGGTTACAAGAGGGACAGATTTTTGTCTTTTGACGTGCCATTTTGTTTATTAATTTTTTTGTTCAAACCTATATCACGATTATGCTTTGGGGGCGTGACCAAGTCAAGGGGAAAAAGTCGGACTTTTACGGAGTTCTTTGTCCCGTTTATTACAAGAGCGTAATGTAGTAATTATACCAACGATATACTGAATAAACTGATTGACTACACCCCGTTTAGGTAAAGAATAATAACTGACGTCTTTCCAGATTGTTGTTATTATGACAATTTGCTATATACTTATCCACAGTTTCATTATTTTATTCCATTTTTTCTGAACAAATATTTTGTATAAAAATAGAAAAGGAGCCCTTTTACGGACTCCTCTTCTAAAATTCGGCACCGTGCTATTTTCCCAGGGCTAAAACCCAAGTATTGTAACCGCTGCTGGGCTTAACTGCTGTGTTCGGGATGGGAACAGGTGTTTCCCCAGCGCTATGGGCACCGACGCGGCGGAGCCTTATGAGAGACCCCTTCGGGGTTTCTCATCGCGCCGGCAAAATGGAATACATTTTGTCGGGCTGCTCATCCCTATAAGGGAGGAGGCTCAGCTGCGTCGGCAACCAATGATGCACGGATTTTTAAAGCAAATAACGAACGGGATAATCGTTTGTTGATTACCAATAGCTAGTCAAATTACACTTTAAGTTTCCAGGACGCTCAGGGTTGATACTGAACAAGGCGCGGCCGAGAATCGAGAGAAGTTGTATTAAAATACTACTTCTTAAGACTCGCAGGCCAGCAACAAAGTTCAGTGCAACAGCCATTTACGGTATTTTGGGCGGATGCCCAAAAACAGGTAGATGGCGACCTGAATGTTCTGGTCGTAAAAAGTCAGTGCCCCTATTAGTACACCTCGGCTGAACACGTTGCCGCGCTTACACCTAGTGCCTATCAACCTGATCGTCTTTCAGGGGGGTCATAGAGAAATCTAATCTTGAGGTCAGTTTCGCGCTTAATATGCTTTCAGCGCTTCTCTTTGCCGCACTATAGCTACTCAGCAATGCCCTTGGTAGAACAACTGATACACCAGCGGTGCGTTCAACCCGGTCCTCTCGTACTAGGGTCGAATCCTCTCAAATTTCCTTGCGTCCACAGCGGATATAAACCGAACTGTCTCACGACGTTCTGAACCCAGCTCACGTACCTCTTTAACGGGCGAACAGCCCGACCCTTGGAAGGTGCTTCCCCTCCAGGATGAGATGAGCCGACATCGAGGTGCCAAACAGCGCCGTCTATGTGAACTATTGGGCGCTATAAGCCTGTTATCCCCGGCGTAACTTTTATCCGTTTGCGCTGTCGATACCACTATCATCCGTCAAAAGACGGAAAAACAGCGGATCACTTACTCCCACTTTCGTGCCTGCTTGGCTTGTAGGCCTCACAGTCAAGCTGGCTTATGCGTATGCACTATCACCACGATTTCCATCCGTAGTTAGCCAACCTTTGAACGCCTCCGCTACTCTTTAGGAGGCAACCGCCCCAGTTAAACTACCCACCAGACACTGTCCCCAAACCGGATAACGGTTTAGGTAAGAACAAAACGCATACAAGGGTGGTATTTCACCGGCGACTCCACCTAGGCTAGCGCCTAGGCTTCAAAGTCTCCCACCTATCCTACACATGTATACGCTCGGCTCAATGCCAAGCTGTAGTAAAGCTGCACGGGGTCTTTTCGTCCTGCTGCGGACAGACGGCATCTTTACCGTCAATGCACTTTCACCGAGCTCTTCGTCGAGACAGTACCCATATCATTACTCCATTCGTGCGGGTCAGAACTTACCTGACAAGGAATTTCGCTACCTTAGGACGGTTATAGTTACCGCCGCCGTTCACTGGGGCTTCAGTTCAAGCCGTAAAGCTCTCCCCTTAACCTTCCAGCACCGGGCAGGAGTCAGCCCCTATACATCCACTTTCGTGTTAGCAGAGACCTGTGTTTTTGGTAAACAGTTGCATGGGTTCTTTAGCTGCGGCCTCGCCACAATATTTACAACAATATTGGACAATTAACAGTTCTCGAACATAAAACTTGATTTTTAATCGTATTTTGAAACTTCAAGAACTGGCAAAGCCACTTTGTTATAAACATAGTGGCGAGGCAGACCTTATCCCTAAGTTACGGTCGCTAATTTGCCGAGTTCCTTGACGAAGAATCACTCGTACACCTTGGTCTACTCGACCTGAGCACCTGTGTCGGTTTGCGGTACGGTCGATATTTGCCATAAGCTCCTAGACTTTTCTTGTCAGTACTTTGACAGGAATCGTCTCGATAAATCGAGACTCTCATTCCTGGCCTGTTAGACCAGTTAGACGGATATAACCATGAATCCGCTCCTGCTATCATGCCGCGCATCTAGAAACAAGCAAACACCGGTACGGGAATATTAACCCGTTGTCCATCGCCTACGCTACTCGCCTCGGCTTAGGCCCGACTAACCCTGGGATGATTATCATGGCCCAGGAAACCTTGCTCTTTCGGTGGGAGGGATTCTCACCCTCCTTGAGGTTACTCATTCCAGCATTCTCACTTGATAACGCTCCACTAGACCTTCCGATCTAGCTTCAATGCAATATCAACGCTCCTCTACCGCTCTACCATAAGACAAAACCTACGGTACTATTACCCCTAAAAATCTTGCGATTTTTGGGGACCCCTTTTTCCAGGATTGATAGACCATAAACTTTGTCTCATGGCAGAGCTCGCAGCTTCGGTAATATACTTGAGCCCCGTTACATTTTCCGCGCAGAATCTCTTGATAAGTGAGCTGTTACGCACTCTTTAAATGAATGGCTGCTTCTAAGCCAACATCCTTATTGTCCAAGAAATTCCACCTCGTTTCCCACTTAGTATATATTTAGGGACCTTAGCTGGCGATCTGGGCTGTTTCCCTTTCGAGCGGCGAGCTTAGCCCCGCCGTTCTGACTGCCGTAGTTCCACTGATCGTATTCGTAGTTTGTCAAGGGTGGGTATCCTTACGGACCCCAGTCCAAAACAGAGCTCTACCCCAATCAGCTACCGTACGACGCTAGCCCTAAAGCTATTTCGAGGAGAACCAGCTATCTCCAAGTTCGATTGGCATTTCACCTCTAACCACAGGTCATCCGGGTGTTTCGCAGATCACTACGGTGCGGCCCTCCACGTGGTTTTACCCACGCTTCAGCCTGCCCATGGTTAGGTCACTTGGTTTCGGGTCTACTAATATCCACTTGACGCCCTATTAGGGCTCGCTTTCACTGTGCCTCCGTCAAATGACTTAGGCTTGCGGATACTAGTAACTCGCTGGATCGTTCTACAAAAAGCACGCCGTCACCCCGATAAATCGAGGCTCCGACTCCTTGTACGCACATAATTTCAGGTTCTATTTCACTCCCCTATCCGGGGTTCTTTTAACCTTTCCCTCACGGTACTTGTTCACTATCGATCGTAAGACATATTTAGCCTTGGAGGGTGGACCCCCCAGATTCAGTCAGGGTTTCACGTGTCCCGACCTACTCGACAATGGGCATCGGATAAATCCGACCCCAAACAATTTATAAGGTTTCCAAGACTTGGCATACCAGGCTTTCACTGTCTATGGCCAACCTTTCCAGGTTGTTCTGCTCGCCTCGGAAATTTCTTACCTTACGCAGGCCATGGTAGAACCTGCTCCAATCCCGATTGTCCATCCTAAGATGGACGCATCGGGACTGGTTAATTGTTTGTCACAACCCCTTAATCATCTTCGTCTACCAACTTATCCATCTAAATTAATAGATGGAAATGGTTAAGGTTTGGGCTATTCCCGTTTCGCTCGCCACTACTCCGAGAATCTTTGTTTAATTTCTCTTCCTCTGGGTACTAAGATGTTTCAGTTCCCCAGCTTACCGCCACTCCGCCCTATAAATTCAGGCGGCGGCCATGCGACATGACTCGCACGAGGTTTCCCCATTCGGACATCCGCGGTTCAAAGCTTGATGGCAGCTCCCCGCGGCTTATCGCAGCCGTCTACGTCCTTCTTCGGTGTCTCACGTCAAGGCATCCTTTATGTGCGCTTGAGTAACTTTTTACGATTAAAGTGCAATTGACTAGCTATTGGTTAATCACCAACGCACCCGGACCTCTATCCGCGCGCTTTAGCCGTTTGTCATTTGCTTTCTCTCCTACACACGCTTCTTGTAAACGCGTGCAGGCTAAATTTTTAAATTGCAGGCTTTACTCACTCCCCACCTTAATAACCAAGATAGATTGTTCGGAAAGAGTTTGAGTAAGCCCAGAAGACTATTGCTCTGTCGTGCCCTTCCCTCGCCAAAGCCAACTGGCCGCACTCAAACGTTCCTATCATATTAGCAATAATAACAGAGGTAGTCAATCACTTATTGCTGTCAAAAATTCTACGTTTTAGCCCCGTCATTGTTTTTAAACCCCTACTCTGGTGATGTTTATTAGACTTTGTTTTCCACTAAGGTGGCCTGATAAAATAGTTTTTAAGTAAGAATGTCTCGTCCCAACAAACACAATCTTACGGTGTTAAGGAGTTTTCATGGCCCCGGAATCAGATCGGGTGCTTAATACACATGAGGGTGTCAAAACTGGGCATGCCGCCCAGTTAGGTAGGCTAGTGGGCGAACTCGGAATGCGGCAACGGGATCTGAAGAGTCTAGCGGTCGCAAGCTGTGTTCTAGCCCTGGCGGGAGCCTTGCCTTCTGGGGCGGCCGGCGAGAAACCTACTGCTAAATCAACTCGCAATTCTGGGTCAGCTGAATTAGTCGTTGGAATATCAACCAACGATATTTTCACTGATAACCTCGATAAGGCTGAAGCCGCCGCTCAACAAATAGAGGATTTGGGTGCTACAGCGGTAAGATTTTTTTATACCTTAAATAAAGGCACCGCCTGGCAGAATTACACCCAGGAAACCTGCAATGCCTTCCAGGCAGCTTATGACCATCATCTGCAGCCGATTGTTGCTTTTCGTGGCTATGACGAGGATGGCCCGGGGTATGTACCGTCCTCGCCAACGGAGATGCGGCAATTCAATACGACTGCCGCCAGCATAATCTGGACAGTAGCCAGCAATAAAGACGCCCAACACCCTGGTGGCTGCGTGCCCCAGCAAAAGAATTTTATTTTCGAAGGCATCAATGAGATCAACGCCGATCCGCCCTTTAATCGATATCTGGACGCTAACACTCCTGTGCAGGCACTCATAATGGACTCTAGGCTATCCCGGACACTCAAAAAGGAGGCCGCTAGGCCCGAGATCCAAGCTACCGTATCCTTCGGCGAGTCCCTGTCCGTAGGCAGTCATGATGTACTTGGATTTCTCAAGGCCCAGGCACAGGCCGAAACAGATTTAAATATACAGAATCCCTATGATTTTATAGATGTTCATCCCTATCCCAAGAATCCGACCGACGACCCTTCAATCACAATGGCCAACCTCGATAAACCGATAAATGACCTACTCAACAGCTCCTTCCCCGGCACCAAATTGGTATGGGGAGAAATAGGCGTCGAAACTGTCGATCCGCCGGCTTCCGAGGCTAGCGCCTATTCTCCTCCGGTGTCTCATGCGATTGGGGTCAGTGAGTCAACCCAAGCTAAGTACATAACTAATTTTTTAAAAACCGCGGCGACCGAAGGTTCACCCTGGGTCACGCTTTTTGGCCTCCAAGATGACGGCAATGGGAGCACACCATCCTCGGGCGAGTATTACGTTAGCGGCAACCCTAAAAGTTCCGAGCCAGCCATTAAGTATCAGATCGGTAAGTATAAATAAGTGGTGGAGACACGGGGATTCGAACCCCGGACCCCCTGCTTGCAAAGCAGGTGCTCTAGCCAGCTGAGCTATGTCCCCGCAATTCAGCCTTAGCCGCGAGCTTTGAGGATAAAGCGAGCGGAAAGGAGGAGCAGCAGGAAGCTGAAGACACGAAACAGATTCGAAGAAAATGTTTCGTCGTCGCAAGCTGTTTGCTTGCTCCGATGTGGTGGGGCTGCCAGGATTTGAACCTGGGACCTCGTCATTATCAGTGACGCGCTCTAACCAGCTGAGCTACAGCCCCGAATTTTACCCTTAAGGGAAAGGTAGTAGCGCCGCTCCGCTGATGCGGATCTGGATTTATTCCAGAAGGCGCGCTGAAGGAAAACCGTAGGTTGTCCTTCAAAGTCAGAACAGGGGTATTGTAACCTAATAACCCCCTAAAAAACAATCCGCCTGGGGGCGGATCATTATTTTCTATTGAAAACCTTAGTAGTGCATCTCAACGACAGTCCTATTTAGCGCTGGTATCTTGTCCCGATAAATCAGGAGGTGCAAACAGTAACACTCGACTGTTTGCCAAGACCGACCTAGCTCTCAAAAGATTGCTCTATATGATGCTAGTTTTACTCCCTAGAAAGGAGGTAATCCATCCGCACCTTCCGGTACGGATACCTTGTTACGACTTAACCCCAATCATCTCCCCTACCTTAGGCCCGCCTGAGGCGGAACTTCGGGTATTGGCGACTTTCATGGTTTGACGGGCGGTGTGTACAAGACCCGGGAACGTATTCACGGTAGTATAGCTGACCTACCGTTACTAGCGATTCCAGCTTCATGCAGGCGAGTTTCAGCCTGCAATC
>Ga0265338_10000866_pt1 | contig 51313 bp, 87 predicted proteins | sample 42126metaG_FD_193579 | JGI IMG/M metagenome (GOLD analysis project Ga0265338, IMG submission 193579) | Rhizosphere microbial communities from Carex aquatilis grown in University of Washington, Seatle, WA, United States - 4-21-26 metaG | ecosystem: Host-associated > Plants > Roots > Rhizosphere...
TCCCCTTTGAGAAGTCTTGCAAACTCTTGATATGTAAGAGGCCTACCTAATTGTTTTTCTGAAGTCTCTAAAAGTCTTTTAGCAGTTTTTCGATTGACAGCAGCCATGTTATTTATCTCCTTTATATTTTAACAAAAAATGTATTGAACAACTTGTACAAAGTAACAAACTAAAAAGAAACAATTTCATAACCTGTCTTTGTGGGATAAACAGCTTGTTTAATACCCCTATCTCTAAGTAATTGCTGACACAAATCACATGGACCTGAAAAGCATAAATTGCCTGTAGAAACATTCTGACCCCAAATATAAATAGCTGATCTTTTTAAGGAAAAATCACATTTCAATAAGGCATCACATTCTGCATGAAGTCCAAAGTATTTTCGTTCTCCATTTTGGCTCGTAATTGTGGGAATTTTTGGATGAGATTTTCTATTACGACCTGTAGCAAGAATCTTATTCCCATCTACAATAACAACCCCAAATTGACGTTTCATTTCAGTGCTCTTAAGAGCCATCTCACGAGCGACTTTAAGAAACCGATAATGACGATCAGCCATTAGTCATCCCTATCCATTTTGTCAGGGTCAACACCATGGGTTTTATAAAAATCAGTGCGGTAAGCATTATGGGCTTCCAACTCTTCCCAAGCAGATTCTTCCCAAGCAGTCACATAACTTTCAGCTTCTTCAAGAGTATAATTAGTATGAACAGTTAACACATGATTTACCAAATCATTATGATTCTCGCTGCCAAAGTCACATTCTCCACATACAGCATAAATAGATTCAGCCATTATATTCTCCTTTTCCTATTCTAAGTATAGCCCCAAAAGATAACAATGTCAATGGCTATTTTTTATCTTTTTTCTCTTCTTTTTTAAGTTCACCATCAAAACCTGTAACATTTTTTAACAGTCTTTTTAAATCTGATTCTTTAACTATCTCGATCTTCTCTGGTGTACCTTTCTTTTTCATTCCCATATTAAACTCCTTAATTCCATTTATAGGATTCATTGTCATAAGGAACTTGGATCTCATCTCCATCATCTCCGATAGTTCGTTTCACAACAAATTCATTACAAATACAAAAATTACTACTACTACTATCCTCAAAATCACAAAACCATATCTCATATGTAGACTGTTCATGCAGCTTAAACGAGTGCCCACAATTCCTACATATGGGGGTTAGCTCATCCATGTTTGAAGATAACTTCTTAGCCCAGTTTTAAATGCGTTAGGAAATCGGACAACCAACTCAATAAACGTATTTTTATCAGTACTGAAAGCATCTCTAGCCCCACAATCCTGGCAAGTTTTAATGATATCAATAATATAAGGATCTTCTAATGTGTAAAAAGCATTCGTAATAGCAAAATTATGCTTATCTCGAATTTTAAAAATACCAAACAAGAGCTTATATCTTCGGGAGCATTTCGTCATGAGAACCCTGTTCCCCTCTTAGAAAAGCTGCTACTGAATAATACTTATCTAATTGATCCTCTAGTAGAAAAACTTCTTGGGATAGGAGTTTAATCTCATCATGTGTTTCAGAATTATTAGGCTTCATAACACAAGCCAAGAGATTAGATTTACAACGGCTAAGAGTAGCTTCCTTACTTCTAATATCCTGTTCAATTAGATTAAGTTGCATGTTGTTTCTCCTTAAAATAAAATGGGTGAACCCAGGGAGGTAGGTCCACCCATAAAATCTATTTACCCTTCTTTTTTCTCCCTGAGAGCTTTTTTCGTACCGTATGTTTAATCTTTTCTAGTGTAGACATTTTTTCTACTTCTGCAGCTTCTGCTGCTACTTCTTTTTTACTATGGCAGGATTCACAATAGCATTCTACGCCTATATCTGAACCATCCTGATTAAAAACATGGGCACAAACGGAACATTTCCAATGATCTCCAACTAGAGTACGAGAGGAATCTCCCTTACAAAGTAAACAGGGAGTATTCCCCTCGTACATGGAAAAGTCGTGCAATTCATCCCATTTGCTCATATTATTCTTCTGTACCTTCTGCTGCTGCAGCCGCTGCCTCAGCTTGTGCGTCACGAATATCTTTACGGGCCTTACGTAAAAGTCTACCAGCTACTTTATTGAAAAGGAATACAGAACGACGAGATCCTTTACGGCTACCACGACCTGGAGTATCCTTTTCTTTTGGGTAAGCTTTGTATTCAGGCATGTTACATTCCCTCCCTTTCTTTAATAGGTAAGATATACAATGCAAACAGTTTACCTTTACCTTTCTTTTTTACTACTTTTACACCCTTTGCAAATCCAAGCTTTACTATGTCTTTTCCTGCTTTTATAGCTTCACTCTCCGTTTTATACTTATCATGGAGCACCCAAGTCATCTACTTATCCTCTCTAGCAGTACGAGAGGCTTTCCCCACTTTCAAAATACGATCATCAATCTCTACCAAAGCACTAACGATCTCAGAAGGAAGCTCATGCACAAGCATGGCTGCTGTATCTGCAGGAAGATCATCAATGAACTCAATAAGATTATCCATTTGTTTTTTAGTAAGTTTCTTATTGGATTTTTCTGAAATACCAATAATCTGCTTAATGGTAACATACATCTCTTCTGCCTTTTTAGCTTGTTTGAGAATCTTCTCACGAACTGCACTATAGTCATTAAGAACTTCTTCACCATTTACAGGACGTTCATACTGCTTATCCATGTATTTAATGAATGCAGCCGCTGCTACCTTTCCAACAATACCAGAAATTACTTCAAATTCCAGGTCTTGAGGAATAGCTTTAGCTTTAAAAAGAAGTGACAAAGTATCACCCCAGCTGGCAGGAGTACGTGTAACTGGAAAATCAAAGTTCTCAGGCTCAAATAACATATCCTTATGAGTCCCAATAAACCCAGTGATCTCAGGAGGAACACTCCCAGGACCTGTACCCCATTCCATCCAAGCGTTAACATTAGGTTCAACAACAATAACAGAGCAACGACGAACAAGAGCTTTATCCAATGTCTCAACCTGATAAGAACCATCATCTGTCTCAGGATTCATAGCCAACACAATAGACCAACCTTCTGGCAGGGGATGAGTATGAAGAACACGATCCCAAATGAATTGGAAAATACATTGGCGCACATCATTAGGAGCACGATTCAATTCTTCCAAGCAGATAATTCCTTTAGTTCCAGGCTTAGGGAACCATGCTGGTTTTGCCCATCGTGTAACATCTCCATCACGATAGGGGATACCAATCAAATCTGACGGCTCCTGAGTAGCAAGACGTAGATCAAGAAATTCAACTTCTAATTCTTTAGCAAGTTGTTTCTCAATAGCTGATTTACCTATTCCTGAAGGTCCAACCATAGCAATCGTAACTGGAACTTGTTTTTTAACAACCTCTCTAATAAACCGTTTTGCGTCATTGATATGCATTTTATAATTCTCCCTTAATTATTTTTCTACACTTCAGTATAGCATACTTATCTAGTTTTGTCAAGTTATTTTTTATCCTTTTTATCAGGATTATCAACTAATGATATGACATGCCCCCAGGGAACTTTTTGTGCCACCTCTGTAGATACCCATAAAACTGGGTATGGGGGTTTTTGGCAACTTTCCTGATCTCCCCAAAGATCAGTGAAAAATACTAATAAGTCTGTCTTTACACCTTTTTCTTTAATATATTCGAACACAGGTCTAAAGCTTGTGCCCCCACGCCCTTTAAAATTTCTTTGCACTTTTTTATACTTACTAAGTTTATAAGTCTTCTGAATTTGAGCATCACATTCAATAACTGTCATTGTGCCTTTATAGCAGGACTGAATAGCTCTCATCTCAGAAATAAAAGATTTAAGATTATCCTCAGATATACTACCACTCGTATCAACCGCAATGGTAACACTGACCATTCGATCACTCAATTTACCCTTCTGCATTTCTCCAAAACGTCTATTAGGACGTTTCCAACTTCTCTTACTACCAGATTTAATAGAAGCTGCAAGAAAACGTTTAAGCAATGTTCTCCAGGAAATAACAGGAGGTTTAAGCCATTCTTCAATAGCTTCTTCGATCTCAGAAGGAAGATGACCACGAGCTTTTTTATGGGCATCAGCTGCCTCTTTAATCGCTTGGCGAATAACTTCTTTAGCCAATTCTGGAATTTCACCATTTGCATCACCCTGAGATTGCTTATCCTTATTATTACAAATTGTAGTTACTTTAACTCGACCAATTTCCTTCCCCTTAGAATCTTTAATGACAATTTCCATATTTCCTTCACCATCTTGCTGCATCTCCATTTTATCAGAATGTTTATTCAATTCTTTATAGTAATTTTCTGAAGTGTCATCCTCTTTTAAATTTAATTTAATTCCCTTTTTAGCAAATTCTTCAGTTATGGAGGTAGTTGTGCAAGCTCCTTTAGGAAGTTTAGGAATATTCCTATTGGCATTCATGTCCTGGCTAATATTTGCAAGAGAAGCATTCTCTTTATACTCATCACGCATACGAACAAGATGTCCCAAAACAACATGATTACACTCATGAGTAAGAACGGCAACTGCCTCATCAACAGTCAAAGTCTCTAAAAATTTTGGATTAAAATAGAAGTTAATTCTACCATTTTCAACAGCAACAGCTTCAGTAGGAATACGTTTAGCCAATTCACCAGTACACTCAATCTTTCTCATCTGAGTTAAAAGACTGGCATAGAAAGGACTCGTTTGAATTAAACGAATACTTACCTTTTCCATAATTGTCATTATATTACTCATAGTTTAATCCTCATCCTCACTAATAGAAGTCTCTTCAGCAACCTCTTCTTGAGGTTCATGTTTTTGAACATAATACTTATCCATTAGTAACTCGCTTGGCATCATAATAAAGTATAGCCCCAAAAGGTTATCTTGTCAAGTTTTATTTTACCATTTCCAAAACTAATTTACCTTTAGATCGTTCACGACCACAAGGGCTGTGCCACATAAATTGAAGACGAGTTGTATAACTTTTGCTCAATCGATAAACATTCCAAGTACCGTTACAAGCTGCACAAAAAATACGATATTTAGAAGGTGCCTTAATAGCTATATTGCTGCAACGTTCACCATTACATCCCAATTCAATAGCTTTATTTCTCCAGACGGAATCATGCCCATGAGAAGAATCAAGTAAAGCATGAGAAATCTCGTGCAAAATAGTATTGAGAACTTGCTCTTCACCATTTACTGAAGTAGCATAAGAACCAAGAGATATTGTTTTATTGGCATGTTGACATAAACCAAGACGTGTCAAAGATCTATCAAAACGAAATTTCCAATCTAACAGATTGTAATATCTCATTAAATCTATTGCCATTGTCTGAGCATGTTTTAGATCCATTACATCCTCCCTTGATATCTTTGGTCTAATTAAGTATAGCAGGAGTAATTAACAATGTCAAGGGGAAAATTAAATATTATGAAACCTTAACTTGCTCTTTTATGATGTTTTCTTTGGTTGCTTTATACGTTTTCATGAGATTCGTAAGATTTTCCTTAAGAGTAGACATGAAAACAGTATAATTAGTTTGATCTGGGTGAGTTATTTTGTAGGTGTTTTTAACAGCAGATACGATAATTTGAACAAGAATTTCTGCTTCAGTTAACCAATCTTTATCAGCATCTTTCGATAGTTGTTCTTGTAAAGTGGAAATAGTTCGAAGAATTGAATGTTGTTCCTTTTTATTAGCCAAAATAAGAGCCTCAAGAGCTGGATCAATAAAATTTGACTGTCTTTGCTCCATAAGTTGAATACGAGTTTTGCAGGAATCATACAAAGCAGTTAAAGCTTGTTTCTTATCCTGGAGACTTATACTAGGATCAGTTATGCTATTTATAACATCAAGCATCTCTTTAGGAGGTTCAGCAGTTTTAATTTGAAGGGCAAGTTCTTTGGAAGCGGATACATTGAACTTTTTAAAATATTGATAATAAGTGGTTCTAAATAAAGTATTTAAAAAAGGAAATTGATCTCCATATTTATCTTTCATGTATTTATGTGTAGAACTCGGATTTTTAGTACGCATGAAATTTTCCATATCCTCTTTTACATCAAGTGGTAAACTTTCTAAAATTGCTCTTTTACGAGTTTTAGATTGTTTTGGCTCTGGAATTGGAGTTACTACAGGAGCTGGCTGCTGTTCAGAAATAGGTTGTTGGGGCTGATCAGGAACTGGTGGTTGTTCATTTATATCATTCATAATTGAATCTCCAAAAATTTTATTGCATTAAGTAATTGATTATATATTATTTTGATCTCTCTATATGTCATAACGCCACGAGCCCCAAATTGTCTACAAATCTCCACATAAGTAATAGAAGGAGCCATATATATAGTGGATAGTAATTTCTGTTGCCTCCCATTTAGCATTTGGTTAGCTTCGTCAAAAATCTCAGCAACAGTTGTATTTGGTAAGGATTTTAGCTGTTTAAGGACCTCTAAAAGTCTATCAAAAGGCTTCTTCTCGACCAAATCAGGCCATATTATCTTAGAAACCTTATCTGGGTAGGCTTTCTGAAATTCGGCCCTTAAATCAGCCATTGCCTGGGCTTTCACTAAATCACCTAAACTACCACTATTGCCAAATTTATAAGTAAAAATAACTCGTGCTACAGCATTCTTAATGACCTTTTTTATATACTCTTCAGAGAAACCTATATTTTTAATTTTAAACGCTACATGGGTATAATGATCCTCAAGATCCTTTTTTAAAAGATCCAGCTCACGCTCAGATAATTTATTTCGTAAGTAAATGTTACTTCTTTTCATTCATATACTCCAAGTATTCTAAATTAGTCATAGGCTCATACCAAGGGCATGTGCATCTTTTGTCATTACAATAATCCTCACGAGTAGGTCTATCATGCTGTTGAGGGGTATGTCTGCAATTACTGCAAGGACGATCACTCTTTGTCATCTTTATTTTTTCTATCTTTGGCAAAACCAACTAGATTAATGGGTATTCTTAATCTTTTTTGAACTTTTTTAATAGAAGCTTTCAGTGTCCTAGAAACATAATTCTGAACACACCCAACTTGCTGGGCTATTTCTTCTTCTGGCATTTGATACACATATCTCATAGTAAATATTTGAAATTGTTGATCTGTTAATACTTGAGATGCTGCTTTAAATGTCTTTCGTAAAAGTTTCTCCTGCCTTCGTACTGTATGTTTTCTTAAAACAGGATCATTTCTCTGATCTAACAACATAGCATTCTGTTGTGCTATTTTCTCAAGATCTTCATGAGTCATACTTATTTCTACAAAATCTACGTTCTTCGGTGATCCTGACTCAGCATGAGCTTTTTCTAATTCTTTAAGCTTCGGTTGTTTTTTTCGCATCTGGATTAGTCTCCGTCAATTTGGACAAATGTGCAATATTAACACTTACAGGAGTAGAGCGACCAAAAATCAATGTATCTATGGAAGCACTATGACCTGAGATTTTCATTACAATCCCTTTAAATCCTATAAAAGGTCCTACGCATATCTCAACTAAATTACCAACATCTATAGCAATAATTTCTTCAGGAACAGGTTCTACATCTGACTCTTCTAATTTTTTAATGTGCTCAAGCTCCTCACTAGAAAGTTTAGTAGGTAAGGTTTCTCCAGGCAATTTTAAAAAACGACCTATCTTAGCTTCAATTAAGGCTTGTTCAAGTTTACTATCATCAATGACTGTATTAATGAACACATAACTTGGGAATAAACTCTTATCATTGTTTTGCACTTTATTATGACGTGTAATAGGAACTTTAATTGTGGGTGTCCAAACCAAACCTGGATATTCTAAACGATCAAGCAAAGATTGGATCTGTAAAGCACCTCTGCTGCCGATGCCTTGGGTAGAAATTATGTACCACTCTTTATTACTCATACATTTAACTCCTCTTCTGGAAGACTTAGAAAATCTTGTTTTGAATGCATCTTAAGGTAATCATCTGGATCAATTCCATTGGGCAATTGAATAAAAGTAAATTTGATATCTGTGTCATACAGCTTTTCTGGAATATTCTCTTTCATTTTCTTTAAAAATTCAGTTCCAGCCTTATCTGCATCTGGCACCAACACAATCTTTTTAACAAAGCGACTAAGTAAACAAATCTGACGAACAGATAACTTAGAACCAAGCATAGCAACACAATTTTTAACCCCAGCTTGATACATCTGGAGTAAACTTACATTTCCCTCAACCACATAAACTGTTTGTTCTTTTAAACATTCTTTCCATGTTAAGGATAACCCATACAAATGCTCTGACTTCTCATATGCAGTATTTATATACTTTGTTTGTGTTGGACCAAGAGGACGACATGAAACAGCTATACATGATCCGTACAAGTCAAAAATCGGAAACATAGTTGAATGATAGAATCGTTTATCCATTACTGGCAATGGCCCAGTAAAATCAGCTCCTACATACACTTCACCATTAGTAGAGACATACCCTAAATTAAAAAGGCGTATAGTTTCCTCTGTAAGCTTACGCTGTTCTATAAGATACTTGTACGATGGAAGAACAGTTGATATCATTTTATAAACTTAAATTTCCCATTAGCTCTCAATTCATTTAAATTAAAAGCATTTACATATGAACAAGATGATTTTAATGCTCCATTTATCTCATTTAATATTTTTAAAACGGACCCTTTATAGGGAATCAAAGTTGCTATACCTTCAGGGGCTCTCCAATTTGCTGTCTTATTCTGTACAACATAAGATTCATGGGAGGCCGATCCTCGATAAGCTTTAAATTTTCCAGATCCATTATCGACAAATTCTCCAGGAGCTTCTTCCGTTCCAGCGAACATCGAACCACTTATAACCAAATCTGCTCCCGCAATTAATGCTTTAGCAATATCCCCATAATATTTTACTCCTCCATCTAAAACAAGCTTTATATTATCTCCCCAATTATCTAATTCTACTGCACAATCTTGTAAACAACTTAATGCAGGTGTACCGACACCTGTTGTAAGACGAGTCACACAAACTGATCCCACACTAATACCAACTTTAACTGCTTCTGGAGGATGAATAGCTCTTTTAAGAAATTCTTTAATTTCTTTTCCTGTCCCAAAATCCCCAACAATAAATTTATGGTGTGGATAAAGTCTTCGTAAATCATTATACATCTCAACAATCGCTATATTAGCTGCATGAGCAACATCTAACATGAGAACTTCTGCCCCTACTTTTACCAAAGCATCAGCACGTAATAATTCCTTCTCACCTACTCCAATAGAAACAATAGGTTTTCGACCATTAGAAATACTATCTTTAAAAGCTTGGACATTCTGCTCAACAGACCAAAATCTATGCAATGTTCCCATAGTGCCATAATCAGCTAATGCCTTGCAAAGGGCTGAAGAAGCAACTGTATCCATGTTAGCATTTACAATAGGTAAGGAAATACTCTGTCCCAAAAAATCACTTGCTAAATTAACGTCTTTTCGACTTCTAACAATTGAAAAAATAGGTTCTATAAGTACATCCTCAAAACTAAATAAGCTATCCACGTTAATTTCCTTTCATGATAAATAAATTATCATATATATTTTTAATCAACTCTTTAAATTCTATCAATGTTAAATTTCGTTTTGTATAATTGCATAAAGTGCAACAAGCAACACAATTATCTAAAATATACCCAACATTATTATCCATACGATCAATACCGTTAAACAAATATCCTCCATTCATACTTGGTGGTCTATGCTCATTATAAGGGAATTTCCCACAAAAGTAACACTTAGAATTAGTTAAAGCCTTAAATTGCTCAGGAGTCAAATAAAATTCCTTACCATTCTTTTTGGCTGTTCTTTTATACAGAGAATATAAATTATTAAAAGCTGCTTGCCCTTTAGGAAGTTTATTACGACCACCATGAATTTTTATATACTCAGAAGCAGCTAATTTTTGTAAACACCCACAAGATTTTATTTCTCCACATTTTACAGAGGATGCTAATGTTTCTACGATATTTCCACAGTCGCATTTAAATTTCCAAATAGTTCTATGATTTCTCATTTTTACATATTCAATAGCAGTAAGCTTATTAAATTTTTGATTCACAATAAGATTTAGCCTCATTTCTTTTTACCTTCCATTAAGAATAAAATAGAGTAATTGAGTAAATCCTTAATCGTGTCTTCTATCTTCTCATCCCCTACAATGGCTTTCCTGGATTTAAAAGTCCCATCAGAAATGCCTAATAAGTTCTCAAGCCTTGCCATCTTATCAGACATACGAATAGCTATACCGTTTTGCCCACCCTTTAGGGCATTAGGACCATAATCTTTTCGCTTATTAACCAATAGAGTAATAGCCTCCTCCATCAAACGTCTTGCTTCTGCTTCAAATTCTTTAATGTCATAATTATTGTATTGCATAATCAATTATCTCCCTGAATTGAAGGTTTAGGATTAGCTGTATTAGATTGACTGAATTGGAACTTCTTACATTTGCACTTCTCAGTTTCCCACTCAAGTGGAAAGCCGCCTCTGAAACCTTGCTGATCTACTGGTATATTAAATAAACACTTTCCTATATTCTTCATGTGGCACATCAACTCATGATTGCATAAACAAACATCGTACATTGCTGGAACATATTTTGCCATAAACTCTCCCTTCTTATCTAAAAAGCCCAAAGAACTGAAGTGGTAAAAGCTTTAACCACTTCCAAAAAATTTGTTCTTGAATTCTCCATAATATACGTTGTGCTCGTGTTCCCCATTTATTAACAATAGCAATTCCTGCTTCATCTAAAGTCTGAACTATATAACCATTTTCAAGACGTGCAATGGATATACCTAATCCCTTGGGAAATAATCTCACAACTGGCTTAAAAAGAGCATATCGGGCATACAGATATTCATGGGTTGCACCCTCAGAACGAAGAGGAGAAGCTGCAGATAGATCTAATACTACATGACATTTTTTTACGAAATCTTTGTCTTTTTTCCATTCTCTTGCCAATTCAAACTCAGTCAAGTCTTCTAAAATTTCATGTTCTGGATCAATATTTTCTTCGAGTACAGGAGAAATACACTTAATACCATATGTACTTAAGATCTCAACCGCTTCTTTAGCTTCTTTGACCATAGTAGCTTTAGATCTACCAGTCATTCTACAAGCAAGATAACAAATTACATCAGGCATTATCGGTTATCCCCACTGCCCTGAATAACATTACGGGCTAAACGATCTTCAAGTTTCTTTAAATTCATTCTTGCAATTTGATCTAAAGTAATTCCTAATTCATTAGCTAATGCACTAAGATTCCATAAAACATCACCAGCCTCCAATATCAAAGAACGTCTAAAATCTGCACTTATTTCAACAGGCCCATCTCTTAGTAGTTTTTGAACTTTTCCTGCCAATTCACCAGCTTCGCTTGCAATACTTACTGTGCAATATACCAGTCCCATTAATTCTTTTTGGTGTGGATAAACAGCTGTTTTTGAGGCTTCAACTTGATATTTTTTAAAGGTAAGTTGCACCCCAGGTTTTCTTTTATTTAACCATTGCTCAATTGGAGTTGACCATTTACAATTAGAAGGTTCATAATTGCCATTAACATCTTTACGATCTATAGAATGTTCAATAGAAGGACGTTTACCCATATCCCTATAAAAATTCATAAAACCTTGACCTTTTTTTTCCAACCATCGGGCACAAATTCTAATACCTCTTCCACCATAGTATGCGTATTCAGTTTTTTTAGGATTTGTACAACGTTGAATCATACCACAATAAATTTTATATTCTGAAGATTTGGAAAGACCATGAATTTTTCCACCCTGTTTACATCCACATGTTTTTATTTTTCCTGAGCGAAGATCAAAGCTGCAAACAACTGACTCATTTCCACAATCACATTTTACTGTCCAAAATAATTGTTTACTTTTACCTCTTTTTTCAGCAGAAGAAATAACTGTTAAGGAATTAAATTTTTGCCCTAAAATATTGTATCGCTTACTCATTATGCCAATTTCTCCTTTTCTGCCCAAATCTGTTCAGCCATACAACCAAGTTGAATGGTTTCATAGTGATTATTACATCTATACCACTCACCCTGCCCAATACATTCACAAATCAAATCTCTCTCAACTATTTTTACATAGCTATTTAAAATCATATAAATTGTAATCCACCACATTTTAATCTCCTTCAAAGTATAACATGATTGTATCTAGATTGCTACCTGTTTTTGAAGAATGTTATTTACTTCAAGTTTATGCATTCTACCCCAACGTTTACCAATCTTAAATTCTGCAACTAAGGGAACCTGGATATTTAAGATCTTTCGAGTCATAGCTTCATTCATAATTGCAAGTGTTTGTTTAATTTCAGACTTTGGTACTTCCACATAAATAGCATCATGAATAAGATTACGAAGTTTACCGTGTAATCCTTGTTCCTTAAGTTGAGCAAAAATTCTATTGGCTGCATTAGACACATAATCAGAAGCAGCACCTTGAATAGGTGAATTAACAGCACCCTGCTCATCAGCATAAGCAACTTTCTTATCTGGATTATTAATAGCCAAAAGATGACGTACACGACCAAAACGATTCTGAACATAATAATTTTTTCTGGCAAATTTTACAATCTCATATTTCCATTGTTTAGCTGTTGGATAACGAGAAAAGAAAATTGCTTTAACCTGTTCGGCATACTCAATAGTAACACCATGTTCTTTTGATAGTTTATCAGCACCCATATTAAACATCAAACCAAACACAATACTCTTAGCAGCCTGACGTTGTTTCTTTGTAACCTGTTCAATGGGAATTTTGTTAGCTAAAGCAGCAACAAGTTTATGAATATCAACACCTTCATTCAAATCCTTAACCAATTGAGCATCATTAGAATATATGCCCCACCAACGAAACTCATTTTGACCTTCATCAGCTTCAATTAGCACATTGTCTTTATCAACAACGAACATATTTTTAACAAGCTTCTCATTGCGAGGAAAATTTTGGAAATTAGGATCTCTACTGGAGAGCCTTCCTGATTCAGTGCCTTCTTGAAGGAATTTTGTATGTAATCGATTATTATCATCTAAACGTTCCTCAATACCTACAACATAAGTTCGAAGAAGTTTAGCTATACCACGATACTCCACAATTTTCATTGGAACAGGATGTTTATCCTTCAGCACATTCATAACTTCTTCATCAGTAGAGAATCCAGTTTTTGTTTGTTTAACAGGCTCAAGTTTCAGTGTCTCAAAGAATAATTTAGAAAGTTGCTTAGGGGAATCAAGATCTATGTTCTCTGTAATGCCTTCTTTAGTGAGAATATCTCTAATCTCTTTTTCTTTATCAATCAATTGTTTCTCATATAAAGCTTTTGCTTTATTCAAAGCATCACGATCAATTTTAAAACCATTAAATTCCATGGTGGTAAGAGTATAATTCAAAGGCATAACGAGATAATGAAATAAATCAGTCATACCCTCAGCATCAATACGAGGCATAAAAATATTCTTAAGCTGCAAGGTTACATCGGCATCAGCAGCACCATATGAGAATAAAAGATCTGTAGGAACTCTGGCATAGTTCTTCTTTTCATCATCACCCATCTTATTAGCTTTAAACCAATCATCTAGTTCTTTTTTATGCTGCCCTTTACCCAAATATTGAAGTGACATATCTTCTAAATTATGTTCACCCTTAGATGTCTCTCTCAAGAGATAGTGCATTAAAAGAGTATCATACGCTAAAGGCTTAAGATTCCAACCCATTTGTAAGAGAAATTTCCAATCGAATTTACCGTTCTGCGCTATAAATTTAATATCACTTTCCATAATAGCTCTAAATTTACTTAATATGTAATCCTGTTTATCAGCCCACCAGGGATGATATGTATCTTCAAGAGTCTTTTCAATCTCTTCTATTTGTTTAGTAGAAACAATACCTTTTTTCTTTACTTTCTTTTCTTTAATAACAATTTTCTCATGCTCCACACCAATCCATTTAGTAATAGGTAACAATACACCAGTGTTAGCAGCCCAGGAGAAAGAACAGCAAATTATCTTATCCTTCTGCCAATCAAATCCTGTAGTTTCCAAATCGACAGCTACTTCTTTTTGTTCCATAACTCTATTATAAAAGGCATCAAACTTCTCAATGCTATCAATTACAATATAATTACCTTTATCAATTTGTGACATATGGGGATATTTGGAAGATTCAAGTGCCCGACGAACATCCTGTACCATTACCTCTTCTAAATTGGGATTTCTCAAAACTACTCCTGGGTTAAAAGTTGAGAGTATTTTACAATTAAATCGTTCGCTCCACATCTCCATACCACGTAGCTCTCCTACTTTTGGTTTCTTCAAATTCAAGATAGCTGAAACAGCCTCTGTGCCCATTGGCACTATGATATAAGGCTTAACAGTATCTATTTCTTTTATCAAGTACTCTGAGCAAGCTTGTAATTCCTCAAAATGGGCTGGACGATACCCCTCAAGTGTCTTTAAATTAGCTCGGCATCGTGTTGCGTATGTATAATATACCTGGCTTCGATGAATCCCAAATCGGGATAGAATACTATCCAACTTCCTAACAGAAGGACCTGAAAAAGCTCTTTGCTCTAAATCATCTTCTTTTGATGGGGCATCCAATACAAACATAATTTTGGATTGCTCATTACCCATACCATTAAGAACACAGTGACGTAGTTCACTCAATGGGCATTTTGTACAAGTACTATTCTGTAAGTCCACTTTTCTTCTCCAGGTATCTCAAGTTATCAGGCTCAAAACATTCACAATGACATCCATAAATCCCACATATTAATGATCTATCATTCGTTACCACATGAATCCTCGGTACATGATTAATGAAACTATGCTCACAGACACAAGGGAAACTATTTGCGACCATTACGTTTTACCTTTGGGTATATAATCTGACCATTTGCATCTTGAAAAGAGAAATTAAAAGACTTAAGTATCTTTTCTATTTTCTTATCTTTGCTCCACACAGTTGCTAAGAGATAAGCAAAAAGAGTCATAGCTCCTTGATAGGGATCTGTAGAAACTTTAATAGCGGTATTATTAATCGCTATAGTAACAAACTGTTCTTTAGAAACCTCTGATTTAACAGGCAATGGCCCTTTACCAAGTTCTTTAGCAATAGCTTCAAGTGGTGAAAGACCATCTGTTGATATAGCTGATTGCTTAGTCATAGAAGCAATAATATCTTGTGGGATATGACTTAAGGCTGCATCCTTAAAGGTTTTAGGTTTATTTTCCATTTGTTTCACCCCAATTAAGACAGTCGATTATAAGCGGTTCTTTTTTTATAAGCTCATCCATTGTATTCAAGTGATTATTAGCAGGTATTGTTAATTTTTCTATATCGTTAGGCAATACAATTGCTACATCACTACAATCAATCTCTTCCTCTGGATCTTGAGTTGTTGGGTCTACAAATATTCTCTTAATCTGCCAAGGCTCTGTAAGAGATTGTAACTCTTCCTTGCGGTATAAAAAATAACCTTGTACACCAACTGGTATAAAAGGAAGATTTTGATAAATTACAGGTTTTGGACTCTCCAGAATATAGTGGAATAAAGATCCAACACAACAAATAGGATCAATAATGCCGACACTGTTCAAACTTTTTGGCAAAAAAGCAGTATTACCAGAAGATTCCAGATCAGGAGATTTAATTTTTGACATTAATAATTTAGCCAACTCATCAGATAATCTATACATTATAATCTACCCCTAGAAGTCTTCTTTTTATGTTCCTCAATTGTTAGTGGCTGCATATTTGCGTAATATACTGCTTCTAAGAACTGCGTTTTATCAGGACGTATTCGATTATTTTTACGGCCTTTTGGTCTACTCATATTAATATTTCCTATACTTTCTGTACATAAGTAAAAAGCATAAACTGCACAGAAAACCGTGAATGTATCCCATTATTAGAGGCCACTCATGTAAACCAATGCCATAAAATAAGCCAACTATGTATCCTGAAAGTTGAATAACCCATGATAAAGGTGAAATATCTCCCACACTCTTTGTCCTATAAGATCTAATCAATTGAGGCCAATAACAAACCCCAAAAGCCAATGTACAAAACCAGCCCAATAATTCCATTAGTCTTCCCTTGTAATCTTATCTATTAAAATTTGTTTAAGTTTCATAGCTCGTTCTCTTGTCTCAGATGCTTTCTTCTTTCCTAAAAATTTAGACACTCTCTTTTTAAGTTCTTTTTCAGCATCAAGAGTCGTGCAGCCAGTTTTCAAATCTAAATCAATCAGATCAAGAGCTACTTTATCCTTCAATATTTGTCTTGTACTACGTTCCTTTTGTGTCTTAACATTATGGCAACCATCACAGATTCTTTGAAGATTCTTTTTTTCACAGAAAAGTCTACGCTTAAACTCATTCCAATCATAAATCTTTCCAGATACATTCTCAACGTCGATAACTGGCACAATATGGTCTACAGCAATCATTTTAGCAGGGGTCCAATTTTGGCATACTTGACAAGAGAACTGGACCGAATCTACCTTATGCCTAGAACCATCTTTATTAAAACGAGGAACAGTCCTACGCCCACCATTTAATACTTCCCTAACAATAGGAGATCTTGAAAAGATTCTACGCCAAGCACTTCTTAAAGCACTATCTTCATTCCAAGAGGGTTTTTTCTTCAACATGGGATACTCCTTCTACTTTTGTAATCACAAATGTTTTATGGGCAGATTGTTGTAGTACAGAACTATGAGATATCCATACAAACTGACAATTCAATGCCTCGCTAAGTCGTTTAACAAACTCAGCAAGTAATTCTTGATCTTTTTGGGCAACATGTTTGCAAGCTTCGTCAAGTATAATAATTCTAGACAATGAAGGTTGCCATTTAACCAAGAGAGCTATTCGTAAACTCAAACTAACAATGTCACAGATACCACCACCAAAAGAGGTAAGCACATCATAACTTTGACCTGATAGTTTATCCAAAATATTCATCTCTAGTGTAGGTTGATTAGCCTTTGTAACAAGTTGCATCTGGAAAACCAGATTCTTATCTTTAACTGTCTGTAACGCATCAGTCACAATGCCACTAATTTTGTCTAGTACCTGGAGACGAGTCTGATCTGATAATGATTGAAGGAAAAGACTAGCCTTAAGTGTATGATCTTCTTTTTCAGTCAATTGAATAATCCTATTCTGGCATACAACAACTCGTTCTTTAAGAGCTTGAAGCTGCCCTATTTTTTGATGGAATGTATTCTTTAATTGTTCAAATTGATTTATTAGATGCATTGTATTTCCATTCTAGAAATTCTAAATTCTCACTTGGGATGTAACACTTACAGCCACAATCCATTTCTTGCTTGTATTCAAATGTCTCATCTTTATAAGTATTAATTCGTGCTTCAAAAATAACATCCTTACCATTTTCGTCTCTACTATGATGATGCAAAGCAGAACCAAGACCCCATAAACTATCGGAATATACTGGTTTTAATTCTATTCTACCTGTTTTGTTTACTTGCCAATTACAAATAAAACCATCGTGCTTATGATCACAAGCTTTACAAGGACTATTATATGACACTAATCACTCCAAGCACATGAGTTAGCTCATCATTTAATTTTGTAACCTCAGCCTGGATTGCAGCTTCCTCAGCCCTAAGCACGTCCTCAATCTTGTCTGGGGCGATTCCAAGCTCCTGGGCCTCAGCTAAAAGCTTCTCTTTTTCCTGCTCTAAGCCTTGCAACTTAGTGGCGTTCTCAATACGTAGGGTATTTAAGCGTTCACCCTTTGATTTTAAAGATAGCAAATCTTGCTCTACAGACATTTTTTAATCTCCTTTTCTTTTTGCTCAGATTTCCACTCTAGAAATTCAAGACTATTTACAGGAGTTGAAATCAATCTTACATAAGCACATAATTCATTAGAAATTCGTAAGGCTTGTTCTACATCAAATGTGCCTTCCCCATTCTTTTCTTTCCAACATCTAGAAGCGAATCCCACAGCTAAAAACATATTCTCTACATGATTATTAGCAGTTAAAATCTGGGGTTTATTCCTATCATAGTCAAGAATTTCGGGCTCATTTCTTAAATCAATCATTTAATTTCTACCTTTGCCTTCTGAACTTTTTCTAAGGCCATATCAAGTATAGACTTCAAAATACTTTGTTTAATGCCCTCAGCTAACACAACTTGCTCTACGTCAATTTCTGAAAAGCTAGTCTTCTCAAGACTATCTACAAATGTCTGTAAATTCATCTCTGTTGATTTTATTTCTGCTGCACCTGCTAAATCAAAAATCTCTGAAGCGGGTAATGAACTCTTTAACTGGATAGGAGTAAAAATCCCAGATACAGTATCCAAAATCAATACTTGTGGTTGATGCTGTTCATTGATAGCCCAACGGGAAATTGAGGATGAATTAATAAATTGTGTATTTCCTGGTTTATCATAAAAACCCTGGTGCAAATGACCACTTAATACTAAATCAGCATTAGTTATTACATCTTTTGTTAAATAGTGATCAAATATTTGAGGATCTTTAGAAATGTAATTATGTGTCACAATAATCTTATAATAATCTTTCCATTTTTCATCAAATACGTAATTGCCTTGTTTCGAGTTAAGAAAAGCATGTATACCACGAATCACTATTTTCTCTTTTTCAAATATTAATTCATCGAGTCTTCCTACCATACCAGATTCAAATAATACTCCTAACCCGCTGCTTCTTAAATCTTCAGTACGATAGGCAAAGCAACAATGGTTGCCAACAACTGAATAAAAAGAACAAGGAAGAGTTTTACACCAATTGATAATATCTCCTACAAGAGCATGACTTACATCTGGATGATGTATTGTATCTCCACCCGAAATTATTAAATCTATACTATGAGATACAGCTAAATCCCGAATTTCCTTAAGCTCTTCAAATTGAGAAACGTAATGATCATCAACTCTCCATTTAGGTCTATCGGATTGGCTCCTCAAGTGAGCATCTGTAAAATAGAGAATCTTCATTCTAGTATAATACTCTTAAAATTTGTCATATGACTATAAACAAATTTCCCATGATTTTGCATCTTCTTAACCATATCTTTAGTACCTTTACATTCAGCCTGAACATCAAAAATACAAATAGCCTGATCTGCATAAATAGCCATTTCAGAGTTACGAATAGGACCTGCTGCTTTTCCATGTGCTTCCCAATCAGCTGGAAACATTTTAACAGGTATACCACGATCAACTGCCCAATTTTTTCCCAAAGTATCTACACCCTTGGCACCACCACAAACGACTTCTGTAATAGTAAAGCCAGAAGCTGCAATAGCTTCTTCTATAACTTTAGGATCTATAATAGTTCGACTACCAGCAATTATTGTTTTCATTTTATATAATTCTTTAAAATTTCAATATCTGTAACTTTTAGCATAGAACTAAACGATTCTAAAGCCCAGATAGCCCCTAATTTTTTACCTATAGGACAATGATATTCAAAATTTGACTCTTCCTCATGACCATCAAGATGAGCAAAACAAATCTTACAATTTCGTTGATGATCTGAATAAATAACATGAGAAGATTGTTTAGATTTTGGAGTTAAAAATGTTTCTAATTCTGGAATCCAATAATTCTTATCTTGTTCAGATTTAAATTTCTCATTCATATACTAATTTCCTCTGTTGATCTGTTGCAAATAGGGCAGACTCCAACTGCCTGGAGCATTTCTCCATATTGCTTTGCTGCTTCTCTATGCTGCTGTTCCACCTGCTGCAACTCATCAGCCTTACTTACAAGTTCACGCTGGTTCTTACTTACCTTTGCTGCTAAATCCTTAGTCTTCTTCAATGTAGAAACTCGTTCCACTAAAACAGGTATAGCAGATATATCCACTGGTTGCAATAGCTGTTGCAGTTTATTTTGTTTCTCCAAAGACAACCGTAGGTTTACAATCTTGTTAGAAAGTGAACTAAGAGCTTTAATCTTATCTACTCTTTGGGTTAATTGAGCAATAGAAGTAAGATCTAAGGGGCCTAAAAGCTCCGATTTCTTGAATTCCCGTAACCAAGCTGCCTTTAGCACTTTTACACGCTCAAATAGGCTCCTGATACGCTCTAGACGCTGTTCTGCAGCTGCCAGTAAAGCCAATTTCGACTCCAACTCAGCAATTACACTAGTATAGGACTCAATTACTGCTAACTTGTCCATTTGAGCCTGTAATTCAACTATCTCCAAATCCTTCAAATTCTTCTCTGCTGTAATTTGACGTTTATCCTTGTTTAATTCACGGATAGCATGGTCCAAATAAGTAGCACCTGAAAGTTTACCTAAAACCTTAGCCCTATAGCTGCCAGTCTGAGACAATAAGAATAAAGCATCCATCTGTCCTGCCAAATTAAGATTAAGCTTATCTGTTGTATCTATCTGGACCTCATGAATTTTAAGAGCTTGTTGGACCTGCTCAGGAACTGCTGTTCCAAAAGATTCAAAAAGTTGCTCTGGCTGATTCGATAACTTAAGAATATAACGATTTACCTTATCACCTTTTTCTCGAATTACTTCTATTCCAGTATCTGTTTGTATTATCACCCTACAATATTTTGCGCCAAACCTAACCCAACTCTTATCCCAAGGTTGACCAAATAATATAAAACCCAATGCTCTACTTAAACTACTTTTTCCTACATTAGAAATTCCTACAATAATATTTAAGCAAGGATCTAAATTAAATATCCCTTTTTCATAAGATTGGAAATTCTCAAGAATAACTTGTTTTATAAACATAAGTGATCATGAACTCTTTTTACCCAATTTTTAAATTCATCTACAGACATGGTATTCTTTGCATAGTTACAAGTTTTGCAACAAGCAACACAATTATCAATTTCATATCCTTTTGTGCTATCAATTCTATCTATACCATTATAAGTATAAGATGACAATTTACGAGTTTCATTTGACATGTTAGAACTACAAGAAATAGCTTTTGGATTACTACCACAATAAAAACAACTATTTGAAGTTATTTGCCTAAATTCAATTTTAGTTAATATAAATGGAATTGAAAATTTATTAGCCCTACATCTATACCCAGCGAATAAAAGATTACACCCACTCTCAGTCGGTTGTAATCGATGAAGTTCTTTATACAAACAACCACAAGACATTGTACCAGATGATGTGAGAGCAATACTTGAGACTACTTTTGTATTCCCACAGTCACAATCACATAGCCAAAGAATAGACTTATTTTTATTTCTTCCAACTATTTTTCTAGCCGTTAATCTATTAAAACGCTTATTTGTAAGATCTAAACCCCGTTTATAACATCCACAAGTAAGTACAGAGCCTCTTTTTAATTGATAAGAAGCTACACTCTTGCTATTACCACAATCACAATGACATAACCATAAAGAATGTTTATCAGAAGTTAACCCAATAAACTCTTTAACTACTAATTTACCAAATCGTTGCCCTGTAAGATCTTTAATATGTTTACTTAACATTTTAATCTCCTTAATTTCACTATAATGGGATATCCCTACACCTATATCCATTTATATTATACTTTTAAGGAGCTTTATCCTTTGGAAACTGTTTTCTAATAAAATTCCAACGTTCTTTATAATAATCACTCTGGCACTTCTTACAACTACCAGACTTAGTACGTCCTACGTCAGCTATGACGTGGCCTTTAGAACATTTGAGCTTAATTTTAGGTCCTGGTTTCATTGTTATCTACCTCTATAGTAGTGGTAATGTTCCTGTTATCTTATCAATAGCATCGGCATCAGCAGGACCAATTCCAAGAGCTGTATAAGTCGCTTCACCATGGAATTCTGTACGACCTGCATCCTGAACTAAGTAGTATGGAAGTTGAGCGACCCATGCATCCAGCCTGAGCTGCAACAATGCATTCTCATCAGGCACCGATACACAAATCTTTGTACATCCATCCTCTTCCCACTTCTTTATATCCTCTGGCTTAGACTTAGCTAAAGCCCCAATTGCAGCATGAGCCCCAGATGCAATAAGTTTACCTTTACGCACCTTGAGATCATGCCGCAATACTAGGACTTGTTTTATCATTAAATAACTTTACCAAAAAACTCTTCTGAGGTTTCACCATGAAGCCCTACTTTTTCCAAGATCTTTGTAAAATCTGTAAGATCTGGTTTTGTAAGCTTATAATCTTTTGTTGTTTCTCTAAGATCAACACGATAAAGTTCACGATATAAAGTTAATGCTCGATCTGCAGGTTTATCCAATTCCCAAGATTGCTTATGAATCTCCATAATAATCTTCTTTTTAGTAAGCATACGATAGAAACCATTCAGCAAACGAGTTTTAGCTTTATATGTACTCTTTGGACTATCCTTCATAACTAATAGGATATCAGTACGAGTAACATGAGCAAATCTATCGGGCCATGTATTAATAATCTTTGTAACTAATTCTTCAACTGCTGGACTTGCTTCTACATACTTAGTTTTCATTTTATCTTATCTCCTTAGATTAATCGTCAAAATCAGGCATACTACTGCTAATATTACTATATGCACCAGTGGAAAACCCTGGTATTTGCTTGAAATCCTTTCCCTCTACAGCTTTCATAGCTTTATAAAAATGATGTTCCAGAACAATCAACTTCTTATCTTTATCATAAGATTTTTCATCTACAGCAAAGATAATAGCCATATTAACAAGTTCACGAATCTGAGCCCCCGTTTTCTTTGTATATTCCTTGGCTACCTTCTCAAGAAAAGGAAGATTTTCATCTAATAGCCCGTTACTAAATACTTTAAGCATCTTCAAACGTTCCTCATACTCAGGAAGAGGAAAATCAATGACCTTATCAAAACGACCTGGACGAGAGACAAGAGCTTTTTCTAAAACTTCCTTATTATTTGTGCTACCAATAACAATGATATCAGTATTCTCTTCAATTCCATCTAATTGATTAAGCAATTCTCCCAGAAGCATGGGATTATTATTAGATTCTCGTGACCCCCCAAATAAGTCAATATCCTCTAGGAAAAGAATAGCAGGAGAAAGGTCACGGCATAATTCAACAATCTGAGCAACACGTTTAGCATTTTCAAGATTTTTTGAAGTAACCCAAACAAATGTCCAATCGATTTGAGTACAAAGAATCTTAGCTAATACAGTCTTTCCTGTTCCAGGTTCACCTGCAAGGATTAATCCACGCTTAACCTGTAATCCATTTTTCTTATAAATCTCACGATACTCAATAAGATTTTTAAGATTCATTTGAATCTCAGTTTTAATTTTATCAGAAAGAATAAGATCATCCCAAGTAAATTGACGATTAAATTTTATAAAATTACAATTAGGATCAATTTTCTGGCCCTTAAGAAAATTATGAGCTTCCCCATAAGCTATCATATCCTCAGATAAAGTGTTTGCATCAGGTTTTGTGGTTTTCTTACTAGCAATTTTAAATCTAAAAGAATCTGGATAACAATCTTCCAAATGAATAATATATTTCTGATCTCCATTAGAAACAAAATAATCGCCATACACAAGTCGTGTTTCTTTTTTACCTGGAGCGACTTCAATAGCACTATAAGAAGCAGCGTAATTACCATCTCCCTCTACTCCTGAGATTTTATCAATCTTTAGTTCTTTAAGTTTAAAAAAATCAGGGAGAACATAACGCAACACCAAAGATGATGCTAAAGAACATTTGTGATCTGCATAGACAACCTCATCTATACTAGATGCATTTAAATAATCCTTTGTTACCTCATTTTTATAATCATTATTCCAACGAGCCTCTTTCAAAACCTGAATGTAATCCTTTGCACTCAAACTAGGTATCAATTGAGGTGGAATATGATCAAATTGTGAAGCAAAAAATTCATCTTCTTTTGGGTGCTTTGGTGTTCTTGATTCCATAGATCTCCTTATGCAAGCTCGTAGTTATAGGGCTTAATCAATTGCTCATAACGTTTTTCTTTATCTCCAGCTGAAACAAATAACCAACGACTATCCCCTACGGCGAACTTGGAATTCATTTCCCACATTACTTGAACAGGATTATTACTCGTAATACCAACACCTTGAGCAAATGAATCCGTCCCAATCATACTACCATTAATAATAATATGTGCTCCACTTGAAACCTGAAAATGAGCTGCTTGATGTACATGCCCAAATACGAATACTTCAAATGGCTTTCTATTATGATTATGCTCTTCAGCATTAACTCTCTGCACCTGTTTATCAATGTTATCTGTATTAATACTTTTTCCAGGATTTCCAGTAATAAAGACTCCATCTCCGTGAGTCATATAGATTCTATGGCCCTGGACGGTAACTTCAGCATAAGGGGTCTTAGGAACTACAATTTCAACTTTAGGATCTTTTGAAAAGTACTTGGAAAGAGCAAAGAAGATGATATTCTCATAGGAATCATACTTCTGAGACAATGCTCGATCCTTCGACTGTTTATGCATCATACGACCATGGTTTCCTGGTTGACAGACAACCCTTACTTTAGGGTAGAAGGCTTTAAGGTGCTCAAAAGCTTGAATAAAATAACTAAGTGCTCCATTAACCTGAAAAGTAATCAAATCATAATCTGGACCTTCTTGGTTATGGATAATCCCACCAATCAAATCCCCACCCAATAATAAAACAACTTCTTCATGTAAATGTCTTAATTCCATTTTATATGTTTGAAGTTGTTCCATGATAAAGCCAAATCGACGAGCACCCACATTCCAATTGAATTCATTCTTACCACCTAATTCTGCTGCATCTACGTTTGTACCAAAGTGAAGATCCGTAAGAGCAATCACTACAGAACGAGATGTTGTATCATGCAGATCAGGTTTAGCCATCGATTTAATATAATCTTTCGTAGCCTTCTCATTTAAAACGACAGGCTCAACACGCATTGTCTCTAATCGTTTAACAAGAGATTCCGTAAGCTGTTCAGCAAAAGCTTCCCATGTACCAAATTGCTTCTCAAGTTTACTTACATAAGACTTACGCTGTTTACCAAGTTGAATATCTTTTAATGACTTATCCTGAATAGGGAAATAGGTACTCAGTAAAGTAGCATAACCACCTACTTTTCGCATTTCCCATTCAGAGATTTTGGAAAGCTCAATAAATTTAGACTTACTCAATTGAGAAGGTTCTACGCCTAATTTCTTAGAAATTCTTTCAATTTCTTTAACAATATCTTTCACTAATTTGGAATCACTCATTTGTAATCTCCTTTGGTTGCCAAACTGTCCAATCATTCTTATATCTAAATTCTTCCATAACTTCATTTAAAACTTTTTCAGTATCTTCCCAAGGTACATTAAATAACCCTGAATTAAACATATTAGAATGTATGGGTCTATTTTCTTTCAAAATACAGGGTATAGCTATTCGGGTGTTATATAAAATCTTTTCTGGAACATCTTTAAACTTTCCATATCCATCAGATGAAATCAAGCAACCAACTGCATAATCATTCTCTTCTGGACATAAAATCGTAATACCAAGTAAATTTTTCCCTTCTTGCTCACAAAATTCATGATAGAAAGTAAAACTCTCAGGAAACCTCTTCTTAAACTCTACTGCAATGCCAGTACCCCATACGCCTCTAGCATTACAAGCATGAACCAAAAGAGATCCTTTAGGCGCATCAAAAAGACTACCTTTTTTATAAATAATTGACATTAGAGCTTCTTAGTAGCAAGTATAGCAGACCAAAGTTCTTTTTGTAACTCTTCATTTGGTCTAATCTCTTCTATAAACTTCTCTACACCTTTAGCATTAATAGGCCCAAAACTCGTCATAGGACCACTCTGCTTAATTACATCTTTTGCTAAACCCAAAGTAATCAATTCTTTAAAACGATCAATTCCCTCAAGGAAGCGAAGATCAAACTCTGCTTCACACATAGGACGACCAACCTTATTCTTAACTACTTTGATATTCACACGATGACCAAGAATCTCACCAGTATCTCCTTCTTCTCCATTGCCTTTCTTGACTTTAATCTCTGATCCGCTGACTTTCTTAACAGCAAGACGAATGCTGCTATAGTATTTTAATGACTTACCACCAGGGGTTACTTCTTTAGGGCCATACATAGCCATCGTTTCACGCAATTGATTAATGAAGATAAGCACACATTTTGACTTGGCTGCTGAATGGACTAACAAACGAATTGCAGGTCCAAGCATACGGGCCTGTAACGCCATTGTTTGATCACCAATATCGCCATCAATCTGAGACTGAGGAGTAAGAGCTGCAACACTATCTACAATGATCATATCGATCAAATTAGACTCAACCATATCACGCACAACTGCAAGTGCCTGTTCACCGCTATCTGGCTGATTGAAAACAAGATTGTCAACATCAACCCCAAGTTTTTTAGCCCAATCAAGAGATAAAGCATTCTCAACATCAATAAATGCTGCGACCCCACCAGCTTTCTGGCAGGATGCAACTGCTAATAGACTAAGAGTTGTCTTACCACCCGATTCTGGTCCAAATACTTCAACCACACGACCACGAGGGAATCCACCCGCCCCTAGCGCATCATCGATTGAATAACTACCAGAAGGAATAACCTCGATAGAAGGACGTTCATCCATATCCTTAATCCTGGCTACAGTGGTTGAATGGACTTTGCTACATTTTTCCAAGAATGCTTTAAGCTCTTTTAAATCAGACATTTGAATTCTCCTGTTTTATAACTTTACTAGTTGAATATGTCACAGTTACATCATGTGAAACTTCAAATGGTTTTTCACACACTTCACAGTCATGTTGACCATCCTCCATTTCAAATGAGTCTTGATGCTCATGCTCACACCAAGGACATGTAATAAGGTCTGTGTACGATGTATCTAAATCTTCCATTAGAATGGAAATGCTGGTTTCTTTACTTCACCTGCAGCTGCAGGAGCTGGCTGTTGAACAGGAGCTGTTACCACTGGAGCGACTACAGGAGCTGGTTGAACAACTGGAGCTGTTGGCAAAGATACTGGAGCTGCTGCAAGAACAGGCTGCTGAAGTACAGGTTGACTTTGAACTGCAACCTTAACTGGACCTGTTACATTAGCCTGGGTCAACCAAATCTGAAGCAATTGAAGATCTGCTTCTGTAAGAGCCATAAGCTTAGTAACATTTTGAAACTTGTCACCAGTATCTTCATTCTCTTTAGTTTCAACCAATACCTTAACATATTTCCCAACTAATGATTGTTCATTAAAACTTTCATCAACAGTCTCAAGGTCAACACCCAATGTAGTTAAGAATTTCCCAGCTAAACTTTTTGAACTAACAGTAGGCTGAGTATTAGCCCAAACCCAACGTTTAACAAATGGAGGTTGAACCAACTCAAATCCCCATGATGTATAAGGCTTACCTGATTCTTTTCCGACATTATTTGTAATTTTTGCCAATTTTGCTACATACAAATTATCTGGAAGATCTGGAAAGTCCGTCTTTTGTGGCTTACTAAATAATCCCATGTTATTATGTCTCCTTTATTATAAATTAAACGTTTTAGTTACACTACGACTTCCACCATTACCCTGCAAGTTCTGATCCATTTGAATAACTGTAATCTGACGTGATAGATTGGAATTTGCACTTTCCAAGTTACTTGAAACAAGCTGCAAGCACTTCAGATACCATGAAGCTTTTAACAAAGCAATATCCTCATGATGAAGTGCCATAACCAAATCAGGCATTTTTAAACGAGCATGAATACTACGTGCTTCTGCTGACTTCTGAGCTTGAACAGAGGCATCTGTTGCAATTATAAGATCTTGTTTACGATCATGAGTATTTTGAGCCTCATCTTTTAAGATCTCTCGTTCTGCCATATTCTTCATAGCTTCTAAAAGCAGCCTGGATACACTATCTTTAGCCAACTGAATTTCAGCTATTTTATAATTCAATGACATCAAACCCTTAACAACAGGATCTGGGTCAAGAAATACCTGGATCTTTTTTACTTCTTCCAACTTCTCTGCCATTTGTTCATCTGTAAGTGCCATATTTTATACCTTCCCGAATGCTTTAGCAATATCTTGCTCTGTTAGCCATTGAACCTGAAGAAATAACTTATCACTCTCAGCAATAAGCTTTTCTCCAGAATCTATTTCTACTTCAGTTTCAAGTTCAGTTGCGAAAGATTGAATGCATCCATCATTAGTCTTAATGGTTCGACCAAATCTCTTTATGATTTTAAATTTTTGCTTAACGCCTTCAGTCATATTATTTCTCCAATTGTGTAGATTCTTGAATTACACGCTTTAGTATACATCGTGTAACTGGTTTTGTCAATACTTCTTTATCAAGTTTCTGTAAAAATCTTAGAATGTTATCTACTTGATCACTGTGAGCAAGCATAAGATTTCTACAATATTTACTGATAGAAAAATTCAACTCATCAGCATAATCCATCTCTTCCTGGACAGCTACAGAATCCAACATCTGAGTAAAATCTTCTTGAAAACTAATTTCCCCGTCAACAAGTTTCTTTGCCTCAGTATAAGAAATTCCTTTCATACGAACAAGAAAATTTGCTGTGTCACCACCAACTCCCTCACCAAAACAGAAATAACTATCTGTATTCTCATAGACGGTAAAAGAAGGAGTATTCACATTTGTATGCATAGGGCAAGCACCACGAAGAATTCCTTCTCCAATAGGCCAAAGTCTAACTCCATAAGATTCAACAACTTCTTTAATGGTTAGTTTCATAATTCTTAAATGCCTTCTTCAAGTACTTCATGGCTTTTTGACGACCATCCCATCCTTTAATAACAACTTTTTTACGTTCTAGATCTTTATATACTTTAAAAAAATGCTCAATCTCGTTTAAACGATCTTTAGGTACATCTTTCAAAGATTTAATATGACTATAGTGAGGATCACGAACTGGAACAGCCAACATTTTATAATCTTCTACCCCACCGTCAATCATCTTAAGGATACCAATAACTCGTACTTCAATGATACATCCTGTAAAAGTAGGTTCACCTGTAAGAGCCATAATATCTGCTGGATCTCCATCTGCTGCTAAAGAGTTAGGTATAAACCCGTATTCAGCTGGATATTGGGTAGAGGTAAAGAGCATACGACTAAATCTAAATCCTTCAGCCTTCTCATCCCACTCAATCTTATTTCGGCTTTTTCGTGGGCATTCTACCATCATATCAAAGGTTTTCTTCATGGAGTAGTGGTTGCTGTTACTGCAACGGTCCCACCAACCTGCATATCCTGGATCTGCATATACTTACCATTGATCTCAAGGGTAGCCGTTCCTGTCTCTGAATGTCTTGAAAGTACAAGAGCTAAATTAGCAAAACCTTTCTTTCCATTTCTATCAAAATCTTCTCGATCCTGAATTCTCCAGGAGAACACATAATCAACATCCTTAAGAGGTTGACCACTACGCTCAATATCATAAGCATCAAAGTCTCTATTATCTTCCTGGGCATCTTTTGCACTGCTAGATTTTACATGGGTAAGTAAAATAAATGGTATTCGTTCTGAAAGAGCTATACTACAAATTTGTTGGGCAATCACACCTTTTTTCTGCCAATCCTGCATTGCTTCTTTAGAAGAAGTTGTCATACGTCCAAAGTGATCAGCAACTACCAGCCCAATTGTCTTACCTTCTTCCTTTAATTTTTTGATACGTTCTACTATTAAATCGGGTGTACTTATAGCTGCTGGAACCTCATCGAAATAAATCTTATTCAAAATTGGATGTGTACCAGCCTCAACCGATTGAATGAAAGCCAACCAACGTGACTCCTCAGTAGGTGTCATTTCATTCTTATAAATATGCTCTAGAGGAATACAAAGCTCCATAGCAGCATAACGCATATAAAATAATTCAACAGTACCTTCATTTGCATGATAATAAGAATAGATACCCTTCTTAGCTACATTATAACAAATATTCATAGCAAGAGCTGATTTAAACTCTTTTGGGGGAGCCATGATAATGGAGACGCTGGCACGAGCTAATCCACCTGTTAATCTATCAACATCTTTAAACCCAATTTTTAATCCTTTATATTTATCTGGGTTTATCTTCCTATCATCGTATTCCCAATGAATACGTGGAGCAAAAGTATCTAACTGACCTGATCTTACTACCTCAGTTCTAAACTTGCTATCAATTTTTGCAAGATCATATTTTAAATCTACAATGGCTTCATCAATCAATTTCTCAGAAAACTTTTCTCCTGCTTTTCGAAGAGTAGCCTCAAATAAATTCTGTTTATGATATGCCAATATCTGATCATAAAGGAAATTGATGTCTGTATCTATCGACCTAAGTTGTAACTCATCAAACAATACTGTAATAGATCTTTGTATGTCCTCTGAAAGAGTAGTAGACTGTTTTAAAAGCCCATCTAGCTCATTAGAGGATAGGAGAGTTCCGTAAGTCTGAGTATACCATAAAGCAATTGCATAGAGTTTTCCAGCAGTTGTCCATTGAAAAAACTCTGCAGCAATTCCCCTTTGACTGGCTACAGTAGCAGCATTTGCATCTTTTAAAATACGTGTTAAAAATCTACGTTCTAAATCCTGATCAAGCATTATTTATCCTCCTTAAGTGCCACCCTTCACATATATTACAACGATAGGTATCTAATCTATCTTCCCATTTAATAAAGATATAATTGGCAGCTTCATCAGCTGCTTCTTTATTGGGATAACGTTTCTTTAATGTACAATTCCAAATTGCTACAGGTTTCATTTTGCTACTTTTTCCGTCAATGAACCTAAGACCCTAGCTTTGATATCTGCAAAGTTTTCATCAATCAAAAGCTTGCCATCAACAAATACATCTCTAAGAAGAGTTTTTTCATCAGCATCAACCAGGGAAAGTTCATCTTGATACACAATAGTTCCATCACACTGTTGATATACCCTAACAGCTCCTTTTGCCGACTTCTTTACACCACTATCAGTCACTGGATCTTTGAAGATCTGAATCTCTTCTCCATTGATAACACAGAGAGTTGATTTCATAGCATAACCAAAGGTATCACGAGTATTGTACTGATACGTATAGGAACCAATACCAAAAACCATATTAGTTGAGGCAAAACCCTTTGCCTTCAGTCTGGAACAAATATCGCTGGCACGAGTACGGGTAATTGCGTCTCCATAGATACAACCAATATGAGAATCAAGAACCTTATATCCTGCTGCGTTCACTGTTCCACCAAAAATATCCCAAAGAATCTCTACAACACCCTTACGTTCTGCTTCAGTCGCACCTTCAGAATCTCCAGTTACAATTTTAACTGGATCACCTGAATCAGGACGAATAACAACCTTACCATTCCTTTTCAAGATAAGATCCTTCAAAGATGGTACAACACGTTCCAGAACATTCCAAAGGTTGTAACCATCTGATACAATCGATACAAAGCCCTCTGGATGGACTTTGGTGAGGAGATTAGTGAAGTAAGCCAGATCATCGTGGTAAGCGCATTGAATGCTGTGTTCTGAGGCAGGAATGGAGCAACCTATCAATTCCTTCTCTACATTAGCATTATAGAACTCTTCAGCTCCCTGAATGGCAGGTATGGTGTCTGTACCTACAAACGAGAGCAAGTGCCCCATACCACTGAGGATTGCAGAGGATAAACTACTCATACCTCTGAAGCTGAAGTCATGACCTTGAAATTGCACAAAGCCAAGATCCCCACCAGTCTCTACAGCAGCCTTATTAAGAAGTTTTCTATATTCTCTAGCAATGGTAGCTGAAGTGGATGCTTGCCAAAGTTGTGCAGACATCAACGATTCAATATAATTAGTTAACCAAAAGAACCGAGGATCAGTATTCTGCACTGTTAAAGATGGAACACGTAGAGGTACAATGCTTCCTTCAGGCAAAGCCTTGATCTTTAGGGGTAGATAACCAAGATCATGTAACGCTTCAATATGTGCCGTTGCAGGTTTCTCAATACCTAATGTGTTTTTAATAATCCGTGAGTATTCCGCTATAACCTCTTCTTTTGGACGACCAAAGAAATGCTCATTGAAGAATCTAATAAGAAATTCTTTAATGAAGGCTTGATGACCAAAGTGAACTGTTTCATTAACATCAAGAAGACGACTGGTACGTGCCGTCCAGGTTGAATAGACCAACTGGGTATTCTCAGGGTACATTTCCCGATGCGAAATTTTATAGAAGTCAGCTAACAGCATTGCAGATAATTTTGGCATTGTTATCTCCTTAAATTAAATATATTATCGCTCGATGTAATAATTCGGCATCATCTTTAAATCGCCCAATTCCATTATTACAATTCCCACACAACAACCCACGAATTTTCCCAGTAATGTGATCATGATCTACTGCCAATCCTTTCTTCAACTTAGATCGATGAGTACCACAAATCCCACAGCGATATTCTTGTCCTTCCAATAATTCGATATACGCTTCAGGTGTTAGTTTGTATCGTTTGCTGACGATCAAAATATTTCTACACAACTTACAATACTCTGTCACATTAAATTTACGACCCTTATGCTTATGAAACTCTGAAAGGTCTTTTGGTATGTGACACCCACTGCAAGCTTTCACTTTACTTCTCCTTTTCTCGTAAATATCCGTTTGATCCCAGCTTCTCGTAAAGGCTCAAGACCCTTTGAGAAGATCCCATGTGACACATACAAATGAACTTCTTTAGCTCCCAACCTATATAATTCTTTAGCTACTTCAATAAACGTTCTACCGCCATCGCAAATGTCATCTATGATTAAATAGGTTCGTGGTTCAATCTTTCCTTTAATTAGTTTAACACCTTTTATATTTCCTGTCAAGGGGTCCCTATCTTTATCAAAAATAACTGTAGATCTAGTAACTACTTCGTATCGCTCTGCTGCACCCTTATCAGGATAGACTGGTTTAGCTTTTAACTTAGATAACAAAGATTGATGTTTTGGCATTGTAATTTCAACACGATCAATCAATTGCTTAGTAAGATTTACATTATGCGGATCATAAACTTTAACTTCACTAAAACATAAAGAATTCAAAAGATCTACAAAAGGCCAAAATGCAAATGTAGCTGTATTAGAAACAATTTTATCTTGTCGTGCAAAGGGCAGGTAAGGTAATTCTAAAGTGTTGTATGATCCAAACCCATTAAGAAGATATTTAAGTTGAGCCACATGAAAAAATTCAGCCTCATTTTCAAATTCCCAAGTAATGATATTTCTCTCAGCCAAGAAATACTCCTCTGGCACTTTCCAAACCTGGGAAGTCTTATCAGGAAAGATTGTAGGGTAAATTGTATGCCCGTTTAGTTTAATCATATATTCCAGTATATCATAAATTCAACTACTTTGCAAATCTTATTTTATCAATACTTGCTGCAGCTTAACAAATAGCTCTATAGCTTCTTTCCTGGTGATATGCAAACGTGTACGACCCAAGGACAAAAGCAACCGTTTACGCTTGCGATCCCGTTCTCGTTTCTCATTGACCAATGGAAGTATTTTAATCATTGTGTTCCTTTAGGGCTTTATCTCTGACTATTAATGCTTCTTCCAAAGTTTTAAAACAACCATAATTATATTGTTTGCCTTTACGCTGTAGTTTAACATTAAAACTTTTTTTATGCATATGGATATTAAGAGGTAATTTGCTTTTTTCTCGTTGAAGATCACGTTTACTCTTCAAAGCTATAATTTGCTTTTTAAGAATATCATTTATTTGAACAATACCACCTGTCTTTATCATCGAAACGAAAACACCTAATTTTCTTTCAACAGGATCTTTACTGCAAGAAGAAGGATAAGCGTTAAACTTTTTATGAAAATTCAATGCTTCTTCAGCAAGTCGATTATGTTTCCACTCAGCAAAAGTAGGAATATCCTTATATTTTTGAATGAAAGCAGGATCAGAATATATAGAATTTGTATTTAAATTGTGTGACCATAGTTGTCCCATTCTTTTTACTTCAGGATCTTTATCACCAGTACTTGGTAAATAGCCATGTTTCTTAACATATAATCCAAAGGATCGTTCTAAACCTTGAGGATTTTGATATCTCTTTCCTTCCAATCCAGCTAAGATCTGATTAGGGGAAGCTGTATGATAAGTTTGGAGATGACGATTTTTAAACCGTAATTCAGGTTCTTCAAAAATATCTAATTGCATTGCTTGCCAATAATCCATGGGATCTTTAAAGCGCACAACAGGATTGTCTGAAAGACCTTTTTTCTTATTGGGTTTTCGTGTGAAATCATGACGAGTAATAATAATAATGGCTTTATTACGAAGACTCCCCAAGCCTTTATATGTAATCAATCCTTCAGGAGTAAGCAAGTGAAACATCATCTGCATTACAATATCAGTTTGATTTTGACGATCAGGGGTTGTAACCTTTAAGAAAAACTTTGTTCGTCCATCATTTGGACGCATTAACCTTCCATACTTTTGTTTCTGAGAAGCTGGATTAAGACCCAAACTAATATCAACACAGTTATCTAATTCAGGAAAATCCCAGGCTAGAGTCGCTCGATCAACGACTACTAAGAAATTGGATTTATTATAATCAGGATGACTGGTATTGCTGAATGAATCCATGTTGTTAGAGGTATCATCATTCTCCGATGTACTAAGAAGGACTCTTCCAGGATAATGTGAGTCAATTTCTTTATAGAGATCTTGAGCATGATTAATGCTATAAGCGAACACAAGTGTCTTTCCAGTTGCCTGAAATGGTACTCGTAAAGAACCTAATAGATTTCCAAACGTAGGCCAGTTACGGGTATGTGCCAACCGCTGCAGGACAACCTCAACAACTTTACTTGTTTGATATCGTGGAAGTTTAGGATCAAGACCACTTAAAATCTCCCACGTATTTTGATCATAATCTTTCTCTGTTACATTCTTATAACCTATGGCAACATCGGTAGTGGGCAACACTGTATATACTTTACCATCTTTGCGACCTTCCTTGATCAAATCAAGGGCTGAGAATCCAAAGATCTTCACACCTTCTTTATCAATGAACTTGTCTGGTGTAGCTGTAAGATAAAGCTGCTTCAAACCTTTAGACTTGATCTTTTCTATAATTACTTTAACCATCTTACCTTCAGTATTATGGTGTGCTTCATCAACTAAAAGCAAATCATAGTGTACGAGATCTAACTTATGAAGAGTAGAAGGTATACCAATAACAACTCGTGCCTTTGGATTATAATCAGACATCTTCTCAACCACGCAAATATCAGCTTCTGTAAGAGAAAGATTGCCTTCAGATAAAACTGAGAAAAAACGTTTAGCACCTTGGTTACGGATATCTTTACGGTTATGGGCTATGAAGAGAGCCTTAGCTGCAGGATCATTTTTCAGAATCTCTGCAGTTATAGTGATAGCCATATTCGTTTTACCGCTTCCAACTTCAGAGGCAAGTATAATAATTTTATTACGTTTAGCCAAAAGCTCCTCTACACAGGACGCTTGCAGCTTCACTTGATATGGTCTAATCTCACTCTTACTTTTAATTAGAGTTTTCATAAGTTTAGTATATCATACTTATTTACTAATTTCAAGGGATTTTTTTACCTGGAGGAAAGGTATAAAGGGTAGACATAGGAATGTTGTCACCCCTGACACGATTACCAATCCTGAGTACCCAAACAAGGCAAATAACTTAGCCCCAGCGAGATTTGAACAGAATGATCCAAAGTTAACAATAGCCGTTAATAGGGCAAATGTAGTGGCTTCTGTGCCCTTTGGACAGATATATGCCATCATCCCAAGCATCAAGAGGTGTGTGAACTGTGAACTAACCGAAAATACTACAGAATAAACCAATATAGAATGGGGGGTAAGCCAAAGGTAAGCAAATGTGGATATGGCATTCAAAAACACACTATAATATAACCACTTTTTAACATCTATACCCTTTCCATACTTAAAATAAAGCAATGCTCCAACAATCCCAAAGATGGACCCGATAGTATCTAGCCAACCAATCCAAATCTTAGAGAAATGAAGAGTCCCACGCATCTTATCCATTAAGGGTGTCCCAAAGGAAGGTGAAAACCAAAATAAAAACAAAAAGACAGCTGACAAAATCAGCTGTCTATTTTTAAGTTTAACAAAAAATTCCTTAATATGTAATTTATCCTTCTTCTGGGATAATTGTACTTTATCCTCTTTAAGGGATAAAGCCAATATAGCTATTGAAGCAGGAAAAATGGCGATAATCAAGTATGCCAAATGATAATCAAATTTCTCGCTAATATAGCCCCCAAGTACACCTGTAAGAACTGTTGCAACCCCGATTGATGCCCATTGAACTGATTGCAGCCGACCTACTGAGCCATCTTTGACTCCCTGCTCAATCACCAGACCATTTGTGCCTACATTGTCACCTGCTTGTCCAACAGCATAAAGAAAAAGGAAAGCAATCAGTACACTCAAAGAAACAATAGGTGAGAGACCTATTACCAAGGCCATCACGCTGCTGATAATTGCACTGAGAAAGATATAGCTCTTTCGACGATAACCCAAAATAGGCCACAAGTCACTGGCAAATCCATAAAGAGGTTTAAGCATCCAGGGAAGATTAGTTAATGACCCAATCAACATAATAGTAGAGACACTGATACCCAGGTGCTCTCTTAGGTAATAATATAGAGGTTGACCAGCTAGAGATGCAATTCCCTGACTGAAATGACCTAGAGCTGCTAGAATATAAAGAAAGTTCATTTAGAAGTTTTTTCTTTTTCCAACATTTCTAAATATTTGAGATTCGTTATAAGCCTAAAAGTCACACATCTGCAATGACATAAAATTTGTGGACTTTCTTCATTACTCTCTGCTTCTTCCACTTCCCTAATCCAACTATCAAGCAATCTATGTTCACCACGATGATGCCCACACTCACAAAGATTTTTATGCTCGAAATAACGTTTAGTTATCGAAGTAAAAAACGACTCTGACACGATTCACCCCATATACTGATTCCAAATCTAATAAAATTTTATCAAGTGCTGACCATTCCTTATAAACTCCTCCATACCCTTCTATGGCTTTAACCCTTTCGACTGCAGCATGAAATTCTTTAGGATACAACCAGGAATGTGTATGCCCATCTTCTCCATATCGCTTAACCCAATAAGCAACAGCATCAGAAGCATCTGTTGGAATGCCTCTTGGAGCTACAATAGCATTTTCTTCTCCACCTCTAACACCTGCCATAGCCTCATAAAGTCTATAATCACGACTTTCAGGTATATCCAAAGCCCAAGTAGACCATGTGAAAGTAGTAGACGATCCCCACTCTTCCTGGATCTCAATCGATAAATGACTATTGCATCCCATTATTTTCTCCTATACCAAGCTAAAAGAATAATCAAACCCACAAGAGCATAGCCAACTAGCAAATTAGCTAATTTAACCTGAGCTGCCATATGAAATAATCCATGCGATATGGATACATCCAAAAAACTATTATGATTTGCGATTCTCATATTGCTCATTCATTACTTTTGCAAAATTCTCATCATAAATTGGATCAAAGGGATCACAAAGTCTTGAGATGAGAACAGCAATTGGATCTTTAACAGGAAGTTTTTCCCTTTTATTAAATAAAACTTTTTTTAACAGCTTTTTCATAGCTGCCTCCTTTCTTATGGAGCTTCATTAGGTAAAACATACCCACTTTGCTCTATTGTATCTCTTCCAACAGTTGAATATTTTGGATGTCCTGGGATATCTGCTGTTAAATCATAAACAGCAAAAGCAGGAAAATCATCAAAACCCGTTTCTTGCATACCTTTATAAACAACTACTAAATTAGGCACCCCAGGAACCATACTTCTGGCTATAAATTTATCGCCTTTATTTGCCATAATCTTCCCCATCAAAATATCTCATTTCCGCTACATTTATAGAATTAACAAATCCTCTTGTAAGAGAAAGAGTAATGCTAACAAATCCTGCCGCAACTAAAACAAGAAAAAATAAAGCCAATGCTACTTCTTTATTCACTAAATACTCCTCTTATATTCGTTTCAGATCTTGACCCGATTTCAAATTAGCAATAGCTTGAGCAAATAATGTAATATACATATTATGAAAATTCTCTTCAGCTTTCTCCACTTTCTCTTCTAAAGTCTGCAATACTTTAACGGATGCAACTACGGTAGAAACACCAAAGAAATGCTGCTGTCCAAGTCGTGTTTCGCCTCTAACTACAATTTGAGCTTTCTCTTCTGTTGTATAAGGTTTACGTGCCATTTTATTAACCCTCCCAGGTTTAGAATCCTTCAAGCACAATAATTCTACCATTGACAATTTGCAAATCTACATATTCTCTGGACTCAATATACTTTGCCTTATATTGCCAACAGTCACATACTCTCTGATTTAAAGAACACCACTTTCTATTAAACTTATTATCAGCTACATGCTCAAATTTAGAATGCCCACATTCACACAAATTATCATTCAGTATAAAGTTCATATTAACTTTTTTCCTAAATTAAGTATAACAGATATTTAACACTATGTCAATAGTTAATTTTAATATCTTTCAACCTTATTCCAAAGAAGTTGCTTTCGCTTATCTGATCTAAAAATCATAATTTTAACAAAACTATGCAAAAATATTAAGCATTTTAAAATACGCAAAATATAGAAAAAGGGCATCCAAACAGCTATTCGTAAATCTCGTTCCCAAATAGCACCTAAAAGGGTCATCCCAATAAACACATAAAAATCAAAATGAAAAAACCAATATACAAAATTAGGAAATATATTAAAAGCTGCAGCTATAAAAGCAAAGAGAAAAATTACACTAAAAAATAATCCTTCCCAAAATAAAAATGAGGTTTCTGCATTGATTTTATTATCAAATACCTTCCACATCTTCTGTTCTCTATAGACTTGCCAACCTCCTTGAAACCATCTTGTATTCTGTTTTTTATAATCCTTAAAAGTTGCAGGATCTTGAGTAAAAACCCTAAGAGAATGGGCATACAGAATTCTTCCATGACCCTCTAAATGGGTACGAGCAGTCCAAAGCATATCTTCAGTCAAAATATCGGTTCGAATCTCTTTACTCAATTTCTCAAATACTTCGGTACGAAAAGTTGTTCCACATCCAGGAAGAACAGTGACACAATTAATATATCCCTGAGCCCTCTTATACGTTACCTGCATTAACCAATATTCCCAACAACGATAACTTGTATGTGCATTCCAACTATCTCTTACTGAACATACCCTAGAAGCAACAGCAGCTGTACTCTTTGGAAGATCATTAAGAATAGGTATAAGCTTTTTAAGATAATCTTCAGCTAACAAGGTATCTCCATCACCTGTATTAACGAATTCATAATTTTCAACAATTTTAAAATATTCAAAAGCCTTAATCAACGCCATTGTTTTACCAACATTCTTTTCTATAGGCAAGATATTAGAAACTGGAAATCCAGTCTCAAATACTCTAAATAGAGTGTCATCCTGAGAGCAATCATCCACTAAATAAACATCTCGTAGGTCTACACCCGCTTTTTTAAAACTTTGAAGAGTATTCTGAATGACTATCCCCTCAGAATGAAGTGGGACCAAGAAAGCATGAAGTTTTTTCATAAATCCTTATTAGAATATAAAATACACTACCGATAATACGTGTAACAACATCTTTCTAACACTAAAAAATACAATAATTGCTAAATGAGTGCAAAGAGTTATTCCTCCAGGGAGAAGCATTAATATTTCCTCAAATTCCAGTCATAGCTCGTAGAAACATAAGCTACAACATAATGCTGCCCACCGCTTGCAAGAGCTGGATTAGCCACTACATAATCTTCTTCCTCAATACCAAAAATCCAATTCGACACCCAAGTAGTATTTTTCACACCAGCTTGCCAATAACCAACTTTGGAGCTATTGACTTCCTGCCACCATGTAAAACCACCATAAAAGGTAAGCCATCTCACATCATAGAACCTGATACCTTGCTCAATGTTTGCTTGCGTATGGGTTAATTGACCCCAAGGGTCAACACTCCCATCTAAGCGGCCCCATACATTACCTGGGGCATCAAAGATTAGATCCAAAGGACCAGCATACGCTGACCCAGTTGCAGCCAATAAGGAAATAGCTAAGAGTAGTCTCTTCATCTTATTTCTCCAATCCATGCTCTTTGAAATACTGATCCACTGTGACAACTTTAGTACCCTGGAGATTACAATATGCTGCAACGGCCTTCAATTTACCAACACTAACACTATATGGCTCATTTTTCAAACGAGGATCACCATCTGGCAACACTTTATGAACCATGAAAATTAACCACCGTTTTTCAAAGGTTCCATGCTCAATCAAACGTTTCATCAGCTCTAAGTCTGAATTTTCTGTTAAAGGAAACACAGAAAGACGATAACGATCTAACTTATCTTCCTGATTCAACTCATTAAGGATAATCTCTCCAGCACGAACACTAACAAACCGCTTTCTCAATTCACGCTGAACAACTGGATTAGTCTCTCCATATGGAGTAGCAAAATGCCGACCTAGATAGCCATGCCATTTTAGATCAGCCAAACATCCATTCAACTCATTAACTAATTGTCTATGAGTCAATTTGACTAATTCTGGATGTGTTCGAGTATGCGCTTCAATATCCCAACCTGCATCACTAAGAGTTTTCACATCACCCCAATTCATGTACCAGTCATCATAGCCCAAAGGCTTAGTAACTAAGTATATCGTAGCTGGATAGTTAAGCTGCTTTAAAACAGGATAACCATTAACAACTTGGGTACGAGAACCATCATCAAAGGTAAATGTCACCTCTGAATGGCCCAGCCGACCAAGACCAAGCATGAGCAACGCTACATACAAGATTACACGACCAATGATCACTAACGTTAAGTTTTTCATACTATCTCCTTTTAAATTGGGAGGGTGAGGAGAGTCGAACTCGTATCGAGGGCAACCTGATATTTCACAGGATGGAGTACCGTTCTCCATTACGCCATACACCACTCTGATTTATTATAACAGGAGTAACCAATAATGTCAAGGGTTATTTTAAAGATTAATTATATGCGGATTTTGGGTAGGTTTATACTCTTCAGTGCAGATTGCAGCGTTAACAAAGAGTTTTCCAGCAGGATCTGTATACTCACCAGCAGCACAATGGATGTGCCCAAAAGTATGCAGCTTTAAATCTTTCAATTGATCTACTCGTTTTTTAAGTTCTTCACATCCTACAAGCGTACCATCCTCAAGTTTATCTAAAATACTCATAGGAGGACCATGAGTAACAAGAACTTGTGTATCATCTGGAATTTTAGCCCAATGACGAGCAATTTCTTCCCCACGTTTACGATTGAAAGCCCAGGAACAAAATTCAGGTTGAACGGGTGAACCCCAAATTTTTAAACCCATCAATTCTATACCACTATCATCTAAATAAATAATTCCATTTTCCTCAGCCAGTTCTTTCATAAGCAAAGGATCTGTTTCGCCAAGCCAGTCATGATTACCACAAACAAATATTTTATACTTATGTGGTAGTCCTCCAAGCCATCTCATAGCCCTATTCATCTCTGTAAAAGTACCTCTAAAAGAAATATCTCCAGAATGAAGAAGAATATCTCCTTCTGGTATTGAAAATTTTTCATATGTATGAGTATCGGAAATTGCTATAATTTTAGGCATTAAAAATTCACCTGTGCAATACTAGTAACAGGAATCAATTTATACCGAGGTTCCGTTAAATAAATATTGACTCTTTCCTTTGAATGATTATTCAGATACTTCCCATCATCCTGTAAATCAATACACCATGCCTTTGTCTTACCTGGAAATGTTCGAAGGATTCTACCAAGCAATTGTAATGAGTGAATCCCAGAAGCAGCACCAGCTGCATTTATAAGTACTGGCAATGCTGGCATATCCACACCTTCAGAATAAATATTTGTAGCAACTACTATCCGAACAGTACCTTCGCCCAATTCTTCTAATATTTTCTTACGAACTTCTTTTTTAGACTGCCCATTTACAAAGATAGCAGAACTATCAACGGACTGCAACATCTTTTCCAAAATTTCTCCATGCTCAATCTGAGTTACAGCTATTAAGACTGCTCTACCCGCCTGTTTTGCCTTCAGAGCTAAATTGCAGATCAAACGATTACGATCCATATTCTCTACAATCTCTTCTTTATAAACCTGACCATAAGTATCACCTTTTTTTCGTCTTTGATGAGCTACAGGATACAAATAAATATCAGGTGGAACAAGATATCCCTGATCAATCAAATCAGAGGAAGAAATATCAAAGAATTTCTTAGCTAAGGCTCCCTCAAGCATCAAATCCATATTATCTTCTCTAAAGGCTGTAGCTGTTACCCCCACACGATAGGTAGCCTTTGGAATTTGTTGCATTACTTCCCAAAACGTATCAGCTGCTATATGATGAGCTTCATCAATTAGGACACATTCTACCTCTGAAAGAAATTGTCTTATAGCTTCACCCTTTTCTCTAAGAACTGCATCCTCTTTTGCTAATACCTTAACTTTTGGATTAAAGACATGAGCTACTGATTGAATCATAGCTACAGTGACATTCTGAAAATCACATTCACCATCCCCAATCATACCAATAGGAACTTTAAGAGTACGCTTGAATGTTTTAATCAATTGGTAAAAAATATCCTGCTTATGAATTAGAATGAGCGTTTTTACATTAAGCTTGGCAATAATACCTGAAAGCATAGAAGACTTTCCAGCTCCAGTACCAGCTCTTATAATACCACGTTGTTTTTCTACAGCCAATCCTACTGCCTCTTTCTGATAATCTCGTAAAACTACATCGTGCAAGGGTAATTCAACGCCAACCTGGGCAATTGGACGATGATCCACAATCTCCCATTCAACTCCAAATTTATCCAGGATATCTCGTACATAATGGATCATGCCTGTAGGAAACATCTGGGTTTTAGGTGTAAAAAAATACTTGACACCTGCATAAGGATTAGCTCGACGAGCAAAAAAGGCCCCTACCATCTCAGCAGATAGTTTAGAACGTAAAGCTGCAGTCACTTTAGGGTCAAGTGCTCCTACAAGCTGACTTTTTACATTATATACGTTGATTGTCAACATAAGCCCATTCTAAGTACTTCAAATTATCCTTTGGAATAAATTGTCTGCATTTACACCAAGGTCCGACCATACATCTACTATAAATATCAGTTATAAAATAAGACACCACTTTTGAAAATTTTCCAACTGCATGGTAGTCAACATCATGGGAACATGTTTTACAATATGGAAGAGATCTATTTCGTGGTATTTTTTTCTTCATTTTTCCATTCCAAAAATTCCAAATTATCCATTTCTTCAAAATTACAAAATGCGGGACCACACGCATAACATACTGGCATTGGCTGTTCTTGTTCTTCTCTCCAAACCTCATTACCTTCTGAATCAATATCCCAACCGCCGTAATAACTCCCTTGGCCTTCTTCACCATGAATTGTAAGCAAATGTCCACACTTACAAGGAAAAATTGGATCACTCATATCTTACATCTCTCTGCCCATTCTAAAAACTCTAAATTATCTTTAGGTACAGTGTATTCATAGCAATAAAGATCTAAACCATGCTCAGTTCCTACATACATTCCAGCTTCATAGCATGAAACACATCCATTAGATACATGATTCTGTTCTAAGTGCAAACAACGCTTACATGGTATCTTGCTCATAAGAAATTGGAGCTGAAGGTGGAAATTGCATCCACAACCTCCCGCTTACAAGGCGGGTGCTCTATCTGATTGAGCTACTTCAGCTCTAATTCCCTAATAAATTCTCTGGACCTAACAGGACTCGAACCTGTATAAACCTTCTTATGAGGAAGGTGCTCTAACCAATTGAGCTATAGGTCCAAACAATATATTTAAGAAATTCAGTGGCGTATGTTGGAGTCGAACCAACTCATTGGGAGCTTATGAGACTCCTGCCTTCCCACTAGGCGAATGCGCTACTTAATTCCCTACTTATTAAGCTTTTTAATAATTAAGTCTCGTGATTCTTTGCTCCAGGCTTGAGCAATAGCTCTATCACGGTCTACTTTTCGATCAACAATATTCCAGACTGTATAAGGATGCCGATTGCAATCCCATAGATCAAGTTGAACAGCATAATATCGTTTTCGTTTCATACTATCCTCTTACAATTCCAGAATAAACATCATACAGAAAATCTTCAGCCCATTTCTCATCAGGCTTTGCTTGAAGGATAGAATTAACTTGAGCGTCCTCCAAATCTTGTAAACCTTTTTCAATAATTACTTCCACATCTTTATAAGGTAGTTTACCAGTTTTAATGTCTAAAAGCAACTTACGTTCAGGACATGGGAAAGTAATAAACCCAGTGGTAAGCAGCTCCTGGCCCTCAAAGTTGACCCGCACCGCATGGCTTAAAGCTTTCCAATCAATACCATCATTGACCTCAGCCAATTTTGCTCTATGCCCATACTCAGCATAAATCTTGTTCAAAATAGCCAATGAATACTTAACTGAATTGGTTAATTGAAATTTACGCCCACAGACCTCTAAATAAGTACAGATTACCTGATTCATATCAGGGATCTGGACGTACTTAATAAATTCATTACCCCTGGAAACAAAGGCATCCAACTCTTCTTTAATCTCAGGATCTTTTAATAGAAGAACTGAATTACAACCATTAAGGAACTCAATTGTTTCCCGCACTGCTCGGACACGAGATCCCTTGATCCCATATTTACCCGCTTGCTTCCTTGCATATCCAATGAAGCTAAGAATACCCTTAGACAATAACCTATCCTTATTCTCATAGATTGTCTTAAAAAGATGATATTGCTCACCCTTAAATACATGAAATGCCTCTGGACTGAAAATCATGTCAAGTGCTACCGTCTGCCCCTCAATAAGCAACCTAAGAAATTCCTGTAAAGAAAAAGTCTCCATATCCACATCATCTTTATTATTCTTCTCAAACTCCTGTTTAGGACGAGAAACACTAATATTATGCTTTGCTTTATTAAGCACAATTTGTCGTGCCGTAGGAATGTAAATCCCTTTGAAATCAGCATCACTCAAAGGAGTATCAGTCCCATATAAATGACTACCAAATTTCACCTCAATAATTTTATTCACACTGCAACCTCTTTAGCTTCTTTCTCTGCACTAAGAGCTTCCAAATATTGCAACGTATCTCCAATTTTTGGGATAAGATGACTCAAGGAATTGATCTTCTTTTGAATACTCTTTAAATCTTCAATCTTGTCTACCTTTTCAAGAAACTGTTTATATGTGCAGTAAGCTTGATACTCTTCATAGGCCAAACGAGAAGCACGATTCCCAGGCTGCTTAAGCCAGTTCAAAATCTTGCGATTTTTATAGGTCAAGAAAGTAATAACCTTGACTTTGATTCGATTCTTTGCTTCAGCCATACGTTTGATTCTGGCTAAATAGTTCACATTGTTATTGAGGAGATCTTTCTCAACCACTTCTAATTTTCCAACAATCCGATCAAATACCACGAGCCGATGAGTACCGTGATTCTCATTTGAACAGGGGCAATCACATTTTGGGCCAACTGCCAGAGTACATCTTTTATCACAGGCAGCTTTTATTCCCTGTTTCACAATATCAGTCTTTCGTACCAGACCCATATATCTAAGAGCTTTTTCACCACATAAAGGACAAGCTTGATCTAAAATAAAGCCAAGCTCTTCTCGTGTTTCAACATTAACTGATAGTGGCCTTTCACAATATGAGCAGCGAAGAAAATGTCGATTCATTGTAGCCTCCCTAGATATTATCACTTACATACTAAGTCTAACAGGAATAGATAACAATGTCAAGACCTATTTTTTATTGTCTTTTTCTGATGGTCCTTAATCGTTAAAGGCTGTAAATTAGTATAATGACAAGCTCTAAGAAATTCTGATCTAATAGTAAGATCAAAGGTATGCAACTCCTCAATATGATCTATTTCCCAGAGCAATCCCCAATTATCCCAAGTCATATCACTATAAAATTTATTTTCTATATATTGTTTAAAAAATTCAATAGTACATCCAAGATCTTTGACAGATGATCCAGGTTTTTGATTTCCTTTTATAACTCCCCTAATCCTATTCCTTAGATTACAAGCTAGTCTAAAATTAATATCTGTTTTTCGTTTAATTGTCTCGTAACGTCTATTCTTTTTATCAGTACATACCTTACAATGTCCTGTTTCATATCTTCCAGTCTTAAAGGTATCATGTCCATGAACACAGAACTGCTTTGGCTCTCGTATATTATTAATACGTGTTTGTCTATCAATAAATCGTCTACATTCTTTACAAGCTCGATCTGTTGTTCTACCACAAATCGAAGTATCATGCCCCCTGAGACAAAACTGTTTTATATGATTAGCCATATTATTTTTTATCCACGAGCCAAGGATTGACCCAATCCTGAATCTTCTCAAGACATTTTGCATAAGGTTCAAGCTCGTCACCAAATGGATCAATCACATCAGTTAAAGGATTAAGCATGAAAGTTTTACCTGCAGCTTCAGGATATACGACTTTCATATCTCTAAGATGAACTTCTGTCATCACCAAGATAATATCTGCTCGTGCAACATCCTCTTTACGAAGCATCCTAGATTTATGTGGGGGAACAGGAATTTTAGCCAATTCTAAGGCTGTCTTTGCACATCCCGACAAGGGCATACCATCAGCAGCAGAGATCCCTCTAGAAAATGCATAGATATTCTTATAGGTCCTGGCAACAGCCATTGCCATAGGACTTCTACAAGTATTCCCGCTACAAATGAAGAGTACTGTTTTCATTATCTTGTTACCTTAGTTTCTGGGAATAAGGCTTTAACTGCCTCAATAGCAGCAGGAGAAAATCCTCCGATATGCCAATCCCAAGTTTCTTTGGGAGTAGAGATGGTATAGTAATCATAGATCGTAAAAACAGTGCCATCATCTGTTTTAAAAGCCCATTCAGCAGTTGTCTTATCGCCACCAACCATATGAGGTTCACCCAATTTATAAACTAGTCTTTTAAAGTTAGTTGTAATCGTTCCCTGACGATAAGTACCACTAACCTCCTCAGTCTGAGTAATATTCATAGTTATTTAACCTCCTGAGTGAAATTAAAATCCACTTGCTTTGGAGCAAGAGCTTTCCAAAGATTTGCCAGAACTTCTTTTTCAATCTTCTTAAACTCTGAACTGTCTGTTGACATCCCGTTATATTGTTTTGTTTTCATACTACAGTATAGCATGAGTAGATAACAATGTCAAGAGGGAAATTAAATATTTTCGTTGTTTCTTAATGTTAAGACTGTAGGTGGTGAAGGTGCAGGATTGATTAGTATTGTATGCTCGAAATGAGCGACTGGCTGACCTGAAAAGACCCAAGTATCCCACTCACCTTTCTTATAATAAATAGCTGGATCACCTATGCAAAAAATAGGCTCAATACAAAGCACCATTCCTGCTACAAGTAAGGAATTCTTCTCTTTTGCAACATAATTTGGTATCTGAGGTGGCTCATGAATATTCTTACCTATCCCATGGCCTGTAAAAGGAATAATAACCCCAGAATCGCCTCTAGCAGCATAAATAGCCTGACTGACACTCTGGACCGTATTTCCCTCAATACAAGCTAAAATGCCCTGTTTCATTGCTGTATAGGTACTTTCAGCGAGTGCTCGAACCTCTGGTCTGACTGGGGGAATTAGAACGGTTATAGCACTATCGGCTTTAAATCCATGGTAATCTACTACCAAGTCTAATTTAACTACATCCCCAAGTGCAAAAGGTGTATTATTGGGGATGCAATGAACAGCCTTGGAATTTACTGAAATACAGATGCTTGCAGGGTAGCCATCGTACCCTTTGCAAGCAGCCGTCCCACCGAAGGAATTTATAAAATCATCAGCCAACTTATCAATCTGCAGACCTGTTACTCCTGGTTGCACTTGAAACGACAAAAAGCTGAGACAATCCGATAAGATTGTTCCAGCTTTCTTAATAAGTTCTATATGTTCACTACTTTTAAGGGTTATAATCTTCGTATCTCTTTCTTTTAAACCTTCTATCTCTCTTCCCAGGAACCCATTCTTCTTTATTAATTTTATTAAACTCAGTTACTTCTTTTGCCAAATCTGGTAAGTTTTTAATTTCGACATTATCTATTTTTAAAAATTTTGGATTACCAATTGCAACCGTATCCTCTTGTTGATTAGAAGGCATTAAATAGATTTCCCGTACACACGAACAGGTACATGTCTCACTGAGGCAGTCACTGAATTTATGTCCTGGCTTCCAACAAGCATAACACTTAATCATGAATGAAGTTTCCTAATAAAATCACTTGGAGTAACAGACTTAGTAATTAAAGATTTTAAATTTTCTTGAAAATGGGGATTAACCATTCGTTCATCTGGTACATTCATATATTCCCGCAAAGGAGTTTGTTTTATAGCTTGTCTGATAATATCAAATTCTTCTTCAGGAGTAAAATTACCTAGCTCCATTGTAATGATAGGGTTTCCATCTTCATTGTCTACAATATCGACATAATAAAGAGTCCTACATATACCACAATAAACGAAAGGACCTTCTGATGTAGCAAGCAGTAACCCAGTCTCCATCAGAGGATTACTGCAAGATACACATATGTAATTGAAATTTGTCATCCTAGTGAAAGGGTAACAGAAATCTATTGAATTGTCAAGGAGTTTTTTAAGTAGGTAAGTTTATTCTGTAATAACAATTCGTACAGGTCTTGACCAATCTATTTTGGACATCACTAGATCCCAAGCATCCTTAGAGCTGTTATCAAAATCCTGACCTTGAGAAAGACCAGGAGCAATACACCCTTCAAGGAAGACCTTCAAATCAGACGGACGAATTGCATAATTACTGGGGTGAATTTCCACGAATGTACGTCCAACAGAAGCCGTGTCAAGAAGAGGAGTCTTGAAAGGCCATCTAGTTCCTTGATAAAGACTAATGGAATACGTTCCACAAGGAATACAGATGTTAGCTTGATTTTCATGAACTTTGGGTAGTTCAATTGTATAGCAAACAAATTGCCCATTAATAGAGAGTTCTCCCTGAGTACAAAAAGCATCAGTAGACTTCCTAACTAATTCTAACTCCGTACCATTAAATGCAGGTGCAGAAGAAGTTTTTTGAGAAAAAGAATTAAAAATGTCCGTAACTTGTCCAATAATATTTGACCAATCCATAGCTCTCTCCTGATCTTATAACCAATGTTGCTGCTTAAAACCCCAATAGGAAATTAAAAAATCAACCCCAAAAAATTGTTGCTGCTGAAGTGTATTAGTATTCCCAATCCAATCATTTATAGAATATAATCTACGTTGCCATCGAAAATCCTGTGCTCCTGTTTGCCATAATGGGAGAGGCTGCTTTGCAATTGTATCTCCACTTTGCCAAAAGAAAATACGATAAATAAAATATTTAATTCCAAGTGTATTAGTCGGATTAAGCTTTTGTATAGCATTTGCTTCTTCAACATAAAACTCATTTAGCAATACAATACAAGGATTCAATTCATCTTTTGAGATATTGAAATGACTGCCACATAAATAAGCTATCCAAGCATTTCCTGTCTTCTTATTTAATTTCCAAATTCGTTTTAAACCATCTGTAAAACCAGTCTCAGTATCATGCAATTCTGCCAATATTGACAAATGAATAGCTGCTCGATGATCATCATTCCAATTATTCCAAGTAAGAAAAGATACTTTAGGATATTTATAAAGTCCTGCACTTCCATATAGGTCTTTAACGTCATCATAAGCGTTTTCATATTTCTTATCCTGCGTTATCTCATATGCTACTAATAAAATAGTCATGCAAAGAGTTAAATTCATAGGATCAGTTTTCCACCCGTTAATCAAGGTCCCATAAGTTGTCGAACTGCCTGTAGGACCAATTAAACAATAGTTGTTATTTAAAATTTCCTCAGCTATTCCTCTAGCTAAAATTTGTGTTTTTTGCTTAATCCCATCATCACCATATTTCCAAGCATAATAAATTCCTAAAATATGCCCAGTAGCTCCATCATTAGAGACATCATCAAGAAAAGTAGTTTTGGGATTTAAAGGATCTTGAATACCACGAATCAAACGTCTAACTGATTCTCCATGGGCAGTTTGATGAAGATCTAACCCTACTATACTTTGTCTAAGTGTATCTAAATCCATAGGATCTTTAGTAACTGAATACTTTATCCCCAACATTGCTACTGTAACACCATGCCAAAGTGCTTGATCCCCAACATCAGCAACTGTATTATCCCAATTAATCGTAGAATTATAAACAATTCCTTTATCATAAAATCTATTTAAATTATTTTCAAACGCAGCAGTCTTAATATCCAAAGATTCTACTCTTTTAGGAAACATCGATCTAGTAAATTTTTGAAAAGGATTCCATAACCAATTAAGTAAGTCAGCTAACCAAATCACCCCAACTTTAAAGATATTAGAAATCAAAATAATGGGGTGCTTAAATAATAACAGTATATCCATAGATTATCTAACCCTTCTAGCGGAAATTCTGCCACTAAAAGTCGCCAATGTCCCAAGACTTTCATCAATTACACCTTTTAAATAAACAGTACGTGATATGGTAGTTGATACTCTCCAAGAAGGAATTGATGCTCCTGCATATGCAGTAAAAGTGGGTGGAGTAACTGAAGTTCCAAATGGAATCACATTATCACCCAAAACATGATCTGTTGTATTATTTCCATAATTCAAAGAAATTGCCATAGCTTGTAGAGCAGTATTAGTAAAACCTGTACTATTTAATGTAATAGCGACAACTCCTGAAATATCCCAATCTCCTGGACCTATAGTAATAGTGGTAATGTTCACATAGCTATTGAGAGCAAAAGCAAAATGCACTCCTGATTGATATGAAGAAACATATTGTCCAATCTCCCCATCTGCTGCATCAGAGCCATTGGTAACTCCGTTAACTGGTAAAAGACTAGCAAAATATACTCGTCCTACCTGAGAAATATTAGATGGAGCTACAGCCCCACCTCCTATCATATTTACCGCTGCTAAATATATAGAATTGGCATCAGGTGGAACATTTGTAGTTGTAACTCGAATATTATATCCATCTGTCTGTTTGTAAAAAATCTTGGCATTTGTAATTTCATTTAATG
>Ga0265338_10000867_pt1 | contig 51308 bp, 41 predicted proteins | sample 42126metaG_FD_193579 | JGI IMG/M metagenome (GOLD analysis project Ga0265338, IMG submission 193579) | Rhizosphere microbial communities from Carex aquatilis grown in University of Washington, Seatle, WA, United States - 4-21-26 metaG | ecosystem: Host-associated > Plants > Roots > Rhizosphere...
CTTCTCCACGCGCACCGTCGATCTCCGGCCTGCAGGCCGGAGAGCGACTCCAGCTTGGCTTGCTTTCGCAAGCATGCCAAGCAGGACAATCTGAAGATACAAGGAGAGGGAACAGCAGACGACAGATTTCGTTTTTTCGAAAAGTTCTCAGCAAACACAGTCGCACGAAAAATCAATGTTCCTGACCAATGAGGGTCAGGCGTTCGTTTCGCGCAATTCGCGGACGGCGGTTTCGAGGGCGGTGGTGATCTCGCGGCGGGTGCCGGTGAAGCGGCGGGGCTGGCCGATGCGGACTTCGCAAAAGAATGGGACGGGAATCCATTCTCCTTTGGGCAGGCTGCGGCCCATGTTCACGAGATAGGCTGGCAGTACGGGGACATCCGGACATTTTTCGATGAGATGGGTGACGCCGGAATGGAACCGGGCGATGTCTTCGCCGGTACCACGAGTGCCTTCGGGAAAAATGATCAAGGACTGACCCGAGCGCAGGGCGGCTTCCATGAGCGGGAGCGGATTGGTATCGGGCGTAAGTCCTTTGCGGGCGATGGGCAGGATGTTGAAACACGTGCGGCTGAGCAGGGAGACGAATTTGTTGCGCTGAAAATAATCGGCGGCGGCCACGGGACGGAGTTTGGGCAACTCGCGCGGGGGAAACAGGCTGAGCAGTGAGACGGTGTCCAGATGGCTGGAGTGATTGGCGATGAGGATGAACGGGCCGTTCTTCGGTAGATGTTCGCGTCCGCGAACGCGCAGGCCGATGAACAAAGCCAGGAACGGGCGCAGGATGACCGTGAAGAAAGTGATTTGAGCAAAATCGCGCGCGGTCATGTCACGAGTAGAAATAGCGCACGTAATGGAAAAAGATGGGCGCGGCGTAGCAGAGGGAATCGACGCGGTCGAGCATGCCGCCGTGGCCGGGGATGAGTGTGCCGAAGTCTTTGACGCCAAAATCGCGTTTGACGGCGCTCATCACCGCGCCGCCGAAAAAGCCGGCGATGGTGATCAGCAAGGCGACGCCGATGGTTTCCAGCGGGGCAAAGGGTGTGAGGAAGCGCAGGGAGAGACTCACCAGGGAAGTGGTGATGATGCCGCCGAGAAAGCCTTCCCAGGTTTTGTTGGGACTGACGGTGGGGATGATTTTGGTGCGGCCAAGGGTTTTGCCCCAGCAATATTGGAGGACATCGCTGATCTCGACGACGAAGACGAGGAAGAGCAGGAGGGTGCGGCCATTGGCGGCTGTGCCGGGAATGGCGGGCCAGATGAGGAGCATGGCGAGGTGGCTCAGGCCAAAGACGAACGCCATGAGGCCCCATTGGATCTGGGAGGCAGCGGCGACAAAGCCAGTGGTTTCGCGGGCGAGCACCAGTCGCATCGGCAGCCAGAGGAACATATAGACGGGAATGAACAGGACGAACATGCCGTACCAATTTTCCTCCACCCAGAGATATTGGAGGGGCACGGCGAGGAAGGCCCAGACAAGCGCGCGATGATCGGCGGGGCGGGTTTTCAGGAGCGTGACATATTCCTTGAGCGCCCAAAAACTAAGGAATGCGAAGAAGATGAGGCCAATCTTGTTGGGAACGGCGATGGCGCCGAAGAAGAGCGCCACCATGATCCACCAGCCCCAGACGCGCGCGGTCAGTTCGGAGAAATTTTTCTGCGGTTTAGCGAGGCGCAGGGCCAGGACGACGATGCTGGCGACCACGAGCACGCCCAGGACGATGAGGCCCATCTGCCAGACTGGATTTTTGAGATCCATTTATTTACGTAATTCAGCCAAAGCGTTTTTGAGCCGGTTCAGGCAGGTCAGAACGGTCAGGGCCGCAGCGACGGCAAACATTATCGGCCAGTATTGAAAAATGTTTGGAGCCAAGGCGGTGACCAGCCCAATGGCGCCGACGACAAAGGCGCGGTCGCTCTTGCCCATGGGCCCTTCGTAGGGGCGTTTGGTGCCGAGGGCCTGAGCGAGGACGCCGCAGAATTCAGTGAACACTGCGCCGAATGAAAATGCGATGACCCACCACAAAGCCGGCGGATACACGACCGCGAGCGGCAGATAGAGCGCGAGATCGGAAATGATGTCGCCGGCTTCATTCAAGACCGCGCCGAGGGTTGATTTCATGTTCAGCTCACGGGCCATCATGCCGTCGATGGCATTCAAGGCCATGCGCAGGAACAACCAGATGGGGAGCAGCAGGAGGATGTGCGGATATTCGTGGTAATAGTAAATGAGCCCGCCAACGGCGAGGGAGAGCAGCAGCGCGGCGGAGGTGACGAAGTTCGGCGTGCAACCCAGGGCGGCGAGCCGGGAAATCAACGGGCGGAGGAGAGCCTGGAATTTGGGTTTGAAGTCGTACACCGACGCCATGAGGGGAGGATGGGGAGGGGAGGAGAAAGTGGCAATGGGGAAATGGATTGGCGATTTACGATTTACGAGGTGGAGTGTATTTGGCGGTTGGACGGCGTTGGGGAGATGTTGGGAGCAGTTAGACTGGATATTATAGTTATCGTATGGTTGGTTCCCCCTCACCCCGGCCCTCTCCCCAAGGGAGAGGGAGAATTGTTCGCAGATTTTCGTGATGTGCCTGAGGAATCAGGTTCCGAAACGACCTGTAAAAATCAGAAAATTCAAAAGCAAGAAACGGAGTTTTTCCGTGAGGGAAGCTGGTATGTTATCCGCAGAAGATGAAGACGAGAAAGATTTCTGTGAATAGACGATTTGCCACTGATGCTGAACGCCGGGCAGCGGTGGAGCGGCGTGATGCGAGGGCGGATGGGATGTTTGTTTATGCGGTGAAGACGACGGGGGTTTATTGCCGTCCATCCTGCTGGGCCCGGCGGGCGCGGTGGGAGAATGTAGTGTTTTTCGGGGCGTCCGAAGAAGCAGAGCTGGCAGGATTTCGCGCGTGCAAACGTTGCCAGCCGGATGGATTGGCGCTGGCGGAGGAATACGCGGTGAAGGTGGCGACGGCGTGTCGGGCAATCGAATTGGCGGAGACCGCGCCGGGTCTGGCGGCGTTGGCGAGGGCGGCGGGGATGAGCCGGTTTCATTTTCATCGGGTGTTCACGAAGTTGACGGGGCTGACGCCAAAGGCTTACGCGCTGGCGGAGCGGGCGGAGCGTGTGCGCCGGGAATTGCCGAAGCGTAACTCGGTGACGGAGGCCCTCTACCGGGCGGGCTTCAATTCCAACGGACGTTTTTACACGGAATCGGCGCGGATGCTGGGGATGCAGCCGGCGAAATTTCGCGGGGGCGGCAACGGTGAAGTCATCCGGTTCGCGGTGGGGAAAAGTTCGCTGGGATTGATTTTGGTGGCGGCGTCGGTAAAGGGTGTCTGCGCGATTTCACTGGGCGATGATGCGCAAAAGCTGGTGAACGATTTGCAGAAGCGTTTTCCGGAGGCGGAATTGGTGGGAGGCGACAAAAAATTCGAGCGGACAGTGACAAAGGCGATGGCGTTAGTGGAAGCACCGGGGATCGGATTGGGTCTGCCGCTGGATGTACGGGGAACAGTGTTTCAGCGCCGGGTCTGGCAGGCATTGACGAAGATTCCGGCAGGCAGCACGGCGACTTATTCGGAAGTGGCAAGGCGTATCGGCGCGCCGAAGGCGATCCGCGCGGTGGCGGGTGCGTGCGCGGCCAATGCGATTGCGGTCGCGATACCGTGTCATCGGGTGGTGCGCGCGGGCGGTGCGCTGGCGGGTTATCGGTGGGGGGTGGAGCGGAAGCGGAAATTGTTGGAGAAGGAGGGGGTAATGACGAATTCCGAATGACGAATGGCTGGGGCGCGTGGTTAGTTTTTCGCCAGGTATAACGTGGCAAATGTTGCGTCGAGTAGCCGCGTTCCGTCTTCAAGTCTCTTGGTGGAGTATGTTTGTATAAGTAAAAGTTTATATTGACTTTTATTTACTCTTGTGGCATAGTTAGATTCATGTGGGCGCGGGGTCGGAGGCCAATGAGGGCCTAACCGACCGCGTCCCATCCCGAACTTATCGGGATTTGGTCCCACACCTTTTGCGGGACGTAAACCTGTAACGAACATCGAATCGGGGACGGCCAAACGCCGTCTCTCCCAAATAACAAACCGGACGTCGCAGCGCGACATCCATACCACCCAAATATTATGACCCGAAACGGAAAAATAGCGCGCTTAAGCTTTGAACTGCGCGAAGAACTCAACGAACGCATTTTGAACGGTGAACCAGGCAATATCTTGTTGGAATGGTTGAACGACCAGGATGAGGTTTTCGAGATGCTTGAGGAGCACTTTGCCGGAGTGCCTATCAGTGACCAGAATCTTTCGGAATGGAAAGCGGGTGGCTATCAGGCGTGGCTGGCCAACCGGGAAGCGCGTGAAACCGTGCTGATGCTGGCGCGGCAATCGGGGGATCTGGGGGAAGCGAGCGAGGAGGCAAACATGGGTCAATGCCTGGCGAACCTGTTGATGGTGGAATTCATCAAACTGGCGCGGGTGTTGGTGCAGAAAGAGGAAGATCCGCAGAAGCGCTGGAAGCAGTTGCGCGAGGTGAACCGGGAATTGTGCCGGTTGCGCAAGACGAATATGCGGCAAGAGCAATTGGGCATCCGGCGGCAGCGGTGTGATTGGGAGGTGGAGGATCGTGAAAGGGCGGAGGAGGAAAAGCATGCAGCGTGGGTGAAGAAACAGCGGCTGGCGCCGTATAAATTGCCGTTATCGGTGGCGATATTGGCGCACGGGGCCGAGGCCGAGGATAAAGAAGCCGCCTGGAACGCGGCCGCCCATCGCGTGGAGATCGAGAACGATCTGCCGTTTGGTTTCCTGCAGAAAGATAAGGGCGATGGGTATTGGCGTTGGGAAGAGGACGAGGAGAAGTGGTTTTGGCGGCGGACGGGGGAAACGCCGAAGGCGGAGGTGAAGAAAGAAGCCAGCGCGCAGAATGAAGAAGATGGAATGGTCGAGAGTCGAGAGACGAGTGTCGAGGACCAGAAGTCAGCGCCGGCTGATCCCGCAGGGCGGGACGGCTGCGGAAAGGGCGGTGGGGATGCGGCTTGCGAAAGTGCTGCCACGAACGGGGAGAAGCAGAGCCAGGGCTCGAAGGAGTCTCGCCTCACCGGAAGGCCAGAAACGCCGTCGTCCGGCGCTGGTTCAAACTGATTCAAACCAAAATGAAAGGGTTTTAATTTACGATATACGATTTAAGATTTAAGCGATCTAGTCGCGGGCCAACACAGATTGAAGCAGGTGGGGGAAAGCTCCAGAGGGCTGGAGCACTCCAAGACGCTTCGCGCGAGTCCGTTGAGGGGTCACATTCCCAGCAGGCAGCTTGTGGGGGAGGCTTTTGAACTTTCGCAAAGGGCGATATGAGTCCAATAATTGTGGCATTCGTTTTCACGGGAAATTGAGTCGCCGCGCATTCTGAACTCGGTTATCCTATCATCATGATTCTCACAACGGAGGAACTACGAAGCCTGATAGATGTGATACATCAGTCGCCACACACGCTGCTGGGCATGCACGCGCTGGGGGATGGGTCGGGTGTGGTGGTGCGCGCGTTTCATCCGGACGCCGCCAAGATCGAGGTGCAACCGGTCCATGAGAAGGACAAACCCACGATCAAGCTTTCACGCATCCACGACCATGGCTTGTTTGAAGGAATGTCGCCCAAGGCGGATCGCGTTTATGCGTATGACCTGGTCATCACGGACCATCAGGGCAAGACGCGGCGCACGCGGGATGCGTACTCGTTCCTGCCGGTGTTGAGTGAAGCGGATCTATTTTTATTCGGCAAAGGTGACGAGCGGCGTATTTACGACAAGCTCGGGGCGCAGGCGCAGGTGCTGGATGGCGTTCACGGGACCAGCTTCGCTGTGTGGGCGCCGAATGCGCAGCGCGTGAGCGTGGTGGGCGATTTCAACCAATGGGACGGGCGCGTGCACGCGATGCGTTTGCTGGGCGTCTCGGGTGTGTGGGAAATCTTCGTGCCGGGCATCGGTGAGGGCGCGCACTACAAGTTTGAGATCCGGAACGCGCACGGGCAGATCGTGCTGAAGACGGACCCATTCGGTTTCTTTTTCGAAACAGCGCCGAAAAATGCGGCGATCGTCTGGCATACCAAAAAATTCAAATGGACGGACGAGGCGTGGCTCAAGCAGCGGGGTGAACGCGATGTGTTGCGGTCGCCGATGAGTGTTTACGAGATGCACGTGGGTTCGTGGAAGAAAAAATCGGCGAGCGAGTCGCTGAGTTACCGCGAACTGGCCGGGCCGCTGGTGCAATACCTGAAGGAGATGAATTTCACGCATGTGGAATTTATGCCGGTGGCAGAACACGCTTTTTATCCATCCTGGGGTTACCAGGTAACGGGCTTCTACGCGCCGACGAGCCGCTTCGGGACGCCGGATGATTTTCAATTTTTGGTGAACGCCCTGCACGAAGCGGGCATCGGGGTCATCATCGATTGGGTGCCCGCGCATTTTCCGCGCGATGAGTGGGCGCTGGCCAATTTCGATGGCACGGCTTTGTACGAGCACGCCGACCCACGCAAGGGCGCGCACCAGGACTGGGGCACGCTCATCTTCAATTACGGGCGACATGAGGTGGTGAATTTTCTCGTCGCGAACGCACTGTTCTGGTGCGAGCGCTTTCACATCGATGGCCTGCGCGTGGATGCGGTGGCGTCGATGTTGTACCTGGATTATTCGCGCAAAGCGGGCGAATGGATACCGAACCAATACGGTGGCCGGGAAAATCTTGAAGCGATCGAGTTCCTGAAGAAATTCAATTACCTCACGCACACGGAACATCCGGGCGTGGTGACGATCGCGGAGGAATCGACCGCATGGCCGCTGGTGACGCGTCCGCCGTATCTGGGCGGGCTGGGGTTCTCGCTCAAGTGGAACATGGGTTGGATGCACGACACGCTGAATTATTTCGGGCGGGATTCTGTCTATCGCAAATATCACCAGAACGACCTGACATTCGCGATGCTGTATCATCATAACGAAAATTTTGTGCTGCCGCTGTCGCATGACGAGATCGTGCACGGCAAAGGCTCGTTGCTGGGCCGCATGCCGGGTGACGATTGGCAAAAGTTCGCGAATCTACGCTCGTTGCTCGCGTACCAATGGATGTTCCCGGGGAAAAATCTTTTGTTCATGGGCGGCGAGATCGGGCAACGAGCAGAATGGAATGCGAATGCAGAATTGGATTGGTGGCTGCTCAGGGCAGGGCCGTTCCATCACGGCCTGCAACGGTTCGTGAAAGACCTGAACAAGCTGTACCTCTCGCAACCGGGATTGTGGCAATCGGACTATGACCATGCGGGATTTTATTGGATCGATTGCGCCGACCGCGAGAACAGTGTGTTTTCTTTCGTGCGGCAGAACAATGAGCGTACGAGCGAAGTGGCGGTGATCATGAATCTGACGCCGGTGCCCCGCCCCGATTATCGCGTGGGTCTGCCGCGACCCGGCCGCTGGCGCGAGGTGTTGAACAGCGACGCGGGTATCTACGGTGGAAGCAACCACGGGAATCTCGGTGGCGTCACGGCCGGCGACGTGAACTGGCATAATCAATCCTACTCGGCGCAGTTCTTCCTGCCGCCGATGAGCGTGATAGCGTTTGTGCCGGAGCGTTAAGAAACGTCCGCCGCATTGGCTCTTTGAAAAGAAAAACTGGCGGCCCGCTTTCGCGAACCGCCAGAAACCAAACCCAAGTTATGAAGTATGCCGGATTTCTCCGACACCCAGCGGAATCAGAGGACTTGCGTATGCACCGAACCGTGCATACGGCGGGTGCGGCACCCGGTTTGATGCCGTTCACTTCCTTTTAAAAAGCAGGCGATATGCCATTGGGTAGACCTACGTTTTTCACTCAAAAATCAACGAATTGTGAAGATGGCCAGGTTTTTGTGCCTCATTTATGAACACAGACGCTAGAACGTCAGACGAAATTGCCGCTCCTGGAGCTGTTGCAACCAGCGGGCAAAAAAACCGAGTTGCGCCGCGACGATTTCCAGCCTCGGCAGGAGAGTGGAGCGATTTGAAGAGGCAGATATCCACTGAGCATCAATGGATTTTAGTTCTGCGAGATCGGAGGTTTGCTTGTCAGAAATGGTCTCCCGCAACGCGCTGATTTTTTCAATCTGATTCTGCGCATGCTCAAACAATTGCACTTTCAACAGTGGCGACGTGGCCTTGGCCGCTTCGGCGATCAACGTATCGGCATCACGACAGATGCGACCGACTTCGAAGGACAAGTTCACAAGATCGTTGGGCGGCTGGCGCAAATCTTTGGGTGCACTGCCGTGCTCCAATTCCAACAGATGACGCAAGCGCTCCTTCGGCTCACGCAGGCAGTTGTAGGCAGCGTTCAATTCGGTGTAGCGCTGGTTGGCCGCAGCTTTTTCCGCTTCAGTCGATTGGTGAACGCGATCCGGATGAACGTTAGCGGAAAGCTTGAAAAACTTTTCCTTGAGCGAATCGGCATCGAGCCACGGGCGGTGCGGTTCGGCGAGGAGAAGGAAATTGTCGGTCACGGCGGAACTATCACCAATCGGCTGGGGACTATCAATACGCTAGGCGCTGAAACTTTCGCCGCAGGAACAACTGGTGGCGGCGTTGGGATTTTTGACCTTGAATCCGCCATCCTGCAACGCGTCCACGTAATCGAGCTCGCTGCCGGTGACGTAGAGCGCGCTCTTGGGATCCACGACCACGCGCACACCGGCGCTCTCGACAAGGAAATCGCGATTGGCCGGCGCGTCCTGCAGGTCCATTTTGTACTGCAGACCGGAACAGCCGCCGCCGACAACAGCCACGCGCAAAACGCCAGTGGGCCGGCCTTGTTTGGTCAGCAGGGTAGAGACTTTTTTAGCGGCGTTCGACGTGAGTTTGACCAGCCGCTCGTCGCTCACGCGAAAATTGGGAGCGGTTGGAGCTTTGGGTTGGGCGGCGTTGGCGATCATGACCAGCTACAAACTACCTGCGGCTGGCTGCCGCGTCAACGCGCGCTACTGGGTCTTTCGCACGTTGGTCCACATCTCATGATAATCCATGTAGCGGGAGAACAAGACTTCGCGGCCTTCAAGGTGCCAGTTCATGCTCAGCACATACCAGAGACCATCGTCGGTCCGGCCGCGGTTGAGGGTGAAGTGGAATTTCCAGACGGCACCGGCAATGCCACCGAAGACATTGATTTGCTGTGTGAGATGCACATCGGCCTTGGCGACCGCGTAATCTTGTTCATCGATCCAGAGCTTGCCGGCGGCGTGGTTGATGAAGCGGTCTTTAATATTGTTTTCGGGCAGCTTGCCGCTCTTGGGCGTGAACGTGATGACGAGCGTGGGGCGACCATTTATCATTTCGCGGTTGGTCATCGTGAGATCGAACCGGTCCACGATATCGTGGGTCAAAACGAAGTCGCTTTTGTCGAACTGATCTTGTTTTTGATCATCGCTGGCGGTGGTGGTGGGATGATGCTTGCGGACCTTGGGCGGCGCATTGGTTGGCCACGGAGTTTTGTCGCTGCTCTTTTGCGTGTGGCTGGTGACGTCGCCGTCGGAATTCTCGTAATCGGTGATGCGGGTACGGGTAAAGCTGTAATGATCCTTAAAAATCCGTTCGTCGGTATTATCTTTGTTCGCCTTGTCTATGATGCCCTGGACGACGGTATCAAGCGGGGGCAGGGGTGCATCCAACGCCGGCTCAGCCACGGCGAACGACCGCGAAACCGCGAAAACCACCGTCAATATCTGGATCAATCGTTTCATACCTGCCAGTTGGATGCTTGGGACTGCCTTTGTATTCAAAACAATTCAGCCATAACGCACAACGCGATTCTCTTTCGGCGACAGGTTTGGTAGGTTTGGGCCGTGAAATTGATCTCCTGGAACGTCAATGGCCTGCGGGCCGTGATGCGCAAAAACTTTTTGGAGTTTCTCAACGACCATAAGCCGGATGTGCTGTGCCTGCAGGAAACCAAATGCACGGCGGACGACGTGGAGCAGCTCTGGCCGGCGCACTACACCACCTATTGGAATTGCGCAGAACGCAAGGGCTATTCGAGCACAGCCATTTTTACGAAAAAGCGTCCGCTCAAAGTCGTGCCGCACATCGGCATCACGGACCACGATCGCGAGGGGCGGGTGCAAACAGCGGAGTATGATGATTTTTTCCTCGTCAACGTGTACGTGCCCAACTCCAAGCGTGACCTCAGCCGGTTGCCGTATCGGCAGCAGTGGGACAAGGATTTCCTCGCCTACCTGAAAAAATTGGAGAAGAAAAAACCGGTCATCTTCTGCGGCGACCTCAATGTGGCGCACACGGACATAGACCTCGCCAATCCCAAGGCCAACGTTCACAACCATGGGTTTACCATTGAGGAGCGCACTGGGTTCAGCGCCTTTGTGGCGGCGGGGTTCATGGACACATTCCGGGAATTTGAGAAAGGGGTCGGTCATTATACATGGTGGAGTGTGTTCAGCGGAGCGCGTTCGCGGAACGTCGGCTGGCGGCTCGATTATTTCCTGCTCTCCACGTCGTTCCGCCCGCGGCTCAAGCGCGCTTTCATCCTGCCAGAGGTCCTGGGCAGCGACCATTGCCCGGTCGGCATCGAACTGGATTAGCCGTGCCTGAACTGACCGACACGCTTTGCCTGGAATGCGGCCTGTGCTGTAACGGGGTGCTGTTCGCCGATGTGCGGCGCGAGGGCAAGGACGGCTCGCCCTTGTTCAAACAGTATGGTGCGCGTGTGCCCCAGCCATGCCCGGCCTTCAATCACGCCGATTGCAAATGCGCTTTGTATGCGGACCGGCCCAAACGTTGCCGACAATTCGAGTGCAAACAATTGATTGCCGTTTGCGCGGGCGAAAAGACGGCGGATGCCGCCTTGAAGCGCATCCGCGAAGCGCAGAAGGTGGCAAAAGAAGTGGAGGAGTTGCTGGTGCAACTTGGTTTCAACGATGTGACGTTACCGTTCAGCAAACGTTTTCAGCACTGCCAGCGCACGGCGGAAATCGGAAAGCTGCCACCAGAAGATTTTGAAAAACTCGCCGATTTGCAACTGGCCGTACACCGGCTCAATGGGTTGCTTGCGCGGGATTTTTACGCCTGATTGAATAGCCCGCAAATCCTGCCGAGGACGACCTGTGTATCCACATCCCGCACAGCTTTTTGTCGCGCGGCTTCACCTTGTGAGCGAAGCAAGGCTGGGTCAGCAAGGTAACGGCGCAAGGCAGCGACGACGTTTTCCACCGTAGGCGCGGCGATAAGGGTGCCAGTGACATCGCGTTCGACGAGGTCGGGAATGCCGGCCATGTCGGTGGCGATCGTCGGCAGGGCGCAGGCGGCGGCTTCACAAATAACGTTTGGCGAACAATCCGCGCGAGTCGGCAGTAAAAGCACATCGCACGATTGCACCAATGTGCGCAACCCGTCCGCACCCGCTTCAAAATTCGTATAGGTGAAAAGATTCGGCGCAGGCTGGGGCGGACTTTTGGTGACCAGATGCCATTCCACGTTTTGAAATTCCGGCAGGCGACTGACTTCCACGAGAATATCGCCACCTTTGCGGCGAAAATCCGCACCGATGAAAAGCGCTTTCAGTTTACCATTGAATGGCGGGCGCTCGGTGGGTTGCCAATGGGTCGTGTCCAGGAACGGCGGCACGATGGTGATCTGTTCTTCCCGCGCGCCGTGTTCCAGCTTGAGCGCGTCCGCATACCAACGGCTCATGCAGAGAAAATGTTCACCATGCGCAGCGATTTTTTTCAGGCCGCGGCCGTAAATGATTTTGGCTGCCCGGGAAATATCCTTTTTATTGCTGTAGCCGATTTGCGCGAGCTGGCGCATGGTCGCATCAGCGTAGATGAAATAACGCACGTTGGATTTCAGCGGTATCCACGGGCAGGTATGATAATTGCCGAAGAGGATCTTAGTGCAGCCGCGCCTGATCGATTCGCGGGCGGCCTTGCGTCCGGAGAGCACATCGTTCACCAGCCAGAGTTTCCCTGTCCGTTCGATAAAATGCCCGAATCGGGGATACATATCCTCGATGTGAACGAACTGCCAATGGGCGTCCAGCATGCCGGGCAGGTATTTCTCAAGCCGCGCGCGAACGCCGCGCCAGCCGGCCCGGTGGCCGAGGCAAATGCCGTAAGTTGGTTTCATCCCTGTTTTTCCATCGGCGTCATTTAGGTCGATTCACGGCAAGTAGTCAAACTTGCAAAAAGGCCGGGGCCAAAGCCACTCGCGGTCAAAGCTTGAAGTTTTGACCGGCTGCGTGTCCTCTTTGCGCGTGTTGAAGTCCCTGCGCAAGATCGAATACGTGGAATTGATTGCGTTGTTCTTCGTGAATGGGATGGGCATGGGCATGTGGTTTGTGCCGCTGGGCAGTGTTCTGGACACCCACGGATTGACCGGAATCAAAGCGTACGCCTTCGCGACTTCCGCTCTCGCAGCCTTCATCACCCCGCTCATTTTTGGCGCCATGGCAGACCGGCATGTGTCGCCGGTCAAAGTGTTGCGCGGACTGGTCAGCGCCACGGCGGTGACGATGGCACTCGTGGCTGCAGGCATTGATGCAGGCTGGAATCCGTGGCTCATTTTAGTTTTGATCCAATTGAACGCGTTGTGCATGGCACCTACGTTCAACCTTACGACGAGCATCGTTTTGTCCCGTCTCAAAAGTTCGCAACGTGAATTTGGCTCGGTCCGCTCCGCTGCGACACTCGGTTGGATGTGCGGTCTGTGGATGGTAAGTTCGCTGGGCGCAGATGCTTCCACGGCGGCGCTTTACATTTCTGCAGCGGCTTATTTGGGTATGGGTATTTTTACATTTTTTCTGCCCATCGTGCCGCCGCCAAAAAATATCGGGCAATCCACCTGGAAGCAGCGCTTTGGCTGGGATGCCCTGACGCTGTTGAAGAACCGTGACCATCGCGTCGTATTCATCACTGCTGCGCTGTTCAACATACCGCTTTGCGCGTTCTATCCCTATACCCCGCCACACCTCCAGCAACTCGGCTTTCAACATCCCTCTGGCTGGATGTCGCTCGGCCAGACGACGGAATTGCTGGCGATGTTTTCGCTGGCTGGATTGTTCCTGCGGTGGCGATTGAAATGGATCTTCGTGGCGGGCCTGACGTTCGGTGTGTTGCGGTTCGCGTTCTGCGCGCTGAACACACCGGTGTGGCTGGTCCTGGGCATCTTGTTGCATGGCTGTTCCTACACGTTGGTGTACGTCACTTCTCAGATTTATTTGGATGAACGCATCGACACGGCCTGGCGCGCCCGCGCGCAGGCGCTGTTCACTTTGATGACCAGCGGGTTCGGAAATCTCATCGGTTATCTCGGGACAGGCTGGTGGTTCGCGGCCTGCACGGGAGCGACGGGCCCAAAGTATTCGCTGTTCTGGAATGGACTTTCGGCAAGTGTCGGTTGCGTGTTGATATATTTTTTGGTGGCATACCGGGGTCGAACAAGAGCAACTGATTGAATTTAGCTCACCTCACTGGAACATTTAATGCCTGGCGCAATCTGGCGGCGATCCAACGTAATTCCTCGGGATCGTGACCGGCGAGGACGCCGGTTTTTTTGCCGGTGATCGGATGTATCTGAAGATTGATGACGGGACGTTCATTGGATTTCATCCCGCTGGCCTCAGCCCGGATGTCGGCGATCTCCGCGCGGTTCCATTGCCATTGCTTTATGCCGAATGGACTTTTGAGAGCGATCAGCAATTGGCCGCCCTCAACCGTGAGCGTCGCGGAACTGCGTCCCATTTTGATCGCGTAGGCCATGAGTCCAAAACCCACTGCCCAAAAAATGGCGAGGAATCCGAGCGGAGCCCAAACGGCTCCCTTCAATCCAGCCGAAAACATAAGCGTGGTGAACACGGCCATAAATCCGCACCACAGCAACGCAAAGAAAAAAAGGCCGCTCGAACCACGCCAAAGACCGGCCGGCGGCACGAAAAGCATTAGGCCGTTGATCCGTTCCTCTACTTTTATGCGGCTGCCCGGCGGCTGGCTGGGCACCTCGGTCGGATCCGCCTCCGGCAACGTGGCATCCACCACGCTCACTTGATTGAGCGCGGAAAAACTGCCGCCCACATACGTCTTCAATTCCTGCGCGATCGCCAGCATCCATTCCTTCGGATATCCGAGGATCAGAATTTTTTTGGAACCATCCTCAAAGAAAACCGTTATGCCTGAAAAACGCTCAAATTGTTTCGGCACCGGTCGCCCATCCTCACTTTTGGCGGCGCTAACCTGGAGTGTGCGGATCGGTTTCCTGGGAAATCGACGGCCCCAGCGAAACGGGCCGATGACCTCGCTGCTGATGAGCCGGCCATTTTTCCATTCGATGCGCGTGCGCCCGAAAGCCAGCAACAGACCTATGCCGGCAGGTATGAAGCCCAGGATGATGAATACAGCCATCATGCCCCCAAACATGTATTCAAAGCCCTTTTGCTTCGAACCCGACATCTCGTGTAGAAAACCCAAAAACATATGAGCCGGACCCCAGACAAACACGACGCTGAACACGATAAAGACGATCGCTACCAGGCGGGCCGCGCCCAGCGGTCTCACTGGAAAATCCAAACGCACATCGCCGCCTTCGTGCTCGCGGACGATCTCCCGGTTCCAATCCCCTTGCATATTATGCCCCCAGTATTTTTTCTATCTGTTCGAGTTCGGCCGTGCTGAATTTCAGGTTCTTCGTCGCACCCACACAATCATCCACCTGCGCCGGACGGCTCGCCCCGATGAGCGCGCTCGTCACGGTCTGGTGGCGCAACACCCACGCCAGCGCCATTTGCGCGAGCGATTGGCCGCGCGATTGCGCGAGGTCGTTCAGTTTTTTCGTCTGGCCCAGCAATTTGTCCGTGATGTGTTCCGGTTTCAGGAAACGCGGGTCATGCCCCGCGCGCGAATCCGCCGGCACACCTTTGAAATAACGGTCGGTCAACAAACCTTTCGCCAGCGGCGAGAAGACCACTGCCCCCACGCCTTCCTGTTCCAGCGTCGCCAGCAGTTGCGGCTCGATCCAGCGGTCCAACATGCTGTAGCGCGGCTGGTGGATGAGGCACGGCGTGCCCAGCTCACGCAGCAGCCTGGTCGCGCGCGCGGTTTCCTCCGGACGATAATTGGAGAGTCCCGCGTACAGCGCCTTGCCGCTGCGGACCGCGTGCGCGAGCGCCCCCATCGTTTCTTCCAACGGCGTTTCGGGGTCGGGCCGATGCGAATAAAAAATATCCACGTACTCGATGCCCATGCGCTTCAGTGATTGGTCCAGCGACGCCAGCAGATATTTGCGCGAACCACAGTCGCCATAAGGCCCCGGCCACATGAGATACCCCGCCTTGGTGGTGATGATGAGTTCATCGCGCCATTGGGCGAGGTCCTCGCGCAGGATGCGGCCAAAGGTCGTCTCCGCCGAACCATCCGGCGGACCGTAATTGTTGGCCAGGTCAAAATGCGTGATGCCCAGGTCGAACGCGCGCCGCACGATGGCGCGGGCGTTCTCAAACGCGTCCTGCGCGCCGAAGTTGTGCCACAACCCCAGCGAGATGAGCGGCAGCTTCACGCCGGAACGCCCACAGCGGCGGTAAAAATCCGGCGAATCGTAACGCGATGGCGCAGGCGAATACATGATGGCGAAGTCTAGCGGTGACGGCGAAATTCGTCCACTACCACAAAAAAAGTTTTTGTACGATTAAGCACGATTAAAGCCGGTTAACCACGATTTATGCCGGATTTATTGGGGTTTCCGGATCTGGATTAATCTGATTTAAAGACGATTTCTCCGGCTTCACCCTTCTGGCCCTTTTGCGTCCAGGTTTCGGCAGCGGCGGCGTATACAGCGCCTCCTCGTCTGGCATACGACGGTAAATTTCATCCGAGTCCTCCGGGGCCAGGTCCCAGACTTCCTTTTTTCTGGTTCGCAGCAACTCCTGCAGATCCTGTATCCACTTCTCCTGCCGCAATCGCGTCCGCGTCGCCGCCAGGTCATCATGGCGCAGTCGCGTCACCTGTTTGTAAACCTCGCACAGCCGCTCCCACCGTTTTTTTGGGTCACTCTCCTGCTGGATCAATTCCCGCGCCGTACTCGTGATCTCAGCCGACATCAGCGTCCCAAACCAGTCGCTGATCTTGGGCCCAAAACCGCGCTCCTTCAGTTCACCCGCTTCATCAGCCAGTTGTTGCATCCACCCCCACGATTCCTGCGCGCGCTGCCAATCCAGGTAACCGCCATTGCGCCAGTCCGACAGGTTCTGCTCCGTGATCGCGTTGCCCTTGAAGTGACAGAGCAGCATAGACTGCACTTCCTCCTGGCCGTTGAGCCACTCCGCCAGATCTTTGGCGCACGCTCCATCTTCAATCTTCTGGTTCAGGTCATCCCGGATTTCTTTGGATAACCGGGCAATTTTACTGCGTCGAGTCATATATTTTTGTGGTAGGGACGGACCGCTGGGCCGTCCGCGCTCATTTTAAGTTGTGGTAGAGGACATTCGCGAACGATGTCCGCCGGTGGGGTGAGGCTACTGACGAGCCGCTTTTCCTGTTTGGAGTTCCGCCTTTAGGCGGTTAGGCCCCCCCCCAGAACCCATCCCCAAGGACAAGTTCCAGCCCAGATAATTGCACAAAAGTAAATAATTGTCAAATATTATTTTGACTTTGTTGGATTTTTGCCCATTGGTGTCCCGCAAGGGACAAACCGACAATAGCCGGCATTTCAATGCCGGGTCCACGTTCCCATTCAAAATGAGTCCCGCAGGGACGACCGAAATCTATCTCCATTCGGTCATTCCCGCCTTACGGGACAAAAGCCGACTTAAGCGCTTTTCCCGTGTGCTTGACAAGCACCTCTCAACTGCCAGCCTAATCAGCCCATGGACCCAACCGTTTTGGAAAAAGTGTCTTGGATCGCCAACATCGTCTTGGCAGGAGCTGCATTAGTCGCACTCTGGCAAGTTCGCGCGGTAATTAAACAGGCCAAGTGCGCCCTCGAGCAAAACCACATCGCGCTTGAACAACTAAAACTTACAGCGTCTCAACTGGAGGTTTCTAGAGCGGACATCATTCTGAGGTCGAAGAGAGAGGCTATCTCTCTTGCGTTGGAGGAGTGTAAACGATTCGCTGATGCCATGGTTCCCCACTTGGATAAAATCAACAGAGAGTTGATGGCAAAAAACTATCCATTTGCTAAACAAATTGACCCTGATTTTCCATTGATTACTCCTGAAGTCGATCCGATGGGCATGCAAATTTGGACCGGTGACGTTCCTTTAAGAATAGACATTATTCGGGCATTAAATGAGTTGGAGTCGTTCGCGATGTATTTCGCGAGCGACCTCGCAGACGAAGGCATTGCGTTTACACCGACAGCCGTCGTTTTATGCATGTCGTGTGAATACTATCGGTTCTTTATTGGTATGCACCGGCGGCCCGACAAAATGAAGCTATATCAGAATTTAGTTAAGCTTTATGGCATGTGGAGACCGCGGATCGAAAGGGCGGTTTTAGAAGAGCAAGCCAGGATGCTTGAAGCAAAAAAACAAAAACTCCCTGCGGATAAAAAGGGGAGCCCTCTGGGAACCACTCTTGGATAGATCTTCCAATCGGAACACGAGGCACACTCTCCGGTGAGAGAAGAACAAATTTAGCTGGAAGGGCGAAAGGCGGAATCCTCAGTCATTATACTCAAAGTTAGAAAACTCAGGCGGTGGCAAAACCGAAAAAGACAACTCGCAATGAGGTCGAAGCACACCTTTTTGCAGCAAACAACATTTTTTGTATTTCTCCCCTGACTCACATGGACAAGGTTCGTTTCGACCAACAGATTTAAATTTTGCATGGGGATGTCGAATTTTCGTCCAAGTAACGCCCCATGGATGAAAGGGCGACTGCAATCTATCAGCTAGAAATTTAACCAAAGTATAATTGTAATGGTCTTTGCTTTTTCCAGTCTTTTGATCGACTAAAAATGGAACTGAATATTTTTGGATGGGTGAATCAACAGTTGAAATACCAAGGAATTCCGATTTGGTGATAACACGGATACATAATTCTCCATTATAAATTTCCCCAACCCGATGCCCGCAAGGTTTCCGGATTGATATTGGCTTCTGGCAAATGTTGCATATTTTCTCCAGCTCCAAAATTTCGGGAGACATAAAAACCTTGTAGGGAAAAAGCGATTGGTATTTTGGCACCAGATCATTAATTAAAGCGATTTGATATTCGTTTGAAACTTCAGAAAAATGGCGAACTAGCGATGAAATGGATATTTCGATTCGCTCCAAAAGACACCATCCATCATAGAATTTTTGGGATTTGAAATGGGAAAATGTCTTTATAAAATTGTCTTGGATTTCCAAAATTGATTGAAGACACCATAAATACTTTGCCAAATCTTGATCACCAGAAGCAACCGCCGTCACCTTCAAATCCTTCAATGTCTCGGCAACCTCTTCAGATTTCCTAGCATTGAAGTTTTGAGGTGCGGAACGAAGATATTTTTCAACATCAGTTCTGTTCACGATGACGGAGGAGATTTCAGTTTTTCTGGTAGATTTGAATTATTGATTTTTGCGGGCGCTTTTAAGGCGGCATTGATGGTTTTTCGAAAGTCTTCCGCAGGCCCTTCGTAGTGAAATTTAAGCGCTTTGCCGTTTTCCTCAACTACCGTCAATTCCACCCGCACTTGAGGGCAGTCTTCTTTTTCGTTCAAAACCTTACGTTTGGCATTTTCGATTTTGTTTTCGTCATGTTTGAACATTGTCCTCTTAATATATTCACTAATTAAATCAGTCGCTATCGGCGCCACCAACGCCGTGACTACAAACGCGCCTACGATTAGTAATGCGCTATGTAGTGCAACTTCTTTATAATCTTTATCTTCAATGCAAATCTCAGGAATCACTTCGTGAGTCGCGTTTTCCTTCAAAAATTGGAATAATCGTTCTGTGCAGACGGGAAAAACAGGCATTTGCAACGAACGAAAACCGACCCAAGGCACAATCAATAAGTTTGATTTCAGAATTGATTGGCGCGTCTCAGGTAAAATAAAAGACTGATTTGCCCAAGTTGCAAATGATTCAGAGGCATCCTCAATTACTAGGGTTTCATTCGTGTCGGCCATGGATTCAGATTATATGGGTTTTACAGCACTGGCTTCAATAATTAGAAGCAGTCAGAACTGACTAGTAAAACGTTGCCCGCCTTCCCCCACAGTTTCAGCGGCAGAAAGCTCGTCCTAGTTGCTTTCTCTGTGCTATTTGCGGTTAAACTAAAAACCCTTCGTTCCCTAGTTCCTTTGTTGTGAATCCGCTTTCGCCCCATCCGTGGTCAAAGCCCCAACTTCTTAAACCGGTTGTTCACTTCCTTGAAATGGAAATCCAGCGAGCAAAGCTTTTCCAGTTCGCCGGGTTTGAAATGTTTGGACACGTTCGGGTCGGTCTTGAGGACCATGAGAAAATCGGCGTCATCACGACCGGCGTGCTTCACTTCCCAGGTTTTCATGGCGGCATCCTGCACCAGTTTGTACGCGGCTTCGCGCGTGAGACCTTTGCGGATGAGCGCGAGCAGCACAGTCTGGCTGTTCCACATGCCCAGCGACAGGCCGAGGTTCCGCTTCATGTTCTCGGGATAAACGTTGATCCCATCCATCAGCCGCGTGAGCAGGCCGAACATATAATCCAGCAACGTGCAGGAATCCGGAAAAATGATGCGCTCCACGGATGAATGCGAGATATCCCGCTCGTGCCACAGGGCGACGTTCTCCAGCGCCGCCACGGCATTCCCGCGCAACACGCGGGCGAGGCCGGTGAGGCGTTCCCACGTGATGGGATTGCGCTTGTGCGGCATGGCGCTGGACCCTTTCTGGCCCTTGGTGAACGGTTCCTCGGCTTCCAGCACTTCCGTGCGTTGCAGGTGGCGGAACTCCACTGCCCACCGTTCGATGCTCGCGCCGATGAGCGCCATCGTGGTCTGAAAATCCGCATGGATATCGCGCTGCACCACCTGCGTGGCGATGGGCGCCGGGCGCAGCCCCATCTTCTTGCAAACATACGCTTCGACGCGCGGCGAAAGATGCGCGCTGGTGCCGACCGCGCCGGAAATCTTGCCCACCGCGACCACCTTGCGGATACGTTCGAGCCGTTCGAGGGCACGGCCAAATTCATCGTGCATCAGCGCGAGCTTGAGGCCGAACGTGGTGGGCTCGGCGTGGATGCCGTGGCTGCGCCCGATGCAGGGCGTGAACTTATGTTCTTTGGCGCGTTTGGCGATGGCCACGCGTGCGGCCTTCACATCGGCGATGAGGATTTCTGCCGATTGCACCATCTGCACGCCGTAACAGGTATCGCCGACGTCGCTGCTGGTGAGGCCGAAGTGGAACCAGCGGCTGGCGTCGTCGTTGATCTTCTCAGCGACGGCGGTGGTGAAACCGATGACGTCGTGGTTGAGGGTTTTTTCCAGTTCACGCTGGCGGGCGACGAGGCCGGGCAGGTCGGCGAACCACGCCTCGCAACCCTGTTTGATCTTCGCGAAATCTTTGGCGGGCACCACGCCTTCCTTCACGAGGGCTTCGCTGGCGAGGAGTTCGATCTGCAGCCAGATGCGGAGTTTGTTTTCGTCGGTCCAAATCGCCCGCATGTCCGGTCGGGAATAGCGCGTAATCATCGCGAAAGTTGTAACGATGGCCGGTGAAGGCGGCAAATGTTTTATTGCGCGGAGTTTTCCATTCCGACTGAAACAGGTCTTTCATTAAGAGAGCGTTAAGCGTTCAAAATTCGAACCTAGGATTCTCCTAGGGGGGCCAAGGAACACTCTAGTCGCAGCGGGGCACGACCAGACCGATTAGTAATCATGAAGCCATTGCGACACTATCCGGGCGCGAACTCTTTAGTGCGAGGCTTATCCCGTTGGAAAACGGGTATGCTTGTGACATTTACGTTCGTAAAAGCTCTTACGCTGGCGGCAGCGGGCGCACCGGAGAACTTTCTTGCTATGCCCACGGATGGCACCACTCAATTGCGCATCCTCTCGCCCACGTTGCTGGAACTGACTTTGGTCCAGGAAAAACAACCGGACCCGGCCCCGCTTTCCCGCTGGAACTTTGTCACTATCAGCGGAGCGTTCATCCCGCCTGCGGCTTCTGAGTTCAACGTCACAGCCAATGGCCAATCCATCTCCGTCTCGACCGTCGGGTTCAAGCGCCGCGTACTCTACGCCCCGCTGAATACCCGCGATCTCCGTGTGTCCAGCTCTCTCTATCTGCAACTCTCCTCCGCCATCGCGACCGGCGTGAGCGTGTCTGTGCAAAATCCGGATACGATCTTATGGACGACTAACGTCTTTGCCGCCACGGCCGACCCGTTGCGTTACAGTCCGGCCATCCATGTCAACCAGGTCGGTTATATGCCCACTTTGTCCAAGAAGGCGATGATCGGTTATTACCTCGGCAGCCTCGGTGAGATGTCCATCTCCACTGCTGGCGGGTTCCAGATTGTGGACGCCAACACCGGCACAACCGTGTTCTCGGGCAATCTGACTTCACGGCCGGACGTGGGTTACACTTATACCCCGACACCTTATCAACAGGTTTACGAAGCCGACTTCAGTGCGTTCCAGACTCCTGGCGAATATAAACTGGTCGTGCCCGGTTTGGGCGCTTCCTTCCCATTCCTGATCGATGACGGTGTTGCAGCGACCATCGCCCGTACCTACGAACTGGGCATGTATCACCAACGCTCCGGCACGAACAACGTGTTCCCCTTCACCCGGTTCACCCATGGCTCTGACCATATCGCACCGGCGCAGATCCCGGTGACCAATGCCTTCGTCGATTACACGGTGGGGCAGGATTCCGGCGGCCAGATGTCCAATTGTGCTGCCAGCCATTTCCCATTCGTCAACCAGGGCACGGTGGATGTCAGCGGTGGCCATTTTGATGCCGGCGATTACAGCAAATACACCATCGATGTCACCATGTTGATTCATGACCTTATTTTTAGTGTGGACGCGATCCCCGGGGTCAAAAGCCTCGACAACCTCGGCATTCCTGAAAGTGGCGACGGCATCAGTGACGTGATGCAGGAAGCCAAATGGGAATCCGATTTCCTCGCCAAGATGCAGGATGCCGACGGTGGTTTCTACTTCCTCGTTTATCCCATCAATCGGCCCTACGAGCTGAATGTTCTGCCTGACCACGGCGACCCTCAGGTGGTTTTCCCGAAGAACACTTCGGCCACTGCCGCGTCGGTCGCAGCCCTTGCGGAGATGGCCTCCTCGCCTACGTTCAAAGCGACCTATCCGCAAACAGCGGCGATGTATCTCCAAAAAGCCATCCTCGGCTGGCAGTTTCTCACGAACGCTTTCAACAAGTACGGCCGGACGGGCGCTTACCAGAAGGTCACGTTCTATGGCGACACCTTTGCCGACAAAGATGAGATCGCCTGGGCTGCTGCTGCGCTCTATGCCGCTACTGGCGACCCGGTCTATGACAATGATTTGCGCGCCAATACTCCCAATCCGAATAATTCCGCCTACCGCCAATGGGGCTGGTGGAGCATGTATGGCGCTTACGGTTGCGCCTTTCGCGATTACGCGTTCGCTGCACGGAGTGGTCGTCTGGCCGCCAATCAATTGAACGCCTCCTATCTCGCCGCTTGCGAAGGTGAAGTCCGTTTCGCCGCCACCAACGCGATGAACTTTTCCGCCAAGATGGCCTATGGTTCCAGTTTCTCAGATCAAAATAAGGGCCCGCGCAATGCCGGCTGGTATTTTTCCGGCGAACAGACCTTCGATCTGGTCGTAGCCTATCAACTCGAAGCCAAGCCGGATTATCTCGATATCATCCTCAAGAATTACAACTACGAACTCGGTTGCAATCCGTTGAACCAATCCTTCGTCACCGGTTTGGGCTGGAAACGCCAGCGCGAGATCGTGGACCAATACGCGCAGAACGATTATCGCACGTTGCCACCTTCGGGCATTCCACTGGGCAATATCCAGGCGAACTTTGACTGGTTGCAGAATTATGGCAGTGAATTGAACAACGCTACTTTCCCGTTGGACTCATCAAGCTCTGCCCCCTATCCCTTCTACGACCGCTGGAGCGATACGTTCAATACGACGACCGAATTTTGTACTTATCAACAAGCCAAGTCTCTTGCCGCCGCAGCGATGTTGATGGCCTCAAGTTCAGTGAAGACCCAGACATGGCGGGCGCAGGTTGGCCTGGTCGGAGGCATTCCTACCAGCGCCACTCCGCTCGGCCAGCCTATCACTGTTTATCCCATCATCCCGGGCCTCGACCTCAGCAAAGCGCGCATCGTCTGGGAAGCGCGCAGCCAGGATCCGGCCATCGGTTCCAACTTCACGTTCACGCCCAAATGCGCGGGCCAGCAATGGCTGGAGATGGAAGCACAACTGCCGGATGGCCGTCGTGTATTCGCGTTGACCAACTTCTTCGCCGCACAGATCGTCACTAATGTCATCGACAATTACCAGACCACTACGCTCGCCTCCAATACCAACGTCCTCGCCTGGTACACCCTCGATCTGAACCAGGTCGATGCAATGGGACATTTGCCGGCGGCAGGCATCATGGGCCTCGCCTCCTTTGACACCAACTCGTTCACCTGGAGCAATCGTCCCAATGGCGCCTGCGTGCGTGTGACCGACCTGGGGGACAAAGTTTATCTGACCTTCCCCAACACCAATCTGTTCGTGGCGGGCCACACAACCGCCATCTCCGTGGAAGCGATGTTATACATCAACAATCTCACCGGTTATGGGCGCGGCAACGCGAACCTCATGACGCTCAGCCGCACTTGGAACTCTCAATTGTCTTCCGTGCAGAACATGTGGGGCACCACGCCTTATGTCGTGGGTGGCGCGAACATCATCGCTGGCGCCTCCGCCATCACCAATAATTTACAGTACGGCCAGTGGCAGCACCTGCGCCTGACCCTGACGTCCACCAACTATTCGGTCACCGTCAACGGTGTCGTGACCACCAACATCCCCAGCTCCGACCTCGCCAATTGGGCAGGCACCGGAACGGTTGCCTTGGAGATCGGCAATTTCGATGGCTGGATTGACGATGTCGTTATCAAAAGTTATGGCACACAGCCGCCGGGGACGACGATACCGTGCCCGATGATCGGTAGCTGTACCCGCACAGGCAATGGCCTGTCGCTTCAGTGGAGTGCCGCCAATGGCTCGCAATTCCAGGTGCAATGGTCGCCCGTACTCCCCACGACCTCATGGATCACCTTGCCCAATATCATCACCTCGTCCAATGGAACTTTTTCATTCATCGACGATGGCTCACAAACCGGCGGGCCGGCGCCTGCGCGGTTTTACCGGCTGATACAGCTGAGATGAACACTCGGTAGTGTCTTAAGTTGCCGCTATGCCCTCGCCCGTGAAACGGGAGAGGGTGCGGCGCAGCCGCGGGTGAGGGCCTTTCTCCCGCGCCAGCGGGACTGATCAAGAAGGCGACTTAAGACACTACCGAACATAGAAGGTCACCCCTCATGTGAAACCAGCCCACTCCTCAAGGCGAAACGCACCAGCCCCGGGATATCGTACATGTTCAGGCCCGTCATCAACTTCATGCGATGATATTCGACCGTCTTGGGACTGACCTTCAGGAGTTCGGCGATGCTTTTGGTATTCTGGCCTTCCGCGATCAATTGCAGCACTTCACGCTGGCGATCAGTCAATTTTTCCAGCGGACTTTTCCGTCCGGCGATGCCATTCGCGGGCATTTTTTTGAGGAGACGCGCGGAGATCTCCCGGCTCAGAAAGATTTCCCCATGAACCACCCGTTGCAAGGCGACTTCCAGCTCGGCGGTGGCCGCTTTCTTGAGCAGGTAGCCCGCCGCCCCCGACTGTAACGCGCGCCAATAATATTCCTCGTTGCTGTGCATGGAGAGGATGATGACCCGCACGGCAGGAAATTCTTTGGCGATGCGGGCGGACGCTTCCAGGCCGTTCAGCCGCGGCATGGAGATATCCATCAAAACCACATCCGGCCCGTGCAGCTCTACGAGCGTCAAAACTTCGCGGCCATCATCGGCTTCGCCCACGACTTCCACGCCCGGTAATTTTTCGAGCAAGGCGCGGATGCCGGCGCGCACCAGCGTGTGGTCATCGGCCAATATGACGCGAATGGGTTTGGTGGGGCGGGTCATGCTGCCTTGGATCTGACTGCCTGCGACTGCCATTTCAACGGGAACCAGGCATGGACTTCCGTGCCTTTTCCGGGAACGGAGCGGAACTCCAACTGGCCACCCGCCAGCACCGCTCGTTCTTCCATGCTCAACAGGCCCAGGCTGGCCCCGCGCAGCGCTTTTTCGTGGGCGGGAGCCACGTCAAATCCGATCCCATCGTCACGCACGCGCAAATGGAGCTTCCCGTCCCGGATGTGCAACTCCACGGTCACGGACTTCGCTTTCGCGTGCCGCACCACATTCGTCAACGCCTCCTGCGCGATCCGAAAACACTCGGTCTCGATCACCGCATCCAAACGGTGTTCCAACGGGTCTACCTCGAACGTGATCTTCAACCCGAGCAGGGCCGATTGCCGTTGCGTGTACCAATGCAACGCCGGCTCCAGGCCCAGATCATCGAGGATGGATGGCCGCAGATTCAAGGAGATGTCCTGCACCTGCTCCATCAAATGGTCGATGACCGCGAGGGTTTGGTCCAGGCGCGGCTTTAGCTTCACTGTGCCGGGCAACTGCGAGATGGCCTGCAGGTTGAACTGCATCAGGACCAGCGCCTGGCCGATTTCGTCGTGCAGTTCGCGCGCGATGGCCCGGCGTTCAGACTCCTGCGCCTCCACCAGCCGGCGGGAAAGCACCTGAAATTTGCGGTTATATACCTTCAGCCTTTCCTCGGCCCGGCGGCGGTGGGTGATGTCGCGGATGTTGCATTGGATGACCTTGTCGCCGTTCACCTGGTAGACATTGCTGACGAATTCCACGTTGATCGGCCGGCCGGCCTTGGTTTCCAGCGGCACGTCCTCATATCGGATATACGATTCGTGTTGCAAGTCCTTGAAATCGGCCTTCGTCTTTTCCACGTCTTTGAAAGGCACGATGTCCCACAGTTTATGACCCAGCATCTGCTCGCGGGAATAGCCGAGCATCTTCGTGAGGAACGGGTTCACATCATCGATCTTCCCGCTCTCCGCGTTGAGGATCAGGATTCCGTCCTGCGCGGTCTCAAACAACCGGCGGTAGCGCATCTCTGAGATCTGCAACGCCTCTTCCGGAGTGCGCTGCTTCTTTACCGGACCTTTCAAAAATTCTTTTTTCGATTTCATTCCTTCAGTTTACACAGGAAAACCGCCTCCACAGATGGGGTGTTCACCCCATTTACCGATCGCTTGAAATGGGTAAGACCTCGCAACTTCGAGCAGTCTCCTCTTCAAAAACTCGAACAAAACATAGAATTGCACGGAACCGCATGCCGGTCAACGGGTTCAAATCCAGAAAATTAGGGGGAATTAACATTTGGACACGCCGGTTTTTCAGAATGGCCTGTCGGCGCTGCCGACAAAAGATTGTTTATTTTGGCCGGACTTGAGGGGCCTGGGAGGCACCGAAAGGAATTCGGCACACGGAGTGTGACGAAGGTCCGCAGGACCGAGCGAGCGGGCGCGAGCGAGTCAACAGGGTAAACCCCATTACCGCCATCGCTTGCCGCCTTCAGAGAAAACATAAAAAATTGTTTATTTTGGCCGGTACAGGCCGGTAATGGCCGGTATTACCGGCCAACAGGCCGGTAAACGGAGCACACAACCGGCTACTCGGTGAGGGCATCCGTTCCCTCCGTTCCGTTTTCTGCACCCGCAGCCGCCTTCTTCTGTTGTTCCACTTCCTGCCGCTTCGCATCCCGCAGTTTCTCCAGCATTTCCCGCCGCACCCGCCAATCCGTCGGCAACGGCGTCCCGCGCTCCGCCATCAACAGTTCATACTTCGCCTCAAACGCTTTGACCTCACCCTCGAATAGATTAAACATCTCAGTCTCGTGCGGGTGAAATATCGCATATCTCCGCTGCACCCTTTCAAATTCCCGTTCCCTCGTGTACGGCTTCGGGTTGTTCTCCTCCCGATCCAGTCTCGCCTCGTTCAGGTCTTGCTCCCAGCGTTCCTGCCGCAACTGCGTCCGTATCAACCGATGGTCATCCTTCCGCATCCGCGAAAACTGCTTGCTGGCCGCGCACATCAACTCCCATTGCTTGTGTGGGTCCGTCTCTGCCGACAACAATCGCCACGCCAGGCTCGACATCCGGGTCGCTAGGATTGAAGTAAACGAATCGCTCACCCCATCCTTGCCTGTTTTCTTTGAATCCTCCCGCAAGGCTTCCAGGTCGAATTGCAGGTCCCGGTGCATCTGCCACTCCACAAACCCGCCGAGCCTCCATTCAGATACATTCTGCTGCCGGATCGGTTGCCCGCCAAAAAACTCCTTCAACACCTCCTGCACCCCTGGCAACCCATTGAACCATTCCGCCAAAACTGTTTCTGTCTCATCTTCCAATTCCAACCGTTGGTTCAGTTCTTCCCGGATCTCTTTGGGTAACCGGGCTATCTTGCCGCATCTAGTCATATGATTTTTGTGGTAGGGACATTCGCGCTGCGACGTCCGTTTTATTCTGGAAGAGACGGACCATTTGGGGCCGCTCATGGTGGGGCGAGGCTACTGACGAGCCGTTCCCATGTAGCGCAGGCTTTCCAGCCTGCGGGTTCTGGGGACTTTCGAGTCCCCAGCAAACACCCCAACCTTGGCATAAAAGTCAATAATTGTCAATTATTACTTTTACTTTTATTGCAATTTGCCATTTAGGCATCCCGAAGGGATATCCGACAATAGCCCGGCGTTTCAACGCCGGGTATGCGTTCCCATCGGATGAGTCCCGCAGGGACGACCGAAATCCATACCGGAAGACCGCCTCTAAGCCCGTAGGGCTGAAATATTTGTAGATAAACGAACCAAAAATAATTTTCCTGACCTGACTGCGCAGCCTAACTGATTGCCTCGGAGAGGCCAAACGAGAGCAGCCCGGGGTCGAGCGACCATCGGGAGCGACCACCCCGGGTACAATCCCCAAAAATTCCCGACCTGACTGCGCAGTTCACCACGTTTCACGTGGCTTCGCGCCAGCGAACAACTCGATTCGCCAATCCCAACCCTCCTGCCTCCGTTTCCGCTTTCCGACTTCCGCTTTACCGGACGGGCAATTCTTCACCGGCGTTGCAGGCTGGGCACAACAGGTAAACCTTCACCTCATCCGAATCCTCGCCCCGCGCTAATCCCGCCTGTCCTCCATCCTGTCCGCCATAGCCTTCGGCGACGGCGGAAGCCTTGGCGAAGGAGGATCGCCCGAAATAAAATTGCGGTGTCCCCATGCGCGCACCCTCGCACACAGCCTTGGACATTGGCTGTCCATGTGGAGAAGAAAAATTTTACCAGGTCGCTCCGCCTCCCGAAAAAATGAATTTGTGTCAATACTTGGGGGCCAAGTGACAGTGGGCGGGGCGGGTAGTATGCATGAGGCGGTTGCGTTTAATCTCCGCTCCATTTGTAGTCGTATCCCGATGGCGGATTGCAGGAACACGCTAACGAACCGTTCCAGTAAATCTTGATATAGCTTGCATGGCCGTCCACGAAACTAACCACGTTTTTGGCGTCGTTGAACGTCGGCCCCTCGCCAGGTCGCGGTTGATGCCATGAATAGGGGAAAAAAGCCGGAGCTTCCCCGACCAGCAGAGTTTTGGCCGGCTCTTTGATGGTACTGAGTTTCAAACCGGCAATGCCAAGGCGGGGCGGATCGTCCCGAGGAGGGAGATTGTTCCCATTATACCAATAACTCATATAATCATAACTCTTACTCTCATGCAGCGGCGCATTGGTAAAGCAAAGGCCGCCGATCGGAGAATCGTAATAAAAGAATGCGTCAGCCGGGCAGGCAAAAATCGTGTCTCGCAGCGACGATTGGCCATTCAAGCCGACATAATTCTTCATCCGTTCCTTGTAATCGCCCATCGGGGTTCCTTGGGGGTGAAAAGCGGTGGGAGAAGCATCCTCTGAATCATCATAATACATGCGGAGGCCCGCGTTGATTTGTTTCAGATTGCCCAGACAGATTGTCCTCTTGGCATGGGCTTTAGCAGCGCTCAACGCCGGCAACAACAACGCCGCCACAATCCCAATGATGGCTATGACCACTAGTAGTTCCACCAGCGTGAAGGCCGTTTTAAATCTGATTGCCGTTTTCATGTCCGCTATTTTGCAAGAAACCGGTTTTTCGGTAATCATTTCGACCACGAGCATTTCAGTTTCCTCGCAGCCGGTCGTTTATCAGATTCCACCCTTGAAATACCAACGCTTGGTTTCAGGATCTTGCGCAAGATGAAGCCTGAATTCTCTCGCACTGCCATCCCTTAAACGGATTTTGCAGGGAACATACCATAGATCGGCGCTTTCACCACTTTCCGGTTCCCCCAAACTCACGATTTGCATTCCGGCGACATAGTTCTTGACCTTAGTAGTGAAGGCGTTCTCATACATGGCGCGCTCTCCAGGTGGTGCGAATTTGGAGTAAAATGCGTCCCAATCGCCCTTTGCCCAATCCTCGAAGATGCCCCTGGCGGCCTCGTCAGCCGTCTTTGGATTGAGTCGCATCAACGCCGAATTCGATCGTTGATAGTAGTGAGTGACGCTCGGAGTTAATATAGCCGCTGCGAGGATCACCGCCACGCCAACGACCACCGCTGTTTTCGCTTTTGTCCATGCCATAATTTTCAATGCGCCTTTGATAAGGGCTAAAGTTGAACCGGAAGCCGTTGCTCCCTTGGTGATTGCGACGGCAGAGATTGATTTTACCAGCCCCACCGGCGCAGCTTCGACGGCATTAGCCGAAATCGCTCCCGCGATTACAGACGCCGACAAGGTAATGCCGCGTTTGACGAAAAATTTGCGCAACTTCTCCACCCCGCGCCGGACTCGTGTCTTGGCCGTGTCTTCGCCGACCTCCAATGCGGCTGCGACTTGTTTCAAATCTTTGCCTTCAAAAAACCGAAGCACAATGGCGCTGTGTTCTTTCTCGCCCAACCCCGCCATCGCGAGGTTCAGCAGCGGAGCGATGTCGGGCCAGGGTGAGGTTTCGGGTTCGGGTTGGTTCAGCATGGATTGCATATATGCCTCTTGTTCGCGACCTTGGCGGCGGCGTTCAGTTCTTAAGGCCCTGGCTGCGGTGTATTGAGCTGTGCGGCAAAGCCATGCAGAGAGAATCGTCTGCGGGCCGAGCGATCCCGCCTTGCGTGCCAGAATGATGAATGTGACTTGAGTCACTTCTTCCGCCAGAGGGGCGTCACGAAGTTGGTGCAGGGCGACCGAATATACCAAGTTGACATGCCGTGAGACCAGCTCAACGAAAGCCTCCTCGGAACTGTCTCTGGCATATTCCCTAACCAGATCCATATCACTAGTCATCATCCTGCTAATATATGCCCACCGACGGGGAAAGGGGTTCATATTTGTTGACTCAAATAGGGTCAGGTAACATGAAAGCAGTTAGCTCCTGGAGTAGTTTGTAAATAGGTCACCCATTAGGGCGTTTGGCCCTCTCCCAAACCAGACGCTCACGATTTATCGAGGGCAATGGCTGTCCTAAATAAATTTGTATCAATTCGTGGAAAAGCCCCTTTCCCCGCCATATTCAGTCTTCCATCCTCAATCCTCTTCCCCTTCCGTCCCTTCACCGCTTCCCCACCTTATTCCGTGCCGCCTCAAGTATCTTCCGTTCCTTTTCCGTGAGGCTCTGGATCCCATGCGCAGAAATCTTATCGAGGATGGGGTCCACCTCGCGGCTCATGAATTCCGTGTTGGAAGATTCACCTGCTGCCGGCCCGCCCCGACCCAAAAGGCCGCCTTTGGAATTCGAGTAGTTGACCAATTCACGCGTGGGCGTTCGGTTCATGCGGCGTTTCCCTGGCCACGAGAAGTTCCAATGCATGATGTATTGGACGAAAAACAGTCCCATGAGGATGCCGCCCATGTGTGCCGCATGCGCGACCGGTCCGCCGAAAATGGAGTTGGGAAATGAAATGCCGAGCGTAGCCAGACCCAGGCTGATGAAAAGCAGATGCTTCGCGCGTAGTTTTATGGGAATGACATAGAAGAGGAACACACGCAGTTCTTGTTCGGGAAACAGCATCGCAAACGCGGCGACAATCCCCAAAATGCCGGCCGAAGCGCCCACGACCGGCGCGCCGAAAACCATAAAATATTTTGTGAAAATCAAGGCGGCCAATTCCTGTAACAGCCCGCCAAAAACCCCGCTGGCAAGATACAACATCAGGAAACGGGTTTTGCCGAGCGTGTCCTCAACGACCCGCCCGAACACAAAGAGCGCCCAGCCATTCATCGCCAAATGCAACAGACCCGCATGCATGAATTGGAACGTGAGCAACTGCCAGACGTAGCCATGTTTCAAGCCATAGAGACCGAGGGCGAACCAGTCATGGTCGGGAAAGCGCGGAGCCAGTCCGAGGCCCGGGCCGACGCCATAAAAAACGCATTCACCGATGAACACCACCACATTGATGATGAGCAGGATCGTCGTAAGCGACATTGGTGGCCGGTACGACGGTTCGCGCATATATGGACGGTCTGCAAGCATGACGAACCAAAGTAAACGTGATGCAATGAATATTCAACGGTAACTCCGCGCGCATTCACGTTGTACTTTTGACGAACAAGTCAAAGTGACGTTCCTTGCGGTCTCCCTCGCCCCGCTAAACGGGGACCACGGTTCGCGAGCGAACGTTTCTTGTGGGGCCACCAACTCGTGGCGGGCTTGGGAAGCCACTGGGAATAAGGGTGAGGGGTCCAATCGCTCGTAACTGTTTGGCCTGATTCAGATGAACCCTAAGGCAAATTATCTAACTGCTAGTCCGCGCATCTGCTTGAATTATGCGCGGCATTTCAGTTAGCCTGTTGCGATGCGTGAATTGTCCGTTCCAAAAATCAGCAAGTGGCCGTTCTACGTGGCCGATGCGGTCTTGCTGGCGTTGGCCGTCTTCATCTTCTGGCAGGCCAGCGGGCCTTTGAACACCCAGCAGATGGCTGCCGCAGTGGCGTGTGTGATGGTGGGCGCGGCGTTCGGCGCATGGCCGTTCGTGTTGGATTATCGTGCGGCGACCAGGCTGGCGGAGACCGAGGCGCTCACGTCAGTGGTGGCGCAGGTGCAGAACATCGAGATCGTCGGCAAACGCATCAGCGACGCGACCGCGCAATGGGTGTCGGTGACCGATAGCGCGGAAAAGACGAATGCCGCTGCCAAAAAGATTGCCGACACCATGGCCATCGAGGCGAAGGATTTCGCGGAGTTTATTGCCAAAGCCAATGATGCGGAGAAGTCCACGCTGCGGCTGGAAACGGAGAAATTGCGGCGGACGGAGGGCGAATCATTGCAGGTCATCGTGCGGATGTTCGACCATATCTTTGCGTTGCAGGCGGGTGCCTTGCGTTCCGGCAGTCCCAAGCTTGCCGAACAGATCACCCAGTTTTCGGTCGCCTGTCGCGAGGCTGCCCGGCGGATCGGCTTGGTGCCGTTCCTGGCTTCACCAGATGAAACTTTCGACCCGCAACGTCATCAAACCGCCGATGGCAAAGCGCCCGCGGCGGATGCCGTTATCGCGGACTCCCTCGGCGTCGGCTACACGTATCAAGGCCAGATGCTGCGCCCGGCCGTCGTGCAGATCCGCGAAGTCGTCGTGGAACCCGCTAAGCCCGGGGAACCGTCCGAAGAAACCAACGAATTGCCCCTGAACGAGTTTTAGGCCGAGGAGCGCGAGCCGTCCCGGCTCGCAGCACATCGACAGGGGGTTCGTCAGAGAAATTATCCATTGATTTTGCGCAAAAAGCCTGCTGCGACCGGGGACCGGTCGCGCTCCCTGGTTTGAACAACTCGCTTTAAACTTCCACCGCTTTGCCGGGTTGCGGCTGGACGATCTTTATTTTGGGATATTGCGCGCGGATCTTTTCCTCAAACCATTGCCGCGAGTCATCATCGCCATGCCCGAGCAGGATGCACCGGGGTTCGACCCGCCCAATAAAATCAAAAAGATTTTCGCGATTGGCGTGGGCCGTCAGGTCAAAATCAAATACTTCGCAATTGCGCGTCACTTCACCGGCATCGGCGCTCATCAAAAATGTTTCACCCGGCTTGGCAGCTTTGAGCCGGCCGCCGGGAGTATCCGGATCGGCATAGCCGACAAACATGATGGCGTTGCGCTCATCCGGCAACATGCGCAAAGCAAGGTCATGCGCCGCCGTGTGTTCGCTCATCATGCCGGCGGTGAGTACAAAGATGCGTGCGCCGCTCAATTTCATGGCATCGGCCTTTTTGGCATCGAGCACGATGAGATTGTGCGCTTCGTTCAATTGCAGGGTCGGGAGCTGGCGATGCGTGCGGCTGCATTGCAAGTCGTAGATCTCCGTGAACACCCGGCCCAGCCCGCCGATATAGACCGGTTGCTTGCGGATCTTCCCTTGGCCCATGAGCAGCGCGAGCGTGGCAAGGATTTCCTGCGTGCGCCCCAGCGCGAACGAGGGGATCAGCACCGAGCCATGGCGTTCCAGTGTGTTTTGGATGGCCACCGTCAGGCGCGCTATTTCCGCTTCGCGAGAAAAATCCGGTGCTGTGGCGCGATTGCCACGGGTGGTTTCCATGATGAGCACATCCGCCTTCACGTCTTCGAAGCGCGCAGCGCGAAGAATGGTTTGGTCGTGGAAGCAAACGTCGCCGGTGTAAAAGAGCGTCTCCTTTTTACCGCGGATGAGCATGCCGGCTGAACCGAGCGTGTGCCCGGCATCGAAAAATTCAATCGTGGGAGACAGGAACCCTGCGCGTGTTTTGTGATAAGCCGCCCAATCGATCTCGCGATTGTATTTGAAACCCTGGAAGAGCGGCGCGAGGTCGTCCACTTCGTCATGCGTGTAGAGGGGATATTCTGCAATACCGCATTCCTCACGCTGGCGGGTCATGACATTAACGGAGTTATGCAGGACGCGTTCAACGATGAAATAGCTGAGTTCGGTCATCAGCACGTGTGCCTTTGGAAAATAGCGCAGGGCGACGGGCAATGAGCCGACGTGGTCATGATGACAGTGAGAAATGGCGACGGCGTCCACGTCTTCATTCTCGATGACACTATAGAGCGGTAGTCCAGACCGGCCCTCCAGTTTGGGATGTGTGCCGGCATCCATGAGCAGGCGATGGCCTTCGATATCCACGAACCAGGCGCTGGCACCGATGTTAGTGTCGGGATTGAGATTGATGATGCGCATGGCGGTTTAAGCTCCCTGGTCACCGCACGATAAAAGCAAAGCGGCGGTTTTGCAACCGCCGCATCGCAAATCAATGGGAGCAGGGATGGGACTTCACTTCGGTGCTGTCGCTCCGCCCATCATCTTCTGCATCATGGCAGCCTGGAATTCTTCCTGGGAGGCATATTTGGTGTAACCGGCGGGTGCCTCAAACGTCTTCGCGTCAGGACTTGCCAGCTTGGTGTTCTTGTAATGGATGGTGAGGATGCCTTGCGGGATGGTGGATACCAGCTTCACGGGGAACTCATTCTGGTCGGTCGCCGCCCACAAGGTGAATTCCGATTTTTGACCCGTCGTAGAAGTGACGATGACTTTGTACTTGGTGCAGGGATGGGCATCCAGGGTTTCCGTCCCGAGCTTGGTTTTTACGATGCTGGGATCTTTGGCCAGCGCGTCGACCTGTTCTTTGGGGATCGGTGCCACGACGTAGGCGGTCATGCCGGGGTAGATCATGAGCATCGTCTTGGTGTCCGGTTTGAGGACGCTGATGATTTTCGTCATGTTCATCATCTTCATCTGCGTGATCGCTTCCGGCGGCAACATGCTGCCCTTGGCTTGTTCCATGTCCACTTCCGTGCGGGTCTGTCCGCTCGACATCGAAATGATCATGGGCATGCCGAGGAGTTGTGCGCCGTTGGTGGCTGTCATCGACATGTCGGCATAGGTGGTGAAGGCTTTGTTATCGCCAAATAATTTCATCATGGCCACGTCCATGCCGGGCATCTGGGCCCTGATGGAACCGATGGTCAGTGACAAAGCAGCCACGACGGTAAAAATTCTGTTTCGGAAAGAATGCTTCATATTTTCCGGCAAAATAGCCTTTTCCGGTGGAATCACAACATTTTTCCGGCGGGTTTTGATTGTGGTTGAACGGGGTTGGCTTAACTTTGTCTGACCAGAACGGATCAGCATATGCAAATGACAATTCGTAGATGGATTTTTCTTCCCGTGTTCATGGCGGCCTTGTCCCTGTTCGCACAGGATGTGCCGGTCGTTGAAGAAACGCTCACTAATGGGATGCGCATATTGTTCGTGGAACGCCACGACGAACCAGCCATCGCCGGTGGCTGGGTGGCGCACGTGGGCAGTTCCAATGAGAAGACCGGCAGCACGGGCATCGCGCATCTCTTCGAGCACATGATGTTCAAAGGCACCACGACCATCGGGACCACCGATTACGCCAAGGACCAGGAGATTCTCGACCAGCAGGAGAAGGTGCGCGACGAGATGCGTGCCGAAGAAGCCAAAATGCGCGTCATGCTCCGGCATGGTGAGATTGATGACCTCCTCAAACCGGAAAACTGGACACCGCATTACAAGGAATTGCAGAAACAGTTCCAGCAACTGGTGGATGAAGAACGAAAGGTCCTGGCCAAAAATGAATTCGACCGCATCTATCGTTCGGCGGGCGCCACCGGGATGAATGCATGGACGTCACCGGACATGACGGTTTATTTCGAAAGTGTCCCCGCCAATAAACTGGAGCTGTGGTGCTGGATGGAATCGGAGCGCATCTACCATTCCGTGCGCCGCGAATTTTATTCTGAACGCGACGTGGTCTTTGAAGAGCGCCGGATGCGCACGGATTCACCGCCCACCGGCCTGCTGGAAGAAGCTTTTAACGCGATGTTCTGGGAATCCATGCCGTATAGCTGGCCGACGCTCGGCTGGCCGTCAGACATCCCCGCGATATCCAAAAAACAGGCCGACCAGTTTTTTGCCACGTATTATTCCCCGCAAAATATCACCTTGGTCATCGTGGGTGATTTTGTGCCCGCGCAGGCCGATGCGATGGTGAAGAAATATTTCGAGCGCATTCCGCGTGGCACCAATGCGATTCCCGATGTCAACACGCTCGAGATGAAACAGCCCGGTGAAAAGCGGCTCAATGGCGAGGCGGATACCAACCCACAGGTAGATATTTATTGGCATACAGTCCCGTTCGGGCACAAAGATTCGTATGCGCTGGAGATCCTTTCGCAGATCCTCTCCACCCGCACAGGCAGGCTTTACAAGAACCTGGTGCTCGGCAGCGGGGTGGCGAGCGATGCGTTTGCGCGGCAGGATTCGCTCAAATGGGCGGGTGATTTCAACGCCGGTGGCGAAGCGAGCGATGGCCATACGCCCGGAGAAGTGGAGCAGGGTGTTTATAATGAGATCGATAAACTGAAGAACGAGGACATTCCGCCGGAGGAATTGCAAAAGGTGAAAAATAATTTTGCTGCCGACCAATATCGCCGGCTTGATTCCAATATGTCCATCCTGATGAACCTGCTGGTGAATGACGGGGACGGCGACTGGCACGAGATAAATAATTTCGGCCCCAAGATCCAGGCGGTGACGGCGGCGGATGTGCGCCGGGTTGCCAATGAATATTTCCCCAAAGAAAACCGCGCGGTGGCCACATTCACGCGCAAGACTTCAGCAGCGCCCGCTAAAGACAAGGAGGCACAATGAAATTTCTCCGTTCCATTTTTGTTGCGACGCTCACGGGTATGGTTTCCCTGGCGGTCGTACGTGCGGCCGACGCGATTCCTGATCGCCCGGAAAAAATCGCCTTTCCGCCGTTCAAATATGAACCGCCGAAACCGGAGGATTATCGTGTGCAGCTCAAGTCAGGCCCCGTGGCATATGTGATACCGGACAGGCAGTTGCCGCTGGTGAACGTGACGATCTACGTTCGCGTGGGACAATATCTTGAGCCGGCCGGCAAGGAAGGTTTGGCCGAACTGACCGGTTGGTTGCTCCGGCATGGCGGTGCGGGCACCAACACAGCTGAACAGCTGGAAGAACGCGTTGCTTTCCTCGGCGCTGAACTCGATGCCTCCATCGGAGAGACCGAGGGCACGGTGAGCCTCAATCTGCTCTCCAAAGATACCGACGAGGGATTGGGCATCCTGCACGATGTGTTGTTCGAGCCGCGTTTCCAGGCGGACAAGATTGCGTTGCGCAAATTGCAGATCCTCCAGGATATGGAACAGCGCAATGACGACTCATCCGGCATTGAGGGGCGCGAAGCGGATTTCCTGGCGTATGGCGAAAATTTCTGGGCGAACCATTATTCCACATCCAATTCCATCACTTCCATCAACGCCACGGACAGCGCGCAATTTCATCATCAGTGGTTTGCGCCGTCCAATTTTGTCATCGCCGTCAGCGGGGATTTTGACCGTGATACGATGGTCGCCAAACTGGAGCAATTGTTTTCGCAGCACACAGGACCAGTGACCTCGTGGCATGATTTCCCTCAGACGACGCCTCCGCCCATCCCCACCAACACGGTTTTTGCCGCCCCGGGGGTTTACCTCGTGAACAAGCCCGACGTGGATCAAGGTCGTGTGTCCTTCATCCTGCCGGGCATCCTGCGATACAATCCGGATTATTACGCGGTCATCCTGATGAACGACATCCTTGGCGGTGGCGGATTCACTTCGCACATCATGAGCCGCGTGCGTTCGGATGAGGGACTGGCCTACGATGCGCACTCTTCTTTCCCGGGCGGCACGTACTATCCGCTCACGTTCACGGCCGGTTTCCAGTCCAAATCCCGCACGGTGTCGTACGCAGCCTCCATCGTCAAAGAGGAGATCGTGAAGATGACGACCAACGTGGTGAAAGACACTGAATTGAACGATGCGAAGCGCGCGTTCATCAATCGCTTCCCGCAGACGTTCGCCACGAAATCGGCCACCGCCAATATTTTTGCGCACGATGAATTCATGGGCCGTTATGCCCGCGACCCGCATTTCTGGGCCGAATTGCGCTCGCGCATCGAAGCCGTCACGACGGACGATGCTCTGCGTGTGGCAAAAAAATATCTCGTGCCGGACAAGCTGGTGATCCTGGTGGTGGGAAACAAAGATGACATCCTGCTGGGTTATCCGAATCACCCGGTGAAATTGTCCAATTTGGGAAATATCACCGAACTGCCGTTGCGCGACCCGATGACGATGCAACCGATGAAGTGACTTAGAAATCGATTTCCGTCCGCAGGCCGAAAACGATCGCAGTTTCGCGCGTGTGCAAACCGGAATTCACTGCGGGGTTGAAAAGGAATTGGGTGTCTGCCTGTACCGAAAACCATTTGGTGACCTGTGCGTGATAGGTGAGTTCAAGGGTGGATTCAGATGTCGCCACACCGTCTGATCCCGTGGTCTTGCGGAACTCGTTGCCGAATCTCGTGCAGGAAAATCCCACACCGGCTACATCGGAATCGCGTCCGGGCAGCGGCGCAAACCAGTTGATTCCTGTGTCCGCGTAAGCGGAAACCATGCTGCGGTCGCTCAAGGGGCTGAAACCCGCGCGCACAAATGCACCGAGTTTTGGCTGGCCGTCAGCAGTGGCGATGAGCGTGAAATCATTGATGGCGTAAAAACTGTACAGGTCCTCTGACACGATATTGTTTTTGCCGCCATTCATCCCGGCATAATCGTCAAACCGCCCGCTGTGGAATGTGCCGCCCAAATGGAAGGTGCCTGCGCGATTCCTGAGCTGATAGTTCAAACCGCCTTCATAAAATACCGCCACGCCAACGTGCGACTGGTTTGCCCAGTCAAAGCCATAATTATTCTCCGTGTCCCGCCCGGGAGCACCGTCATAAACACCAGCTTGTAAAAAAACGGTCTTCGTCGGATGCACAGCCAGGAAAATGCCCGGCGCCGCGACAGGAAAGATCGGGAATGCGGACGAATTTCCACAACAACGTGCCAGCGGAGACCCCACCTCGGAAGGCATTGCGCCAAAGGCGGAATTCAGGAATAGGCCCGCATAGTCAGAACCCATGAAGTCGTCATCCGTCGCCAGTTGGCCGAGCTTTAGCGTGACCGCTCCGTCATGCCAATCATGCTGATAATACAAGTTGAAGACGCGAATGGAATTAGCGGCCATCGAGCTGCTGACCGGATTCGCGGCGCCAGTATAACTCGAAAAGGATTTGCCGTCGTCCGAATTTCTTATCCAGCGGAATTGAACCATGAATTTTCCACCGTTCCACCGGCCGAGCTTTTCGGTGTCCAATTGGAATCCGAAATTGAGCAGGCTGTTAAAAGACGTTCCAGTCTTTAGCCCGCCGCTGGCGTTGCCCCACATTTCAGTCGTCAGATTCACGAATGGTTGAACGCCATGGGATTCGATGTTTTGGCGTAACTGCCAGCCACCTGTAAGGGTATCCGGAGGCGAATTTGTTTCATCGGCGTATGCCTGTGATTTGAAACCCACGAGACTAATTATCCCTAAAAAAATTGAATATACCCAAGTGCGCGACATCTCGTTTATATCGGAAATAAACGCCTTCGCCTTAGAGAGGTGTTGTTAAATCTTAAAATTATTTACGGAGACGGCTGGATAGAAATTGTTGGTGACACAGCAAAAAATGTTAAGCTGCCCTCGGGAAGACGATTATTTGTGCGAAGATTTTGGCGGATGCGGCGCGGCTGTCCTTTGGGTGACAGTGGCCATCGGGTAAAGGCCCGGGCAACAGCCAAAAGTCTCATGGAAGGCTGCGCTGAAATGGCTGAGACTGGAGTAACCGACCTCCAACGCGACTTCCGTTACATTGTGCTCGCGACTGCGCAGGAGCTCTGCGGCTTTGTCCATGCGCAGTTGCCGGAGATATTGCGTGATGGTCTGGCCTGTCTGCGTGGAAAAGATGCGGCTGAGATAAAAATGGCTGCAACCGATCTTCTTCCCGAGTTCCTCCAATGAGGGCGGTTCGGCCAGGTTTTGCTTCAGCAGGAAGATGACTTGTTCTACGCGTTCCTGGGCGACGCGTTGTTGGCGCGAGCAGAACATCTCTTTTTCCCATGGTGGTTGCAGGAGGAACGTCACGGCGAGTTCAAGTGCTTTGCATTGATACCACAATGGCTGCGCAGTCGCGTAGACCGGCGGCTGTCGCAGGGTCGAGATGAGTTGTTGTTGGGCAGCGCCGAGGCGCACAGTGGAACCGGCGACATGGTCGCACGGACAATTTTCGATGGCTGCGCGCACGACGGGATGTAGCACGGCTTCGGTGCCTGCGAGATGCTTCGCCAGGAACGGACATGAAAATTCAACCGTCAGAAACTGGTGCTGCTCATTGGCGGAGCGCCGCGCGTTGAGAGGTTGCTCTTTGCGATGATAAAATCCAGCGGTGTTAGGGGCGAACTCAGTGCGTTGCCCGTCGCTTTCCACGAAACCGTGGCCATCGAGGTTCAGGCACAACTCGACACAGCCGGGATGAAAGCTTGCCGCCCAATCGAATTCGCGTTTCGCAAAAAAGTCATGCCATTCGATGCTGTAGCCCGCGCCGCGAAAGCTGCCGAAGAGCGGCTGCCAGCCAACGCCCACGTCGCGCCACGCCTCCGCCTCGGTAAAAGGTGCGGCACTGCTTTTTGATTTGAGATCGCGGCTCATCGGAATAATCCCAAGCATGATTTTCGATTGTGCTGCCCGTTCTGGCAAGAAATGAAATCAGCCCTTTCCACTGGCCGCCATTAAATCGGGCAGCCATAATCCAGCGATGTTTGCTGAAATTGCCGGACAGGTTGATCCGAACAGGCCGGAAAAAGTATTTGTCGCCTTTGCCATCTTTTGGATCGCGCTCGGCGTGGCCGGTTTTCTCTTTTTTCACTTCAACCGCAACGCGGCGCTGAAACGCAAGGTTTTCCCCATCTTCGTGCTTACCGCGGCCATCGTTTTTGGCAGCTTTGTCCAATATACAAGCGCGGGACGTACCCAGATTTTGTATCTGGCCATTCCCATGATTTTGGTCGTTTCGTTGCTGACCATTCGCAAGACGGGTTTTTGCGGTAAATGCGGACGAACGATTTACCAGCGTCCGATTTTTTCCGGTTCACCGCCCTGTCCTCACTGCGGGGCTGAGTATAAATAAAACACTTCAATCCGCTTAACCCCTTTCAGGTGCAATCCATCTTGCCCGCCAGATGTAGAAGATGGCAGGATATATGAGCAATTCCATCAAAGTTGAAGTCATGACGCCGCCGATCATCGGTGTGGCGATGCGTTTCATGACGTCCGCGCCCGCGCCATGGCTCCACATGATAGGGAGCAGGCCGGCGATGATGACCGCCGCCGTCATCGCTTTGGGGCGCACGCGTTTAACGGCACCTTCGTAGATGGCGTCACGCAGGTCGGTGAGCGTTTTCATGCGGCCTTCGCGCTTCCATTGTTCAAAAGCGAGATCGAGATAGAGCAACATCACTACACCAGTCTCCGCGTCGAGCCCAGCAAGGGCGATGAGTCCTACCCACACCGCAACGCTCAAATTATAACCGAGGATATGCAGTGCCCAGAATGCGCCGACGAGCGAGAAGGGCACCGCGAGCAGCACGATGGCCGTCTTCACCAGCGATTTGGTGTTGAGATAAATAATGAGGATGATGATGAGCAGCGTGAGCGGCACGACGATCATCAACCGTTGTTGGGCGCGGATCATGTATTCGAACTGGCCGCTCCACAAAACGTTGTAGCCTTGCGGCACGTTGATAGTGCCGCGCGCGATAGCATCGTCCACGGCGCGTTGCGCCATTTGCACGTATGTGCCGATGTCGATGCCTTTGACGTCCACATAGATCCACGCGTTCGGAACGGCGCCTTCGCTTTTGATGCCCATCGGTCCGCGAACAATCTTGATATCGGCGAGCTGGCCCAGAGGGACTTGTGCGCCGCCGGGCGTCGGCACGATTATTTCGCGCAAGGATTCCAGGTTTTCACGGAAATCGCGGTCATAGCGCAGGTTGATGGAATAACGCTGCAAGCCTTCCACCGTGGTCGTGAGCGGCATGCCACCGAGCGCGACCTCAAGCACATCCTGCACATCGGCGATGCGGAGGCCGTAACGCGCAATCTCATCACGATTGATATGGAACTCGATGAAATTGCCACCCATGACGCGCTCGGCATATGCGCTCAGGGTGCCGGGAACGGTTTTCACTACGGCTTCGATCTCGGACGCGATGCGTTCCAGTTCGGCGAGGTCGGGCCCGGCGACCTTGATGCCGACGGGCGTCTTGATGCCGGTGGCAAGCATGTCGATGCGTGTCTTGATGGGCATCGTCCAGGCGTTGTTGAGGCCGGGAAATTGGATGGAATTGTTCAGTGCATCAACCAGTTCATCCTGCGTACGCGGTCGATGGGCGATGACATGGCCGTCCATATCGCGGATGTCCACAGCGGGCCAATCCTTTTCATCGTTCAACATGATGGTGGTCTCGATCATGTCCATGGGTGCGGGGTCAGTGGCAGTTTCCGCGCGGCCTACTTTGCCGAAAACATTCTTAACCTCGGGGAACGATTTGATGATCTTGTCCGTCTGCTGGAGAATCTCGCGTGCTTTGGTGACGCCCAGGCCGGGAAACGTGGTGGGCATGTAAAGCAGGTCGCCCTCGTTGAGCGGCGGCATGAATTCCGAGCCGAGATTTTCGTAAGGGAATAATTTCCCGATCTGTGCGGATACATTTTTGGCGCTGCCATCACTAAGATGGTTCGTTACTAAACGATTCCACGGCAGGAAAACCCAAATGATGCTGATAACAGCCAGCGTGATGAGAGTCTTGCGCCAGCGAATGACGAAATCTATGACCGGATGGTAAAGCCAGATAAGAAAACGGTTGATGGGATTCTTTTCCTCTTTGGGAATCTTTCCCCGGATGAAAAAGCCCATCAATACGGGTGCCAGCGTGATGGAAAGCAGTGCCGCCGCTGCCATCGAATAGGTCTTGGTGAAGGCAAGCGGCTTGAACATACGCCCTTCCTGTGCCTGCAACGTGAACACGGGAATGAACGAGACAGTGATGACGAGCAACGAGTAGAATAGCGTGGGACCGACTTCCACGGCGGCGTCGCGGATGATCTGCCAATGCGGTTTTTTGCCGGCGTCATGCTCGATATGTTTGTGGGCATTTTCGATCATGATGATGACCGCGTCCACCATGGCGCCGATGGCGATGGCAATGCCGCCGAGCGACATGATGTTGGAACTGAGGCCCTGGCCGAACATCACGAGCATGGAGGCCAGTACCGCGAGCGGCAGAATGATGATGGCCACTAGGGCGCTCCGCAGGTGCATAAGGAACACAAGACATACAAGCGCCACCACGATGCTTTCCTCGAGTAATTTTTCTTCCAGGGTTTTTACCGCCCGACCGATCAATGCGCTGCGATCATACGCGACGGAAACTTTTACATCCGCTGGCAGGGCGCGCATGGCCTGGGCCAGTTTCTTTTTAGCATCTGTGATGACTTGTCGCGCATTCGCACCATAACGGACAATGACCACGCCACCTACGGTTTCTCCTTCGCCATTCTGTTCAGCGATGCCGCGGCGCATATCGGGACCGAATTGGACGTTGGCGACCTGGCCGAGCAGGATGGGCGCGCCATTCTCGCCCGGCGTTACGGCGACTTTGCGCAAGTCATCCAGGCTTTCCACGTAACCACGCACGCGGAGGATAAATTCTTTTTCACCCATCTCAATAGAACGCCCGCCGACCTCGCCGTTACTACGTTGGATGGCCATCTCGACATCGGAAATGGAGATGCCGTAGGCGCGCAATTTGGTTGGGTCGACCGTTACTTGATATTGCTTCACGAATCCGCCGATGCTGGCGACTTCCGAAACACCTTCGACCGACGCGAGTTGATATTTCAGATACCAATCCTGTATGGAGCGCAATTCGGCGAGGCTGCGGTTAGTGGAATTGAGCGAATACATGAACGCCCAGCCGACGCCGGTAGCGTCCGGGCCTAGTGTGGGGTTCACCCCTTTGGGAAGTTGCCCGCTGATGCTGCTAAGATATTCGAGCACGCGGCTGCGCGCCCAATAAGGATCGGTTCCGTCCTCAAAAATGACGTAGGCAAAGCTGAAGCCGTAGAACGAGTAACCACGCACAACCTTGGCTTTGGGCACGGAAAGCATTTTGGTGGTGATGGGGTAGGTGACCTGGTCCTCGACGATCTGCGGTGCCTGGCCTGGCCATTCGGTGTAGATGATGACCTGCACATCCGAAAGGTCGGGAATGGCATCCAACGGGATATTGTGCACGGCGAAAATGCCGCCGATCAGGAGCGCAAGCGTCGCCACCAGAACGATGAATTTGTTCTTCAGCGAGAAATCTATGATGCGGGTGAGCATAAAATTACGTGTAAAGATTTTTCGATAGAGGCTGTAGCTCGGGCATTGCGCTACCCCTCACCCTGACCCTCTCCCCCGGGGAGAGGGAACAGCGATTGGCCATCATGATTTTGACCGCGACATCCGCGTTAACGCCGTCATCCAATATTCTGTGAGCCTGCGAAAAATTCTCCCTCTGTCTTAGGGAGAGGGCGGGGGTGAGGGGGAGATGACGCGCGCAATTTTTCATAGCCTCGAATTCACTGTTGAGGGCCAACCGGATGTTGCTTGAGCCAGTTTTCTTCGGCCGTTTTGCCGTGCGCGACGCTGGTCGTGGGCACGAGCGCCATGCCGCATTTGGGGCAATCACCGGGTTTATCGGAGACCACATCCGCGTGTGAAGGCATGGGACAGGTGTAAAGCGTTTCAGGAAGTGGAGCTAGGGCGTTCGTGGAGATTTGCGGTGTGCCGGCGTTCTCCATCACGGGAACCAGTGTCATTCCACAGACGGGGCATTTGCCGGGTTTGTCCACGCGCACGAGGCCGTGATTGGGTGTGGGACAATCATCGGTCATCGGGCAGGTGTAATAGAGAATCTTCCCGCCGGGCTGAATTTTTGCGAGGGTGGCTTCGCTGACCGGCACGAGCGTCATACCGCAGAGTGGGCATTTGCCGGGATGATCGTAGCGAATAGACACGTGCTCCGGCATAGGGCAGATGTAGATGGTGTCGGTGCTCTCCAGCAAGGCGGTCTCCGTGTTGGTGACGGTGGGAACAGCCGTAACCGTCGTCTGCGTGGACGCATTTGGATCCATCATCTTCTGGACGGCTGCGCGCAATTGGCTTTCGGAATCGAGCATGAACTGGCCGGAGGTGACGACGCGTTCGCCGGCGTTCAACCCACCCAAAACCTGATAAGTGTCATTGTCACTGCGTGGTCCGAGCGTGATGACGCGGGGTTCGAATTTGCCGCCATCCAGCGCGATGAACACAGTGTTCCTCTCGCCACTACGCAGAACGGCAGAATCAGGAACGAGCACGGCGTCCGGCGCAAGTTGGGCCTTCAATTCTACGGTGGCGAACATGCCGGGTTTGAGCAGAAAACCGGGATTGTGAAATTCCATCCGCACTTTCGCGGTGCGCGTGCGCTCGTCTACTGTCGGGTAGATGTACGTGACACGACCGCGAAATTTGCGGTCCGGCATGTAGGAAAGGCTCACCTCGGCCTCCTGGCCGAGTTGCACGAAGGGAATATCCTGTTCATAGATCTGGGCCTGCACCCAAACCGTGCCGAGGTCGGCGATGCGGTAGAGCTTCATGCCTTCATCCACCATCTGGCCTTGCACGACTGACTTATCAACGATGAACCCATCGGCAGGAGCGCCGACGCGCAAGGTTTTTTGCGCTTCGCGGGTCTTTTCCAGCTCGGCGATCTGTTCATCGGAGATGTCGTAAAATTTGAGTTTGTTCCGCGCACTGGTCACCAGCGTGTCTGTCCCTGATGAATTAGTAGGCTGATTCAATGCGAGGATGAATTCGGTCTGTGCGCTGTAAAGTTCGGGCGCGTAGATCTCAAAAAGTGGGTCGCCGCGATGCACCTGTTCGCCGGTGCTGTCCACGTAAAGTTTTTCAATCCAGCCTTTGTACTTGGTGGTCACATCCGCCAGATGTGTTTCGTCAAAATCAATAGCAGCGTAGGTGCGGACGGTTTTTTGCACCGGGCCGCGCGTGACGAGTTCAGAACGGAAGCCCATGTTCTGCATGGTTACGGGATCGATCTGGATAGTTGCTCCCAAACGATTCATTCGCGTCAAGGGCATGCCGCAAATCGGACAATTGCCCGGATGATCCTGGATGACCTGTGGATGCATGCCGCACGTGTAGAGTTGCTTGCCGCTGGACTCAGCCGCATGAATGGTGACAGGCGGTACCAGTAGGAAAAAACCGGTGATGGTGGCGCACAGCAATAGGATGCCGAGGGCCGAAAGTGTTTTTTGGATGGTCGGTTTCATAGGTTCACGGTTTTAAAGCTTTTGGATTCAAGGGCGACACGTCCGGTTGTGAGCCGGCGATCATGAGAGAAAGTTCGGCCATGACGATTTCGCGCTGCGTGCGGGCCTCGACTTCGGACATCTCAAAATCCAGCAGCGTGCGTTGCGCGTCCATGAGGTTGAAGAAATCGATGCGGCCGGAAAGATAATTGGCACGGGCCAGTTCGAGCAGTTGTCGCGCTTTGGGGATGAGCTGGGTTTGCAAGAGGTCGAGATTGCGATTGAGTTCGCGATAGCCGAAGGATTTTTCGGCAAAATCCACGGTGAGCGCGATCTGTTCGGCGCTCAAGCGCGAGCGGGCGCTGAGTTCCTCGGCTTTAGCCTGTGCAACCTCAGCAGCGAGCTTATCGCGCCAGATGGGCAAAGACATTCCGGCTTCGGGGCGAAAGAGGACAGGTGCAGTTTTGACGTCCACCTCAAGGCCGAGACTGAAATCCGGCACACGCTCTTTGTACGCCATAGAGATGCCGGCTTGCGCGGCGCGTACGTCGGCTTCCATCGCATTAAGGCGTGGATTGCGCACGAAGGCTGTGCGCAACAGTTCTTCGTCATCGGGTAGGTTAGTCGACATCTCCAGTCTCGCGGGCGCAGGCGGATTGGATTGGTCGGAGGTGAGGCCGAGCGCCGCTTTGAAATTGGCCAGCATGGGCTGACGCGAGTCTTCGAGATTGGCGATCTCGGTGGCGACGCGGTCGCGCTCGATCTGGGCGCGCAGGACGTCCTGTAACGTGGCTTTGCCGGTCTCGTTCTGTGACCGCGCGATCTGTTCCAAATCCTTGAGCAGCGATAGCGTTTCGTGATTGATGCGCAATCGTTCATCGATGAAACCCAGTTCGTAATAGGATTTTTTGAGGTCGAACGCAGCCTGCAGCACGGCATTCTCAAAGGTGAAATACTTGCTTTGGCTTTCGGCGGTGGCCACGGTGGCCCGGGCCTTTAATTTTCCGGGGCCGGGAAGTTCTTGCGAGATGCCGGGCATCAGGGACGTGAGCATCTTCATGATGTCCGCCTGGATGGTGAGTTGCGGGTCCGGCAGCGAACGTTCCACCGTGATGCGTTGGACGGAGGCCACCCAATCGTAATAGGACGACTCCACTGCCGGTTGATTGAGCAGCGCGAAGCGCAGGAAATCATCCAGTCCAGAGTCAGTCGTCAAGACGGGGAGGGTGGGATGCTCACCGTGTGGGCGATAATTCTTTTCCACTGCCGCGTTGTCCTGCAGCGCCTGCCGCTCACCCGCACGGTGCATACCGACGCAACCCGCCAACAACAGCGGGGCAATCATGCAAATGGCTACAATTTTTTTCATTATCTGACACGTTCCTGACCGGGTGCGTGAGGGAGGTGGATGGGTGCCGGTCGGGAACATGAACACACCACATCCGCCCGTGAGTGCGCCGCCTATGGGCACACTGCGTGCGGGGAAATGATCTTCAGATCAGGAACGCGCAGTCCCGTGTGAAGAGCGGGATATTGCGGAGGGAAACAAAATCGGACGCTGAGAAAGCCGGAGCGATAGTCACCGGCGCATCCCGCGAAATGGAAACAATAGTTTGCCCGGATATCGCGGGAAGATTTTTCAGGGTGAACGTGGGCGCGGGGACGGCGGGAAGCTTTTCCGTAGAGGAAGTGTTTTTTCCCGCGCAACATTTTGAGTGGCAGGCACAGCAGGGCTTTTTCACTGCGGCGGCGGGCGTGGTGTCCGCAAAGGCGAACGCTTGTGCCGTGATCAGCACAGTGGCAAAAGCGATGGCCGCCAGTTTCTTCACGATGTCAGTCTCGCTGGGCGAGACGATATTGACCAACCGTATATTGGCAAACCAATGTCACTTTTTGGCTGCTTCTGCTGCCGCAATCTTCTTCATATACGTCTGCGGATCCTTGTTGAAATCTTTCACGCAATCCGGACAGCAGAACTTGATTTCCTGGCCATCATAATTGGTGACGTAAGGCTTGCCCATTTCACCCAGCTTATCGCCGGACACCATGCAATGGTCGAACGGAAAGGGCTTTACCACGGCATTGGTATCCGCAGCCGAAGCGGTCTGGATAGCGGCGAATATGCCGAATACACCCAATAAACTGAACAATTTGATCATTTTCATAACAATAGTTTAATCCGTCGCAAGTATTACACAGTTCCGGGCGGATTCACTCAAAAAACACTCACTTTTTCGTCAGCTTCAAAACCGTGATGGAATAAGCCGGAAACTCGCGGGCAAAGCTGGTGCCCAGGCCATCCACCGGCGTGGTCACCGGCACGACCTTCGTCGGGTCGTTGATGGAGTTGGTGTCATCCGGTTTTTCGGCGCTCATGATGATGGCTTCGCCCTTGGGAGCGATACCGGTTGCGCCAGTGATGTCCAATTCGACCATTTGAGCCGTGGCGGCGGTGTTGATGACTTTCACAAAGATGATACCGGTTTTACTGTCACGCGTGGCGTTGTAGAACAGGGTTGGAATGTTTATGAGGGGTGGGCGGGTTGGTTCGCCGCCGTTGTTGCCTGAACGCCGGGTGGGCGGCTGCCACTCCATTGTTGGCACATTGGACGAAGTGACCGCGAGGACTTCATCGCCGTGATTGAGATTGAACATCTTCTCGACGTAATAACCGGGCGAACCGTAGCTGCTCAACGCGTCGTAACCGATGAGGTCCGTGGGCCATTGCATGGAGCGCGCACTGCGCATGGAATTGGTCAGGTCGCTGACGTTGACGAACAAGGGCGCGTAACACGACATGATGACGTGGTCGGAATTGCGTTCCATGCCGGCCATCCACGCTGCGTCGCCGAGCGCGCCGGAAATATTCGGCGTGGGCGAGCCGATGCGCGTGGCCCATTCGCCGACGAACACCTTCGGACCTTTGCGCGGGCGCGTGTCGTAATCGTTCGCATGCGATTCCATGTCATGCGGTGCAGCGCGATAGTAATGCTCGTCGATGATATCCGGCTCCCGATTGGTCACGCGAGTGGTGGAGATGATCTGCATTTGCGGATACTTGGCCTTGATGGCGTCGTAAAATTGTGCGAACCGCGCGCCGTACGTGTTGGAACGGTCGAACCAATCTTCGTTGCCGATCTCGACGAACTGCAACTTGAACGGCGCAGGATGGCCGTCAGCCGCGCGCCGCGCCCCCCAGGTCGTGCCCGTGCCGCCGGTGACATACTCGATCTCATCCAGCGCGTCCTGCACGTAGGGTTCGAGGTCGGCGCCGGGATTGACGATAGTATGGTTCAATGAATACCCGGCGTACACCGCCAGCACCGGCTGCATGTTCAGGTCCTCGCACCAGTGTAAAAACTCCATCAAGCCCATGCCATCGGTGGACCAATAATGCCACGCATCGTCATTATGGCCGGGCCGCTTGGAGATATCGCCAAGGGTGTTTTTCCAGATGAAGCGCGTCTCAATGGTGTTGCCCTCGAGATAATTTCCGCCGGGGAAACGGAGGAACGACGGTTTCATGTCCGCCATCAACTGCATGATGTCGGCGCGATTCCCGTTCGCACGATTGTTAAAGGTCGGTGGGAAAAGCGAAACAAGACTGAACCAGATCGTGCCGGGGTTTTCCGCCGTGATGGCAAAATGATTGTCCTTGGATGCGGCCACCGCTCCGCTCGTCAATGTGACGTCATATTTTTGCCACGCATCGGTGACGTGACGGACCTTCGCGCTGGCCAAAACTTTTCCGTCGGCATTCCTCACGAGCGCCACCGTCAGCGGGCCGGAAAATTTGCTGTCAGCCTTCGCATAGAACGATGCGTGATAAACCGTCTGCGGTTTTACCGGGATGCCCCAAAAACCGTCGTTCGCGATACCAGCAGGCTGGGTCTTACTGGCTTTCGTTATCTCCAGTTTCAGGCTCACGGACAACGCCTCATTCACCGGTTGATTCGTGTCGAGGGAGATCGTGTTGGTGCTATCACCGCTCGGCACGAGACTCCAATGCGGGATCGGCGCGTTCGAAACAGCTTCCTTGAACGTGCGATTGCGGATGAGTTCGGCGTAAAGCCCGCCTTCGTAGGCATAATTGATCTCCTCGGTCATCAGGCCATACAGAATGGGGCTGACCTGCGTGGTCACCTTGCTGGCGTCGATCTGCAGGACCGTCGTTGAATTGGTTGATTCAGCGCAAACAGCAAAGGCGGCCAGCGCCGCCAAAAGCGTTGAAACCATCGAAAAGGCTTTCTTATGAAAGCGAATGGGATTCATGCCCATCCTTGTAATGTTTTGCCGGGTCAAAGTCCACCCTGCGAAAAGCACAAATTGTGACTATGAAGCAGGGGGGGCCAACCGGTTTGAATCAGTCGAAATTGGTATAGCCCCGATACCTCGGAACATTTCGCTGGTGGTTTCGGGCGTTTACCACGTTTCACGTGGTCTCTCACAAAACCGGGCAGCGCCATCCAATCGCATCTTTTGGAACAATAAACCGCATCTCCATATCATTCCGGACGTCATAGGCGTCATCCTTTAGTTGGCTGGAGCTGGCTGGGGTTGCCTGTTTGCCAACCCCCCAAATCCCGACGCAAACCGCTTTGCACAAATGGTTTGAATTGAGTCCCGTTCAAAAACTCATTTTCAAGGCTTTCACCATCCCTCGGTTAATTTTTTGCTGCCAATAACTCCATTTCCTTTGCCCCAGAGGCGCAACGTGAAACCAAGTGGAACTTGGCAAACGTGGCCAGCAAAGGGCGCAGAGTATCTTTGCTCTTCCGCGAACATTTTTGCTCGGATCAAGTCGGATT
>Ga0265338_10000868_pt1 | contig 51299 bp, 39 predicted proteins | sample 42126metaG_FD_193579 | JGI IMG/M metagenome (GOLD analysis project Ga0265338, IMG submission 193579) | Rhizosphere microbial communities from Carex aquatilis grown in University of Washington, Seatle, WA, United States - 4-21-26 metaG | ecosystem: Host-associated > Plants > Roots > Rhizosphere...
CGCCGGCTCCCCGCCGCCCGCTCCCGCGTCACCAACCCCGCCACCGCCATCCGGTCACACAGCCTGCTCGACGCCGACGCTGACGCCCCCAGCCCCCGCGCCAGCTGATTCAGGTTCAAGATCCCCGCCCCATCAATCACCAGCAACGCACGCAACTGCACCGCCGGAACCGACGACCCAATCCCCTCCACCGCCCGCTCACACGCCTCCAGCAACACACTCAGCCCAACCTCCACCGAACCAACCTCGCGATCTGGGGCCTCCGGCAGCGCTGGCCCGGCCGCCTCGCGCTCGCTGCGCTGCGGGCGCTGGCCTGCTCCGGTGGGGAACATCATTGCTTGTGGGCGGCGCTAGGCCGCAACGCGTCCTGGCCGGCGGCCGAGATGCATGGCAACAGTGACGACGGTCCCGGTTGACACGATGACCTCCCGGGTTTTCAGGGCTGTTGCCGGTGCGAACTCCCCCTCAGCCAGCAACTCAAACACCTTGCCACGCACCGGCGCGCTGGCCACGTCCCCCCGGCCGGGAGGCAATTGCGTAGTGCGCGCATATCGGCGTCTTCCGGGTACCCTGAGCGTCCCGCAGGTCTCCACCCAGGCAGGCTTGTCCGCTCAGTCTCCGCGCCCTCACCAGAAATCGCTTACGAAAGGCGCTGATGGGTGCCAAGGGGGTGAATCGACCGTGACGGTCAGCGAGTATGCCGTATACGACGACGGGGTGTTGCGGATCACCCGGTCAGGCAGCCCACCCATCGTGGCCCTGGCCGGTGAAATTGATGAGTCCACTTATCCCGGTCTGGTCGGCGCGCTGGAAACGGCGGCGGACGGGCATAACGAGATACATTTCGACTTCGCCCAGGTCGCGTACTGTGATCTTGCGGGCTTGCGGGCGATCATCTGCGTCACCGGGGCTGACCACGACGGCAAGGGCAGCCGAAGGCGCGTCGTGCTGCACCGGCTCTCGCCGGAACTAGAGACGGTGCTGCGGATCGTCGGCTGGGATGGCACTCCTGGACTGGCACTGAATGAGCCCTGGCACGGGGACCAAGTGCCGGAGCCTGGCCGGCTATGGGCGCAGCAATGAGGACGGAGGGGTGTTCATGAGCGGCAGCGCGCCAGCGTTCATGCACCGGGCCTGCCTCTACGGCTCCGACGAGCAGTTCCTGGCGATGGCCATGCCATTCCTCGATGAGGGCCTGTCTGCTGGGGAGCCGGTTCTCGCTGTCACCACCCCCGCCAACCTTGAGCTGATCAACACGGCCCTCGGCGCGCGCGGCGGCAATGTCGATTACGCCGAATCCGCGTTCTTCGGCCGCAGGCCAGCCCAGCGGGTCGCCGCGTTCCACCGCTACTGGAAGCGGCACAGCCCAGCCGGCCATCCCGCCCAGGTGCGTATCGTCGCTGAGCCGGTGTGGGCCGGCCGTTCGTCCCGGGAGATCGCGGCGTGGACGCGCATGGAAGCGGCGCTCAACGTCGCGCTGGCGCCCACCACCATCTCCATGATCTGCCCCTACGACAGGCGCATCGTCCCGCCTGCCATCCTGGCCAACGCGGGCAGCACCCACCCGGAGCAGGTTGACGGGGCGCGCAGCAGGCCCAGCCCGGAGTATTCGGACCCGGCGGCCTTCGCCGCCGCGTGCGATGCCAGCCCGCTGCCGGACCCGCCCGCCAGCGCCGCGGAACTCCAGTTCACCGGGGATCTGCGCGGACTGCGCCGGTTCGTCGCCCGCCGCGCCGCCGCGCACGGCCTGACCAGCGACCGGGTCAGCATGCTCGTATACGCGGCAGGCGAGGTCGCCACCTACGTCAAGAACCAGCCCCCCGGCAGCGCCACCGTCCGGGTGTGGGAACAACCAGGAGCGGTGGTCTGCGACATCCGCCAGATGCGCGCCAGCAGTGACCGCGACCCGTTCCTCGGCCTGCGCCCCGCCGAACTGAAGCCTGAGCCGGGCGATGGGCTGTGGCTGGCCGGTCAGATCTGCGACTGGACAGAGATCCGGTCCACTGACGAGAGCAGCGTCATCCGCCTGCAGGTGGCCAGCCGCCACAATGAGGAGATGGCTCAGCCGGGGATCAGGTACCCGATCTGACGCCGGGCTTGCCCTCCCGCAGCCGGGGGCAGCGGGTGCACTGCCCGCCGTGGCCCGGGCTACCCGGCGGCGATGATCACGTTTACCGGCCCGCTTCGCGGGCAGCGGTACGCCCGGTCAGTGTCTACAGCGCAGGCATGCCTGATTCGTCGGCGGCGGACCTGAAGGAGACCATGATCATGAAGATCGCTCTGATCGCCGAGCGTCCCGGCTCGTCCTCGCGGCCACGCGGCGCCTACCCAGGGGATCCCGCCGCCGACGTCCTGTCGCTCGGCCGGGCACTCGCGGCCCGCGGCCAGCAGGTCACTGTCTACTCACGCACCGGCTCCGCGGCTCTCCCGCGCCGGGCCACGCTGGGCCGCGGGCTAACCGTCGAGTACGTCGCGGCCGGCCCGCGGGCCGGGTTCCCGGATGACCCGGCCCGGCGGCCGGATGATGTGGTGCCGCCGCATCTCCCGGCGTTCGCCGACCAGCTCGCGGCACGTTGGCGCGGTAGCGCCCCGGACCTGGTGCATGCCCATTTCTGGACCAGCGGCCTGGCCGCCCTGGCGGCTGCCCGCGACCTCGGCATCCCGGTCGTCCAGACGTTCCAATCGCTCGGCGCCGGCCCATCCGGCAATGACGGGCCCGCCACGCGGGACGGGGCCGCCAGGATCCGGCTGGAGGCCGCCATCGGCCGCACCGCCCACGCCGTGCTGGCCGCCAGCTCCGATGAGCGGGCACAGCTCGGCCGCCTGGGCGTGCCATCGGCTTCGGTCTGGGTTGTGCCACCCGGTGTGGACACCGCGAGGTTCCAGCCGTCCGGCCCGGCGGCCGGCCGGGGCAGCCGGCCCCGGCTGCTGATGATCGGGCCGCCGGACGATCATCAGGCACTGAGCACCGCCGCGGCTGCGCTGGCTGACGTGCCGGACGCGGAACTCCGCATCATCGGCATCCCGGCCGCCGGCCGGCCCGACGGCGAGCCAGGCGGCCGGGCCCTCAGCGCGATTTCCCGCGAGCTGGGGGTGCACGACAGGATCAGCCGCACGGCAGCGGTGAGCCAGGCCGCCATGCCGGCCCTGATGCGGTCCGCGGACGTGCTCATCCATCTGACCCCCAGCGAGTCCTTCGCCAGGGTGCCCCTTGAGGCGATGGCCTGCGGCCTGCCCGTGATCGGGCTGGCGGCCGGCGCCACCCGGGACGCCGTGATCGACGGGGTCACCGGCTACCTGGTGCCGCCGGATCAGCCCGCGCTGCTGGCGGGGCACCTGCGCCAGCTTCTGGCCCACCCCATGCTCCGCGAGGGGTGCGGCATCGCCGGGGCGAGCCGGGCCCGGCACCGCTACTCCTGGGAGCGGATCAGCCAGGAAGCACTGGCCGTGTACCAGGCGCTCGCCCGCCGCAGGCTGCAGGCCGCGGCGTAGCGAGCCATGCCGCCTACCTCAGCGCGCGACGCCACCCGCCGCACGGTGCTCGTCGCGGGTGCCGCCAACCTGGTCGTGGCGGTGGCCAAACTGGCCGCCGGGCTGGTCACCGGGTCCAGCGCCATGCTCGCCGAAGCTGCCCACTCCATCGCGGACACCATCAACCAGGCGTTCCTGCTGACCTCCGTGCACCAGGCGGAACGCCCCGCCGATTCCGGCCACCCCTTCGGATACGGCCAGGAACGCTACTTCTGGTCGCTGCTGGCGGCGTTCGGTATCTTCATCGCGGGCGGCGGTTTCTCCGTTTTCGAAGGGCTGCTCGCCTTCCGCAGCAGCGGCCCCGAGCACAGCCCGGTCCTCGCCTACATCGTGCTGGCGGTCTCCTTCGTCGCCGAAGCCACCTCGCTGGCGCGAGCCTCCCACCAGGTCCGCGCGGAAGCCCGCCAGTCCGGCAGCGAGGTCCTGGACCACGTGCGCAACACCCCCGACACGACGGTCAAGGCGGCCCTGTTCGAGGACACGGCCGCCTTGATAGGTCTCGTGCTCGCCGCCGCGGGCCTCATCCTGCGCCAGCTCACCGGATCTGCGCTCTGGGACGGCGCTGCCTCCATCGCGATCGGCGGGCTGCTGGTCGTGGTGGCGGTCCGGCTCGGCCTCGACAGCCGGGACCTGCTCATCGGCCGGTCCGCCGACCCGAGGGAGCTGGGCCAGATCCGGGACGAGATCGAGCGGACTCCCGGCGTGGCCGCACTCCTCGAACTGCTCACCATGCACCTGGGCCCGGACCACCTCATCGTCGGAGCCCGGGTAGCGCTGGACGACGAGGTCAGCGCCGATGGGGCGGAGAATCTCGCCGACGATATCGACCGGCGGCTGGCCGAGCGGCTGTCAGTCGTCCCACACGTCTTCATCGATCCCACGCAGGCCTCGGCCCGCATCCAGAAATAAACCGGGCAATAGCTCAAGCTCGCCGGAATGGATGCGGGCGGTCACGGTGCGGGCCGCGCCGCTGGCCTGCGGGACGCCGACGTGGATGAAGCCTGCGACGACCTGGCTGCTGACCGCGTAGCCCACGCTGCCCGGGAGCCGGAGCGTGGCCTGGGCGGAGGTGAGCGTGACGCTGACCAGGCGGGGCGCCGCGGCAAAGGCCGCGGTCAGCTGCCCCGAGCTGATCACCGCCGCCAGCGAGGGCGAACGCAGGCCGGCCGCGCTGACCGCAACGTGGCCAGCGGTGATCCGGACCGGCCCGGCCAGGCCCGACGCGGTGATGCGGCCGGCGGGCTGGCGCAAGGCGAGGGCGGTGCGCCGGGGCACCAGGAGCCGGTAATGCTCGGTGCACGGGCTCGCCGGGGCGCACCGGAAGGACAAGTGCAGTACCTGGCTGGCCCGGTCCAGCCAGGTCGCCGCGACCGGGGCGCGGCCGGACCAGTGCAACTGCCCGGTCAGCCGGACCTGGCTCCCGGCCGTGCCGGCGATGGTCAGGTCCCCCGGCACGCCGCGCAGATCGACCGCGCGGACAGTCCCGGCGGTGACAGAAATCACCCGGGTGCCGGAACCAGCGCCCGGATCATGGCTGTCCGGTGCGGCCATGATCCGGGCCGCCGCGACCAGGCCAGCGGTCGTGACCACGACCACAGCCACCGCGACGAGCAAGGATTCCGCAGCGCGCCGGGACAGCCGCCGGGACGCGCGGGCAGGGCCTGGGCTCATGATCACCACATCCTCCGCAGGCCGGGATAGTGCGAGTAGAGCAGGCCGAAGCTGAAAGTATTTTCGGCCGGTCAGGGCGGCCGGGCGGGCCGAGCCTGCTGATGACCACGGCATCGTAATGATTGGCGAACTCTGGCTGAAATTTCCGTGCCGCTGGCCCTGGAGGTCAGGGCCAGCGGCACGGAAGGGACACGGCGCCCGCACCCGGGGGTCCGGGCGCCGCGGTATCAGCCCGTGGTCAGCGTGAGCACGGTCAGTGAGTTGGCTGGGAACGTGTGCCGGAAGCCCGGGCCGGAGGGCCCGACCTTCTGGGTACTGGGACTGACCATCGTCGGGTGCGCGATCGAGTTCATGGCGGTGGGATCACCGGTGAGCACGGTCAGCGTGCCGCCGGACACCGCGGAGACCCCAGCAAGATCGACATTGACCGTTGCTGCTGACGAACCGCGATTCACCACGGTGAGGTAAGTGGTGCCGCCCGCCTTGGTGGAGGCGACAGTCCACAGGTTGCCGTTGCCGCCAACGATCTGGGACGGCGCGACCGTGTCGCCCAGGGAGTCTCCCAGCATCTTCTGCGCGTAGTACGACGGAGAACCGTAGCTGCTCAGGCCGTCGTACCCAATCAGGTTGGTCGGCCAGCTATCGGCGTTGACGTTGACCAGCAGCGGCGCATAGGACGCTCCGATGACGACGTCGGCATCGCGCTCCATCCCGGTCAGGAACGCAGCCTCACCGAGCGCGGCGGCCAGGGTGCCAGTGGGATTCCCCTGGGTGACCGCGTACTCGCCAATGATGTGCTTGGGGCCGCTACGGCTGGTCGAGTCGTACGCGTGCGCGTCCCCGGCGATCACTGACGGATCGTTGGAGTAGTAGTGGTCGTCGATGACATCAGGCGTGCGGCTGGTCACGTTGGTGGTAGCGATGATCTTCAGCTGCGGATACGCGGCCCTGATCGCGTCATAGAACATCGGGAACCGGTAGCTGTTGTAGCTGCCCGAGTTATCGAAAAAGTCCTCGTTGCCGACCTCGACGTAATTCAGGTTGAACGGCGCGGGGTGACCGTCGGCCGCGCGCATGGCGCCATACGTGCTGCTCGTCGGGCCGATCGCATACTGAATCTCGTCCAGTGCGTCCTGGATGTAGGGCGCGAGCTGAATTTGCGGGACCACGGAGCCGTTCAACGTGTAACCGGCGAAGACGGCGAGAATTGGCTGCGCGCCGACTTCTTCTGCCATCTCCAGGTATTCCAGCAGGCCCATGCCGTCTTGTGACCAGTAACCCCAGGCGCTGTTGTCATGGCCTGGGCGGTTTTCGATCGGCCCGATGGTGTTCTTCCAGTTGAAGTAGGTCGAGATGGTGTTGCCCTCCAGGTAATTGCCGCCGGGGATCCGGAAGAAGCCTGGGTGCAGCGCCGCGATCTTCTGCATCAGGTCGATCCGCAGCCCGTTCGGCGTGTTGTCATAGGTCGGCGGGAACAGCGACACCATGGCGAACCAGACCGATCCGCCCGCCGCGGTGGCAGTGCTGGTGGAGATGACCAGGCGGTTATCCACCGAGGAGCGGATGCCCTTCGCCGTGGTCAGGGTGGCCGTGTAGCTGGCCCAGCTGGCCGTCACCGCTGGGATCTTCGCGGTGGCCCACACCTGCCCGGTGCTGTTCACCAGCGACGCGGTCAGCGGCCCGGAGAAGCCGGCATCGGCTTTGGCGTGGAAGGACAGGTGATAGGTGGTCGCCGGGGTGACCGGTATCCCGAAATAGCCATCGTTGCTGATACCGGCCCGGCCGCCCGCGGGCAGGCTGGTCACCGACAGTTTCAGCGACATCGGGTTGGCTGTGTTGAAGGGCTGGGAGGTGTCCAGCGATATCGCGGCGGAAGCACCGTTGTCCTGCACCGCCGACCAGTACACCGGCGAGGAGCTGCTCTCCTTCAGATCTCGGTTGCGGACCAGTTCCGGATAGATGCCGCCGTCGCCCGAGTGGTTGATTTCTTCGAGGAACGCGCCGAGCTGAGTGGAGTTGATGGCCGGGCCGGCCTGGTTCTCGTGCACGGTGATGGACCCGGTGCCAGCCAGGGCGCTGATGGCCGGGGCGGGCAGGGCGCCTGAGTAAGCGCGCACGTCATCGATGGAACCGCTGACCCAGTCGGTCGGGTTCCCGCCGAAGAAGCCGCGGCCGACGGCCAGCGGTCCGGTGGCGGACCAGGGCGCGACGGCGTGCGTAGCCTGCTGAAGTTCCCCGTCGACGTAGAGCGAGATGGTCTGCGCCGCGGCGTCGTAGACGCCGGTGAGCTGGTACCAGACGCCGGGCTGGGGAACGATGGTGCTGCTCGCGATCGCACCGTAAGCGGCCGTGGCGTCGTAGGCGAGCCGGGTGAACGCGAACCGGCCGGTGTCCGCCCGCTTCTGCAGGTAGAAGCCGCTGACCTGGGTGCCGTCCTCACTGACGAAGGTCTGGTAGCCGCTGGTGTTAGCAAGATCAACCCAGGCGGAGACCGTGAAGCTCTTGCTGGTGTCGATGACCGGCCCGCTGCTGACCGCGGCTTGCTGGGGCGAAACGGCGAGGGCGGACGGTCCCACCACCCCCGTGGTCCAGGAAGCGCCCCCCTGCAGGGTCAGCGGATGACCTCCCCCCGAACTGTCGGCCGCGGTGCCGCCCGTTCCCTCGTCGAATTTCCAGTATCCGGCCAGGCTGGCCGTCGAAGGCGCGGCGCCGTGCTGGGCGGTGGCCGCCGGGGCCGCGAAGAGCAGGAGCAGCAAGGCGAGGGCGGGGGCGAAGATGCGTCGTCGCATGACGTTCTCCTTCGTTGGGGATTGATGCCCGACGGCACGCGCCAGACCGCTGGCGCTCGCCGCTGAGCACGATTCATCCACTCCGCCGAGGAGATCCGTAACTGTTGTTAGCGCTCACAAAAGCGCCGGACCAGGTTCCTGCCACCCCTTCCTGGTGTCCTGGCGATAAGGCCAGCCGGGCCTACCTGCCCACTAACCCACGGCGGAGCGTCCGTCCGGCGATCACCGCAAGACTGGCACCGCTGTCGCGCACAGACCCATGCTGAACAACAGCCCAGGAACCGTCAAGAGCCGCCACAGGTAACACCGGCCACCGCGTGCCAACAGCACTTCCTCCGGGCCGTGTTTGGCCTGATCACAATGGCCTGGGTTGACCTGCGACCATTTTTTCCGCGATTGATGGCCGGACGCGGCAACGGTCGCTGGATGACGGCGAAGGAGACGGAAAAGAGGGCCGCAGCCGTTTCCTGGGCTCAGAAAAGCCATAAGGCAGGTCCATCGATTAGCCCGCAGCAGCACCCGGCAGAGGGTAGTCAATGCCGGATGCTGCCGCGGCGGCAGATGCGGGCACCGGATCGCGGTGGCCGCATCTGCCCCCGTGGCTGAGGGTTGACGAACCCCCTCCTCAGCCGCCGCTCACGGCGAGCACGGCCAGCTCGGTGACATCGGCGGACGTGACATAGCCGCCGGTGAACCAGTCATGCCCGGGTATGCAGGACGCCGCACCGGTCAGCCGGGCAGCTCAGCGGACGGCCCCTGCGGAGCCGACGACGGCAACGCCGCGAGGCGTCCTCCGGCGGGCGCGCAGCAGGCTGAGACCTGCGGGACACGCCCTAAGACGGTCAGCGCGGTTGGAGGCGGCGTAGCCCAGCGGACGGTCACTGCGAGTCTCAAGTGCGCTCCCTGCACGTGGACGGGTCAGGACGATCTACTCCTGCACCCGTAATGCACGTATCGCGGCGGCATCCGGTTCACCCCGCGCCAGGAAAAACCAGCGCCAGGGGTGAACCGCTGGCCAGGAGGGGATCACCGGCGCGCCGTCCCGGACAGTCGCGGCAGACCACTGGTGACGCTCATGCTGCCTCCAGCGCGAGCAGGGCCTGCTTGGCCGCGGGGCCACCGCGGTAACCGCCGGACGAGCCGTCAGAGCGGACGACACGATGGCACGCCACCACGACGGGCAGCGGGTTGGCCGCGCACGCCGTGCCGACGGCGCGGACCGCTCTGGGGCGGCCCGCCGCGGCCGCGACCGCGGCGTAACTGGCGGTGTGGCCGTACCCGATGTCGGCCAGGTGGCGCAGGACGGTCAGCCGGAAGCCTTTAGACAGGCTGAAGTCCAGGGGCAGGTCGAACTCTCGGCGCCGCCCGGCGAAGTACTCGTCGATCTCCCGTGCGGCGGTGTCGAGCCGCTGCGGAGCACGCAGGATCCGCGGACTCAGCTGGGTAGCGAGAGCCGTGAGGACATTTTCGTGGCTTTCAATGCTGAAGGCGACCCTGACCAGTCCCTTCGCGGTCGCCGCGAGCAGCAGCGGGCCGACCGGCGTGTCCACGGTGCGGTAGGCCACGTCGAGCACCCCCCGGGCGTCCGCGCGGTCGGCCAGGCGGTCATGCAGGACGCGCAGCCGCTCCTCGGTGACCTCGGGCAGGGCGTCGAGCACTCTCCGTGCCTCCTGTTCGTCATTCATCAGCCTTCTCCTTCTGGGTCTGCGGCGGCCGGGTAGGTTTTCCGCAGCGCGGCGATGCCGTCGGCGGCCGCCCGGCGCGCGGCGTCGGCGCTGCCGCCGATGACGGCGGCCACCCCGGCGTAGGGCAGGCCGCCCAGGTAGTGATAGGCGACCGCTTCCCGTTGCTTGCGCGGCAGGGCCACCAGGGCCGCGCTGAGGTCGAGGTCCCGCTCGTCGGCCCGCTGCCGGGCGGGATGGTCCGGAACGTCGGCGACCGGGACCGCGCGGCGCGCGGCCGCGCGGGTGACGTCGATCGCCTTGCGGTGCGCGATCGTCACCAGCCACGCCTCGACGTTCGCGTCGCCGGGAAGGTCCGGATAGGCCTTGAGGGCGGCCAGGAACGTCTCGGACCACGCGTCGTCGGCGTCGCGCGGCCCGAGAACCGCCCGGCACACGCGCAGGACGGTCGGCCCATGGCGGGCGACGACCGTCTCGAATGGCTGTTTCCCTGTCACCTGCGGTAGACGCTCCCGGTCGGTGAAACGTGAGCTAGCTGGTCAGAAGAGTTTCGCCGACCTGCGCTCGGCCGGCTCCTCCAGGTCGAGGAGGAACCTCTTGCGCGCCAGCCCGCCCGCGTATCCGGTGAGCCTGCCGTCCTGGCCGACGACGCGGTGGCAGGGCACGATCACGGACAGCGGGTTGCGCCCGGCAGCGGCGCCGACATCCTTGGCCAGTACCTGGCGGCCCAGTTCGCGGGCCAGTTCGCCATAGCTGACCGTCTGACCGTAGGGGATGCGGGCGATCCTGTCCCAGACGCTGCGCTGGAACTCGTCACCGCGGGCGTCGAGCGGCAGGTCGAAGTGCTCCCGGCGGCCGCTGAAGTACTCGCCGAGCTGGCGCCGGGCCTCGTCGAACCCCGCCTCGCTGGGCCGGCCGAAGGCGGCGGCATCCGGCCGGTACCAGTGGTGCGGGAAGTACAACCCGGTCAGCCTGCCGTCCTCGGCGACGAGGGTGAGCGCGCCGATGGGTGAGTCGACGGTCGTGTTGACGGCCCTGCTGACGGCCCTGCTGACGGTCGTGCTCGTGGTCGTGCTCGTGGTCGTGCTGATGGCGGGCATCGCGATCTCCAGGTCACGTGTTATGTGTCGACTGGCAGACGGCCAGGGTCGGCCGAACGTGAGCCCGGCCCCCGGGCGGCCCGGGCCGGCGAAATCGCGCGGGCCACTATAGTGAGGATCGTCGTCCCCTAGACCCTGGGCTGCTCTCTCGGGGAGGGTGCATGATGCGTGGCGGAGCCGGCGATGCGGGGCGATGAGCACCGCCGTCGGTGCGTTCGCTGGTAGGCGGCCGTGACTGTCACCGCCCCGGCGGAGGCGGCCGGGTCGGAGATCGCGATGGCGTCGGCTGCCACGATGGCCGGGGCGGACGTGCTGCGCGAGCTTCAGGTGACCGTCGACGGGGGCTTGTCCGCCGGGCAGGTCGCGGAGCGGCAGGCCCGGTATGGGCCGAATGCGGTGTCCTCGCACAAGGCCCGTCTGCTGCTGGTGATCTGGCACCAGATGCGCTCACCCCTGCTCGCGTTGCTGATGACCGCGGCGGTCGCGTCCTATTTCGTCGGTGAGCGCAGCGACGCCGTGATCATCGGCGTGATTATCGGCCTGTCGGTCGGGCTCGGTGTCGTCAACGAGTACCGGGCCGAGAAGGCCGCCGAGGCACTGCACTCCCAGATCCACCACCAGACGGTGGTCATCCGCGACGGCACACCGGCCACGGTGGACGTGATCACCCTGGTCCCTGGCGACCTGGTCGAACTGCGGCTCGGTGACATCGTCCCGGCCGATATCCGGCTGCTCGATGTCACCGGGCTGGAATGCGATGAGTCGGTGCTGACCGGCGAGTCGCTGCCGGTCGACAAGGGCACCCTGGTCGTGCCGGCCGGCACAGCCCTGGCCGAATTGTCCGGGTGCGCGCTGATGGGCACCGTGGTGAACGCCGGCCGCGCCCGCGGCGTCGTGGTGGCGACCGGAGCCCGCACCGAGTTCGGCAGCATTGCCGCCGGGCTCAGCACGCATCCCCTGGACACCGAGTTCCAGGTCGGGCTGCGGAAATTCTCCATGCTGCTGGTGTATGTCGCGGGCACGCTGACCACGTCGATCTTCGTGATCAACGTGCTGCTGCACAAGCCGGTCATCGACGCGCTGCTGTTCTCGCTGGCGATCGCGGTCGGGATCACCCCGCAATTGCTGCCCGCCGTGGTGTCCAGCAGCCTGGCCGCCGGGTCGCGCCGGATGAGCCACCGCAAGGTGCTGGTCAAGCGGCTGGTCTGCATCGAGGACCTCGGCGACGTCGACGTGCTGTTCACCGACAAGACCGGCACCCTGACCCAAGGCCGGATCGACTACACGCGCGCCGTGCCGGCTGGTGACGCCAGCCCGGGCGCGGTGCTGCGGTGGGGACTCTTGTGCACTGAGAACACGGCCGCCGACGGGCACGCCGTGGGCGGGAACCCACTCGACCAGGCGCTGTGGGAATCCCCGGCCGCGGCGGGCGAGCGGGCCGCACTGGTGGGCTACACGCGGCTGGGGGTGCTGCCGTTCGACCACGAGCGCCGCATGGTCTCAGTCCTGGTTCGTGACCCGTCGGGCCAGCTGACCATGATCACCAAGGGGGCACCGGAGACGGTCCTGGACCGGTGCGTGGACGTGCCGGCGAGCGCCCGGGACGCGCTGACGGCGGAATTCGCGGCCGGCAACCGGGTGGTCGCGGTGGCTGTCCGTCCTATGCCGGGCCCAGCCGGCCCGCCCAGCTCAGCCGCGCCGTCGAGCCCGGCCGGGCCGACCGCGCAGGATGAACGGGACATGCACCTGGTGGGGCTGCTGGTGTTCCTCGACCCGCCCAAGCAGGACGCGGCCGGCGCGCTGCACCGGCTGGCCGACCTCGGTATCGCGGTCAAGGTCGTCACCGGCGACAATGCGGCCGTCGCGGTCAAGGTCTGCCGCGACCTGGGGCTGGCCGCGGGCGGCGCGCTTACCGGCGCCGACCTGGACGGAATGGACGACTCCGCGCTTTCCGCGGCGATCGTCGCCACGACGGTGTTCGCCCGGGTGAGCCCCCAGGACAAAGCGCGTATCGTGCGTGCCCAGCGGCGCAGCGGCGGCGGTGTGGCGTTCCTCGGCGACGGGGTCAACGACGCCCTTGCCCTGCATGCGGCCGATGTGGGCATCTCCGTTGACTCAGCCACGGACGTCGCGAAAGACGCAGCCGACGTGATCCTGCTGGAAAAGGACCTGGACGTGCTGGCCGACGGTGTCGCCGAAGGACGGCGGATCTTCGCCAACACGATCAAGTACGTGCTGATGGGCACGTCCAGCAACTTCGGCAACATGTTCTCCGCCGCCGGCGCGTCGCTGTTCCTGAAGTTCCTGCCCATGCTGCCGTCCCAGATCCTGCTGAACAACCTGCTCTACGACAGCAGCCAGCTGGCCATCCCCACCGACAACGCGGACGAGGAGCAGCTGCGCCGCCCCTCGCACTGGGACATCGGGTTCATCCGCCGCTTCATGATCTTTTTCGGGCCGCTGAGCTCCGTGTTCGACTTCATGACCTTCGGCGTCATGCTGTGGGTCTTCCACTCCGGCCCGGCGGAGTTCCGCTCCGGCTGGTTCGTTGAGTCCCTGGCCACCCAGACCCTGGTTATCTTCGCGATCCGCACCCGCCGCATCCCGTTCTTCCGCAGCCATCCCAGCCTGCCGCTGGTCCTGGCCGCCGCCGGCGTCGTCGCCGTGGGCGCGGTGCTTCCGGCCACGCCACTGGCCGGCACTCTCGGCTTCCAGCCGTTGCCAGCCGCGTTCTACGCCGCGCTGGCGGCCATGGTGGCCGGCTACCTCGCCCTGATCGAGATCGGCAAGCGGATCTTCTACGGCGCGGCGGCCACCCCATCGGTGAGCACCCGGCGGTACACCGGAATCCGCCACCTCCGCCGCCGGGCCGCCTACTTCAGCACCGCTGCGGGCCAGCCGGGCCCGCCGACAGCACAGCGGTGATACCCGGCGCACCCAGTCGCTGCCCGGCGGACGGGATCCCGGCGGGCGGGATCCCGGCGGGCGGGATACGCGCCGTTCACTTCGCGGTGGTTGTGCCGAGACCCTCGATGTACCAGGTTCGAGTACGAGCGGAAGGATGCATGGTGTGACACGCACTGATCCGGTACCGACCCGGACCCCTGGCCAGCCAGACATGGACCTGATCGACGCCTACTGGCGGGCGGCGAACTACCTGTCCGTCGGCCAGATCTACCTGCTGGACAACCCTCTGCTGCGGGAACCGCTGCGGGCCGAGCACGTCAAGCCACGGCTGCTCGGGCACTGGGGCACGACACCCGGCCTGAACCTGCTGTACGCGCACATGAACCGGGTCATCAGGGAACGTGGCCTCAGCGCGCTGTACGTGACCGGCCCGGGCCACGGCGGCCCGGGGCTGGTGGCCAACGCGTACCTGGAAGGCACCTACAGCGAGGTGTACTCCTCGATCGGCCAGGACGAGGACGGGATGCGGGCCCTGTTCCGGCAGTTCTCCTTCCCCGGCGGCATCCCCAGCCACGTGGCCCCCGAGACACCCGGATCGATCCACGAGGGCGGCGAGCTCGGCTACGCCCTGGTGCACGCCTACGGCGCCGCGTTCGACAACCCGGATCTGCTGGTGCTGTGCGTGGTGGGCGATGGGGAAGCGGAGACCGGCCCGCTGGCGGCGAGCTGGCACTCGAACAAGTTCCTCAACCCGGCGACCGACGGCGCGGTGCTGCCGGTGCTGCACCTCAACGGGTACAAGATCGCCAACCCGACGGTGCTGGCCCGCATCCCTGACGATGAGCTGATCGCGCTGATGCGCGGCTACGGCTACGAGCCGCATTTCGTGGTCGGCGACGACCCCGCGGCGGTCCACCAGGAACTCGCGGCCACGCTCGATCAGGTCCTGGACACCATCGCCGCCATCCAGCATGAGGCCCGCGACCCCGCGAGCTCGCTGCGGCCGGGCGCCGGTGCACGCCCGGCCCGGCCCACCTGGCCGATGATCGTGCTGCGCACCCCGAAGGGCTGGACCGGCCCGAAGGTGGTCGACGGCCTCCCGGTCGAGGGCACCTGGCGCGCCCACCAGGTCCCGCTGGCCGAGACCCGCACCAACGCCAAGCACCGCGAGCAGCTCGAGCAGTGGATGCGCAGCTACCGGCCCGAGGAACTGTTTGACCAGGCCGGGCACCTGATCCCGGAACTCCAGGCGCTCGCGCCGCAGGGGCATCAGCGGATGAGCGCCAGCCCGCACGCCAACGGCGGGCGGCTGCTGCGTGACCTCGCCATGCCGGACTTCCGCGACTACGCCGTGCCCGTGGAGCGTCCCGGCGCCGAGTTCAGCGAAGCCACCCGGGTGCTGGGCACGTTTCTGCGCGACATCATCAGCCGCAACCCGGACCGGTTCCGGCTGATGGGCCCGGACGAGACCGCGTCCAACCGGCTCGGCGCCGTGTTCGAGGTGACCGACCGGGCCTGGGACGCGATCGGCCTGCCCGGCGATGATCACCTCGCCCCGAATGGCCGGGTCATGGAGGTGCTGTCCGAGCATCTGTGCCAGGGCTGGCTGGAGGGCTACCTGCTGACCGGGCGGCACGGTCTGTTCAACTGTTACGAGGCGTTCATCCACATCATCGACTCGATGTTCAACCAGCACGCGAAGTGGCTCAAGGTGACGCGCGACATCCCGTGGCGGGCACCGATCGCCTCACTCAACTACGTGCTGTCCTCGCTCGTCTGGCGCCAGGACCACAACGGCTTCTCCCACCAGGACCCGGGCTTCATCGACCACGTCATCAACAAGAAGGCCGAGATCGTCCGGGTGTACCTGCCGCCGGACAGCAACACCCTGCTGTCGGTGGCCGATCACTGCCTGCGCAGCCGCAACTACGTCAACGTCATCGTGGCCGCCAAGCAGCCGGCGCTGAATTACCTGGACATGGAGCAGGCGATCGCGCACTGCACCCGCGGGCTCGGCATCTGGCCGTGGGCGAGCAGCACCGACGGCGAGCCCGACGTCGTGCTGGCCTGCGCCGGCGACACCCCCACCCTGGAGACCCTGGCCGCCGCCGACCTGCTGCGCACCCACCTGCCTGACCTGAAGGTCCGGGTCATCAACGTGGTGGACATCATGCGCCTGGAACCCGCGACCGAGCACCCGCACGGGCTGTCCGACCCTGACTTCGACGCGCTGTTCACTGTCGACAAGCCGGTCATCTTCGCCTACCACGGCTACCCGTCGCTGATCCATCGGCTCACCTACCGGCGCACCAATCACCACAACCTGCACGTGCGCGGGTATAAGGAGGAGGGCACCACGACCACCCCGTTCGACATGGTCATGCTCAACGACCTGGACCGGTTCCACCTCGTCATGGACGTCATCGACCGGGTGCCGTTCCTGGGCTCCCGCGCGGCCACCCTACGCCAGCAGATGTCCGACGCCCGCCTCGCGGCCCGCGCCTACACCCGCGAATACGGCGAGGATGACCCGGCGATCACCGGCTGGACCTGGCCGGGACCGGGCTGACCGTGCGGGTACTGGTCGTCAACGCTGGATCCTCCAGTCTCAAGCTGCGCCTGCTCAGCGCCGCCGACTCCATCGAGCACCGCGCTGACCTGCCCGCGGGAACAGACGGGTTCGATACTTCCCGCCTCGGCGAGATCCTGCACGGATGGACCGCACCTGATGTGGTCGGCCACCGTGTCGTGCACGGCGGCACGACGTTCACCGGCCCGGCGCTGATCAACGATGCGGTGCGCAAGCAGCTGCAGGACCTGACCGACCTCGCCCCGCTGCACCAGCCCAAGTCCCTGGCCGGGCTGGACGCGGTGACGGCGCACCTGCCCGATGTGCCCGCGGTGGCCAGCTTCGACACGGCCTTCCACACCACCATCCCGCCCGCCGCCGCCACCTACGCGGTGCCGCGCGAGTGGCGGGAGCGGTACGCGATCCGGCGCTACGGCTTCCACGGGCTGTCGCACGCCTACTGCTCGCGGCGCGCGGCGCAACTGCTCGGCCGGCCGCTGGCGGGCCTGCGGATCATCACCTGCCACCTTGGCGCCGGGGCCTCGCTCGCCGCGGTCCTCGACGGCCGCAGCGTGGACACCACCATGGGCTTCACCCCGCTGGAAGGCCTGGTCATGGCGACCCGGTCGGGAACGGTCGACCCCGGCCTGGTGCTCTGGCTCGAAGAGCACGAGCACCTGTCGCCGCACGAGGTCGCTACCGCCCTGGAACAGCGATCCGGGCTCACCGCCCTGGCCGGTACCGGCGACATGCGCGAGGTCGAAGCCGCGGCCGGCCGCGGGGACACCGGCGCGCGGCTGGCGATTGGCGTCTACACCCACCGGCTGGCCGCCGGGATCGCCGCGATGAGCGCGGCGGCCGGCGGGGTGGATGTTCTCGCGTTCACCGGCGGTGTGGGCGAGCACTCCGCCGCGGTGCGGCGCCGTGCCGCCGAGCGGCTGGCTTTCCTCGGTATTGCCATCGACACCGGCCGCAACGATACCGTGCTGGATGACGGGGACATCAGCGCCGCCGGAGCGACGGTGCGCACCATGGTGATCACCGCGCGGGAAGACCTGCAGATCGCCCGGGAGGTACGCCACCTGCTGGGCTGAGGCACAGCGCGGCGGCCCGCTGGCTGCGGGCGAGGCCGTCGTGCGCGCGGGCCTGCTCGTGCGGGTCACCGATCTGGCTCGCGACGACGGCAGCGGCCGCGTACTGGGCCTGGGCCTGACCGGGCTCACCGGTCGCGAGCAGGACCTCACCGAGACCGTTCAGCGCCTCGGCCTCGCCCGTCCGCTCGCCGATCTCGCGGAACAGGGCCAGCGCCTGCCGATGGTGCCGGGCCGCCGCCTGGTAATGGCCCTGGTGGCAGGCGACGGTGCCGAGATCGGTCAGCGCTGTGGCGGCACCGGTACGGTCGCCGATCTCGCGGAACAGCGCCAGCGCCTGGCTGAGGTGCCCGGCGGCCTGCTGGTACCGACCCTGCCGCCAATCGACGCTGCCGAGGTTGGCGAGCGCGTGGGCTTCGTTGGACCGGTCGCCAAGTTCCCGGTACAGGGCAAAAGCCCGCTGGAAGTTCCTTCCGGCCTGCGGGTAGCTGCCCTGCCGCCAGTCGACCAGGCCCAGGCCGTTCAGCGCCCGCGCTTCGCCCAGCCGGTCACCGGCCGCGCGGAACAGCGCCAGCGCCTGCCGGTGGTGGGCCGTGGCCCGCTGATAACGGCCTTGCCGCCAGTCACCGGAGCCGAGGTTGCTCAGCGCCCGGGCTGCGCCAGACAGGTCACCAGCCTCGCAGAACAGCGCCAGCGCCTGCCGGAGATGGCCGGCCGCCTGCGGATAGCGGCCCAGCCGCCCGTCGACGATGCCGAGGTTGTTCAGTGCGTGGGCTTCGGCATGCCGGTCTCCGGCGCGGCGTGCGGCGTGCCGGGCGTGGCGGTGGATCGCGACGGCGTCGGTGTAGTGGCCGCCGGTTTCGAGGTAGCGGCAGACGATAGCCGACAGGCGCGTAGCGTGGCCGGGCCAGCCGCGCGCCGCGGCATGCGCGGCCATGGTCAGCAGAATGGGCCGCTCCGCGTCCAGCCAGGCCCGCGCCGCGGCCGAGCTGGCCAGCTCAGGCACGGGCGTGGCCGGCGGGGGAAGGCAGGGCCGGCGGCCGCGCTCCGCGGGGACGAGGGTGTCCATCGCCACGGCCGCGGCGGCGAGGTAGTAGTCGTACAGGCGGGTCAGGGCCACCTGCCCTTCGCCCGCACCATTCCCCGGGCCGGCGGCTTGCCTAGCGGCACTGTGCTGGCCGGCGGTGAGGTAGGCAGCGGTGTCCTGGCCGGCGGTGAGGTGGGCAGCGTAGGAACGGAGCAAATCGTGCATGCCGTAACGGCCGGGCCGCGCCGGGTGGACCAGGTGCCCGCGGGCGAGCAGGCTCAGCACGTCGTCGGCCTCGGTGAGCGTGCCACCGGTCAGCGCGGCGACGGCATATGCGTCAAGGTCAGGGCCAGGGTGCAGGCCGATCAGCCGGAACGCCCGCGCGGCGCCGGCGGGCAGCTGCCGGTAGGACCAGGAGAAGACGGTGCGCACGGCCGTGCGGGGATCACCGCCGGCCTCCAGCAGGTCCAGGCGATGCCGCTCCCCCGTTAGCTGGACCACCAGTTGCGCCACGTCCAGGGCCGGCCGGGTGGCGGCGAACTCAGCGGCGACCCGCAGGGCCAGCGGAAGCCGTGCGCACTGCTCGGCGAGCGTGGCGGCCGCGGCCGGGTCGGCATCGACCCGGCCGCCGATCAGCGCACGGAGCAGCGCGACCGCGTCATCGAGCGGCAGCAGGTCCAGGTCGAGGCGCCGGGCGCCGTGCCGCGCCACGAGTCCCGCGAGCGAGTCGCGGCTGGTGACCACCACGGCGCACGATGAGGTGCCGGGCAGCAGCGGGCGGACCTGCTCAATGCTGCCCGCATTGTCAAGGACAATCAGGGTCCGCCGCCCGTCCAGCATGCTGCGGTACCGGGCGGCGCGTTCGTCAACGTCGGCGGGGATGTCCTGGCTGGCCGTGCCGAGCGCGCGCAGGAACCCGGCCAGAGCGTCGGCTGCCGCGACCGGCTCGGCGGGGTCATAGCCGCGCAGGTTGACATAGAGCTGCCCGTCGGGGAAGGCATCCCGGACCTGGTGCGCCCAGCGCACGGTCAGCGCGGTCTTGCCGACCCCGGCGCCCCCGGCTATCGCGAAGATCGCTATCGCCGCCGGGCCGGCGCTGGCCGGCGCACTGCGGCCTGCGTCACCGGCTCGAGCCGTCAGCAGCCGGTCCAGCTCGGCCAGTTCGGCCACCCGGCCGGTGAACGCGGTCACGTCCGCGGGCAATTCCCGCGGGACCGGCCCGGCCCGGCCCGCCCCGGCCGCCATTCCGGTGCCATCCCCGGCCGCGCTGCCCGGCCCCGCCGCAGTGCCGGGCTCCCCCGCGGCGCCCGGCCCCGCCGCAGTGCCGGGCTCCCCCGCGGCACCCGGCCCGGCCGAGGTGCAGGACTTCGCCGCGGCACCAGGCCCGGCCGCGACCTGGACCCCGGCCGGCCGGTCTAGCGCATGGTCGCTGGTGAGGATCTGCTGGTGCAGGCGCCGCAGCTCAGGACCAGGTTCGATGCCGACTTCCTGGCTCAGGAAGCGGCGAGCGCTGGCGAACTCGGCCAGTGCGTCGGCCTGCCGGCCGCAGCGGTACAGCGCCACCATCAGCTGGCCGCGGAACCGCTCTCGCAGCGGATACTGCCGGATCAGCCCGGTGAGCCGCGCCACTGCCTGGCCGTGCTCCCCCAGCGCCAGCATCATCTCAATGCGGTCCTCGACCGCGGTCAGCCGCAGTTCATCCAGCCGGACCCGCTCGATGTCGGCCCAGGGGCCGGGAACCCCGGACAACGGGACGCCCTGCCACAGATCCAGGGCCGCGTCCAGCGAGCGAGCCGCGGCCGGCCGGTCGCCGGCCGCGGCCACCTGGCGCGCCCGCCCCAGGTGGCGGTCCAGCGCCTCGGTGTCCAGCTGGCCCGGCTCCAGCCGGAGCAGGTACCCGGGCCCCGTGGCCGACAAGACCTGACCCGGCGCCCGGCGAGCGCGGCGCGGTTCCAGCACCTGGCGCAGCCCGGAGACGTAAACATGCACGCTGTTCACCGCGCTGGCCGGTGGATCCTGGCCCCACATCCCGTCGATGAGCTCACTGCGCGACACCACGTGGTTGGCGCGCAGCGCCAGCATCCCCAGCACCGCGCGGCGACGTGGGCCGCCAAGTTCCAGTTCCTGTTCGCCCTGCCAGGCCCGCACCGGGCCAAGCAGCTGAACCCGTAGCACCCCGCTGCCCCGTTGCTTCCCGGCCCGAAGCCCTCCGGGCCATCCTCATCCTGTCTGCCCGACCCGTAAGAGGACACGTGCGGGCCCGCACGCCGGTTCACGGGGCGCCAGTTGCCCAGCCGACCAGCTGCGAGGCGGCTGAGCTACGGATGGCCGCGACGCAGGCGGACACGGCGGGATGCTGCCGGGTGCCTCTCCGGTAGGCGATCCGGGTACGGCGGCGGGCCTGCAGCGGGGACAGCGCCACGCCCACGGGACCGCCGATCGCGCCGAGCTGCGGGACCAGGGCCACACCCTGGCCGGCGGCGACCAGGGCCAGCACGGTGGCGAAGTCATCGGCCTGGTGGCGGACACGTGGTGTGAAACCAGCCACCTGGCAGGCACGCATCGCCATGGTGTGGCACAAGGTGCCGGGACTGGCCATGATCCACGGGGCATCGCGGTGGCTGCTGACCGGGTCGCCGGCCGACTGCGGCCGCGCTCCGGCCGAGGCGAGGTAGATCGTCTCTTCGATCAGCGGTTCGGTGTCCAGGGCGGGATCAGGTTCGGTGGGCACATAGTCGTAGTCGTGGATGAGCGCGACGTCGAGCGCCGCACTGCGTAGCGCGGCGGGAACCGCGGCCGGGTCAAGCTCAGTGACCATCAGCTCGAGCCCGGGATGGTCGTGGCCGAGCGCGACCAGGGCAGCCGGCAGGATGGTGCGCACCGCGGTGGGGAACGCGCCAATCCGCAGCGGCCCGGTCAGGCCGGCCCGGGTGGCGGCAAGCTGTGCGGACGCCTGTTCCAGCAGGGCGAGCACGGCCTCGGTCTGCTGCGCCAGAGCGGCGCCGGCCGGGGTGAGAACCACCCGCCGGCCGGTGCGGCGCAGCAGCGGCACCCCGGCCTCGCGCTCCAGAGCGGCCAGTTGCTGGGAGACGGCGGATGGCGTGTAGGCCAGCGCGTCAGCCACCGCCGCGATCGTCGAGCGGTGGGCCAGTTCACGCAGCAGGCGGAGCTTGCGAACATCGAGCATCAGTTCAGCTTACGATTTTCAGCAGGAATATGAACTAGACCTGCATAGTGAGATGGCGGCAGTCTCGTCCCCATGGAGCAAACGCTGGCCGGTCTCTACGTGCCGCTCATCACCCCGCTGCGCACCGACGGTGAGCTGGCGGTGGACGCGCTGGAAGCACTGGCGCACAGCGTGATCGACTCAGGCGCGGCCGGGGTGGTGGCTCTGGGCACGACTGCCGAGACGGCGACGCTCAGCGCCGGGGAACGACGCGGCGTCCTGGACATCTGCGCGCGGGTGTGCCGGGAACGCTCGGCGATGCTGATTGCCGGGGCCGGCTCTAACGACACCCATGCCTCGATCCAGGCCCTGCAGGAGCTGGCCGGATGGCCCGAGGTGGCGGCCGCGCTCGTCGTCGTGCCGTACTTCACCCGGCCCGCCGAGGAGGGCGTGGCCGCCCACTTCACCCGGCTGGCCGCCGAGAGCCCGGTGCCGCTGATCATTTACAACATCCCCTCCCGGACCGGCCAGGTCGTGGGATGGCGGACCGTGCGGCGACTGGCCGGCCTGGCCGGGATCGCCGGAGTCAAGCACGCCGTCGGCGGCATCGACGAGGACACCGTCCAGCTCATGGCCGATCGGCCCGACGGGTTCGCGGTGCTGGCCGGTGACGACGTCTTCGCCTCGCCCATGCTCGCGCTCGGCGCGGCCGGCGCCATCCTGGCCTCGGCTCACCTGTGCACCGGGCACTTCGCCGACCTGGTTGGCAGCTGGCGCGCCGGGGACTGCGGCCGGGCCCGCGCGCTCGGTCACCGGCTGGCCGGGCTCTCCGCGGCGCTGTTCGCTGAGCCCAATCCCACGGTCATCAAGGCGGTCCTGCACGCGCAGGGGCGGATTCCCAGCCCGGCGGTCCGGCTGCCGCTGCTGGCCGCCGGACCGGGCGCGGTCAGCGCAGCTCAGCGCCAGGCCAGCGAACTGGCGCAGATCCCGCCGATGAGTCTGCGGCCTGGCGGCAGTCAAAACGTCGGAGGGCCGTGATAGGCCGTAGGAAGCAGATGGGAGGTCCGATGAGTGGAGTAAGGGTACTGGCGGGCACGCGCAAGGGCGCGTTCGTCCTGACCTCGGACGGCAAGCGCGAGCGGTGGGACGTCAGCGGGCCGCATTTTGCCGGCTGGGAGATCTACCATGTCAAGGGGTCACCCGCTGACCCGAACCGGCTGTACGCCTCGCAGTCCAGCGGCTGGTCGGGGCAGGTCATTCAGCGGTCTGACGATGGCGGCGCGACCTGGCGGCCGGTGGGTAACGAGTTCCGTTACGACGGCGTCCCTGGGACGCACCAGTGGTATGACGGGACGCCGCACCCTTGGGAGTTCGCCCGGGTCTGGCACCTGGAGCCAGCGCTGGACGACCCGGACACCGTCTACGCCGGGGTGGAAGACGCCGGGTTGTTCCGCTCGGACGACGGCGGGCTGCACTGGCAGGAACTGCCTGGGCTGCGCGGCCACGGCTCCGGGCCGTCCTGGCAGCCGGGTGCGGGCGGGATGTGCCTGCACACGATCCTCCTGGATCCCGCGGAGCCCGGCCGGATGTACACCGCGATCTCGGCCGCGGGCGCGTTCCGGTCCGATGACGCGGGCCAGACGTGGCGGCCGATCAATCACGGCCTGCAGTCGGAGGGCATCCCCGACCCTGACGCGGAGGTCGGGCACTGCGTGCACCGGCTGGCCATGCACCCGGCGCGGCCGTCGGTGCTGTACATGCAAAAGCACTGGGACGTGATGCGCAGCGATGACTCCGGCGACTCGTGGCATGAGGTCAGCGGCAACCTGCCGACCGACTTCGGATTCCCGATCGACGTCCACGCGCACGAGCCGGACACTGTCTACGTGGTCCCGATCACCAGCGATTCCCAGCACTTCCCGCCGGATGGCAAGCTGCGCGTCTATCGCAGCCGCACCGGCGGGGACGACTGGGAGCCGCTCACCCGCGGCCTGCCGCAGGAGAACTGCTACGTCAATGTGCTGCGTGATGCGATGGCAGTCGACTCCCTCGACTCCTGCGGCGTCTACTTCGGGACGACCGGCGGTCAGGTATACGCGTCAGCCGACGCCGGCGACAGCTGGGCCCCGATCGTGCGGGATCTTCCGGCCGTGCTGTCGGTCGAGGTCCAGACGCTGCCATGATCCGGGTGGTCCTTCCCGCGCACCTGCGCGCCCTCGCCCGCATCAATGGTGAGGTGGAACTCGACGTCGCGGGCCAGGTCACCCAGCGCTCAGTGCTGGATGCGCTGGAAGCCCGTTACCCGATGCTGCGCGGCACGATCCGCGATCACGACGGGGGGCGGCGCCGGGCGTTCATCAGGTTCTTCGCCTGCGAGCAGGATCTGTCCCACGAACAGCCGGACGCGCCGCTGCCCGGCCCGGTCGTCGCCGGCGCGGAGCCCTACCTCATCGTCGGGGCCATGGCGGGCGGGTAGGCCAGCCCGCCGGCCCGCATGAGCCCGGCCGCGGCGTTCCGGGCTTATGTCGGCTTCCGCCCGGTGAGACCGGCTCGGCGCAGCGCGTCAGCCATCGCGCCGGTACCCGGGGCGGGTGCGGCCCCGTCCCGATTACCGGCCCGGCCGCTCCCCCGCCGGTCGCCGCCCCGGCCCGCCTGGTCGCCGCCCCGGCCCGCTGCGCCCCCGCTGGGACGGCCGCCGGGCCGCGGGGAGTTGTCCTGTCGCCCGGAATTGTCCTGTCGCCCGGAATTGTCCTGTCGCCCGGAATTGTCCTGTCGCCCGGGACCGGACTCCTGCCGCGGGCCGCCACCGGCGCCGGGCTCGTCGTCGAGGCGCATGGTGAGCGAGACGCGCTGGCGCGGGATATCGACGCTGAGCACCTTCACCCGCACCACGTCGCCTGCCTTCACCACGGTGCGCGGATCGGTGACGAAATTCCGCGACATCGCGGACACGTGCACGAGGCCGTCCTGGTGCACGCCGACGTCGACGAAGGCGCCGAACGCCGCGACGTTGCTGACGACCCCCTCCAGCACCATGCCGGGCGCAAGGTCTTCCAGCGTCTCCACGCCCTCGGCGAACGAGGCTGTCGTGAACGCGGGGCGCGGGTCACGGCCCGGTTTCTCAAGCTCCCGCAGGATGTCGGTGACGGTGGGCAGCCCGAAACGCTCGTCGGTGAAATCCGGCGGGCGCAGGGAGCGCAGCACCGCGGTATTGCCGATCAGCTCACCCGCGGTGATCGCGGCCGTCTTCAGGATGCGGACCACCACCGGGTAGGCCTCGGGATGCACGCTGGACGCGTCGAGCGGGTCATCGCCGTCGGTGATGCGCAGGAATCCCGCGCACTGCTCGAATGCCTTGGCCCCTAGCCGGGGGACGTCCCTGAGCGCCTTGCGGCTGCGGAACGGCCCACCCGCGTCCCGGTGGGCCACGATGGTGCCGGCCAGTCCCGCACTGATCCCGGATACCCGGGCGAGCAGCGGCACGGAGGCCATGTTGACATCCACACCCACGGCGTTGACGCAGTCCTCGACCACGGCGTCCAGCGAGCGCGGCAGCTTCCCCTCGGACAGGTCATGCTGGTACTGGCCGACGCCGATGGACTTCGGGTCGATCTTGACCAGCTCGGCCAGTGGATCCTGCAGCCGGCGCGCGATCGAGACCGCGCCGCGCAGCGACACGTCCATGCCGGGCAGTTCCTGCGAGGCGACGGCGGACGCCGAGTACACCGACGCGCCCGCCTCGGAGACCACGATCTTGGTCAGCTGCAGCTCCGGGTGCGCCTTCATCAAGTCCCCGGCCAGCTTGTCGGTCTCCCGGGAGGCGGTGCCGTTGCCGATGGCGATCAGCTCGACGTGGTGGGCCGCCGCCAGCCGCGCCAGGATCGCGATCGATTCCGCCCCGCGGCTGCCCGCCGGCCCCGATGGCCCGGGGCTGCCCGCGGAGCGGCGTTTCAGCTCAAACGGGTGGATCGTCTCCGTCGCCACCGGCTTGCCGGTCGCGTCCACCACCGCGACCTTCACGCCGGTTCGGAAACCGGGGTCGAGGCCCATGGTCGGCCGGGCGCCCGCGGGCGCGGCGAGCAGCAGGTCGCGCAGGTTGGCGGCGAACACGGCGACCGCATCGTCCTCGGCCCGCTGCCATAGCCGCATCCGCAGGTCGACGCTCAGATGGACCAGGATGCGGCTCCGCCAGGACCGGCGGACCGTGTCGGCGAGCCAGCGGTCGACCGGCCGGTCTCCGTCGGCGATGCCGAACTGCCGCGCGATCATCACCTCGTGATCGGTGCGCTCGCCTGGTCCCGGCAGCGGGCCGGCCGGCGCGTCCTGCGGGTCCAGGTCGAGATCGAGGATCTCTTCCTTCTCGCCGCGGAACATCGCCAGGACGCGGTGCGAGGGCAGCCTGGTGAAGGGCTGCGCGAACTCGAAGTAGTCCGCGAAGTTGGCGCCAGCCTCCTGCTTGCCCTCGCGCACCTGGGAGACCAGGCGGCCGCGCGACCACATCCGCTCGCGCAGCGCGCCGATCAGGTCAGCGTCCTCGGAGAAGCGCTCGGTGAGGATCGCCCGCGCCCCGTCCAGGGCGGCGGCCACGTCCGGCACGCCCTGCTCCGGATTCAGGTAGGCGCTGGCCAACGCCTCCGGATCAGGCCCGGCGGCGGCGAGCAACTGATCGGCCAGCGGCTCAAGCCCCGCCTCCCGGGCGATCTGTGCCTTCGTGCGGCGTTTCGGCTTGTAAGGGAGGTAGATGTCCTCCAGCCGCGCCTTGGAGTCCGCGGCCATGATCTGCGCCTCGAGCGCGTCGTCCAGTTTGCCCTGGGAGCGGATCGACTCCAGGATCGCGGCCCGCCGCTCGTCAAGTTCGCGCAGGTACCTCAGCCGTTCCTCAAGCGTGCGCAGTTGCGCGTCGTCGAGGGTCCCGGTCGCCTCCTTGCGGTAGCGGGCGATGAACGGCACAGTGGCTCCGCCGTCGAGCAGTTCGACGGCCGCGCTCACCTGGCCTTCGCGAACGCCGAGTTCCTCGGCAATCCGGCGGTTGACCGGCAGCTGACCGGATACCTGAATAGGCGCTGTCACGATCCTGGATCACCTTCTCGTCGGCTGCTTGTCGGCCCGGGCCAGCCCGCCGGCGGCCGCAGACCCCACGGCAGCGGCGGCAGGCTCAGCACGTCGGCGCACCGGCCTACGACACCATAATGCCGCCCCCGCGTCGCGCCGGGGCCACTGTCCGGCCGACGGTACCTGTCCCGCAGGTCACCGGCGGACCGGCCGGCGATGAGAATCCGCCCAGCCAGGGTCGGCACGCCTGCGCTGATCACCCAGACGCACGGAGGGCCGCTGGCCCCGCTTCGAGTGCGGTCAGCCGGGCACCGGCCTCGGCGGCCTCCGGCAGGCCGAGGCTGGTGTAACGGGCCAGGGCATGCCGCCAGTGATCGAACGCCTGACCAGGCTCACCGGCGGCCTGGAAACTGCGGGCCAGGCCGTGATGGGCGCGGGCCTGCTCATACTTGTCGCCGCCCTGGCTCGCCAAGGCCAGGGCGGCAGCGTGCTGCGGATGAGCCTGGCCTGGCTGGCCCGCCGCGAGCAGGACCTCACCGAGGCCGTTGAGCGCTTCAGCCTCAGCAGCCCGCTCGCCGATCTCACGGAACAGCGCCAGGGCCCGCTGGAAGTGGCCGGCCGCCTCCGGGTAGTGACCCTGCTGGCAGGCGACGGTGCCGAGATCGGCCAGCGCGCTGGCCGCACCGCTCCGGTCGCCGATCTCACGGAACAGCGTCAGGGCCCGCTGGAGGTGGCCGGTGGCCTGCGGGTAGCGGCCCTGCCGCCCGCCGACCAGGCCCAGATTGCGCAGCGCGTGGGCTTCGTTGGACCGGTCACCGAGTTCCCGGTACAGGACCAGGGACTCCTGGAAATGACCGGCCGCCTGCCGGTAACGCCCGAGCCGGCCCTCGACCAGGCCGAGGCCCTTCAGCGCACGGGCCTCCCCAGGCCGGTCACCGGTCTCCCGGAACAGGGCCAGGGCCTGCCGGCGGTGCGCGGCGGCCTGCGGGTAGCGGCCCAGCCGCCACTCGCACGAGCCAAGGTGAGTCAGCACACACGCCGCGCCGAACCGGTCACCGACCTCGCTGAACAGCGCCAGGGCCTGCTGAAGGTAGCCGACGGCCTGCCGGGTGCGGCCGCGCCGCTCGACGATCGCCAGGGCGTTCAGCGCGTAGGCTTCCGCGGCCCGGTCACCAGCCTGGCGAGCGGCCCGCAGGGCTCGGGTATGCACCGTGACGGCGTCGGTGTAGTGGCCGCCGGTGTCGATGTAGCGCCACAGGATGCCCGAAAGCCGGGCGGCATGCCCGGGCCAGCCACGGACCGCCGTGTACGCGGCCGCCACCAGGGTGGCCCGCTCGGCATCCAGCCAGGCGCGGGCTGCGGCCGGGCCGTCCAGGGGCGGGAGGGGGGTGGCCGGCGGGGAGATCGGGGGCCGGCGGTGCCGCTCCGCGGGGACTGCCGTGTCCATCGCCGTGGCGGCGGCCGCGAGGTAGTAGTCGAACAGGCGGGTAAGCGCCGCCTGCCCGTCGTCCTGCCGGGCCGCGTCCTCGGTCGCGGTGAGTTGCCTGGCATAGGCGCGGAGCAGGTCGTGCATGCCGTAGCGGCCGGGCCGGACGGAGTGGATCAGGTGCGCCCGGGCCAGCAGATCAAGAATGTCGCGGGCCTGCTGGGGAGTGGTCCCGGTGAGAGCGGCGGCGGCATATGCGTCAAGATCCGGGCCGGGGTGCAGGCCGGCCAGCCGGAACCCCCGCGCCGCGTCGGCCGACAGATGCCGGTAGGACCAGGAGAAGACGGTGCGCACGGCGGTGCGCGGGTCACCGCCGGCCTCCAGCAGGTCCAGCCGCCGCTGCTCGCCCGCCAGCTCGTCAACGAGCCGGGCCAGGGGCAGCGCCGGGCGGGCCGCGGCGAACTCGGCGGCTACCCGCAGGGCCAGCGGCAGCCGCGCGCACTGCTCAGCCAGCGTGCCGGCGGCGGCGGGATCGGCCTCGACCCGCTCGCCGATCAGCACCCGCAGCAGCGAGACGGCGTCAGCGCCAGGCAGCAGGTCCAGGTCGAGACGCCGGGCACCATACCGGGCCACCAGCCCCGCGAGCGAATCCCGGCTGGTCACCACCGCGACGCAGGACGGGGCGCCCGGCAGCAGCGGGCTGACCTGCTCGACCGTCGCGGCGTTGTCGAGCACAACCAGCATCCGGCGGCCGTCCAGCATGCTGCGGTAGCGGGCGGCGCGCTCGTCGGCGCCCACCGGGAGATCATGGGCGGCCACCCCGAGCGCGCGCAGGAAGCCGGCCAGCGCGTCGGCTGCGGCCACCGGCTCACCGGGGTCATAGCCACGCAGGTTGACGTACAACTGCCCGTCCGGGAACGCGTCACGAACCTGGTGCGCCCAGTGCACCGCCAGGGCGGTCTTGCCGACTCCGCCGCTGCCGGCCACAGCGCAGATCACTACCGCTGCGGCACTGGCCGGGGCCCCGCGAGCCCCCGCGTCCGCCTCCGCCGTCAGCAGCCGGTCAAGCCCGGCCAGCTCAGCCGCCCGGCCGGTGAACGCGGTCACGTCCGCGGGCAGTTCCCGCGGGACCGGGGCGGCCCGGTGCGGCCCGGCAGCGCTCCCGTCGCCGGACGCCGGGACGCCACCCCCCGCCGGGACGCCGGCTCCGGCGGGGGCGTCGAGAGCAGGATCGGCGGTGAGGACCTGCTGCTGCAGGCGCCGCAGCCCCGGGCCAGGCTCGATGCCGAGTTCCCCGGCCAGGACGCGACGGGCCGCAGCGAACTCGGCCAGCGCCTCGGCCTGCCGGCCGCAGCGGTACAGCGCCACCATCAGCTGGCCGCGGAACCGCTCTCGCAGCGGATACTCCCGGATCAGCCCGGCCAGCTGCGGCACGGCCTGATGGTGGTCCCCCAGCGCGAGCATCAGCTCGATGCGTTCCTCGATCGCGGTCAGCCGCAGCTCACCGAGCCTGGCCCGTTCGATATCGGCCCACGGGCCCGGAACCCCCGACAGCGGGACGCCCTGCCACAGCCCCAGGGCAGCATCCAGCGACCGGGCGGCCACCGCCGGGTCACCGGCCACGGGTAGCAGCCGCGCCTGCGCCAGGTGGCGGTCCAGCGCCTCAGTGTCCAACTGACCCGGCTCCAGCCGGAGCAGGTACCCGGGCCCGGTGGCCGACAGGACCTGCCCCGGCGCCCGGCGCGCCCGGCGCGGTTCCAGCACCCGGCGCAGCCCGGAGACATAGACATGCACGCTGTTCACCGCGCTGGCCGGCGGGTCCTGGCCCCACATTCCGTCGATGAGCTCACTGCGCGACACCGCCTGGTTGGCGCGTATCGCCAGCATCCCCAGCACCGCGCGGCGGCGCGGCCCGCCGAGCTCTAGTTCCTGATCCCCCCGCCAAGCCCGAACCGGGCCCAGTAGCTGAACGCGTAACACCCCGTGCCCCCGTTACTTCCTGGTCCCCGGTCCGGTCAGATCCCGCCGCTCAGGTTGCCCCACCTGCCGCGACCTGGGGATCCGGGGCGCCCACCGCCCCCCGGGCCGGAATTGACAGAACGAATTAAGACGACGCTAAGTCCCACCGGGCGATCCTCACTGTGCTGGCTGACCGTCGAGGTTGGCTGACCATCCAGTCCTAAGGAGGACACGTGCGATTCGGGCAAGCAGGTTCACGTCCGGGCGGGGAAGCCTCGCCGCAGCGTGAACACGACGGGGGTACGCCGCCAGGTCCCAGGTTCCATTACCGGAGGTGGGCCGGCGTGGCAGCGCTCGCGGGTGCGTCACTCATGATCGGCAGTGCGGCATTCGCCGCATCCGGCTGGAGCGTGGTGCCGGTCCCGCCGACCGGGAACAACGCCCAGCTGAACGGGGTGTCCGCGCGCACCAGCACCGACGCGTGGGCTGTCGGGCAGCAGTTCGGCGCGGCCGGCCAGGCACCGCCGCCGCCGGTGAGCTACCACTGGAACGGCAGCACCTGGTCGCCGGTGGCCACGCCGAACTTCGGCCAGCGGGCCAACCTGCTCGCGGTCAGCGCGAGCAGCGCGAGTGATGCCTGGGCGGTCGGGTTCAGCATTCCTGAGGGCGACGACGACACCACGCTGATCGAGCACTGGAACGGAACGGCCTGGTCGGTGACGTCCTCACCGGTCGTCACGGGCCTGAACGCCCGGCTGACCGGTGTGGCCGACCTCAGCCCCAGCAACGCCTGGGCCGTGGGCGAGGGCAGCACCGGCCCGCTCCTTGAGCACTGGAACGGCACCGCGTGGAGCGCTGCGACCGTCCCCGACCCCGGGTTCCGGCCCGGCGCGGGCCAGGCCATCTCGGCCAGCTCAGCGACCGACATCTGGCTGGTCGGCAGCACGACCAACCCGGCCACCGGGACCGCTGCCGCTGAGGCGCTGCACTACAACGGCACCGCCTGGGCCGTCAGGGCGATGCAGCAGCCCGGCACGAACACCCCGACCCTCGCCGCGGTGACTGCCATCTCGGCGGCCAATGCCTGGGCCGTCGGCGAGGACATCGGCGCGACCTCGGCCCTCGGCGGCAGCACCTTGATCGAGCACTGGAACGGCAGCAGCTGGAGCGTGGTTCCCAGCCCGACACCGGGCGCATACCCGGGACTGAGCGGCGTTGCCGCCCGCGGGCCGAATGACGTGTACGCCGTGGGCAACAACATGCCCAGTATCAACGGCGGGGTGGTGCAGGGCATGATCCTGCGCTGGAACGGCAGCGCCTGGTCGGCTGACACCGATCCGACCAGCGGCAGCTACAGCCCGCTGTATGCCGCCGCCACCCTGCCAGGCGGCACGAACGAGTGGGCCGTCGGCACCCTCTCCAGCAATCCGCTGATCGTCAGCCACGGCTGACCGGAGCCCTATCGCCCGGGAGGGGGAGGACCTGGCCGGTGACCGGCGATGCCCGGGTCATCGGCCAGGTTCTGGGGCTGCGCCGGGCCAGCGGCTGACTGGGCCACGGTCGCCGCCGAGCACGGCTACTGTGACCAGCCGCACTTGATCGACGACTTCCGCGATCTCACCGGGATCACCCCCGGTGCCTACCGGCCACGGTCGGCCGGCGAGCACAACCACGTCGCGCTGCGGTGACGGTTTTCGCCAATCCGCGCGTGCCGGGCGCGGACTAGGATCGAGGCCGACCAGCGACCGGGGAGCTGACAACGTGCCGACAGCAGGACCCTTCCGCACCGCCGGAATCTCCTACCTGCACATCCCGGCTCCGGATCCGCCGCGGTCCGCAGCCTTCTACCACGCGGCTTTCGGCTGGACGGTAGGTGGCAACCCCAGCATGCCCAGCTTCGAGGACGGCACCGGGCACGTGATCGGTCACTGGATGGCTGATCTGCCCGTCGCCGGCGAGGCAGGCGTGCTGCCCTACATCTACGTCGATCGCATCGACGAGACCCTCGGGAAGATCATCGCCCACGGGGGCGACGTGGTCGCGGCGCCTTATCCCGAAGGGAACCTGTGGGTGGCCACCTTCCGCGACCCGGCCGGCAACGTGCTCGGCATCTGGCAGCGCGGCCCGCGCCAGTGACCGGTGCCCAGGCAGTCGCGCCGGCAAGGCCTAACGGCCCGCCTTCCCGGGACCTCGGACGGCTGACGGCGGCGGCCGTGGCCCGCCAGCATGGGGGCAACAGCCGAACGAGGGCGCCGGAGGTGATGGATCGTGACTGCCAGGCAGGATGCCGCGAACACCAGCAGGTCATCGCGCGGCCATGCGCCAGAACCGGCCAGCGGCCGGGTGCTGCAGACGCTCACCCCGGCTGAGTGCTACGACCTGCTGTCACCTGGCGGCCTGGGCCGCATCGTATTCTCCGCGCTGGACGGCCCGGTGGCCCTGCCGGTCAACTTCGCCATGGTCGGCCGGACCGTGGTCCTGCGGACCGGCGTGGACACCCAGCTAGCCGCGCAGCTGGACTGCAAAGCCGGATTTGAGGCCGACCGCCTCGATGAAGCGCTGCGCGAGGGCTGGAGCGTGATGGTCAGCGGCCGTGCGGTCCGGGTCAAGAAGGAAGAACAAGTACGCCACCTGGAGCTGGCGGCGGAGCTGAAGCCGTGGGCCGACGGCGCGCGCGACGTATACGTGCAGATCATCCCGCATCGCATCAGCGGAAGGCGGATAAAGACCTGACCCCGGTTGGCCCCGGTCCGACGGCGATGACCACAAACGTGGCCGTCTGCCCGGGCCCATCGCTGGAACACCGATGAGTTCTTCTCCCGCGCCTGGTCTTATAGATAACAGACACGGGGAAGGTCGTGACCATGGCGGACAGCGCGGTCCAGGAGGAGTTCCTGCCTCGGGCGGAGCCATACCGGCGCGAGTTGCTCGCGCACTGTTACCGGATGCTCGGCTCCGTGCACGATGCCGAGGACCTGGTACAGGAGACCTACCTGCGCGCCTGGCGGGCGTATGACCGGTTCGAGGAGCGGTCATCGCTGCGGACCTGGCTGTACCGGATCGCCACCACTGCCTGCCTGACCGCGCTGGAGAGCCGCAGCCGTCGGCCGTTGCCCAGCGGGCTCGGCGCGCCGAGCGCGGACCCGGAAGCCGAGCTGGCCCAGCAGCCAGAGGTGCCCTGGCTGGAACCCATCCCGGACGCGATGGTCGGCGGTGACCCGGCCGATCCGGCCACGATCGTCACATCACGGGAAAGCATCCGGCTGGCCCTCATCGCCGCCCTGCAGCACCTCCCGCCCCGGCAGCGTGCTGTGCTCATCCTGCGGGAGGTCCTGAAGTGGAAGGCGGCCGAAGTCGCTGAGCTGCTCGACACCACGCCTACTGCCGTGAACAGCGTGCTGCAGCGCGCCCGCGCGCAGATCAGCCTGGTGAGCCCGACCGAGGACACCGTCACCGAACCCACCTCGCCCGGGCAGCGGGAACTGCTCAAGCGGTATGTCGCCGCCTTCGAGAACTACGACATCGACGCGCTCGTCGAGCTGTTCAGCGCGGACGTCATCTGGGAGATGCCACCGTTCACCGGCTGGTACCAGACACCGGGGGACATCGGCCGCCTCGTCGCCACCCAGTGCCCGGCCCAGGGCGCCGGCGACATGCGGCTCATCCCGATCGAGGCGAACGGGCAGCCCGCCTTCGGCATGTACATGCGCGATCCCAGCGGCGAGCACCACGCGTTCCAGCTGCATGTCGTGCACGTCACCGCGGCCGGCATCGACCATGTCGCCGCGTTCTTCGACACCTCGCTGTTCGCCACGTTCGGCCTCCCCGACGTGCTCCCGGCCAGGTCATGACTGAGAGCCGGCCGGCGGAAACGCCGATCGGCGGGGTCGCCCTGCTGGAACGGGCGATCGGCTACACCCTCGGCACCCTGCACGGGGTGACCACAGCGGCCCTGTCCCAGCCCACGCCGTGCCCGGAGTGGGACGTCCGGGCGCTGCTGGTGCACATGCACGACTCTCTCGGCGCCCTGCAGGAAGCCACCGACCTCGGCCAGGTCGGCCCCAGCCCGGTCACTTACCACGGTGACCCAGCCGCTGACCTGGTCAGCGTGCTACGGGACCAGGCCGGCCAACTCCTGGGCACCTGGGCCGGCGCGGACACCGGCCTGGTCTCGGTAGGCGGCTGCCCGGTGTCCACCAGCATCGTGACGAGCGTCGGGGCGGTGGAGATCGCCGTGCACGGCTGGGATGTCGCGCAGGCGTGCGGGCAGCGTCGCCCCCTCCCGGATGAACTGGCCGAGGAGATGCTCTGGCTCTGCCACCTGTTCGTCACCGAGACGGACCGGCCCGCGCGGTTCGCGGCACCGGTGGCCGTGCCGCCGCAGGCCAGGCCGGGTGCCCGGCTGCTCGCCTTCCTTGGCCGTAGCCCGGGGTGATTCGGGGACGCTTACGGGTATGGGTCGGGGCACGTGGCCGTCGGCGTTCCTCAGGAAGCGGGTCCCATGGGCAAGCTGCTATTGATCATTTTGTGCTTCTTCTTCCCGTTCATCGCCGTCTTCATCCGTTACGGGCCGTGCATGAAGGTGGTCTGGGCGATCCTGCTCCAGCTGCTCGGGCATTTCCCGGGCGTGATCTACGGCATTTACCAGGTGACGCGTCCCTGAACGGTTATCTCAGCCGGCCCGTCTTCAGCCGGCCCATCCGATCTCGGTCCAGGCCGACGGGTGGGCGTGCAGCACCGTGCAGGCGTACCGCGTCCACAGGCTCCACACATGTGCGGCGCTGCGGCCGTGCCAGTCTGCCGAGCCCAGATCCTGCACGGCCTGGATGATCGCGCGCTGCTCGGTGGCTTCGCACTGCACGAAGCCACCGCCGTAGTTGGCGTGCGCGTCAGCGTCGAGGTCGTGCAGGCAGTCGCGCCACGCCTGCCCGTCCTCGGGCATATCCGCGTACCTCCAGCCATCAGTCTCCCCGTCAGCCAGCCGCGCGTCGATGAAATGCACCACCGGCAGCCGCGGCTCGCTGTACTGCCCGACGAGATGATCACACAGGACGGTCGCGATGGCCTCCTCGGCCGGGGTGAAGAAACGGCCTGTTTCGATGTTGCGGATCATGCGGTCGATGCCGTGCACCGCGTGCTGCGGCACGTTGCGCTGAGACACGGCTTTCATCTGCAGTCCTTCCGGTCATCCGGGGGCCGCCGCGGGCGGACGCCCCGTCCGGGCGAGCTTCAGGTACTCGCCCCGACACCGCTTCCCGGCCGCGGCGCCCGCAAACAGCGCGCGGCACCTCCTGATCCGGTGAATGCGCGGCGCACCGGCCTGGGCAGGCGGCCAGCTATCTCAGCCGAGAGGGGAGCTAGGCCTGATCAGGGGCGCACCATAGAATCAAGATCTACAAAGCGGCGTTGCCGCCACGTCCGGCCGGCCACCGGCCTCCCGGGAATGATTGAGGTCAGCGTCACCAGGAGGCCGGCCACCGCGTTTGGATTTCGGGAGAAGAGCATGGCGCGTTCTATGTGGTCGGGATTTCTGAGCTTCGGGCTGGTGAGTGTTCCGGTGGGCCTCTACACGGCCACGGCTGACCAGACGATTCACTTCAACCAGCTGCATAAGGGCACGTCGAACCGGATCCGCTACAAGAAGGTGGACGAGGTCACCGGCGAGGAGGTCGCTACCGCGGACATCGTGAACGGGTACGACCTCGGCGGCGGCGAGTACGTCGTGGTGACCCGTGAGGAACTGAAAGAGGTCGCCCCGGGCAAGTCGGAGACCATCGAGATCAGCGATTTCGTCGACCTTGATCGCATTGACCCGGTGCATTTCCGGTCGACATACTATCTCGCGCCACGGGGAAAGGGCGCGGACCGCGCCTACGCGCTACTCCGGCAGGCAATGCGCGAGACGGGCAAAGTCGGCATCGCCACCCTCATTCTCCGGGACAAGGAGCACCTGGTTGCCGTGCGGCCCGGGGAGGATGTCCTGATCCTGGAGACGATGTACTTCGCCGACGAGATCCGCACCCCGAGCGAAGAGCTGGACAGCCTGCCGAAGGACGCCACCTTCGAGGGACGCGAGCTTGAGGTCGCGAAGAAGCTCGTCGAGTCGCTCACGGTGGAATGGTCTCCCGAGGAGTACCACAACACCTACCGCGCGCGCGTGGAGGAACTGATCGAGCGGAAGCGCGAGGGAAATGCGGTCGTCTTCGAGGCGGAGGAGCGGCCCAAGTCGAACGTCATCGACCTGATGGCGGCCCTGGAGGCGTCCGTGGCCGGGACCGGGCAGTCGCGGGGCACGGCGGCCGCTGCCCCGGCCGATGCCCAGCCCGCCAGGCCGGCCAGCCCGGGCACGCCACCGGACGAGGACGTGGCGGCGATGACCAAAGCCGAGTTGCTGGCCCGCGCCGCCGAGCTGGACGTCCAGGGGCGCTCGAAGATGTCCAAGCCGGAGCTGATTGAAGCGATCACTGCGGCCGGCTCCCCGAAGCGCCGGAGCAGGAAGATTTCTTAAGTATCAGCGCCGCCGCCGGCCCGGCGAGCCGCAGAGTGTCACCCCCTGGTGATAGATGAATGAGGGTGGAAGGAGCCCTCATGCCCGAGCCAGCCGTCAGCCTCGACGTGTGCACCGAGTGCGAGCAGGATCTTGAGCACTGCCACGGGACGGCGATCGTGCATTTCGACGGCGTGGCCGATTGCGCCGAGGACCCTGATTGCCGGCTGGCCGCGGAGCAGCATCTCTTCGTCGTCTCATGCGGCGAGGTGCACTGCCCGTGCGGCGCGCCGCTCCCTGAGACGGCCTGGCCGCACGAGCACGCCGCGGCCTCCTGAGGCGGCGGCGCGGGCCGCTACGCCAGGGGGGCGAAGAGATCCCCGTGCCGTTCGACGCGGCCGAGAACCTCCCCGGGGGCGAACCGCAGCCGGGCCGGATCACCGTGCCGCGCGCAGTCCTGCACCTCGTCCCAGGTGACCGGGGTCGAGACAGACGGATCGGCGACCCCCCGCAGCGAGTAGACGGCGACCGTCGTCTTCGCCGGGTGGTTCTGGCTCCAGTCGATCAGGACCCGGCCTTTACGCAGCGCCTTGGCCATGTTGGACACGACCAGCTCGGGGTGATCTTTCTCGATCGCCCGGGCCACCTCGTGGGCGCGTTCCCGGGCGGTGTCCCACTCGGTGCGGGCGGGCAGCTTGACGTAGACCTGAAGGCCCTTTGACCCGCTGGTCTTCGCCACTGGCTCGCGGCCGCGGCCGGCCAGCCGGTCGGAGATCCAGGACGCGACGCGGCAGCACTCCACGATCGAGGTGCCCGGTCCCGGATCGAGGTCGAAGACCAGGTGGTCCGGCCGTCCGGGCGGCGGGCGCCGGCCCCCGGCATGCCAGAGCGGAACATGAAACTCGATGGAGGCCAGGTTCGCCGCCCAGATCAAGGTCGGCCGCTCCGCCACGACCGCGTACTCGACCTCCCCGTCGGGGGAACTGCCCCACCCCCGCCCGGAGCCGGACGAGGGCACCGTGATGGTCTGCACCCAGCCCGGCGCGTGCGAGGGCACGTGCTTCTCGACGAAGGACTTGCCGCCGACGCCGTCGGGGAAGCGGCGGAAGGTGACCGGGCGACCCTGCAGATGGGGCAGCATCACCGCGGCGACCCGCGCGTAATAGTCGAGAACCGCTCCCTTGGTGAATCCACTGCCGGGATAGAGCACCTTGTGCAGGTTCGACAGGGACAGGCGGCGGCCGTCCACCTCGGTCTCAACGCGCTCAGGACTCACCGCTGACCTCCCCCGGGTCCTTGTCCGGCCGCAGGCCGCGCCACGACGGGTGGCGAAGGTGGCCGTCCGCGGTCCAGTTGCCGTACCGGACCTCCCCGACGATGACTGGCCGGACAAAGTGCGCCAGCGCCGCCGCCGAAGGCGCGATCCCGGCCGAGAACGGGCTCGTTTCCCTGGCCAGGGGCCGCAGGCGGCGCAGGATCGCGCGGCGCTCCTGCTCGCCGAAGCCGGTGCCTACCTTGCCGACATAACGCAGGCCACCGTCCTCCGGCAGGCCGAGCAGGAGCGCGCCGAGCTCGCCGGATCGTTCTCCGTTACCGTCCGTCCAGCCACCGATGATCACTTCCTGGGTCCGGAATATCTTGACCTTGACCCACTCCCCGCTGCGCCGCCCAGCGCGGTACGGGGAATCGCGGCGCTTGGCGACAATGCCTTCGAGGCCGCTGCGCTGCGCGGCGGCGAGGACATCCGCGCCGGGCACGCCACGCAGCGAGTCGCCGGTCACCAGGGACGCACCGGACAGGCCGAGCGACTCCAGCCGCTGGCGGCGCTCGTCGTGGGGCAGGCCGAGCAGCGACTGGCCGTCGAGATGCAGCACGTCGAAGGCGATGTAGCTGACCGGGACCTGCCGCGCCCGCCGGGTGACGTCGCCGCGGCCCGACGGATGCAGCCGCTGCTGCAGCAGGCCGAAGCTGGGCCGCCCGTCGGGGCCAAGGGCGACGATTTCACCGTCGAGGACAGCAGGACGCGCGCCGAGGTGCAACCCCACGTCGCGCAGTTCGGGAAAGGCGGCCGTGATGTCCTTGCCCGTCCGGCTCAGCGCGCGGGCCCGGCCGCCGTCGACGTAGACGACAGCCCGGACGCCATCCCACTTGATCTCATAGGCCCACTCCTCGTCACGGGCCGGCAACGGCCCGGCTGTCGCGAGCATGGGCTCGATCCGGGCCGGCAGCGGCTCGAAGCCCGGCCGGGCCGGATCCATCCGATGGATCATCCAGTTCTTGCCGCGGGTCGCGAACAGCACATAGCGCCCCTGCGCCTTCGACCCGTACAGCACCACCTTCACTTCGGTCTCGGTCCACTTCTCCAGCTCGTAGTCACCGTGATCCCAGATGCTCACGTGCCCGCCGCCGTACTCACCTTTCGGGATGTCACCGGCGAAGGTCCCGTACTCCAGCGGGTGATCTTCGGTGTGCACGGCCAGGTGATTCGTCGCGGGATCCTCCGGGACGCCCTTCGGCAGCGCCCAGGACACCAGGACACCGTCATGCTCCAGGCGGAAATCCCAGTGCAGGGCCCGCGCGTGATGTTCCTGGATAACGAACACCGGCCGGCCGCCCGTTTGCTGGCAGGGTGGGCGCTTCGTTCCCATGGGCTCCGGGGTCCGGGCCGGATCACGCTTGGCCTGGTAGGCACCCAGCAGAGCGCCGTCAGCCATGGCAGGCTGCTCCGGGCGGGTACGCGGAGGTGCCATCCTGGGCCAATACCCGCGAACACGCCGCCTACGCAGGCGGTGGATCAATGCCCGGCCTCGATCTGGGTACACCGAAACGGCCGGGGAAGTAACTGCGGGTCAGGAAGGACGATTCATGGCGACTGCGCCGCCGGGCACCCCCGGCATCCTCGGGGCGGTCGTGGTCGTGCACGGTGGCCAGTCACTGAGCACCGAACCGACCTCCGCGATCCAGCTCAGCGTGCTGCGGATGGTTCCGGTCGCGCGGGCCATCCGGCACGCGCTGCGCGGAAGCGGGATCGTGGTCGGCCGGCCACGGCTCCGGCTCCGCGGCTGGAACGGCGCGGACGCCTCTCCCGTCGATGACCTGACCGCGCTGCTCGACGGCATCGGCCAACGGCACGGGCCGGTGCCCATCGTGCTGATCGGGCATTCGATGGGGGGCCGGGCCGCGTTGCGGGTAGCCGGGCACCCGCTGGTGTCAGCGGTCGCTGGCCTGGCGCCCTGGGTGCCGCCCGGGGAACCCGTCGGGCAGCTGGCCGGGCGGCGGGTCCTGCTCGCCCATGGCACCGCCGACCGGGTCACCAGCCCGGCCGAGACCTGGGCTTACGCGGACCGGGCCCGTGGCATCGGGCCGGTGGCCACGATCGAGGTACACCACGGCGAGCACGCCCTGCTCCGCCGGGCGCGCCTGTGGCACCGCATCGCGGCTGACTTCACCCGGATATCGTTCGCACTGCCGACCAGGGACGGAGCGCTGACGGACGCCTGCGCCGGGGCCGGCCACACGGTGCTCTTACCGGCCGGCCCGCCCGGGCTCTTGGCCGGCCTGCCCGCTCGGCACACCCGGTCATGCGGCATCACGGGCCCGGCTACGGCAACAAGATCATCACCGACCGCACCGGCGGCACCCCCGCCAGCTGGACCAGCTGAGGGGGAGCCGCCGACGCACGCCCTGGGCCGAGGCCTGCCTCACCGGGCCGAGCTGAGCGCGGGAGCCGGCTGAGCCGGAGCCTGGTCCGCCGGCGCGGGTGCCGGGCGGCTGGTGGCGGCGGTCCTCAGCATGCGGGCCATCGAGGCTGGCAGCCACCAGTTGGCCCGCCCGAAGAGCGCCACCAGGGCAGGCACGAGCAGGCACCGGATGACGACCGCGTCGATGAGGATGCCGGCGCCGAGCCCGGTGGCGAGGATCTTCAGGTCGGTCTGCGGCCCGGTGGACATCGACAGGAAGCTGAGCATCAGGATGGCCGCCGCGCTGGTGACCAGCCGCCCGGTCCGGCCGAGGCCTTCAGTAACCGCCTGGCGGGCGTCTCCGGTGGTGTCGTAGACCTCACGGATGCGGGTGAGGATGAACACCTCGTAGTCCATCGACAGGCCGAACAGGAAGGCGAACACCATCAGCGGCACCCACATGGTGATCGCGCCGGTGGCCGGGATGCCCCAGATCGCGCTGGAGCCGTGGCCGTCCTGCCACACCCAGGTCAGCACGCCGTAGGCAGCGGCCAGCGAGATGAGGTTGAACACGACCGCCTTGGCCGCCAGGACTACCGACCGGAACGCCCGGCTGAGCAGCAGGAACGTGGCGATGCTGATGATGGCGAGCATGAGCGGGAAGTCGCCGTACACGGCGTGATCAAAATCGGCCAGCGACGGGCCGGCGCCGCCGACGCCGACCACGTGCGGGCTGGCCACCAAGGCGCCTTCCAGCCGGGTGACCGTGGTCTGGCCGGCCGGGACACTGCTCTCAGCGGCCGGGATGACCGTGACGATGGCCGTGCCAGGCCGCCGGTAGCCCGGCGTGCTGGGCGCCAGGGCGGCGTACACCCCGGGCACCCGGGCCGCCAGGTCAGCCACCCGGCCGGGCGCGGAGGACGTGAGCACCTCGACTGGAGTCAGCACGCCAGCGGGAACGCCGCCGTCGGTCAGCACGGCCAGGGCGTCATGGGCCGGCCCGGCCGTGGCCTGCGCCGTGCTTCCCGGCTCGCCCAGGTGCAGCGACAGGGCAGGCAGCATGAGCGCGGTGAGGACGCCGAGCCCGGCCAGCGCCGCCAGCCAGCGGTGGGAGTAGATGCCGCGCGCCCAGGCCGAGAACACCCGGCTGGCCGACCGCTCGGTCCGCAGCCGGGGCCAGTCCAGCCGCGGGCCCACGGTGGCCAGGATGACCGGCAGCAGCGTGATGGCCACGGCCACCGAGACCAGCGGGACCAGCACGCCGCCATAGCCGACGCTGCGCAGCATCGGAACCGGGAGCACGATCATCGACAGCAGCCCGATCGCGACCGTGAGCCCGGAGAACACGACCGCGCGCCCAGCGTGGTTCATCGCCTCGGCGACGGCAGCGGCGTTGTCGCGCCCGGCGGCCCGCTCCTCGCGCCAGCGGCTCACCACGAGCAGGGAGTAGTCAATAGCCACGCCGAGGCCGATGAGCGCGATGAGGAACTCGACGATCTGGCTCACGCCGGTGACCTCGGTGAGCCCGCCGACCAGGAGGAACGTGCCCAGCACGGAGACCCCGCCGATCAGCAGCGGCAGGAAAGCCAGGAAGCTGGCGAACACGAGGGCCAGGATGACCAGGGCTCCGATGGCGCCGATCATCGCTTCGGCCATGATGCCGGTCCCGTGGCTGGCGGCGGGCTTGCCGTTCATCAGCAGCTGCGACCCGGTGACGCCGACGTGCCAGCCCGGCGGCACCGCGCCGGCCAGCGCGCGGCGGATCAGCGCGCCATCGCTGGGACCGGCGAAGCCGTCCACCGGGGTGGTGAAGACGAGCGCGAACGTCGAGCGCCCGTCGCGGGTGATGAACGCCGGGTCGTGGGTGCTGGCGTAGTCAGCGATCCGCACGTGCGGGACGGCTCGCGCGACCGCGGCGAAGGCGCGGCCGGTGGCGGCGGCGACGGCCGGCTCGGTGACCCGCTGGCCGGCCGGGACGGTCAGCACCGGTACGTAGGGCGCCTGCGATCCGCCGTTGCCGTAGGCCCGGACGATCTGGCTGTCCACCCGGAACGCCTGGCCTGGCATGGCGAAATTGTTCGTCATCCGGTGGGTGGTGCCGCCCACGGTCAGCACGCCGGCCACGGCCACGGCGAGCCAGAACACCAGCACAAGTGCCTTGTGGCGGAGTACGAAGCGGGTCAGGGCGGGCATCTCAGCCTCCGGGGGGCTTGCGGTGCCGGCGGCGGTTCCGCCAGCTACCGACAGCGTGCCGGGACGGCCGCGCTGCGTCGTCGTGCCGGGGATGACAGCTGCGGCTACCCCGCACGGCGCAGGCCGGCCGGATGTACTCCACCGGGAGTAGCCCGGTCGCCAACTCTCAGCGGACGACGGCGGCCCTCCGGATGCCTACGCTGTGGCTATGGACGGTGCCCTGGCGGTGTGGCGGCGATGGTGGGCCTCCCCGGTCCGCGATATCGCGCTCGCGGTGCTGCTGACGGCCGTGCTGGTGGCCGCCGCCTACGCGGAGGCACACCCGAACCACGCCAGCGACCAGGTCGTGAGCGGCCACCCGGTTCCGCAGCACACGCCCACGGCGGCGTTCCTCCTGGTGGCCGTGGCCGGCCTGGTGCTGGCCGCCCGCCGCTGGTATCCCGTCGCCGTGCTCGCCGTCTCCACCACGGCGGTCGCCGTCTTCAGCGTGCTCGGCTACGTCAACGGCGCGGCCCTGCTGCTGCCGACCGCCGCCCTGTACGGACTGGCCAAGACGGGAAGCGTGCGCCGGGCCGTTACCGCGGCGGGCGTCACCCTCGTGGTGCTGATGGCAGCCACCGCGGCCGGCAACCCGTTCGGCCCGACCGGCGGCGGGTTCGACCTGATTCCCGGCCTGATCGCCGCCGCGCTGTTCGCCGGGCTCGCGGTCAGCAACCGCCGCGCGTACATCGCGTCAATTCAGGCCCGTGCCGAGGCCGACGCCCGGCAGCGCGTCGACGAGGAACGGCTGCGGATCGCACGGGAACTGCATGACGTCGTCGCCCACACCATGGCCACCATCAACGTTCAGGCCGGTGTGGCGGCCCACGTGCTGGCTGAGCGGCCGGAGGCCGCGGCCCACGCCCTGCAGGCCATCAAGCTGGCCAGCAAGGAAGGCCTGCGCGAGCTGCGCGCGATCCTCAACGTGCTGCGGCAGGCTGACGAGGCCGACCCGACCCAGCCGGCCCCCGGCGTAGCCCAGCTCGACACCCTGATCGCCGGCGCCGTCCAGGCTGGCCTGGCCACCAGCCTCAGCGTGACCGGGCCGGTGCGGCCGCTGCCGCCCGCGGTGGACCTGGCCGCCTACCGGATCGTCCAGGAGTCGCTGACCAACGCCATCCGGCACGCCGGGCCGGCCAGCGCCACCGTGTCGCTCAGCTATGCGGATGACGCGCTGCGGATCGATATCGCCGACACGGGCCGTGGCTCGCCGACGGCGAGCGCGAGCGGCGGGCACGGGCTCATCGGGATGCGGGAACGGGCCGCGTCCGTCGGCGGCATCGTCGATGCCGGCCCGGCGGACGCCGGCGGATACCGGGTCGCGGCCACGCTCCCGCTCGACAGCCAGCGCCAGGACGGTCCCGCCGGGCCCGCGACGCCCCCCAGCCCAGCCACGCTCAGGGAAGGCACCCGGTCATGATCCGCGTCCTGCTGGCCGACGACCAGTCGCTGATCAGGGCCGGCTTCCGGCTGCTGCTCGATTCCGCCGATGACCTCGCGGTGGTCGGCGAGGCTACCGACGGCGCGCAGGCGCTGCGGATGGCCCGCAGCGAGCGAGCCGACGTCATCCTGATGGACATCCGGATGCCCGGCGTGGACGGGCTGGAGGCCACCCGGCGCGTTGCCGCCGACGACGACCTGGCCGGTGTCAAGGTGATCATCTTGACCACGTTCGAAACTGACGAGTACGTGTACCAGGCGATCCGGGCCGGAGCCAGCGGATTTCTCGTCAAGGACGCCGAGCCCGCCGAACTGCTCCAGGCCGTGCGGGTCGTCGCCCGCGGCGACGCGCTGCTCTCGCCGAGCGTGACCCGGCGGCTTATCACCGACCTCGCCCGCCGGCCCGAGCGCCCGCCGGTCAACGACCGGATTCTGGATGGCCTGACCGGGCGGGAGCGCGAAGTGATGGTGCTGGTCGCGGCCGGGTTGTCCAACGACGAGATCGCGGCCCGCCTCTTCCTGAGCCCACTGACCTCCAAGACCCACGTCAGCCGCATCATGACCAAGCTCGACGCCCGCGACCGCGCCCAGCTCGTCGTCATCGCCTACGAAAGCGGGCTGGTGACCCCCGGGCAGGGTTAGTCGCTGGCAGCACGGCATCGACGTTTCGGCCGGAAGTTACCTGTATATATCACACCTTTTGCTGATTAGTGTGCTGTTCCCGCGTTTCCCTGCGCCTCCCGCCTGGCTCCCCGTAGGTTCCCCGGGACAGGCGTTGCCCGCGCCACCTGACGTCAGCTGGCGTCAGCTCGCCGGGTGGACGCGGAGCCTCACGGACAGGAGGGTGATGCCCGCAGCACCCCGTCATTCCAAGCCCAAGACACCCGGCATCAGGCTCGGGGCACCCGGCATCAGGTTCGGGGCACCGGCAGTGGCCGCAGCGACGCTCGCAGGCGTGGCTGCGGCCTTCGTGTCCCTGCACGGCGGATCCGCAGCACCCCGGCCCGCTCATTACGCGATGTCGGTGACCAGCGCGGCGTCCAGTCTCACCAGCGAGCAGCTGACGGCCGACGTCCGCCGCGAGGTTGCCTCCCGGATGGTCCATGAATCCGTGACTGCCGCCCGGCGCGCGCACCTCGCCAAGCTCGCCGCCGCCAAGCGCGCCGCCGCCAGGCTCGCGCAACGGCAGGCAGCCCAGCAGCAGGCGGCACCGACCCCGAGCCCGGCCGCAACGCCACCTACCAGCGGCGGGAATGCCGCCAGCTCAGCGCTCGGGGTCTGCATCCGCAACGCCGAAGAGGGCGGCAGCTACGCCTGGGGACCCGGTAACGGCGGTGGGGCTTACCAGTTCGTGCTGGGCACCTGGGAAGCGTACGGCGGCGCGGCCAGCGAGTACGGCGTGGCCGGCCCCGCGTACCAGGACCAGATATTCGATAACGCCATCGCGGCCGGCGGCGCGTCGAACTGGACGAATTACGACGGGTGCTGACCCGGGGCCGTCCTGCGCTGGCCCGGCAGGCGGTCAGCTCCCCTTCGGGCACGGGTAGAACATCTTCCCGTCCAGGTCCACGTCGAACTTGACCGCGGCGAACCCGTGCGCGGGCGCGTACACGGCCCGGCAGTACGCGGCGTACGCATGCTGGCCGGAGCACTTCTGGCCCGGGCTGCACACGTAGCCATCCGCCGCGTACTCGGCCTCGCCGACCCACTTGCCGGTGGGCTGGTTCCTGCTGACCGCAGCGGTGAAGTCGTCCCAGCCGCACGGCGTGCCACCGCTGAGCGCTGAGCAGGTGATCCCGTCCTGGTGGCTGCCGCGCTGCGCGGACGCGAAGCACTCGTTGTAGATGTAGCACTCCTCGACCACCGCGCCGTCGGTGTAACGCACGCCCCACCAGCTCAGGCCCGGCGTGTTCTTCCACAGCACGGTCATCCCGTGCCGGTGCACGTCGTTGAACGCGGCCGCGAGGAAGTTCCGCGCATCACCAGGGGTGAGATGGAATCCGGTGGTTGAGGACGGGTCGAAGCTGTCGATGTCGTCGAGTTCGACGGCGTCGAATCCCTTCCGCGCGCACATGGCGATGCGCTCGTTCAGCACCGGCATGAGCCCGGCGACCTGGCGGAAGTCGACCCAGCGCTCCTCCGGATAGCCGTAGTAGATCTTGCCGAGCGTGCCCGCCGGAAAAGTGCCCGCCGGCCGCGTGGCCGCGCGGGCCTGGGTACCGGCCCAGTAGCCACCGCGCGTCGACGGGGTGGCGTCCGGCCGGTAGTCCTCCCAGGCCAGGTCGAGATAGCAGACGGCCTTCGGGTGGGCCAGCGTGCTGGCCTGCCAGCGGGTGTGGATCTGGCGCACCTCACGTCCGCTGGTCAGGAAGCCGTCGATGTCGTACATGTCGACGGCCCGCTTGCCGGTCCGCTGCCGCGGCGTCACCAGGCCGATCTGCCAGTCCCAGCGCATCGGGTGATGCGTGGCGTCCAGGTGCGGCGGATACCAGCAGGACCGGCCCGCGGGCCGGGTGCACCCCTCAGGCGCGGCCAGCGGGGTGACCCGCCAGCTGAAGTACCTCGCGGCGCGCCCGGCGTGGTCCGAGGTCGCCACCGCCACCTGATGCCGCCCGATGCGCAGCGTGCCGGTACTGAACACGCCGGTGGCCGGGACGGCCCGCCAGCGGCCGTTGTCGATCCGGTACCGGTCCGTGACTGCCCCGTCCGCAGTGTTGTAGTGCGGCGGGTCAACCTGGAATTCCTCCGTGTCAGATCCGGTGCGGCGCTCGGGCAGCCCGTTCACGAACTCCGTCGCCGGTGCCCGGCCCCGGGGGTAGGCCGCCACCGTCGCGCTGGTCACGACATGCGCCGAGGCGCGGATGGCACGGAACGAGAACGTGGCCGGATCGGTCTCGACAATCTCCGCCGCCGTCACGGTCAGCTGGAGGTATTTCCCGGTGTCCCGGTGACCGGCGATATAGCTGCGGGCCGCGAACGGCGTCGCGGTGGAGTCTGCCGCCTTGGTGCATCCGGTGCCGTGCCCGCTGGCCCGGCCGCGGCACGCCTGCCAGGCGTAGCCGACCTCGAAGCTGAGCAGCGTGTCGCCGCGGGGCAGGGCTGAGGGCCGCCAGGACAGGCCGGTGGCATGCACGCTGCGGCCGTCGCGCAGATCACCGGCCACCCTGAGCGTGCCCTGGGCCACCGGGGGCTTGATCGGGCCGGCCGCCTGGGCCGCCGCCACCGCGGCCGGTACCGCCAGGGCGGACCCGGCCTGGGCATGTCCCGTCAGGCCGGCCGCGGCGTGCGCGGGAACGGCCAGGCTGGGCACTGTCAGCGCGGCCGCGGCCGCGGCGGCGATGGCGGCCGCGGCGCGCCGGGGCCGGGTCAGCCGCGCCCTCCCGCGCATCAGGTGCTGCCTACGGCGAACTGGGGCAGCCACTCGGCCTCGGCTTCGAGCATCCGGTCCGCCATCTCGTGGATTTTCGGCAGCGTCTGCATGGCACTGGTCAACGGATCCAGCGCCACGGCCGCATGCACCAGCTGCCGGCTGCCCGTCATGGCGGCCCTGACGGTCAGCCGCTGGACCGCGATCTGCATTTCATTGAGCGCCGCGCAGGCCGCCGGCAGCGCCCCGTACCGGACCGGCCGCACCCCGCCGGAGTAGGCCATGCAGGCCAGCTCGACACAGGCGTCCGCGGGCAGGTTGGTGATCAGGCCGCCGTTGCGGACGTTGACGTAGACCACCCGCGGGGTGCCGGTCACGATGCTGTCCATGATCGGGGCCGCGAACTCGCCGCCGTGCCTGATCCCCTCCCGCTGCGCCTCGTCCACGATGTCCTGGTCTGTCTGCGCCTTGTCCGAGTGGGTGGACAGTTCCAGGTTGTCCCAGTGCCGGTCCAGGTAGTGCCGGGTCAGTTCCGGGGTCTTGCGGAACCACGCCCAGTACTCGCTGGCGTGGTGGCTGGATTCGGTGTGGAAGTACCCGGTCAGCTGCATCAGCTCGGCCCGCACCCGCTCGTTGCTCTCGTACGGGTCATCGGACCGCTCCAGCATCGGGATCGTCTCGGCCACGTGCCGGGCGCCCATCACCTCCCTGATCCGCGGGATCAGGTCCTCATCGCCGCGCCGGTAGGTGGTGAACCACGCCGTGTGGTTCACCCCGGCGGTGTCGAACGTGACCTCCTCCAGCGGCACCTCAAGTTCGTGGGCGAGCAGTTCGGCGGTGTTCTGCACGCTGTGGCACAGGCCGATGACCCGCACGCCGAGCAGGTCGGTGGCCCAGATGTTGGGCGACATCGGGTTGGTGTAGTTCAGCAGCAGCGCGTCCGGGCATTCCTGGCGCATGGCCTCGGCGACCACCCGGAGCGCCTCGATGGTCCGCAGGCCGCGGAACACGCCGCCTGGCCCCAGCGTGTCCCCGACGATCTGGTCGATGCCGTACTCACGCGGGATCTCCAGGTCGATCGCGTAGGCCTGGACGCCGCCCACCTGGAAGACGGTGAGCACGAAATCAGCGCCGCGCAGCGCGGTGTGCAGATCGTCGGGGATCTCCACTTCCGTGCTCAGCCCGCCCAGCTCAATGAGCTTGTGCACCGCGGTGGCGGTCAGCTCAGCGGCCTTCAGGTCGATGTCATACAGCGCCAGGACGCCGCCGGCCAGCGCCGGGAAGGACAGGATGTCCCGGACGAGCTCCACCGGGAACGTCCATCCGCCCGCTCCGACGATCACGATCCGTGGCCGGCCTGCCGTCATCTCTGCTCCTTCGGTCGGGCCCGCCGCCAGCCGCTGCACGTCACAACGACCGCGGCCGGCTACTGGATTGCTGCGCCGCTGGCCGCGTCGAACAGGTAGATCCGGTCCGGTGGCACGCCCACCTGGACGCGCTGCCCGGGAGCAGGCTGGGCCGAATCGGGGAAGATCGCCGTGATCGGCGCGCGCGATCCCGCGACGGCGATGATGGCCTTCTCCTCCTCCGCGCCGCTCTGCACCACCGACCCGGCGACCGTCCCGTGCACCAGGACCGACTCGCCGAGCGGCTCGACGAGGTCGATCTCCATGGTCAGCGCGGGACCGCTGGCCGGGGCCGGGGTCATCGACTCGGGACGCAGTCCCGCCACGACCTCCCCGTCCGGCACCCCTGGCCGGCTGAAGGACAGCTCCCCCGCGGTGATCTGCCCGCCGCTGGCGGTGCCGCGCAGCAGGTTCATGGCCGGGCTGCCGATGAAGCCGGCCACGAACAGGTTGGCCGGCCGCCGGTACACGTCCTGCGGCGCGCCGATCTGCAGCACCTTCCCCGCCGACATCACCACCACCCGGTCGGCCAGGGTCAGCGCCTCGACCTGGTCATGGGTCACGTAGACGGTGGTGATGCCCAGCCGCTGATGCAGCCGCTTCAGCTCGGCACGCATCTGCACCCGCAGCTTCGCGTCCAGGTTGGACAGCGGCTCGTCCAGCAGGAACACCTTGGGCTCGCGGACCAGCGCCCGGCCCATCGCCACCCGCTGCCGCTGCCCGCCGGACAACTGGGCCGGCCGCCGCTTCAGCAACTCATCGAGGCTGAGGATGGAACTCATCTCGCGCACCCGGCGGTCAATTTCACGCTTGGGCGTGCGGCGTTCCTTCAGCCCGAACGCGAGATTCCGGTAGATCGTCATGTGCGGGTACAGGGCGTAGTTCTGGAAGACCATGGCGATGTCGCGGTCCCGGGCCGAGATGCCGTTGACGACCCGATCGCCGATCCTGATCTTGCCGGAGGTCGGCTTGTCCAGGCCGGCGATCAGCCGCAGGGCGGTCGTCTTGCCGCAGCCGGACGGCCCGACCAGGACGAGGAACTCGCCGTCGGGGACCTCCAGGCAGAAGTCGTCGAGGGCGCATGCGCCGCCGGGGAATTCCTTGGTCACGTTCTCCAGGCCGATGTCTGCCACGTCTCTGCCGTCCTAGCCCTTCAGCCCGGTGGTGGCGATGCCGCGGATGAAGAACCGCTGCGCCAGGAAGAACAGCAGCAGCACCGGCAGCAGGCTCATCACGTTCGCGGCCATCAGCAGGTTGGTACTGGTCTGGTGGGTGCCCTGGAAGGTGGTCAGGCCGAGCTGCAGGGTCATGTTGTTCGGCGTGTAGATCGTGATCAGCGGCCACAGGAAGTCGTTCCAGGTCCACAGGAAGGTGATGACCGCGACCGTGGCCAGGGCCGGGCCGGACAACGGAAGAATGATCTTGAAGAGCACGCTGAGCCGGGACGCGCCGTCGATCCGCGCCGCCTCCTCCAGCTCGACCGGCAGCGTGCGGAAGAACTGCCGGAGCAGGAAGATGCCGAACGCGCCGGCCAGGTTCGGCACGATCAGCGCGCCCAGCGTGTTGATCATCCCGAGATCCTTCACGATCAGGAAGGTCGGGATCATGACGACCTGGAACGGGATCATCAGGGTGGCCAGGATCAGCACGAAGACGACCTCACGGCCGAAGAACTTGATCCGGGCGAACGCGTAGCCGGCCAGGCTGCAGAACAGCAGGTTCCCCGCGACGCTGGCCACCGTGACGATCACGGTATTGACGAACCAGCGGGCGAACGGGACCTGGCGCAGCACGTCGCTGTAGTTGCGCAGCCGCACCGTGTGCGGCAGCAGGTCCGGCGGGAAGTGCCGGGTCTCGTTCAGCGTCTCCAGCGAGGTCACCAGCATCCAGAAGATCGGGATCAGCATGACCAGCGCGATTGGGATCAAGATCAGGTGCCACGGGCTGAACAGGAACTGCCCCGGCTCCCTGCGCTCGCGCGGCTCCTTGCCGCCGCGCCGGGCGCGGGCCGGCCGGCCCTCAGGCGCCGAGATGGCGATCCGGCTGCTCATAGCGCTTGCACATCGGAGAACTCCATGTTCGAGATAACCATGAAGATCCACTTCACGCCCGCAGAATTGTCAGTGGTCGCCGATACTTTCGATTTATGTCTCGCTATCGCCTGACACCTTCGCGGACACAAGAGCCAATACTGGTCATGCATTGCTCGCACACGCGGTTTATCTGGAATCTCGCTGTTGAGCAGCACCGGCATTGGCGGCTGGGCCGGGCTTCTGCGCCTGGCTACCTGGCACAGTGCCGCCAACTCACCGAGGCTCGCGCCGAGAATGAGTGGTTGCGACGCGGATCCCAGATGGTGCAGCAGCAGGCGCTGCGAGATTTCGCACAGGCCATGAGCTACTTCTTCGGGGGTACGCATCGCCGACCGACGTGGCGGAAGGCCGGGAGGCACGAAAGCTTCCGCGTCGTTGCGGTCAAGCCGGAGCATGTCCGTCGGGTGAGCCGTCATGTCGGCGAAGTATTGGTGCCTAAGGCAGGGTGACTGCAGTTCCGCTGGTCTCGTGCCGTCCCCAGGGACGCTAAGTCCTACCGGGTCACTCATGACCGTTCGGGACGGTGGCACATCGCATTCGCCGTGATTCCAGCGCCTATTCCGGAGCCGGGCACTGGTGCCGTAGTCGGCATTGACCGTGGCGTAGCTGTTTCCGCAGCTTTGT